>Ga0209223_10000597_pt1 | contig 41639 bp, 27 predicted proteins | sample COG_06_FD_184750 | JGI IMG/M metagenome (GOLD analysis project Ga0209223, IMG submission 184750) | Pelagic Microbial community sample from North Sea - COGITO 998_met_06 (SPAdes) (version 2) | ecosystem: Environmental > Aquatic > Marine > Neritic zone/Coastal water | place: Helgoland, sampling...
AAGGATAACCCCACCTCTTAACCTTCCAGCACCGGGCAGGTGTCAGGCCCTATACATCATCTTTCGATTTAGCAGAGCCATGTGTTTTTGATAAACAGTCGCCTGGACTTATTCACTGCGGCCTCCTAGCAAGCTAGGGAGGCGCCCTTTCTTCCAAAGTTACAGGGCTAATTTGCCTAGTTCCTTAGCCATGATTCACTCAAGCACCTTAGGATACTCTCCTCGACTACCTGTGTCGGTTTAGGGTACGGGTTGCATATATCTGAAGCTTATTGGCTTTTCTAGGAAGCACTTTCCCTACTTCGCTTCGTCCGAAGACTAGGCTCAACGTGCATTTCCGTCAGCACGTAGTAAGTACGGTTCTTCGTCCCCACATCGCAATATATACAAGTACAGGAATATTAACCTGTTATCCATCGACTACCCCATTGGGTTCGCCTTAGGCCCCGACTAACCCTGATCTGATTAGCATTGATCAGGAAACCTTAGTCTTACGGTGTACGGGTTTTTCACCCGAATTATCGTTACTTATGCCTACATTTTCTTTTCTAGTTACTCCAGCATGCCTCACGACACACCTTCAACGCCACTAGAATGCTCCCCTACCATAAATCCACAGTTTCGGTGATATGCTTATGCCCGATTATTATCCACGCTCGACCGCTCGACTAGTGAGCTGTTACGCACTCTTTAAATGAATGGCTGCTTCCAAGCCAACATCCTAGCTGTCAATGCAGTCAAACCTCGTTTGAACAACTTAGCATATACTTCGGGACCTTAACTGATGGTCTGGGTTGTTTCCCTCTCGGACATGGACCTTAGCACCCATGCCCTCACTCCCGGACATATGTCATAGCATTCGGAGTTTGTCAGGGGTTGGTAGGCGGTGAAGCCCCCTAGCCCTATCAGTAGCTCTACCTCTATGACACTCGATTCCGAGGCTGCACCTAAATGCATTTCGGGGAGTACGAGCTATTTCTTAGTTTGATTAGCCTTTCACCCCTACCCACAGTTCATCCCAACACTTTTCAACGTATACGGGTTCGGTCCTCCACTCTGTGTTACCAGAGCTTCAACCTGACCATGGGTAGATCACTAAGTTTCGCGTCTACCCCCAGTAACTACACGCCCTGTTAAGACTTGCTTTCGCTTCGGCTACTTCCATCAATGGAATTAACCTTGCTACTGAGGAGTAACTCGTAGGCTCATTATGCAAAAGGCACGAGGTCACCCGAAGGCTCCCTCCGCTTGTAAGCAAACGGTTTCAGGTACTATTTCACTCCCTTGTTCAGGGTGCTTTTCACCTTTCCCTCACGGTACTTGTTCACTATCGGTCTCTCAGGAGTATTTAGCCTTACCGGATGGTCCCGGCAGATTCAGACAGGATTTCACGTGTCCCGCCCTACTCAGGATACTACTAGGTAATGCATTTTTTTCGTATACGGGACTATCACCCTCTATGGTAGTGTTTCCATCACTGTTCCACTAAAAATACATATTCCACATTGTAGTCCTACAACCCCAACATTGCCGAAACAACGCTGGTTTAGGCTGTTCCCCGTTCGCTCGCCACTACTTAGGGAATCACTATTGTTTTCTTTTCCTCCGGTTACTTAGATGTTTCAGTTCACCGGGTTGGCACCACCGAAGTGGCAACAGGTCTTCAACCTGCTAGGTTTCCCCATTCGGACATCTGCGGATCGAAAGTTATTTGCACTTCCCCGCAGCTTTTCGCAGCTTGTCGCGTCCTTCATCGCCTCTGAGAGCCAAGGCATCCACCGTTTGCTCTTGTTAATTTTCTACTCTATATTATCCAAGATTTCAAAGAACTACACTCATCACTTTTGATGAGTTTGTGTTGGAGATGGATTTGCACCATCAAAATACTATTCCAACAATTTAAAAAGATAGAAAACCTGACTAGTGGAGAATATCGGAGTCGAACCGATGACCTCCTGCGTGCAAGGCAGGCGCTCTAGCCAGCTGAGCTAATCCCCCAAAATTTGGGTAGTCCCGCGCGGACTTGAACCGCGGACCTCTACATTATCAGTGTAGCGCTCTAACCAGCTGAGCTACGGGACTATACATGAGCCCGAGCCCTTCTGGAATCCCTGAATGGGATTCGGGACGCACAACTCAGTTTTCTATTTTATAATAGATGAAAAGATAGCCAGCATATACCGATTGTTTTCTCTAAAAAGGAGGTATTCCAGCCGCACCTTCCGGTACGGCTACCTTGTTACGACTTAGCCCCAGTTACCAATTTTACCCTAGGCAGCGCCTTACGGCAACCGACTTCAGGCACCCTCGGCTTCCATGGCTTGACGGGCGGTGTGTACAAGGCCCGGGAACGTATTCACCGGATCATGGCTGATATCCGATTACTAGCGATTCCAGCTTCATGAAGTCGAGTTGCAGACTTCAATCCGAACTGAGATCGGCTTTAGAGATTCGCATCCACTTGCGTGGTAGCTGCCCATTGTACCGACCATTGTAGCACGTGTGTAGCCCAGGACGTAAGGGCCGTGATGATTTGACGTCATCCCCGCCTTCCTCACCGCTTGCGCGGGCAGTTTCTCTAGAGTCCCCGGCATTATCCGCTGGCAACTAGAGATAGGGGTTGCGCTCGTTAAGGGACTTAACCCGACACCTCACGGCACGAGCTGACGACAACCATGCAGCACCTTGTAGACCGCTCAAAGAGAGGACTTGTTTCCAAATCGGTCGTTCTACATTTAAGCCCTGGTAAGGTTCCTCGCGTATCATCGAATTAAACCACATGCTCCACCGCTTGTGCGGGCCCCCGTCAATTCCTTTGAGTTTCATTCTTGCGAACGTACTCCCCAGGTGGATTACTTATCACTTTCGCTTGGCCGCTGACAGTGTATCGCCAACAGCGAGTAATCATCGTTTACAGCGTGGACTACCAGGGTATCTAATCCTGTTTGCTACCCACGCTTTCGTGCCTCAGCGTCAATGTTAGTTTAGTAAGCTGCCTTCGCGATCGGTGTTCTGAGGCATATCTATGCATTTCACCGCTACATGCCTCATTCCGCCTACTTCAACTAAATTCAAGGCTATCAGTATCAATGGCAGTTTCCCAGTTAAGCTGAGAGATTTCACCACTGACTTAATAGCCCGCCTACGCACCCTTTAAACCCAATAAATCCGGATAACGCTTGCACCCTCCGTATTACCGCGGCTGCTGGCACGGAGTTAGCCGGTGCTTATTCGTACGGTACCTTCAGCCTCGAACACGTTCAAGGGTTTATTCCCGTATAAAAGCAGTTTACAACCCGTAGGGCCGTCTTCCTGCACGCGGCATGGCTGGTTCAGACTTTCGTCCATTGACCAATATTCCTCACTGCTGCCTCCCGTAGGAGTCTGGACCGTGTCTCAGTTCCAGTGTGGGGGATAACCCTCTCAGGCCCCCTAAACATCGTAGCCTTGGTAAGCCGTTACCTTACCAACTAGCTAATGTTACGCATGCCCATCTTTAACCGCCAAAGCTTTAATATGTCCAACATGCGAAGGACATATATTATGGAGTATTAATCCGAATTTCTTCGGGCTATCCTCCAGTTAAAGGTAGGTTGCATACGCGTTACGCACCCGTGCGCCACTCGTCATCAATCAGCAAGCTGACTATGTTACCGTTCGACTTGCATGTGTTAAGCCTGCCGCTAGCGTTCATCCTGAGCCAGGATCAAACTCTCCGTTGTAAAAACTAATAATACAATCAGATCAAAATCCCATGGATACATGCTGGCTTTTCTATCTTTTCAATCTTTTCAAAGAACATCCTTCTTTCAAAGGGAGCGCAAAGATAAAACCATATTTGATTTGCGCAAGCCTATGCCATAAAAAAGATGAAGAAAACAGACCTCAAACAGCTCATTCATGATTAAACCTCTGATTATCAGATAAAAAAAATTAGCCTTTAGGGTCAACTTTTGACACCTGAATGATCTTCCCACTCATTAATTGTCCAGAAGTCAATGAAAAAGCAACTATGTATTTCGCCATATTTTCAGGATTGACTTGTGAAATGTATCCTGGAAATGCCTCTTTGAGCATCTCTGTATTCACCGCGCCAAGCGCTAAGTAATTGAAAGAGAGTAGATTACCTCCATATTCAGCATCTAAACACTCAGTAAGGGTCGCTAAAGCGGCTTTGCTTGCAGAGTATGAAAACAGTCCTTCAAACTTTAAACTGCCCTGGACACCACCCATACTGCCAATATTCACAACATGAGCCCCTTCGCCCAGCATACCTTTCGTTATAAGAAGTCTTGTTATCTCTAATACATTCCACACGTTCACCTTCATATGTATATTGAAAACCTCAATCTTATCATCTAAGATATTCCCTTTACTTAAATATCCGGCATTATTAATGACGATATCGAATTTACCACCTTGCAGCACCTTTATAAGAGTTGCTGAAAGGCCATCATAATCGATCCAGTCAAATTGAACATGGTGATATGATAGTGACTCAGTTGCTTTAAGATCATCTTCCCTGCTAATACCCCAGACTTCATGGCCTTGAGATATAAATTCATTTCGGAGTGCTTTACCAATTCCCTTGGAGACTCCTGTGATTAATACATTCATATATTGAATTGACAAAGTGAAACTCGCTTCGAATACAATATTCTTTAAATTTACCGACTTTATAAGTCAACTTTAAACATATTATAAGCGTCTAGTTATACATATTTACTATATACCCAGTTTTATGACCAAAGGATACTCATTGTTTTTGATATTAATGCTTGCTGTTTTAGGCTCTTCAGTTGCCCAAACCGTTACTTGTCAATTAGACACCCTGAAATACACTTATTCCAAATCAAGCAACTTCGACACACTTAGTTTGAATCCAATTTTTACTAGTGCTGTTTATCAGTATTATGAAGCTCCTCAAGACATTTCTATAAGTGGAGTTAAATTCTATGGTTTCAAAACCGATTCATTTGATGCCAATTTGAATTACAGTGATTCTATGTCTGTGATAGTAGAAATTAGGAATGCGACAGTGGACAGTGTTCCAGGTAATATTCTTTTAGCGTCTGACACAATCAATATTGGCTATATAGACACGACAGATACAGTATACACTTTTGATTACTACTCTAACGTTTCATTATTCAACACAATAACAACAGGTAATTCATATACAGTGGTCATAAGGACTGAGAATGATTCTAACTCCTTTTCATTTCTTCATAATGAATATGATCAAGTTCTTGGCGGTGGAGATGGAGGTCAAGAATGGCTGTCAGGAGCTTACCAAGGCAGCGGATGGGTAAAGTCAGATGTTTTCTCTCCGAACCTAAATGGGATAGCCTTTGACGCAGACTTCTTTATTGAGCCACTTGTAACTTATAACTTAACAGCGAGCTTCATAAATGATCCTGAGTGTTTGTTTAATGAATTGGGAGATACTGTGGAGTTTTTCAATGATGCTTCCATCCTTGTGGACCATAGAATGTATAATAGGTACGCCTTTTTCAATCAGCCAGGAGCTCAAACTTGGAATTATGGAGATGGTTCTCCCGTTCAACAAACCTCGAACCCTTTGCACTTTTATCCGACTAATGGACCTTTTGCTGCGACTCTAACCGCCCGAATATTTAGTTGGTCACAGCTAAATTGTCAAAGCTCAAGAACTCAAATTATTGATGAAAAACCTGAACAAGGATTTTCATATGTTACTGACAACCTTGATGTTGATTTTACAAATGAAACTCCTGCGAGTTCAATCTTCACGAATATTTCATATGATTTTGGAGATGGTAATACTAGTCAATCTGAAGACCCATCGCATAAATATTTACAACCTGGAACATACTGGGTTTGTCAGACTATGATGACATCATGTGGCGAAATAACCGAATGTCAAAATGTTGCGGTTGCAACTAACACAGCGCTCAATTGCGGAAAAGACAGTGTAAGATATACGGCTGCGAGAGGAACCGATACAAGAACACTTGCCATCAAGGCTCCACTGGGATCTCAGAGACTTGTAGGGCTAGGTCAGCGTTTTGACGCACCTCAATCAATGATCGTACATGGATTTTCATTCTACGCAAATCATGAAGGTTTGTACAGAGATAATTTCGAAGTGATTGGCAAAATTTGGTACGAAGGTCCAGGAGACGTTCCTGATACTGCAATCGGAGCTCTTGCTTCCTCAAGCGTTCGCATCAACAAATATGATGTTGATACCAATTATTCAGGAAAGCTGCGTTACACGGCTATTTTCAACGCACCTGTCAATCTACTTAGAAATGATAACTATATATTAACCTTGGAGTACTTTGGAGAGACACCTGTACTTATAAGTACTACAGATTGGGAAGAAGGTGATGGAGATCAAGATTTACTGGCTGTTGGTCAAGTTGTAGCGGGAGGCGATACATTTTGGGTTACTCCAGCATCGGTGTCCTTGTTTAATGCTAATGGTTTGCCATTTGATGCAGATGTATTAATTGAACCCTTAATTGAATACAACTTCAATGCGAATTTCAGCTATGGTTTTGAGTGCCTTACCTTTAATGAAGACGGAGAAAAAATCGTTGATTTCACTAATAGTTCGTCAAGAATAGCGTCAAGTACGATGTATAATTCTGGTGTGTTCTATAATTCAAGCTTGAGCGCTTATGACTGGGATTTTGGCGACAGCACCGCTATTAGCAACCTTACCAACCCTCAACATTTATTTCAAGCTCCTGGACCTTTTGACGTAGAGTTGACTATTATAATGGACGGATGGACTAACGACTGTCGAAACTCACAAGTATATAATATCCCTGTTGCACCTACTGGAGGCTTCTCATATGAGCAAGTGACTTCGACCGTCAAGTTTATTGACGAGTCTTTCAATGCTGATGAATATTGGTGGACATTCTCTGATTCAACTTATAGTTCTCTAAGCGATCCCAGACACTTCTTCTTGAGGTTAGGTGAGTTCAAGATTTGTCAATACGTTTCGAATGTTTGCGGTTCAGACACCACTTGTGAATTGATTACAGTAAATGTATTGGGTATTCCTGAGGCTTTTATGGAACAAGTGAGCATTTATCCTAACCCTGCTTCTGACTACATAAATATAGATGCTAATTTAACTTCTATGAAGTCCTTGAACTTAACTTTTCTTGATTACAGCGGGAGAATCGTGAAAAAGGCAAGCTACAATGATTCAATGGTGAATGAATCGATATATGTTGGCGATCTAGCGAAAGGTGCTTATATACTAGAAGTTAAGGCTGGAGAGTACAAAGGCACTCAAAAGCTGATTATCACCAACTAGAAAATTTAATACACAAAAAAAAAGCCGCTTATTAGCGGCTTTTTTTTTGAAACAACATCTTCTATTAACTCATCATTTTATGCAAAGCATTGCTGTATGTGTCATAAAGGTTGGAAATAGTACCGAAGTTAATATCATTGATTTTAATACTATCACCTTTAGACTTACCAAGCATTGAAAAAGGAACTGTAGCTTTTTCCATCTCCTTCTTGAATTGATCAAGTTTATCATCTTCTATCGCCACCATGACTCTTGACTGAGATTCACCGAACAAGAAACCATCTAACCTTCCTTCAGCGCTTATATTGACCTCTACCCCTATTCCGTATGTAGTGGTCATTTCAAGCAATGTTGTAAAAAGACCCCCATCTGAAACATCATGTGCCGCTGAGACCAGTCCAGATTGAATTATAGCCAAAAGCGCACTTTGCATTTGAACCTCCTTATCTAGATCAAAGTTTGGCGATTTAGACAATTGCTCTTTGTGATACTGAATTAGATACTGCGAACTCGAAATATCATCAGAATGCTCCCCAACTAAAATCAAATTCAATCCTGTCTTGGCAATCGCCAGTGAGGTGATATGCTCTTTGGATTCAATCAATCCAATCATTCCTATCGTTGGAGTCGGGAGAACTGGCACTGTTTTACCGTCAATTGTAGATTGATTGTAAAAACTAACATTCCCGCCAGTAACTGGAGTTTTAAAAGCCAGGCAAGCCTTGCTCATTCCTTTAATTGCTCCAACAAATTGCCAATATGCCTCTGGACTATATGGATTACCAAAGTTCAAGCAATTCGTAATAGCGGCTGGTTTACCTCCAGAGCATACAATATTTCGGGCAGCTTCTGCAACGGCCATAGCACATCCTTCTTCAGGGTTTGCATAAACGTATCTAGCATTGCAATCAACCGTAGCCGCAATTGCCTTATTGGTTCCTTTTATACTGATGATTCCTGCATCACTCGGCTTGTTGGTAGACATATTAATTGTCCCCACCATAGAATCATATTGGTCTGTTACCCATCTTTTAGATGCGATATTAACATGCCCAATTAGGAATTGAGCAACTTCTTTAAGGTCAGTTGGCTGTTTAACTATAGACTGATCAAATGCCTGAGCCTTTGCAAAATAAGCTGGCTCGGTATATTCTCTTTCATAAACTGGAGCTCCTCCACCTAAAACTAATGAGTCTGCAGGAGCCTCGGCTACCAGCTTATCATCCATAAAATATCGAAGCTGATTACCTTCTGTTACAACGCCAATTTCAACGCAGTTCAAGTCCCATTTATCGAAAATATTCAGAACCCCTTGCTCTCTGCCCTTCTTAACCACAACAAGCATTCGTTCTTGTGACTCACTCAATAAGATTTCAAAAGGCAACATATTCTTTTGACGAGTTGGAACTCGATCTAAATATATATCCATACCACATTCACCTTTAGCGGACATCTCGGAAGTAGAGCATGTAATGCCCGCTGCGCCCATATCCTGCATACCAATAATACAATCCGTATCAGCAATTTCTAATGAGGCTTCAAGCAACAACTTCTCTTGAAATGGATCGCCAACCTGAACTGACGGCAAGTCATCCGCACTATCATCAGATAAATCACCTGAAGCAAATGTTGCTCCATGAATTCCATCCTTTCCTGTGCTCGAGCCAACAATAAATACTGGATTACCAGGTCCTTCAGAAATTGCAGAGATCGTTTTATGTGTTTCAACAATTCCAATCGACATCGCATTTACCAATGGGTTTTGATTGTAGGATTCATCGAAGTAGACTTCACCACCAATCACTGGAATTCCAAAACTGTTGCCGTAGTCCCCAATTCCTTTTACAACGCCTTTAAGCAACCATTTTGTTCTTTCAGAATTAGGATCACCGAATCGAAGACTGTTCAACTGACCGACTGGCCGCGCGCCCATTGTAAAAATATCTCGATTGATACCTCCAACTCCTGTTGCAGCTCCTTGATAAGGTTCAATTGCTGACGGATGATTATGCGACTCTATTTTAAAGGCACAGGCTAAACCATCACCAATGTCTACTAAACCCGCATTCTCTTCTCCAGCCTCCGCTAGAATTGCCGGTCCTTTTTTTGGCAGAGTCTTTAGCCACTTGATACTATTCTTATAAGAACAGTGCTCTGACCACATTACTGAATAAATAGAAAGCTCAGTGAAGTTGGGTATTCTACCTAAATACTTAACAACTTGACTGTATTCTTCCGGCAATAAACCAAGTGTTTTTGCTGTTTCTTCTGGACTGTAGTCTGTTGGTTGACTCATGATTCAAATTTGAGCGCCAAAATTAACTTTTCATAGCTGGTATTCATTTCTAAAGTCTGATTTGTTTTAAGAAGATTTACTTTGAAGTGTGCAAATCGAAGGAATAATTTTCAGTGGAATTTGGTATTTAATCTTTATATGGTTTCTTCTGAAATGGAGAGGCGGTATGTCGAGCACGCGTATTCTTGGATTATTCACTGCAAAAGTACTAGGGACTTTCGCCCTTCAATGGCTATTCACTTATTATTATACCGATCGATCCACTGCTGATATTTATCGTTTTTTTGATGATGGAATACTTCTCAATCAGGTGTTTTATGAAAATCCAATTCATTTTTTTAAAATCATTTTCAATTTGTATTCCGATCAAGAAGCTTTCAGATTACTCTATTTTGAGCAAATGAATGCATGGATTAAACCTTTTGATTCAGGCATTTATAACGATAATCATTTTATGATTAAAGTGAATGCGCTTTTAGCTTTTCTAAGCTTTGGATACTATGAAGTGCACGGACTTTTCTTCAGCTTCTTAGCATTCATTGGCATAAAATGGTGTGCAGAGTCATTAATCGACAGTGATAATGATAAAAACCTTGCCATTACACTAGCCGTTCTTTTCCCATCAAGCTTAGTATGGATGTCGGGTGGATTGAAAGAGGCTCTCTTAATCTTCGGAATTGGGGCGTTTTTGAAAGTCAATTTTGCACACTTCAAACCTAAACTCACATCTCTAACCTTAGCTGCTGTATCCCTGCTTATTCTATTCTCTTTAAAAATCTACTTTATTGCGGCTTTAATTCCTGCTTTTGCAGTTCATGTATTGAGAGAAAAACAGAACATCAAGCGACTTAATCAAGTATTGATTTGGACGGGAATTCTATTAACAGGATCATACATGGGTTATCTCGCAGGATTCGACCTCATCGAGTATATAGTGCGCAAACAGAATGACTTTCTAAATCATGTCCAGGTTATTTCTCCTGGCAGCTCATTTGATATGCCCTATTTAAAAGAAAGTATTCTATCGGTAATCGCATCAATACCTCAAGCTTTGGCCAATGTGTTATTTAGACCTTATATATATGAAGTAAACACATTGCCAGAAAGCCTCATGTTTTTGGAGAATCTCATTATTGCGATAACAATCGTTTTTTCCACTATCCGACTATTTAGAAAACCTGACTCATCGAAGTTTCATTTCTGGATTATACTTTTCATCTTACCCGTCCTGATTCTTACTGGAATGGTGACTCCTGTTTTTGGAGCTATAATGAGATATAGATCTCCTGCCATAGTTTTGCTGCTTATAATACTTATTCCTTATCTAAGGTCCTTTTGGTTACAACATAATTACAATCGTTCATGAGAATTACCCCTTTTATATTGGTCTTTATATTACTAAACGCTTGTACTTCAAGCACTCAGGTAGATCTAATAATTCATAACGCAATTATTTACACCATTGATGACTCCTTTTCCAAGGCACAAGCCATTGCAGTAAATCAAGGCAAAATTGTGGCTATTGGTGCTGAACATCAAATCCTCAATGGATATAAGGGCAAGCAAAAAATTGATGCAGCCGGTCGCTATATTTATCCTGGATTTATTGATGCGCATTCTCATTTTTTAGGCTATGGAAATGAAAAACATCAATTGAACTTGGTAGAAACCACTTCTTTTAATGAGGTGGTGTCAAAAATATCGAGCTACATATCCAATTATGAGGGCAAGTGGATTAGAGGTAGAGGTTGGGATCAGAACGATTGGGAAGTAAAGGAGTTTCCTAGGAATGATACGTTGAGCAAGCTTTTCCCTGATCATTACATAGTTTTAAAACGAGTGGATGGTCATGCAGTTTTGGCTAGTGAGAACGTATTGAACCTTGCTGGTATAACAAGCGAAAGCAAAATAGCAGGCGGAGAAATAGTCCTTTTCAATGGCAAGCCGACTGGTGTTTTGATTGATGAAGCGGAAAGTTTAATCCAGCCTGTAATTCCAAAATATTCTAAAGAGTTCAAATTGAACTCTTTAAAAATAGCCCAAGAAGATTGCTTCGCGCTAGGTCTAACAACTGTTTGCGATGGAGGATTGAGTAAAGAAGAAATTGACCTTATAAATGAAAGTCATGAGTCATTTTTAAAAATGCGGGTATATGCTATGTACAGTGCAAACAACGATTTAATTGATAGTCTTAAAACCTTAGGATATAAAACCGAGCGTTTAACGGCTAAGTCAATCAAGCTATATGCTGATGGCGCTCTCGGATCAAGAGGTGCGGCATTGCTGGCTCCCTATTCTGATGACAGCTTGAACAGTGGTCTGATCATCGCACCAGAGGACTCAATTCGAAAGTGGGCTAAGGCTTGTTTTGAAAACAACTTCCAATTAAATGTTCATTGCATAGGAGATCGAGCTAACCGAATCACCTTAGATGCGATGGGGTCAGTATTGAAAACAGCCAACGACAGAAGATGGAGGGTTGAACATGCGCAAGTCGTGCATGAAGATGATCAAGACAAGTTTGGAGCATATACAGTGATTCCATCTATGCAGCCTACTCATGCTACTTCAGATATGTATTGGGCTGAAGACCGATTAGGGTCAGAAAGGATTGGTCAAGCATATGCCCTCAAAACCATGATGAATCAAAATGGTCTAATCGCACTAGGCACCGACTTTCCTGTAGAGGATATATCACCAATCAAAACATTCTATGCAGCAACTGTTCGTAAAGACCTATCTGGTTTTCCAGAAGATGGTTTTGCCATAGGAGAATCACTTTCAAGACAAGAAGCGTTAAGAGGCATCACAATTTGGCCTGCAGTAGCTAATTTTGAGGATTCTGTAAAAGGAAGTTTAGAAATTGGGAAATATGCAGATATGGTGATGTTGGATCAAGATTTGATGAACTGCAGCGATCAGGCATTGAAAGAGGTTAGTGTATTAAAAACATGGGTAAACGGTGAATTGGTTTTTGAGAAATAGAATTGCGCTAGTATCGGCTTTGACTTTCATGTTGAGTTTGAATCTGCATGCTCAAGATAATGACATATTTAAGCTATGGCCGGATTCTACCCTAGCCAAAGCGAATTCAGCATCACATGTTGACTTCTTGTCTGAAACAGAAAAGGAGTCCATTTTCTATATGAACCTTTTGAGGATTAATCCCCGTCTTTTTACGGAAACATATTTTGCTGATTATATTAAGTCTAAGGATATTAAAAAGGACAAATTGGTAAAAGATCTTATCAAAGAGTTAGAAGAAACTCCTAAAATGAATCCTCTCTTGCCCGATAAACAGTTGAGTGATTTTGCCAAAGCTCATGCTATAGATATGGGTCAATCTGGCAGAACCGGTCATAATTCTTCAAAAGGAAAGCCGTTTAGAGATCGTATTTCTGACCTCGAACATCATTTTATGGCTATTAACGAAAACTGTAATTATGGCAATGAGGACGCGGTTGATGCTTTTATTGATCTATTAATAGATAGAAATGTCCCCAATTTCGGTCATCGAAAAAACATACTTGACCCTGAAATGAAGCTGGTTGGCGTGGCATTAGAGCCTCATGAAAGATGGCGCTTCAACTATGTACAGGACTTTGGTATTGCAAAATAAAATATTTCTTGCGACCTAGGAGGTCAGGAGTTAAATTTGGGTGCTAACCAAAACACTGACCCATGGAAGTTACTAGGCTTTTCGATATACCATACTTTCAATTAGAAAAATTCCCTCAAGATGATTCACTTGCTGCCAAGGTTGATGGCAAATGGGTTAAAACATCTACTAAAAGCTTTGTTGACCAAGCAATGATGGTGAGCAAAGCATTAGTCGAAGCTGGTATTAAACCAAACGATAAGGTCTCGATGATTTCTAACAATAGACCTGAGTGGAATATCGTAGATGTTGGAATTCAAATGAGCGGAGCCATAAGTGTCCCAATCTATCCGACTATATCTCCAAAAGATTATGAGTATATACTTAATGACGCAGAGGTCAAGATTTGTTTTGTCAGTAGCACTGACTTATTAGATAAAGTAAATGAGGTAAAAGACAATGTTCCTTCCCTGAGGTTAATCGTCTCGTTTGAAAAAATTAATGGCACGGAACATTTTTCAGACTTCAAAGCTAGAGGTGAGAAAACTTCTACAGAAGACATAGAATCAAGAAAAGCTGCAATTAAAGCAAGTGATCTAGCTACTCTTATATATACTAGTGGAACAACTGGTAATCCGAAAGGAGTAATGCTTTCTCATAATAACATCGTATCAAATGTTATTGGCAGCAGAGAGCGTATTCCATGTGATGAAAATGCAAAGGCAGTAAGTTTCCTTCCACTTTGTCATGTATATGAGCGGATGGTACTTTATCTTTTCATGTACACTGGCGTTTCGGTCTATTATGCTGAATCAATGGACACTATTGGAGATAATATTAGAGAAGTACAACCCCAAGTTTTCACGGCTGTTCCTCGATTACTAGAAAAGGTATTTGATAAAATTATGACCAAGGGGTCAGAACTTACTGGTATTAAAAGATCTCTATTTTTCTGGGCTGTGGCCTTAGCTGAAAACTGGAAACCTTATGGTGAAAATGGTGCTTGGTACGAATTTAAGCTTGGTATTGCCAATAAATTGATCTTCAATAAATGGCGAGAAGCACTAGGGGGTAATGTAGAAGTAATAGCTAGCGGTAGTGCCGCCCTTCAGCCTCGTTTGGCATCCATTTTCTGTGCTGCTCAAATTCCAATATTAGAAGGTTATGGACTTACTGAAACATCTCCTGTCGCATCCGTAAATTCCTTTGTTGATCGCGGTTTCATGCTTGGCACAACCGGACGGAAGTTACATAACGTTGAAATTAAAATTGCTGAAGACGGTGAAATTCTAATCAAAGGTCCTAACGTGATGATGGGATATTACAATCAACCAGAATTGACGCGTCAAGTCTTGTCAGAAGACGGATGGTTCAGCACTGGCGATATAGGCACATTAGTAGATGGCCAATATCTAAAAATCACCGACCGTAAAAAAGAGATTTTCAAAACCTCAGGAGGAAAGTATGTTGCTCCACAACCGATGGAAAACACCTATAAATCCTCGCGATTCATTGATCAAATCATGGTGATTGGTGAAAATCAAAAACATCCAGCTGCATTGATTGTGCCAGATTTAGACTTCTGCAAGGATTGGTGTAACAGGAAAGGATATAACTGTCAGAGCCAAGCAGACCTTTCAACGAATGAAAAACTAAAGCAGCGTATTTGGGAGGAAATTGATAAGATGAATCAGGGTTATGGTAAGTTCGAACAAGTCAAGAAGATTGAACTTTGTGAATCTGCATGGGCCATTGATTCTGGTGAACTCACACCCTCTCTAAAACTGAAAAGGAAATTTATAATGGCAAAATATGCCCATTTGGTTGATAAAATCTACACCTAACTCATTAACGACCCATCTTGATTGGGTATTAGTCATAATCATCTTTCTTTTTGCGCTGACGAATATCAAAGGACAAGAGCAGGTGAAGGAGTCAGCGCCATTCGTCAATATAAGTGGAGGTTTTGGAAATATTTATGGTGGCTATGGAACCAATGCAGAGTTGGGATCAGGCCATTTCGCACTCTACGGTACATTTGGATATGCTAATGAACGAGTGATTGACACCATTAGATTAAACTCTTCCTTCAACTATCAACTGGGTCTTCGTTACTACTTTAATGTTGGCAGTGAGGTCTTGTTTCCTAGAATTGGCTTTGGATATGGCTGGGTTACCAACTATTACAACGAACAAATCGGGAATGTCAAATACGATCAAACAGTTTTCGGGATCAATATGCACGTTGGAACTCAAGTATATTCTGCAGAAGGGTTTATCTTCAGTTTTGACATTAACGTGGCAAGTAAGTATACCATATCAAACGAAAATAGACACCCCTTTTTCTACAGTCTATACGTTAGACCGAACATAGGGATTGGTTATGATTTAACTCGATTATTCAGCCAGTCAAAACGCAAACGACATATTAAAAATAAGGCAATTAACCCTTTTGAATAAAAAGGTATAGTGCTAGTAGAAAAAAGATGATTAGTGATATTAAACCAATAATCGCACTGATTGACAAACGTGATTTCCCAGAATTACCATACGATTGATCGCGACTTAAAATTGTCTCTATAACCTGAATCAAATCATATAAACTTTCATTAGACTTGGGAACAAATTTCTCAATACCCATTTCCATTACTTCATCCTTTTCCGCTTGATCTTTTATAGAGGACAACAGCACCACACTAGGACGAACATCCATAGAATTAATAACTCTCATGACATCCTTTGCTGACAGGTCATTTTCGAGGTAATAATCCAAAATAACGATTGTTGGTTTTAGCCTTTTTATAGATTCAATGGCACGAGCTCCCGAATTCTCAACATAAACCTGAACATTTCCCAAGTTATTTTTGAGGTAATGGGTTACTAGCAATGAAAATGTTTCATTGTCTTCGATGATGATTATATTCTTTGCTTTAGCCATACTACGCCTGCAAATTACAAAAATGCATTTTCAAGTTTGTGCTCTTTATAAAGCATTTTGATCACTCCATCAGAAACACCAATCTTTGGGATATAAGCACTCTTTGCTTTGCTCCAGCGCATTACACTGGTGAATATTTTTCCAGCAGGTACAATTACATCCGCTCTATCAGGATTTAAGTAGAGTTCTTGAATGCGGTCTTCTGATGACATACCTCTCAATCGTTTATATAAATTATATAGCTCATCATATGAAACGGATTCACCATAATCCCTCATCAATAATTTACAATACTTATTGATATTTCCTCCGGATCCAATAATTGCTATCTCCTTATCTACTGTAGATTGAATATCCTTGACCCAAGTTTTCATTTCATCCCAATCCCGATCGGGAACCATACCTAGCAACAATCTAATAGAACCAATATTGAAGGATCGAGAAGTTACCGCTTCATGATTATTGAAAAGGGTGAGCTCTGTACTTCCACCCCCAACATCCATATACAAATATGTCTTATCGACATCCATATTCTCTCTCAAACCATTGGCATAGACCACTTCTGCTTCTTCTTTTCCAGAGACGATTTCTATTTTAATACCAGTTTCATTATAAACCTGATTAACTATTTCCACACCATTATCGGCCTCACGAAATGCGGAAGTAGCCAAGGCACGGACTTTCTGCGGACGATAAACATTCAACAAATGCTTAAACGCATGCATTGTATCAATAAAATCTCTGACTTTTTCTTCTGGGAAATGTTGTTTTAAAAAAGCATCAGCGCCTAATCTTATTGGCACTCTAATAAGCGATTGCTTTTTATAAGTGACTTTAGCTCCATCTTCAAAGACATTGCTCACCAAAAGACGCACAGCATTAGAACCGATATCAATAGCTGCGAATTGGTATGCTTTCATCCTTGTTTGCTCTTCTTTTTATAATACTCGTGCAACACGTACTGAGAGCGAATATCCTTTTTCTTATCGGCTTTATCAACTATATATTTCCCGTCTGGCATGAGCATCCTAGCCTTTGTATTATCTGAAAATTGAATAGTTAATACATCATCAATTTCCTTCTTTAGAGATGAATCGTAAATTGGACATGTAACTTCAATTCTTCTATCGAGGTTCCGAACCATCCAATCAGCACTGCTAATGAAGTAAAGCGGATCATTATCATTACAAAAAACATAAATCCGAGCATGTTCTAAGAAACGATCGATGATACTAATAACCTGAATATTTTCACTTAAACCTGGAATACCCGGAACTAAGGAACAAATACCTCTGATAATCAAACGGACTTTCACTCCGGCCTTACTTGCTTGATATAACTTATTGATCAAATTATTATCCACCAGGCTATTTAGCTTTAGCGTCACATAAGCGGGTTTTCCTGCTTTTGCATTCCTAATCTCAACATTAATAAGTCTAATAAGTCTATTCCTCAAGTAAAAAGGAGAAAGCACCAAATGCTTAAACCGGTAATTGGGCCAAATGGCATTTTCGAATAAGTCAAAAACCTTATGAATTTCACTTGTAATATCCTTTCTTGCTGTCATTAAAGAAAGGTCTCCGTATAAAGCGGATGTCCCTTCATGAAAATTTCCAGTTCCAACTTTAGCGTAATACTGATTAGCCCCATTCTCTTTTCGTGTGACGAGACAAATTTTTCCGTGCACCTTCATTCCAGGAAAACCGAAATATACTTTCACACCTTCATCCTCCAAAATATTGGACCAGTAGATATTATTCTCCTCATCAAAACGAGCCTGAAGTTCAAAAACTACGACTACTTTTTTACCATTTCTAGCAGCATTTATAAGTGCATTAATAACCTTGCTTCTGCCAGCAACGCGGTACAAGCAAATTCTAATCGATCTCACATCTGGATCTAATGCTGCTTCTTTTAAGAATTCAATCACATGATTGAAACTTTGATACGGATAGTGCAATAGCACATCCTTCTTTTTGATAGCTGTGAAATAGCTATCATACTTCTCAAGATGAGGGTGCTTATTGGGAGATAATTTTGTATAGTATGCTTTAGGGAGATTAATCTTAGGGAAAGACATCAAATCCTTCAAATTGTGATATCGTGCTCCGGGGATAAAGGCATCTTCATCCGTGGTCAAAGACATTTTTTTTGCTAAATAACGCTGCATTTCCTTTGGCATAGCTGCATCAAACACGAATCGAACAGGAGCTCCCCTTCTTCGCTGCTTGAGACTCTTTTTCATTTTCTCTAGGAAACTTTTGGAAATATCGTTATCCAGATCCAATTCAGCGTCTCGAGTAATCTTAAAAGCATAAGCGTCAACTTTTGATGGCTTAAACACTTCAAAGACAGAATTCAAATTATGACGGATTACGTCATCAAGGATAATTATTGACTTTTTACCTTCTTCTTCAGGAAGAACAATAAATCGAGGTAAAGAGGCAGGGACTTCGACCAACGAATACTGATGCGTAGGCTTCTTGCCTTCCTTATTAATTGTTAACCATGCGGCCAAATAGATCGCTTTATCTCGCAGATGGGGGAAACCCTTAACCTGATCAAGCATTATTGGTGAAATGACTGGATCAACTTTCTCATTGTAATATTCCTCTACAAAACGTTTTTGAGATGCATTCAACTGTTTCTCGCTTAGAATAAAGACATTCTTTGCTCTTAACTCTTCAATTATCTCTTGGTAAATCCGCTCATATTTTTGTTGTTGACCAATAGTGATTCGTTGAATCTGCGCAAGAATATCTCTAGGATCATCGTGTGTAGCTTCTATTTTTTCATTCAGGGCAGCCCATCTTTTCACAGAAGCTACTCTGACCCTAAAAAACTCATCTCGATTATTGGAGAAAATTCCAAGAAACTTAAGCCGTTCTAATAAAGGCACACTGCTATCTTCTGCCTCAGAAAGAACCCTTTCATTGAAAGCCAACCAACTGATTTCTCTGTTTATTATCTTAGGTTTTATCGCCATTGTATTCTATTACAAACGAAGGTAACTCTGAGTCATCACCGAAGCAACACCTACTCGAGCTCATTTAACGATCTGATGATATTATGGACATCAAGAAATAACCAAACACCCTAAATCATCGTTGAAAACTCTGTTGATAAGCAAGGGACGAAGCGACTCAAAGCCGCGTTTAATAAGGTCTACATTTGGTCTAGTTAAAGAACCAACCTCTCGAAAGAACAGATGTTTACTATATTTAAAAAGAAAAAGCTCACAGAAGACCAGCTGGCCAACTTCTTTGTAAACTCTATTGTAAATCTCGTGGAACAAGGATTTCAGGATGTAGTCGAAATCATTAATAACGACCCTGAGTTCGTTACCACACCAAATATTTCAAAAGAAGACTATGACAAGTTCCTTCTTGTTGTGGTTGCAGGAAATATTAAGTTAATGAGCGAGCACTTCGACTCCGTCAAGGATGTTCGAATAACTGAAAAGATATATCGCAAGCTTGGTTCAGCTCTTTCAGTTGAACCAATGACTCTAAAAGAAACTATTGCAAAATATCAATCTTGGATGTCCCGAATCAATCATCCATCCAAGAACACGAGATATGCAATGTCAAAAGGTGTGTTTTTCAAGTATGAATTGAATCAGTTCCAATCTGACTATTTCCGAAACATGAACACTCCTAATCCAATTTTCCTTAAGCGATTAGATGAAGTCATTTCTCAGTTTCTATTTAATTGGAATGACATTAAGGAAAACTATAGAATTTCAAGCTAGTCAAGCTTAAAGTAGTCCGAAGCCATTTTTCTTACTTCTTCACCAATAGCTAAACAAGCAGTTGCTGCCGGACTTGGCGCATTCAACACATGGATACAGTTGTCTTTGTACTCGATTTTAAAGTCATCAATCATATCACCTGTTTTACTCAGAGCCATAGCACGAACACCTGCCCTCTCCTCATCTAAATCTTCCATTTTTAAATCAGGGATCAATCGTTGAAGTGTACCCAAAAACAATTTCTTCGAAAATGCTCTGCGGTACTCCTCAATACCATAACGCCAGTGCTTCGCAAAGAACTTCCAAGTCCCAGCATACTCCAAAGCATCAGCCGTATCTTTTAAATCAAAATCAGTCTTCTTATACCCTTCTCTCTTAAACACAAAAACTGCATTAGGCCCGCACTCCACATCACCATCAATCATTCTGGTAAAATGCACACCTAAAAATGGGAATTCAGGATTCGGCACTGGATAGATAAGATTCTTCACTTTGTGTTTTGCCTTCTCAGATAAGACAAAATAATCTCCACGGAATCCCAGAACAGTCATATCAAGTTTGACATCGGCTTTTTTAGCCAATCGATCAGCCTGAAGACCTCCGCAAAAAATGACATATTTTGCTCGAATGTCACCGCGGTTTGTCTTTAGGACGGTCGCATTTGTTTCATGCTCAACTTCTTTTACTTCATGATTTAGCAGAATTCGACTTTTAGCTTGTGCATTCTCTAGCAATTCACCCAGCTTTTCTGTTACAGCTCGATAATCGATGATTCCCGTGCATGCCACACGAATACCAGCAATACCTTTACAATACGGTTCAATTTCTGTGATTTGTTCAGCTGTTATCCGTTCTACGCCTTCAACTCCATTTTGAATACCCCGATCATAAATAAAATCCAAGTGCGGTAATTCGCTTTCTTCTGTAGCCACAACAATTTTCCCGCATATATCATGAGCAATTTTGTGCTCTTGAGCGAAGCCAACCAGTTCACGTCTGCCATCCACGCAAAGCTTTGCTTTATAAGATCCTGGTTTATAATATATGCCTGAGTGAATAACACCAGAGTTATTCCCGGTTTGGTGATTGGCCAACTTGGGCTCTTTCTCAATCACCGAAATACTGGCATTCGGATAAGCTTTTTGCAGCTTATAAGCTGTTGCCACTCCAACTATCCCACCACCAACTATTGCAATATCAAATTCTGCTATCACGTAAAATAAATTAATCTGTTAAAGGTGATATACTCTTTTGAGGCTTCACCATGAAAAGTAGAAACAAACCTATAATGAAAAATGCCATCAAGACCAAGGCAGAATTCCTCATACTTGAAGTCATTCCTTCAATAAATCCAAAAAGAAATGTACCCACGACAATTCCTAGTTTTTCCAGCACATCATAAAAGCTAAAATACGATGCATGGTCCTGTGTTTCGGGCAACATTTTAGAATAAGTAGATCGCGATAAGGCTTGAATTCCTCCCATTACCAATCCAACCAATGCTGCCAGCAAATAAAAGTGAGTAGGGGTTTTAATAAAATATGCGGTAAAACAGATAAACACCCAAATAACTAAAGCAATTCCTATCACTTTAATATTCCCCAATTTCTTTGATAATCCTGCAAATGCATAGGCTCCGAAAACTGCAATGAACTGAATAATAAGAACACTTATAATAAGCCCAGATTCTCCTTGATCACCCCACTCTATTTCTTTATTGGCAAAAAGCACTGCCATAATTACGACAGTTTGAACGCCCATGCTATAAACGAAAAATGAACGGAGGAACCTTCTTAGATTAATTTGATCTGCTAGCTCAAACCAAACCTTTCTCAATTCTTCGTATCCTTTCCAAATAATTCCTTTTTCTTTTGGCTGTCGACCATAAACATTGTCTGGAAGGTAGTGATAGGTTATTTGTGCAAATCCAGCCCACCATAAAGCAACAAGCGGAAAGGCAAACTTGGCAGGCATAATATTCGTTTGAATCAGTATCAAAATCGCAACCAATAAAATGGAACTTCCCACATAGCCATAAGCAAAACCTTGAGCACTCACTTTATCGTGATGAACATTATCAGCAACCTCTGGTAAGAATGCATTATAAAACACCAAACTACCCCAAAACCCGATACTAGCGATCATTACAAATAGCATAGAAAGCTCCAGATATTCAACATCGAAGAAGAATAAAAGTGCACAACCTAGCGACCCTAGATAGCAGAAGAATTTAAGAAACGATTTTTTGCTTCCAGAGTAATCGGCAATACCAGAAAGAATTGGAGAAATAGCGCTAACAATTAAAAAAGAAAAAGAAACAACATAGCTGTAGATCTCTGTATTGATAAATTCATAACCAAAAAATTGAACCTTCTCATTTAACACACCTTCAACATCAGTGCTGGAAGTCATCTTTTGATAAAAGATTGGAAATATGGCCGTACTGATAACAAGGTTATATGCTGAGTTAGCCCAATCATAAAAGGCCCATGCTCTAATCGTTTGACGGTCGTTCTTCTTTATCATTTGATCTTAGCGAAAATAGAGAAGCCTCGATCTCTCGAGGCTTTTTCTTTGAATTTATTCTTAAGACCTATTCTTTGCTGATCACTTCAAAGACTACTCTTCTATTTTGCGCTTGACCTGCAACAGATGCATCTTCAGTAGATGGGTCAAAGTCCTGGAGTCCAACAATCAAAAGCTTATTCTCATATGCTCCCAACTTTACCAGCTGATCTTTGACTGTTTGAGCGCGTTGCAATGACACATCACCGGTTACTTTCACCTCTTCCACTGGATCTGTATGTCCAGTAATCTTGACCTTGTACTTTGGATGCTCCTGCAAAAGAGTGGCCACTTTTTGCATATCAACTTTTGCGTCTTCCTTGATAACTGAACTTGCCTCATCAAAATATATTCTGGTCATTTCAATATCTTCAGTGACATCCAGTTCCATTTCTGAACTTATTTCCTTTGAATATTTCACTTGAAGAGAGCTTCCACTTGCATCAACTTCACAATCACAAGATTCAACACCAGCCATATTCATTACTGAAACATCGTCAATATAATAGTATCCTGTTCGTGCTTGTGAACCGATTATTCCTTTTGGCTTCCTGATTTTTTCTTCTTGCGTTTCAGATGAAGGCGCAAAGTTTCCAATGGTCAAGTATTTCTCATTTCCATTTGCAATAAAAGTGTGACAAATATCTTCCCAATCAAATTGCTCCATGAAAATCTTATTCTGAGAGTGAATTATCTGAGGTGTTATCGCTCCGGCTTGCAGGGCCTCAATATCCATCGGCTTTTCACTCAAATACATTCCTAGGTTATTGCAAGCATACTTAGATAGCAAACCGAGCATCACACTCATTTTAACGCAATAAACTTTTTCTTCTTCAAGACCCGAGCTTAATTTAATTTGAAGGTAAGTTTTCGGCTCGGCATCTTTGTATGAATACATCACAATTCCAGCATATCCTTCACCATCCTTTGGATCACCATCACCATAAAGATTCATAGGAACCCCCCAATCTTCACCTTTAGATTTCGGGTTGAAAAGATCAGCCTTAGCCTCTGTGCCAGAATTCCAAGGGTATGCGTAAACAATAGAACCTTGCTCTTTAATCTTTTTAGAAACAGATTCAAAACTTCCGTTTTGCACCAAATTTCCTTGAGCAAAAGCTGATCCTGCAGCAATTGACAATAGGGTTATGAAAGAAAATAATCTCTTCATTTTTATGATTTTAATTCTTGCTTAATTTTATAGTATCGATAAACAATTTCACTTTTCTCCAGTCCGTATCTGGATAAACACCATGGCCTAAATTAGCAATGTGTCCTCCACCAGCAAATGATCTTAACATCTCATTAGTCTTTTGAACGACAACATCATCGCTAGCATATAGCAACGTTGGATCCAAATTTCCTTGCAAAACTTTTGAAGGGTTAATGGCTCTAATAAACTTAGGATCCATTGTCCAATCTAGGCCCACAGCATTATAGGAACTTGACATTAAATCTTCCATTGCAAAATGAGCCCCTTTGGCAAAAACAATATTCGGAACGCTATTCACTTCTTGAGCAATTCGATTTAAATATGGCATACAAAACTCTCTGTAGAGTTCTTCGCTCAGCACACCAGCCCATGAATCAAACACTTGATAGAGAGAAACTCCAGCTTCAATCTGAAGCTTCAAATAATTGATTGTTGATGTTGTAATCTTCTCCAATAACATATGCGACTCCTTCGGATTGGCATGCAACCATTTTCGTGCATTAGAAAAAGTCTTACTTCCCTGCCCTTCGATCATATAGCACAAAATCGTAAAAGGTGCACCGGCAAATCCAATGACAGGAACACGACCATTCAGACGTTTCACTGTCTCACGTATGGCATCATAAACGTAGGTCAACTCTTCACCATTAATAACGTTAAGCTTCTCAATATCGGACTTTCTTTTAACTACTTCAGGAAAGTGAGGACCTTTGCCTTTTATCATCTCATAAGGAAGACCCATCGCATCGGGAATCACCAAAATATCAGAGAAAATTATAGCCGCGTCTACCCCAAGGATATCAACCGGCTGAACCGTAACTTCTGCCGCTAAATCAGGAGTTTCAACTAACTCCTTGAATCCTGATAGACTAGCGCGTAGCTCACGATATTCAGGAAGAATACGTCCTGCTTGACGCATAACCCACACTGGACTTCGCTCGGTTTTCTCACCTCGAGCTGCTCTAATGATTAAATCGTTCTGCACTTATTAGTTTATATCTATAAATCTGATTAGTTTGAAGACGCTTGTCTCTTGATTAAATTCAGTGCACTTCCAGCCTTATACCAATCTATTTGAGCTTGGTTATAAGTGTGAGCCAAAGAAATAAGATCCTTACTCCCGTCTGTGTGCAAGACCTCAAGTGTTAAGTTCTTGTCTGGAGAAAAGCTTTCAAGATCAATAAAATTGAAGGTGTCATCTTCTAATATTCTATCGTAGTCGGCTTCATTCACAAACGTCAAGCCAAGCATTCCTTGCTTTTTTAAGTTGGTTTCGTGGATTCTAGCGAAAGACTTCACAACAACCGCTATCACTCCAAGATGTCTTGGCTCCATAGCCGCGTGCTCTCTAGAAGAGCCTTCTCCATAATTGTGATCTCCAACGACTATCGAAGGCACATTAGCTGCTTTGTAAGCTCTTGCAGAAGCAGGAACCTCCATTTTATCGCCAGACAATTGGTTCACTACTTCGTTGGTAGCTCCTCCAAATGCATTGACTGCACCAATAAGAAGGTTGTTTGAAATATTATCTAAATGACCTCTATATCTCAACCAAGGACCTGCCATTGAAATATGATCGGTTGTGCATTTACCAAAAGCTTTAATGAGAAGTTTTAATCCATTGATATTACCTCCATCCCATGGAGCAAAAGGCTCAAGCAATTGAAGTCGAGAAGACTCTGGATTTACCTTGATCTCAATTCCACCGCCATTTTCTGCTGGAGCTTGATATCCTGGATCTTCAACATCAAAACCTTTTGGAGGAAGTTCAAACCCCGTTGGATCATCAAACTTCACCTCTTCACCTTTATCGTTGGTTAAAGTATCCGTAAGTGGATTAAAGTCAAGTCTACCACTAATTGCAACAGCCGCAACCATTTCTGGTGACGTCACAAAAGCATGAGTGTTTGGATTGCCATCTGCGCGCTTAGAGAAGTTCCTATTAAATGAGTGAATAATAGAGTTCTTCTTTTCATCACCTGCTCCCGCTCTATCCCATTGACCAATGCACGGTCCACAAGCATTGGTAAACACCATTGCTCCTAGCTGCTCGAATATGTCAATAAAACCATCACGAGCGATCGTATAACGCACTTGCTCTGACCCAGGATTAATACCAAACTCGGCTTTTGGCTTCAGACCTCTATCCACAGCTTGCTTAGCTATAGATGCCGCACGACTAATATCTTCATATGAACTATTTGTGCATGATCCTATCAATCCCCACTCTATATCTTTCGGCCAATCTTTTCCACTAAGCACTTCTTTCATTTTAGATACTGGAGTAGCCAAATCTGGAGTAAATGGACCATTGATATGTGGCTCCAACTCATTTAGGTTGATTTCGATTACTTGATCAAAATATTTTTCTGGGTTTGCGTACACCTCATCATCACCAGTCAGGTGCTCAGCAACTTGATCAGCCAATTCAACTACTTCTTTGCGTCCAGTAGCAGTAAGGTATCGCCTCATGCCATCATCATATCCAAATGTTGATGTGGTAGCTCCAATTTCAGCACCCATATTGCAAATGGTTCCCTTACCCGTGCATGAGAGAGATAACGCTCCTTCACCGAAATATTCTACGATGCATCCGGTTCCACCTTTTACTGTAAGAATGCCCGCTACCTTAAGAATAATATCTTTTGGTGATGTCCATCCACTTAGCTTACCAGTTAGTTTAATTCCAATAAGTTTTGGAAATTTAAGCTCCCATGCCATTCCAGCCATTACATCTACAGCATCAGCACCACCAACACCAATTGCGACCATTCCAAGACCACCAGCATTCACTGTGTGGCTATCTGTTCCGATCATCATTCCGCCCGGAAAAGCATAGTTTTCCAAAACTACTTGATGTATAATTCCTGCACCTGGCTTCCAGAAACCAATTCCGTATTTACTAGAAACCGAAGACAGGAAATTGAAAACCTCGTTGTTCTTATTGATTGCTTCTTGAAGATCCTTATCAGCGCCAATTCTAGCTTGAATAAGGTGGTCAGCATGCACTGTAGAAGGCACAGCAGCCGATGGCTTTCCTGCTTGCATAAATTGCAAAAGAGCCATTTGAGCCGTGGCATCTTGCATCGCTACTCTATCTGGCGCGAAATCAACATAACTTTTACCTCGAGCAAACTCTTCATTTGCAGCTCCATCCCAAAGGTGAGTATAGAGAATTTTCTCAGAAAGAGTTAGTGGTTTATTTAATAGTTTTCTGGCGGCAGCAATGCGTTCTGGGTACTTTGCATAAACTGCTTTTATCATGTCCAAATCAAAGATCATTTCTATTTCTTTTTAGATTAGCAATATTAATAGATAGTAAGCTTTTAGAATGACTTAAACAAACAAAAAAAGGGAAGCCAATGGCTTCCCTTTAATTCTATGTGTAAGAAGAATCAATTATTCTCCTACTACTTCAAATGAAATGGTTTCAACCACATCGCGGTGGAATGCAACCTCTGCTTCATATTGACCAACTGTTTTGATAGTTTCTCCTTTGATTTTGATGTTCTTACGATCAATTTCAAAACCAAGTTTTGTTATCTCTTCAGCTAGTTGAATATTGTTTACAGAACCAAAAATCTTTCCAGACTCTCCAACTTTAGCACCTACGGTGATGGACATGTCTTTCATTTTATCAGCCATTTTCTGAGCTGCTGCTCTGACTTTCTCGATTTTCTTAGCTCTTTGACGTACTGTTTCAGCGTGCATCTTCTTCACAGATACAGTTGCTAAAATTGCGTGGCCTTGCGGTATAAGATAATTACGACCGAAACCATCCTTCACTTCCACTAGATCATCTTTGTAACCTAGCTTCTCAATGTCTGTTTTTAATATAACTTCCATATCGATCTATAATTATTTCATCATATCAGTAACATAAGGCATTAACGCCAAATGTCTTGATCTCTTAACTGCTTGAGACACTTTTCTTTGGTACTTCACAGAAGTTCCTGTAATTCTTCTTGGAAGAAGTTTACCCTGTTCGTTTACGAATCGTAGTAAGAAATCTGCATCCTTATAATCTACGTATTTGATACCCGCTTTCTTGAACCAGCAGAATTTCTCCTTCTGTGTTTCAATAAGTATTGGGGTTAAATATCTAATATCATCAGCCATTCTTTCTCTTATTAAGCGTTAGCAGTTTTCTTTGACTTGTCTCTTCTACCTTCAGCAAATGCCAAATGATCTTTGTCCATCTTCACGGTTAAGAAACGCATTATTCTTTCTTCACGAATAAATTCCGTTTCGAGTGGTCCGATGAATTCAGGCTCAGCCTCGTATTCAACCAAATAGTAGAATCCAGTGGACTTCTTCTGGATAGGATAGGCCAATTTCTTTAGGCCCCAGTTTTCCTCATGGGTGATTTTTGCACCACCATTTTTGAGGAAAGCCATAAATTTCTTCACTGTTTCCTTTGTCTGGTCCTCAGACAAAACGGGAGTTAGAATGAAAACAGTTTCATAACGATTTGTCATAAACTTTCTATTTACTTTTTAAAAATGGGCCGCAAAGATACGAACTAGTTCTTTGTTTACAAGCATTATATCCATTCATCACAGAACAAAGAATAAATGCAGGTTTATCTTCTGGGCCAATTTACTGGATGGCTTAATTACTGAACACATAAAGTACTAAGAATTAATTCAAGAAATATACTTTTGACGCGATGTCAAACGGTCAAGAAAAATTCATTGTTTCTGCGAGAAAGTATCGTCCAGAGAGCTGGAAAGAGGTAATAGGTCAAGAGTCTATCACCGAAACCCTGCTTAATTCGATTCAGCAAGATCACATGGCCCATGCCTATTTGTTCTGCGGACCGCGAGGAGTTGGCAAGACTACTTGCGCTCGAATTTTCGCAAAAGAAATTAACCGAAGCGAGGATCATGGGGAAGATGAAGACTTCTCATTTAACATATTTGAACTAGATGCTGCATCTAATAATAGTGTAGATGACATAAGGTCTCTGACGGACCAAGTTCGCATTCCACCGCAAGTAGGTAAGTACAAGGTCTATATCATTGATGAGGTTCATATGCTGTCCAAGCAAGCTTTTAACGCTTTCTTAAAGACTTTAGAAGAACCACCTAAACACGCCATCTTCATATTAGCAACAACTGAAAAGCACAAAATCATTCCAACGATTTTGAGTCGTTGTCAGATTTACGATTTCAACCGAATTGGAATAGAAGATATTGTGATGCAATTGAAGGGCATTGCTGAAAAGGAAAACATCAAATACGAAGAAGAAGCATTGCATGTAGTAGCTCAAAAAGCAGATGGAGCCATGCGTGATGCTCTTTCTATCTTCGATCAGCTATCAAGCTTTACCAACGAGAATTTGACCTATGAAGCGGTTTTAAAAAACCTTCATGTTCTCGATTATGACTACTACTTTAAAGTCACAGACTTTCTTTATAAATCGGACTTTGCAGAGGTATTGGTAATCCTTGATTCGATTTTAAAACAAGGTTTTGACGGTAGTCATTTTATCAGCGGTTTAGCGGGTCACTTTAGAGATTTACTTGTGTGCAAGGACCCGCGTACGCTCGGGTTGCTCGAAGTAGGTGATTCTGTAAAAGCGAAGTATAGAGACCAAGCTCAAAATATTGACAGTGCGTGGATATTAAGTGCGCTCACCCTAGCATCGGAAACAGACTTTAAATATCGCAACGCCAGTAATCAGCGATTACTACTCGAGACATCTATGCTGAACATCGCAAGTTTAGACCTAGAAAAAAAAAACTCTCAACCTGAAGTAAAAATTCTTCCAGCGCCAACCGAAAAGAAGAAGCTAGAAGAGTCTCCCAAAAAAGAAGCCGCTGCCATACAAGAGAAACAACCTGCTGCTGAAGAAGTAAAAACCGAAGTGCAGGAAGAGGCAGAAGAACCATTAGAATCTAAAGACCCATCAGACTTAGAAGATTTTGAAGATTCGGTAGAACCGCATGAAGAAAATCTAGAAGAATCAGAAGAACCTTTAGTAAAAATTCAGCAAGAGTCTACTCCTCCTGAAGACGCTCCGATATCTCGCAGAACCAGGAGAAAACCGAGTACGGTTTCGTTGAAATTGGAAAATACGCTTGAAGAAAAGGCTCCCGCAGTCAAAGAAATCATCGAAGATCAAGTTGACGAAATCAAAGAGCAAGCAATCGAATCTTCCGAGGAAAAATTAGAATTAGAATCGGCATGGAAAAGACTAAGCACCGAATCTTTTGAAGAAGGAAAAAGTGCTCTTTACAGCATCATGGCAAAGCAAAAAATTGCCGAACAAATTGAAGACGAGGTAATAACGGTAATCCTTTCTCACGAAGTAGATCAGGAAGAATTTATACAGCACAGTGCCCATGTTTTAATGAAGCTGCGCCAATACATGCAAACACCTTCATTAGGATTAAAAACCTTGGTTCAAGAAACAAAACATGAAACCAAATTATTCACCGCTCAAGATAAATTTGAATATTTAGCCAGTCAAAATCCTGTATTACGGAAACTCAAGCAAGATTTGGACCTTGACATTTCTCATTAAATCAACTTAAAATACATGAAAATTAAATCGCTCATTTTAGTGCTTGGCATTGCATCAATAGCCTTCACCTCATGCTCAAATTCAAGTCAAGAACCAGCAGCAGAAGCCTCAAAATACTCCTATGAGAGTGTAGAGAACGATCCGTTTGGATTGCGCATTTACACCTTAGATAATGGACTTAAAGTGTACATATCTGAGAACCATGCCGAGCCGCGTATTCAAACGAACATTGCTGTGAGAACGGGAAGTAAGCAAGATCCAAAAGACGCTACTGGATTGGCTCATTATCTGGAGCACATGTTGTTTAAGGGAACATCTGACATAGGTTCTTTAAACTGGGATGAAGAAAAGAAACATCTTAAAATGATTTCTGATCTCTATGAAGAGCATAGAAATACAGAGGATATGGATGCTCGAAAAACCATCTATGGCAAGATCGATAGCCTATCTCAAATCGCAGCCACTTTTGTTTCTACCAATGAGTATGACAAAATGATCAGCGGATTGGGCGCACAGGGAACGAATGCATACACGAGTAACGAACGCACGGTTTACATCAACGATATTCCGAGCACTGAATTGGAAAAATGGTTAACCATTGAATCCGAAAGATTCAGTGAATTAGTGCTACGCCTTTTTCACACAGAACTTGAAGCTGTTTATGAAGAGTTCAATCGCGGTCAAGACAGCGACCGTAGACAAGGATATTATAAGTCATTAGAGCTGTTGTTTCCAAATCACCCTTATGGACAGCAAACTACAATTGGCACGAGCGATCATTTGAAGAGCCCGAGCATGGAGAAAATTCATGATTATTTCAGCAGAAGATATGTGCCGAATAACATGGCCATCATATTGGCTGGAGATTTAGATCCTGACAAGACCATAGAAATGATTGACAATCACTTTGGTGGTATGAAGTCTCAACCAATCGAAGAAATCGCAATGCCAACGGAGAAACCAATTTCCGAACCAGTTATTGCTGATGTGATGGGCAGTGAAGCAGAATTTGAAATGGTATCATTTCGTTTAGGAGGAATTCACACTAAAGATGCTATGTATGCTGAATTATTGGATGGGATTCTTAGTAATGGCAATGCCGGTTTAATTGACTTAAATCTCAATCAGAAACAAAAAGTTCTTCGTGCCTACGCCTCTGCTTCTGTAAATGAAGATTATTCATGGTTTATGCTTACTGGCTATGCCAGAAACGGCCAAAAATTGGAAGAAGTCCGAGAACTTCTATTGGCGCAATTGGACAGTGTGAAAAATGGAAATTTTGAAGATTGGATGATTGACGCTGTTGTTCGTTCTTTCAAAAAAGACTTAATGAGTCAAATGGAAGCCAACTGGATTAGAGCCTATATCATTTCTGACGCCTTCATTCTGAATGAAGATTGGAAATCGGTTGTGAGCAAGTATGACGATATGGCCAAAGTCTCAAAGGATGAATTGATCGCTTGGACGAATGAGAATTTCACCAATAACTATGTGGCCATGAACAAGCGTATTGGAGAAAAGAATGTCTCTAAAGTAGACAAACCGCAAATCACTCCAATTGACATTAACCGCGAGGATAATTCAGACTTCTTTACCATGATCGATACCATGGAATCAATGCGTTTAGAGCCTCAGTTTATTGACTTTGCATCTGCCATTCAAAAATCAACCATTGGTGGAAAAGTACCATTGCATTATGTGAAGAATGAGATGAATGAGCTTTTTACAATGAATTACTTACTTGACATGGGTAAGAACCATGACCAAAAAGTAGCATTGGCAGTTGACTATCTTCCTTACTTGGGAACAGATGAATTATCTCCTGCTGAGGTTCAAAAAGAATTGTTCAAGCTTGGAGTGAGCTTCGATGTTTACACCTCTGCCGACAAATCTTACATCACGCTTACCGGATTGGAAGAAACCTTTGAAGAAGGCGTTCAGCTTTTCGAAAAGATTTTAGCTTCTGTGGTTGCTGACGAAAACAGCTACAAGGAAATGGTTATGGGTGAGTTGAAAAAGCGCTCTGACAAGAAGTTAGACAAAGGTCAAATCCTATTCAGAGGAATGGCAGACTATGCCAAGTATGGGGCTGAAAATCCTTTCAACGATTTGATCTCTGCAGATGAGCTGAAAGCAATTGACCCTAACGAATTAACCGACCTCTTGCATCAACTCACAAGCTTTGAACACCGCATTTTATATTACGGTCCGCAAGACATTAATGCAGTAAGCACTGTGCTTGAGGCCAATCACAAGATGCCAGAAACATTGATGGCGTTGCCTGCTGAAAAGGAATACCCTGAATTGGCAACAGACAAGAATGTTGTTTACTTCTGTGAGTATGACATGGTACAAACTGAGTTAATGATGTATCACCGCGGTGGAACTTTTGATGAAGGCATTCTACCTGAGTCCAAAATTTTCAATGAATATTTTGGTGGAGGACTTTCCTCCATTGTTTTCCAAGAAATTAGAGAATCTAAAGCATTGGCCTATTCAGCTTATGCTGGTTATTCCATACCAAGTGAAGCGGATGATCATAATTATGTGCGCGGTTACATTGGAACTCAAGCCAACAAATTAGGTGATGCTACCAATGCATTGCTTGAATTGATGAGCAACATCCCACGTGCCGACAAGCAATTTGAAGGAGCGAAGTTGAGTGCGATGAAGCAAATTGAAACCAACAGAACAACAGGAAGCAGCATTCTGTGGAGCTATGAGCGCGCTCAAAAACTGGGTATTGATTATGATCTCAATCAAAAAATATATCCTCAATTGGAAGGAATGACTTTCGAAGCACTTCAGGCATTCTTTGATCAAAACATAAAAGGTAAAACATATACCTACGTTATGATTGGCAAGAAGAGTGAAACAGATTTTGAGGCGCTGAAAAAACTTGGCCCGGTAAAAGAACTTTCATTGAAAGAAGTATTCGGATACTAAGCCAAATTTTATTGATGACCTAAATCATTAAAGCACATTTCATAAAGGGGAGCAGAAGTCTAACTTGGCTCCTCTTTTTTTAGAACAATAAATCGATCGACAGATACATATGAGCACTAAAAACCCAAGCATCATTTACACGAAAACAGACGAAGCTCCTGCTTTGGCTACTGTTTCATTTTTACCTATTGTAAAACGCTTTGTAAAATCATCTGGTATTGAGATAGAGACCAAGGACATTTCATTAGCAGGTAGAATACTTTCTAGTTTTCCAGACTTATTGAATGACGACCAAAAGGTAGAAGATGCCCTAGGTCAATTGGGTGAATTGGCTAAAACACCCGAGGCAAACATCATCAAGCTTCCAAATATCAGTGCTTCTATTCCACAGCTAAAAGCTGCCATCAAAGAATTGCAGGGTCAAGGATTTAACATTCCTGATTATACCGATGAGCCATCTACAAATGCTGAAAAAGATGCCAAATCACGCTACGATAAAATCAAAGGAAGCGCAGTAAACCCCGTTTTACGTGAAGGAAATTCAGATAGAAGAGCACCTAAGGCCGTGAAGGAATATGCCCGTAAAAACCCGCACAGAATGGGTGCTTGGAGCGCTGATTCTAAAACACATGTGGCCAGCATGACAGGAGGTGATTTTTATGGCAGTGAAAAATCTGTGTGCGTGAGCAAGGCTGGCGATGTGAAAATCCAATTCGTTGGATCAGACGGAAGCAATAAAGTGTTGAAGGCCTCTACTCCTTTGCGTGCTGGTGAAATCATTGACGCATCTGTGATGAGTAAGAATGCTCTCACTCAATTTTTGGCAGAACAAAAAGAAGACGCCAAGCAAAAAGGAGTGTTGTTTTCAGTGCATTTGAAAGCGACCATGATGAAGGTTTCTGACCCCATCATTTTTGGACATGCTGTGAAAGCTTATTTCAGCGATGTTTTTGCAAAGCACGCAGCCACTTTTGAAGAAATCGGTTTCAACCCGAACAATGGTTTGGGCAATTTGATGAATGACATCAAAGATCTTCCCGAAGCGAAGCGCAAAGAGATTCTAGCAGATATTGATACTGCTTATGCCGCAGGACCTGATGTAGCAATGGTGAATTCTGATAATGGCATCACCAATCTACACGTTCCTAGTGATGTTATTATTGACGCCTCCATGCCCGCAATGATTCGCACATCCGGACAGATGTGGAACAAAGAAGGAAATGCACAAGACACGAAAGCGATCATTCCAGACAGAAGCTATGCTGGAATCTATCAAGCTACGATTGACTTCTGCAAGCGCAATGGAGCGTTTGACCCAACAACCATGGGAAGTGTATCCAACGTAGGTTTGATGGCACAAAAGGCCGAAGAATATGGCTCGCACGACAAGACGTTTGAGATTGTTGGAAACGGAACCGTTAAAGTGACCGATGAGACAGGCAGCATATTGCTTGAGCACATCGTGAAAGATGGTGACATCTGGAGAATGTGCCAGACGAAAGATGCACCCATTCAAGACTGGGTAAAGCTTGCAGTGAATCGTGCAAAAGCAACTGGCAATCCTGCTATTTTTTGGTTGGATGAAAAACGAGGCCATGATACTCAAATCATCAAGAAGGTAAAAACATACTTGGCTGATTATGATACGAAAGGATTGGATATCCGAATTATGAATCCTACCGAGGCTGCCGAATTTTCTTGCCAACGCATCATTCAAGGCAAAGACACAATATCGGTCACCGGAAATGTATTGCGTGATTATTTGACTGACCTCTTCCCTATTTTAGAAGTAGGCACCAGTGCTAAGATGCTTTCTATTGTGCCATTGATGAATGGTGGTGGTTTGTTTGAAACAGGAGCTGGCGGATCAGCGCCAAAGCATGTGCAGCAATTTGTAGAAGAAAACCATTTGCGATGGGATTCGTTGGGCGAATTTTTAGCCCTAGCCGTTTCCTTAGAGCATTTAGGCAATGCCTACAAAAACCCAAAAGCCGTTGTATTGGGAGAAACGCTGGACGAAGCCACAAGCAAGTTCTTATTGAATGACAAATCTCCATCACGTAAGGTGGGTGAATTGGACAACCGAGGAAGCCATTTTTACTTGGCCATGTATTGGGCGGAAGCATTGGCAGCGCAAGACAAGGATGCCGATTTGAAAGCTGAGTTTAGCTCATTTGCAAAAACACTTGCAGAGAATGAAACGAAGGTTGTTGGAGAGCTAAACGGAGCACAAGGACCCGCAGTGAACATTGGCGGATATTACCATGCCAACGATCAATTGACTGCCGAAGCAATGCGCCCAAGTGCAACGCTGAATGCATTGATTGCTGGTTAAGCATCACGCTGAAAATGATTTGGAAAGTGCTTTTACATTCATTTGTAAAGGCACTTTTCTATTTTAGTAGAACGCTAATGAAAAAATGAGGAAATCAATTTACACTATTTTGGCTGCAATCAACCTTTCAGAACATAATAAACATCTCTACAACTCAACAACAATGGTTGGTTTAGGCTTTGACAACTAAAAAATATATTAGTGACTATCACTATTTACAATTGTTGTATGCCATTGAAAAAAAAGAAAAGCCAACCGCACGTTCAAGCACATTTGTCGCTTCGTTCCTCAGCAGCAAAAGAGCTTTCACTTCCCCACCGCTACCCAAATTGAGTGATTGTTTTAATACTCATTTGATGAGATATTAAATAATTATTCCTATTTTGCGGACTGAATTAAACAATTTAAAAAATGAACCGAATAAAAGAGGTTTTAGAAGAAAAAGGAATTAAACAAATTTGGTTAGCTGAACAGCTAGGTAAGAGTTACAACATGGTAAACTCATACGTCCAAAACAGAAGACAACCAAGTATTGAATGCCTTTATGAAATTGCTGATATATTAAATGTTAAGGTTAAAGACCTATTAAAAGAGATTAAATAAATGAACAAAATAAAATTATTTGAAGGTTTTGCAGGGTATGGTGGTGCATCATTTGGTTTAAAAAAAGCCGGTATTGAACATGACATAGTAGGTTTCTCGGAAAATGATAATGATGCTGTGGAAATGTATGAACTTAACTTTCCTGGGGTGCCAAATTTTGGTGATATTACTCAAATTGATGAGAAGAAATTACCTGATTTCAATCTTTTCACTGGAGGGTTTCCTTGTCAACCATTTTCAACTGTAGGTAAAAGGCTTGGTGAATTAGATACGCGAGGGACATTGTTCGCTGATATTATTAGAATCTGTGATTACAAAAGACCAAAATATATTTTATTAGAGAATGTTAAAGGCTTAGCTCAAGGTAAGCAGAAACCAACATTCGAAAAAATACTTAAAGAATTAGCAAGGATTGGATACGATGTTAATTGGAAAATACTTAATTCCAAAGATTATGGAGTGCCTCAAAACAGAGAACGTTTATGGATATTTGGTTCATTAAATAAACTACCTGATTCTTTTGAAATTACACCTCCCAAAATTGAATTAAAAGTACGGCTTAAAGATTTTTTAGACACTAATGTAGACCCAGAACTATATAGATCAAAGGATCAAATTGATAGAATAAAATTTCTTCATAAAATAGAAAAATTTGATGTAGAAGAACCTCTGTGTTACGACTATTACAACAGAAAACTTAGATTGGATGGAACGTGCATGACAATAACCCCACCAGAGCATAATGTCATAAGAATAGTTGAGCCAATATTAGATGGTCATGAAAGAGTAAGGAAGCTATCCTTAGATGAGCATTTTAGAATAATGGGCTTCAAAATAAATGGCAAGAGTAGAGAAGTGAAATTTCCAAAAAACCAGACTTACACTAAAATTGGTAGAAGAGCTGGTAATGGATGGGATGTAAATTTAGTGAGCATTTTAATTAAACATATATTAAGTCAGTTATGAGAATACATATCACATCTTTTGCCTTTGGAAATAAGATTACAGATAAAGCAGCAACTCCAGGATGGGGAAGTAATATTGGAAATATAAATTCTACTCCCGAAATCTATGAATATTCAAAATATCATGGTTTACGTGAGATTGTGGAAGGAATGAATAAATACGATAAGACAGACAAGATTAATAATCTCGATTTTGAGAAAATGTCAAAAAATCGAGATATTCTGCAGTTTTCCCTATTTGACAAGGTATTTGTTAACAATAAGATAGTCCCTAATGCCAGTTATATTCTTGCAATAGTAAGTGAAAACACGAAGAGTCACCCAGGAAGGATAAGCTTATCGTATCCTGGTTACTTTAAATACGAAGAGGAAGGAAAAATCTATGACAATGAAAAAACGCTTGAAACTATAGAAAAGGAGCTAAATTGTGAGAATGGCTGTTGGTTTGTATACGATATTTCTGTTAGAAATGATGTAGAAATTCATTTTAGGGCAAAGGTAGTCTCTAATAAATTCAAAGAATATAGCACAACAGCGGAAAGAAGAGATCATTGGGAATCTCTTTTAGATAATTTTGATGATATCAAAGAGCAATTTAAATCATATTGCCTGGAAATAAGAGGAATAAAGAATGAATCTACTGTAAAGGAATACATCAGGGCAATGCCTGAAGTAAGGTCCTGGTTTCTAGAAAACAATATTTGCGAGGAAGATTTTCAGATTTGGGATGTTTATAATGATTTATCAAACATAATATCCAAATTGAAAAGCGAGTATAAAGAAGCATGGCGGACAGCAGCTAAAAAAAATGAAGAGGGCGATTATGGTTTCAAAATGGCAGCCTGGAATAGATGGACTGAATTTGTGGACTGGTATTTTGGTAAAGTTTCTCCTTTAGAACAAAGTAATCCTTTTAAAATTAATGATTTTCAAGAAGATTGTAAAAATGCAGGCTTGGTTTACTCAGACAAACTCATTACTCGATTTGTCAGCTCTCTATTAACCAAGCCATTTGTCATTTTAACAGGTTTATCAGGTTCAGGAAAAACTAAGTTAGCCCAAGCCTATGTGAAATGGATATGTCAAGAAGAAAGTCAGTATCGCATTATTCCAGTAGGTGCAGATTGGACCAATCGAGAACCGTTGCTTGGATATCCAAATGCATTAAAACCTGAAGAGTATGTAAAGCCAGATAGTGGTGTAATAGACCTTATTTTACAAGCAAACTCAAACCCTGAACTTCCTCATTTTCTAATATTAGACGAAATGAATTTGAGTCATGTAGAACGGTATTTTGCAGATTTTCTAAGTGTAATGGAATCCAATGAAGAAATTCCCCTATATGCTGATGGTATTGTGGATAATGGTGTTCCTTCAAAACTTAAAGTTCCAGCAAACTTATTTATCATAGGCACAGTAAATATTGATGAAACCACCAATATGTTTAGTCCAAAAGTTTTAGATAGAGCAAACACAATAGAGTTTCGCATAAATAATAGCGAAATGGAAGGTTTCCTTCGGACAGCAAACGATTTAAACATGAAAGCATTGTTAGCTAAAGGAGCTAATATGGCTCAAAGCTTTATAAGTCTTTCAAACAACAAATCATTTACCACAAAAGACCTTGATAAAATCAATAAAACACTGCTTAATTTCTTTGGTGAATTACAAAAAACTGGTGCAGAGTTTGGTTATAGAAGTGCTTCTGAGATTCTGAGATTGATTAATCAATTAGATACTTTAAACAAAGCATTAACTACTTCTGAAAAGTTAGATGTTGCTATAATGCAAAAGCTATTACCAAAACTTCATGGCTCAAGGAGAAAGTTATGTCCGATTCTAGAGACTTTAGGAAGTTTTTGTTTGACAGAGGATATAAAGGTGGTTAAAGATGTTTTCGATAAAGATGATTTTGATTACTCTAATGATAAAGTGCTATATCCACTGTCCTTAGAAAAAATTGCAAGGATGTATAAAGGAGCTGTAGATAATGGATTCGCAAGTTATGCTGAGGCTTAATACATGAAAGAATTTTCTGAAATAGAAATAAACTTAGACTCAGTTCAAGAAGGTTTAAAGCTTTGGATAAGTTCCAAAAGAGAAGGAACATTATTTGATGGAGTCGATTCTGCAGTTGAAAATAATGAAGCTCGTTTTCAACTAGTTGAAGGTTGTTATTATGACTATGAAATTAGTGATGATAAATACAAGCTAGAAGACATTGGTGAGAATATCATACAACAACATAAACGCCACTCAAATATTGGTACAATCTCACCGAATATCTTTGTAGGAACATTAGAAATTCCTTTACTTAATAAGGAGAGTCTGGAAAAGTGTTCCTCTATCAACCTAGAAGTTCAATCTGTTAAATCTGGGTATCGAGATGATTACAGAGACATGCTTGAACTAATTACTGAGAAATGCACTGATTTATTATTACAATCTAATTCACCAGTTTCCCATTATTTTGATGTAGACTATTCAAAAGATAGTCAAACCTTATATCAAAAATTTGCCTTCATTAAATCCATAATTAATTCTTCAGAGTTTAAAGATTCTGTTCATAGAATAGTAACAGCACCAGTAACCAAATGGACTGACTCATATGAAGAAAAGGATGTTAGGAGCGTAAGAAGATTTACTAACACCAACGTAAAAGAATTAGTAAAAGGTGGGAAAAGAACAAATTTACCTAATGGCCATTATTTAGGAAGTTATGGTTTAAAAACACTTCCTGAAAGAATTACTAGTGTTCGCAAAACAGATTCCGTAGATACGCCTGAAAATCGTTTTATTAAACATGCCTTAGAAACATTCCTAAAGTTCTGTTCCGATATCAATAAAGCTGCTCCTAAAGAATCAAAGCTTGATTCAGAATCAAAAATATTAATTATCGAATTAGAGTCTCAATTACATCATTCTGTTTTTAAAGATATTTCAAGACCAACTACTTTAAAACTTAATAGCCCTATCCTTCAAAGAAAAGAGGGCTACAGAGAGGTTTTAAGAACATGGTTAATGTTTGAATTGGCTGCCAAATTGATTTGGCAAGGAGGTGAAGATGTGTATGGTGCTGGTAAAAAAGACATTGCTACACTCTATGAATATTGGCTTTTCTTTAAACTTTTAGACCTATTTCAGGAGCTCTTCGAAATTGATCCAAAAGACATTTCAGAACTAATTAAGCCAACAAAAGATGGGCTAAACCTACAGATTAAACAAGGTGAGCATACTGCCTTAGAAGGTGTATTTGAAACAGATACCAGAAAATTATGCATTAAATTTAACTACAATCGCCAATTTAGTGGTAGGAAAAATTATCCTGACTCAGGTAGTTGGACTACAACATTAAGACCTGATTACACACTGTCTTTTTGGCCTTTTGGAATTTCCGAAAAAGAAGCTGAAAGACAAGAGTTAATAGTGCATGTTCATTTTGATGCAAAATATAAAATAGCCAATCTAACTGATTTTTTAGAGCAGAATACTACAAAAGATTTAGATGAAGAAAAAACTGAAAACAAGAAAGGAATTTATAAAAATGCCGATTTAATAAAAATGCATGCTTATAAAGATGCGATTAGGAGAACTGGCGGTGCCTACGTTTTATATCCAGGAGATAAATCCCTAAACCGAAAAGGGTTTCACGAGATTATACCCGGATTAGGAGCATTTCCTGTTCGACCTTCAAAAAATGATAGTGGTATTGGTGAACTTAAAGCTTTCATTTTAGAAATTATTGAACACTTTGTTAATAGAGCTTCGCAGCGTGAAAGAATTGCATTCAGAACTTATGATGTATATAAAAATGAGCCAAATAAGGAAAATGAAGTAAATGAAGCATTACCTGAAACGTATGGTAAAAACCGTAATTTGATACCTGATGATACATTTGTTCTTGTGGGTTTTTACAAAACAGAGAATTTGGATTGGATAATAAAAAGTGGATTGTATAATGCCAGAGCTGATAGCAAAAGGGGCTCTCTAAGGTTAGGACCAGGTGAAGCTGGGGCAAAATATTTGCTATTACATTCTAATGGTGAAACAAAAACAAGTCGATTGCTTAAAATTACTGAAACAGGTCCTCGAGTATTTTCAAAAAGGACATTAATTGATAAAGGATATCCTTCTGAACCTTCACAAGATTATTATTTAGTATACAAAGTCGAAGAGATTACAGATGTTGAGTTGCAAAATCAAATGTGGGACATAACCAAATTAGATAAACACAAACAAGGAAGAGGTTCTGCATTACCATTTTCTGTAACAATGACCGATTTAATGAAAGTAAAAGTAAATAATTAGCCAACGCAAGTTCAAGCACATTGCAATCCTCGTTCCTGCGGTTACAAAGAGCTTTCTCGCCAACGCTAAATGCGAAATGAATAAAATAAAAACGGCATACAACAATATGTATAGTGCATAGCACCCTGCGGGATGCTACGACACCATACCCAAACCGTTAGCGCTAATGTAAAAGTGAACATCTTCCAAGAATAGAAACGAATTATTTACTTTTGAGAAAATGGAGAAAATGGACATTCAAGCATCGAAATTGGAATTAGTAAAAATGATTGTCAAT
>Ga0209223_10000606_pt1 | contig 41428 bp, 42 predicted proteins | sample COG_06_FD_184750 | JGI IMG/M metagenome (GOLD analysis project Ga0209223, IMG submission 184750) | Pelagic Microbial community sample from North Sea - COGITO 998_met_06 (SPAdes) (version 2) | ecosystem: Environmental > Aquatic > Marine > Neritic zone/Coastal water | place: Helgoland, sampling...
TCTTTGAATATCTTCTTATTATTATAAATAAAACCTTTTTTTGCCATTTCAAAAAAAATATCACTAAAAGTATTATGAAGTTTTCTCTTATGTTTATTTGGGAAATTAATAATATTACAAACTCTTAAAGTTAAAACTCTTGATCTAAGAATTTTTTTTACAGAAACTTCTGATATAAGTTTATTTTTTGAATAATTACAATTTGGTTCTTTTTTATCTAATTCTTTAATATTAAATTTAGTTTTATAAATTTTTCTAGTACTTAGCATAACCAATTTAGTCTTTAAATTTATAATTTTTTCAGCAATTATAAGATCATTGTCATTTCTATTAGCATATTTATTTTTTACAAATTTATGGTTAGATGTACAATTAATGATAATATCAAAATTATTTATATTCTTATTTTTAAGAAAACTTTTAAAACCAATCCTGTAAATATTTATTTTCTTACTTTTAAAATAGTTGAATAAGTTTTTGCCAATAAGTCCATTTTTACCGATAATTAATATTTTTTTTTTCATTTTATAAAGTAATTAATTAAATTTGTTAAAAAAAAGTCTAAATTTTTTTTGTGTCTAATTTTATTTTTTAAAAAAAAATATTTTACATAATCATGAGCTTGCTTACGTCTTTTCCACCATGAGACTGACAAAAATTTAAAATTAGATGAAATCATTTCCTCTGACTGCCTGTAATATGTTAGATTTTTATTTAAAATACAAAAATCTTTTTTAATATACTCTAAATACAATCCAATTCTAAAGTCCATCCATATATCCGGAAATAAATTAAAATTTATATTGTTAATTATTTTTTTAAACTCTTCTCTTTTCATAACGATACAACTTTGAGGTGGAATAAATGGCCAAAAATTAGAAATAACTTTTTTTTTATTTTTGATAAATTTTAATTTATTTCTATATTTATAAATAGGTAGATCAAATAGTGAGGATATTTTTTTATTTTTTAAAAATGTATTAATTACAGTTTTTATCTTATTTTTTGTAAATAGGTCGTCACTATCTAATAAAAATATAATCTCTCCCTTGCTTTTTTTAAAAGCCCTATAATATGCATTCATTTGGTTATAAGAGCCGTATCTGCCTCTTTTTCTATTTTTTATAATAGTAATATTTTTATATTTATTGATTCTTTTAATAGAATTATCTGATGATGAGTCGTCATGAATTATTATTTCTATATTTCTGTATGTTTGTTTTTTTATTGAATTAATACATTCTGTTAAATACTTTTCATTGTTATAATTAGCAATTAGTACTGATACTTTAATATCTTTCAATTTATCAGCTCTTCTCTTTTATAAATATATTCAAATGTTTTTCTAAAAGGCATTCTAGATTTATATATTTTATTAAAATTGTTTTTAATTAACAATTTATTAATGTCTTCGAATGTATAACCTTTTTTAATCATGTTATCATAATGATGTTCAAACATAATAATATCAACCAATTTAATTTTACTTTCTAAACCTAATAATATTTCAAATTCATATCCTTCCGTATCTATTTTCATAAAATCTATTTTTTTAATATTATTTATTTCAATGTAGTCTTTTAACTTGGATATTTTTATTTTTATTTTTTGGTAGGTTTCTTTATTATCTAAAAAATTAATTAATCTAAATTTTCTTTTATAATAATTGGATTCTTTATCTATCTCTTTAATTGTAGACGATGAACTTTCATTAAACTGGTTAAATTCAATAATCTTATCTTCTGCACCAAGAGCTATATTTTCTAAAACTATCTCAGTATTGTTATATCTTAGTTTATTTTCCTCTATTTTTTTTTTTAAATATCTAAAATTAATTGGACTTGCTTCAAAAGAAATAATCTTTTTTATAACAAAGTTTTTTGAGAATAATTTAATTGACTCTCCTTTGTGTGCACCAATATCTATAAGGAGCTTAAAACTATTATACTTATTTTTTTTTAAAAATTTTATCCACTTTTTTTGATAGGAATAATCAAATAAACTGAGCACCCATAGTATTATTTTTTGAATCATCGATTTATAAATATAATCTTACCCATTACTTTTTTTATTTTAACATCTTTATTGCACTCAAAATTTTTATTTTTACAGTTGTTATATTGATTTATTAATTGATCCATTTTTTCTTGTATTCTAAAATGACTATCATCAAGAAAATAGTAAGTTTGCTTGATTGGTTTATAACTATACTTTTCTACTTCATTAACTATTCTACTTATATTCCTCGATAAAAAAATAATTATTGTTATAGAAACTAGCACAATAGAAATTTTTGAATATTTTTTAAATTCAATTTTTGATGATCCAAGTTTTATTGATATTGGAATAAATAGCAATAAAGCTATTATATGGTAACCACCATATCTTAAGGCTGGGTGATTATAAAACCATTCAATACCTAAGATCAAAATTAATAAATAAACCAAATACACATGATTATCTACTCTATTCATTTTTTTGTTAAAAAAATTATCTTTAAAAAAAAATAAAAATACACCTATTAAAAATATGACACCTAATAGAAAGTCACTTACTTTATTAAAGAAGTAAATATCAATCCAATTACTTATCCAATTAAAATTTTTTATGTATGTTGCCGGATTATCTATTCTGAAATTTGGTCCAGCTCCTCCCTTTGACCACAATTCATACCAGTCATTCATCTGTTGAACTTGAGCCAATGGTATGCCCCAACTCAATCCATCAAAACACGTAAGTCTTAGCGGATAAACTAGACAGCCTGTATTGATATAATACGTAAATAAAATAAATAAAAATAATAATAAGAACAATATAAAATATTTATTAAAAAATAAAAAATATGATGTTTGAATATAATTTTTTTTATTTTTTAAGATATATGCGAATAAAGGAACAATAAAAATAATATACAAAATATAAAAAGTCTTCAATGAAACAATCAATGCACCAAGTAAATATATATAAAATAAATTTAAAGTTTTAATATTTTTAAAATTAACAAAATTTAACAATTCAATTATAAATAAAAATACCAATACCATTGCAGCTCGATCGGTTCCATATTCTGATAATCTATAAAAAAATATATTTATGAAAATAAAAGATAATAAACTTAAAAAATTGATAAAATTTAATTGTTCATTTTTATTTGATATAAATTTGAAATAATTATGAATTTTCTTTAAAAGAATAATATTTGTAAATCCTAAAATAAATATAGAAGAAAAATTAAATAAGTAAAATTTTGCATAAGGCAAATAAAATAAAGAATTTATATAAAATATAGATGATGGTGTTCTAAAACCATGATTAAATTGGCCAATACCTATATGTAAACTTTGTTGAGTAAGATAATATGTGTAGGGAAAATGATAGTATGAAAAGTCGTCGTGATTTTTAAACTGAAGTACAGCACTAAACAATAAAATAAATACTATTAAAGATAAAATAATTTCACTTTTATATAAGGAGTATTTTTGTTTTATTAGGCAAATAAATAAAATTAGTCCAATACAGAGTATTATAAGATTGTGAGTTTCCGTGTGAGCAATGAAGAGGTTACTAAAATATGAATACACAACTAATATATAGATTCCAAATAACCCCGCATACCCAAAATTAATTAAATTAAATTCAATTTTCATTAATTTTAGGCAATAAAGACCATAACCAATGATCGATGTAACAATTAACAAGTAATATGTGGTAAATATAAAAAAATTATACATGAATTAAAATTACTATTAATATATTTTTTAATAATATAATAAAATGTTTTATAATTTTTTAATTAACTTTTGTCTAAGTATTTAATGTAAATGAATGATTTAACTTTAATAATACCTGCAAAAAATGAACCTGAAAGTCTTCCAGAAGTTTTAAATGAATTAAAAAAATATAATTACAAAATAGATGTTATTTTGCATGCGACTGATATTGACACAATTGAAGCGATTAAGGAATATGAAGTTAATATAGTCTATCAAAAAAATTTTGGATATGGGGATGCCTTAATTCATGGCATCAAACAATGCAAAACAAAGTATTTTTGCATCTTTAATGCTGATGGGTCCTTTAATCCTTTTGAAATAAAAAAGATGTATCAAGTTTTAAATGATAAAAAATTAGATTTTATATTTGCTTCTAGGTATCAAATAAATTCAGGTAGTGATGATGATACTGTAATAACATTAGTGGGCAATTATATATTTACCTACATTGGTAAAATATTTTTTCAACTCAATATAAGTGATATTTTATATACTTTTATAATAGGTAAAACCGATCAGGCAAATAAGTTAGAACTAAATCAAAAAGATTTTTCTTTTTGTGTTGAACTACCAATAAAAGCAAAAAAAATGAAAATGCAATTGGGATGTATAAATTCATATGAAAGAAAAAGAATTGCTGGTAAGAAAAAAGTTAATGCTTTTAAAGATGGACTTTTAATTCTAAAACATATGATAAGTTTATTCTTTATGAGATTTTAATTACTTTAAATCATTCTTATACAATAACTTTTTATAAAGAAATGTATAAATAATTATATTAAATATAATAATCAGTATTTGTATTTTTGTGTGATAAAAAAAGTGAGTAGCAATTGCAATACAGATGAAATTATAAAAATTAATAGTTAAGCCTGTAATTGTATTTATATAAATATTCTTGAAATTGAATTTTTTTTTTAAGTATAAATAAATCATTTGATGTAAATGGTTAGTGTCAGGCTGAAGTGGTGATTTTGATAATTTTTTTTTTCTAAGGATTGAAAATAAATTTTCAAAGGCAGGATACCAAAGTAAGCAAACTATAAAATATGGCGAAATATTACTATTAATTTGATAGATATTAATTAAATATAGTGCAAATAACAAACCTAAAAAGTATGAGCCTCCATCACCCAAATAAAGTTTATTAAAAAAATTAAATATAAATAAAACTGTCAATATTGGTATTAAATTGTAAAGATTTATTATTTTGCTTACTTCAATATCATTTAGATTAAGGTAATAGATGCTAAAAGAAACGATTAAACAATACCCTATAAGCAGTGTATTTACCCCGTCTATAAAGTTAAAACCATTAATAACAATTAAAATACAAAATATTGTAAAAAAGATTTTGAACATATTGTTTGTAAGTAATAAATCTAAAAAAACTATCTTTGTTTGAGAGACTGTAATGGAAGAAAAATATACGGCAATAAAGACAACTAAAGTTTGAATAACAAATCTTAATTTTGGGGAGTTAATTTTTTTTGTATCAGATAAAAAACCAATCATAAATAAAAAAAAGCAATAAACAAAATATAATAAATTAAGATAATAATATGCGGTAAAGATTAAAATTAAGCCACCTGAGAGTGGTACATTGCTTGAGGATATAAATTTTTGATGTAAATCACCTTTAAAATTTAATAAAAATTTTTTTTCACCTAATACATAATTTAAGATTAATGTAAAAAATAAAACAAAGATAAATAATATTATATTCATCTATTTCTGAATTCTTTTAAAACATAGTTAAATGAAAGTAATACTAAATAAATAATGGATCTTAATAAATTAAATTTCATAAATTTTTTATAAACTAAGTAACCATCATAAATTTTTTGTAGTTTTGAGGACGAAAGAGAATCATCTAATCTTCTCCATTTTGTTAAATTATTTCTTAAAGCAAAAATTATATTATTTTTTGATGCAATTTTAAGCCAAAACACATAATCTTCTTTGGTTTTGATGTTAGCAAATTTTATTTTACTCGTGATGATATTCTTCCTTAACATTACTGTTGATAACCCAATATCACATGAATTAAGAAGTAAATTATAGTTCATGTCTCTTGCTATCCTTTTGCCGATTATTTTATTTTTGTTATTAATAATATGATAAGAAGTATGAGAAATATTTATCATTTTTTTATTCATAAAAAATAATTGTTTTTGAAGCTTGTCTTTTAACCATAAATCATCTGCATCTAAAAAAGCTATAAATTTACCCTTACTTAATTTGAGACCTTTGTTTCTAGAATTGCCAGCTCCTAAATTTTTTTTATTAATAACAAGTTTAATTCTTTTATCTTTTTTAATAATATTTTTTAATAAATTTAAATCTTCTTTACTTTCATCATCATAAATAATTATTATTTCAAAATTTTTATAAGTTTGTTCTAGAGCTGAATTAATGGATAATTCAATATATCTCTTTTTTTTATAATAAGGTATGATAATACTAATCAATTCCATAAATATAACATTATTATAATTTTATCTTTAGTAAATAAAAAATGAAAAAAAGATTAATCATATTCATGCCCTCAGTAGAAGGTGGTGGTGTTGAAAAAAATTTTTTTATCATCTCAAACCATCTAGCAAGTAAACTAAACAATGTACTATTAATTACAGCAGAAAAAAACCTTGCAAAAAAAATTAAAAATGCTGAGATAGCTTATCCTAAGTCAAATTTTTGGAGAAAAAAAGGCAGATTAAGAAAATATATTATATGTATTTTTTTATTAATCAAAATTTTACTTATTAATCGTAGTATTTTACTATTTACATTTCAGGCTAACCTTTATGCAATAATGGTATGCAAACTATTTGGGGTGAAGATAATCTCTAGATCTAATTCTTCACCAAGCGGATGGTCAAAAAATTTAATTAAGAATTATATTTATAAAATAGGTTTGAATTTAGCTGATGAATTAATTGTAAATAGTATTGAATTTAAAAATGAAATGATGCTAAAATTTTCATTAAAACCTATTCATATTTACAATCCACTTAATAAGGATGAGATAATAAAATTGTCTAAACAAAAAGTAAAAAGAGTATATTCAAAAAATGTTTTAAAAATAATTAGTGTTGGAAGATTGGTTGATCAAAAAGACCAACTAACAATATTAAAAGCAGTTAATCTTATTAAAAATTTATATACATTTAAACTAATTCTAATTGGAAGAGGATGTAATTATGAATTAATTAATCAATATATTAAGACGAATAATTTGTCTAATAATGTAAAAATATTTTATACAACAAATCCTTTTCCATATATTAGGCAAGCAGATATTTTTCTTTTATCTTCAAAATATGAAGGTCTGCCGAATGTTTTACTTGAAAGTGTTGTTCTTAAAAAATTTGTAGTTTCAACTAACTGCCCAACAGGTCCAAAAGAAATATTGCTTAATGGAAAAGGTGGGCTACTATTTAAGATTGGACACTACAAGGAACTTTCCAAAAAAATAATTTTTTTCCAAAAAAATAGAGACATTTGCAAAAAAATGGTAGATACATCATTCAAGAATATTGATAGATTTGATTATAATAGAAATCTTCAAAAGTACTATTCTGTAGTAAAAAAACATATTAAATAATAACTTTGATTTTAAAAGAAACCATTTAATAGTATTTTTTTTCATAGTTTCATTTGTTTATATATAACAGTATTATAAAAATTAATTTAGATTAAATAAGTTGATATAAATAATAAAAAAAATTGCAAATTGGATTATAATTAAGCTTTTAAAAAAATATTATTATTATCAGTTAACTTATTTAATCATTAAAATGATGCATTCACTAATATTTATAATGAATATATGATCTTAATAACTGGTAGTGCTGGATATATAGGATCTGAAATTTGTAAAAAATTTGAAGAGTTGAAAATTAACTATATTGGTATTGACAACTTAAAGTATTCAAATGAGTACAATATACACAATAAAAAAAAATTTATAAAAACATGTTTCTCAAATGATAAAATAATAAATAAAATTTTAAAAGAAAAAAAAATTCAGACTATAATTCACTGTGCTGCATACGCATATGTTTTAGATGCAGAAAAAAATAAGAAATATTATTTTAATAATAATATTAAAAAAACTAAAAAATTTATTGAATATTCAATAAAAAATAAAATTGATAATTTCATCTTCCTCTCATCTTCAAATGTTTATTCAGAGAAAAAAAAAAATTCTAGCTTTAGAGAAATGGATGAAAAAAAACCGAAAAACTATTATGGAAAAACAAAACTGGTTGTTGAAAATTTTCTAATAAATAAAAAAAATAAATTTAAGAATATTACTATATTGAGATTATTTAACATAATTGGATTAACAAAAAAATTTACACCCTACGATAAAGATAATTTTAAATATCAAAGAATTTTATTTAAAATGTTTAATCAAATGAAGAAAAAAAAACCAATTAATATAAATTATTTTAAAAAAGATATTTATGATAAAAAAATTTTTCCAGAGAGAGATTTTTTAGATATTAGAGATCTAACTAACTTAGTGAGTTCTATTTCAAAAAAAATAGATGATAAAAAAGGTTTAAAAATATACAATGTAGGAAAAGGTAAATCACAATCATTAATGAAAATAGCTGAATACCTAAAACTATACTCTGGAAAAAAATTATTAATAAAGTTTAAAGAATTACATAAAAAAGAGTATCTCTTTACCATGTCTTCTATAAAAAAAATAAAAAAAGATTTTAAATGGAGTCCAAAAATTTCTTTAAAAAAATCTATCCTATCTTATTACAAACATCTTTTAATTAGATAATATCGACAATGAATAGAATTTTTTATTGGTGCCCGTTTTTAAATAAAGTTGCAACTGTAAAAGCTGTGATTAATTCTTGTATAGGTATTAAAAAATATTCAAATTTAAATGAACCTACAATATTGAATGCTGTTGGTGAATTTGATGAATTTAAAAATGAAATAAAATCTGAAAATATTGATATTATAAATTTGGGTAAAAAGAATATTATTAATATATTGCCAAAATTAGGTTTTTTAAAAAGTAGATTTTCTTACATGGTCATTTTTTTTCTTACTTTTAGAAAACTAAAAAATCTTTTAATCAATAAAAAACCTGATTACCTAATCGTTCACTTAATTACGTCATTACCGATCTTATTATTTATAATTTATAATTTTGAAACTAAGTTAATTTTAAGGATATCAGGGTTACCAAAGTTAAATTTTTTAAGGAAACTATTATGGAAAGTTGCTAGTAAAAATATATATCTTGTAACAACACCAACGGTAGATACTAAAAAACATCTATTAGTAAATAAAATTTTTAAATCTAATCAAGTTACCGTTATTAGAGATCCAATTTTAAGTATAAAAAAAATTTCCATTTTAAGAAAAGGTAAAATAGAGGAACAATATTTAGCAAAAAAAAAATTCATTGTCAGTATAGGTAGATTAACACACCAAAAAAACTTTGATTTATTAATTAATAATTTTCTAGCATTAAAAAAAATTACTCCCTTTCTAAAATTAATCATCTTGGGCGAGGGTGAGCAAAGGCAAAACTTATTCAATCTCATAAAAAAGAAGAGATTAACTAATGAAATATTTTTATTAGGACAGAAAGATAATGTTTATAAATATCTAGATAAATGTTTTGCTTTTTTATTAAGTTCTAGATGGGAAGATCCGGGATTTGTTCTTTTAGAGGCTATTGCTTGTAGATCGGTGATAATTTCGAGTGATTGTGAGAACGGACCAAAAGAAATTTTGAATAATGGTGAATTTGGTTACATGTTTAAAAATAAAAACGGGTATCAATTAATACAAAGATATAAAGATTTTACACTTGATGAAACAAAGAAAATTAACTTAATGAAACTTGGTGCTCTCAAAAATGCAAGAAAATTTACTATATTTAATCATGCAAAAGCCTTGGAAAAAATTCTAATAAAATGAAGGTTTTATTTCTAAACTACATAGACGAAAGTGGAGCTGGAAAGGCTTGCTTAAAAATTGTCGAAAGCTTAAAAAAAAAAATTAAATGTGACTACAAAGTAAAAATTAAAATCAAAAATAATAATTGTTCTAAAACAATTGATCATAAAAATCCCATAAAAATAGAAAATTATAAAAAAAAATTTAATAGAATTTTTTCTAGATTGGCAAATAAAAAAATTAAGTCTTTTCAAAGTCCAAGTTTATTTAGTAGTAACTACTATAAATTTATCAACGATAGCGATTATGATTTAGTGCATCTTGTATGGATTAATGGCCTTTTATCAATTGAAGATATTGGCAAGATTAATAAACCCATAGTGTGGACATTTGCAGATATGTGGCCGTTTACTGGTATAAATCATTATGACACTGATAATAATAATGCATTTTGGAAAAAAAAAAATTTTTTAACTTTTAAAAAAAATAACCTAATAAATTTTGATAGATATTTATTAGAGAAAAAAATTCTAAATTGGAACAATGTAGATTTAAATATAGTCACACCAAGTAAATGGTTAAAAATCTGCTGTAATAAAAGCCAACTTTTTTATAAAAAAAAAATAAACACTATACCTTGGCCAATTGATTTAAATGTTTTTAAAAAAAAAAATAAAACTAAATCTAGAAAAAAATTAAAGCTTCCGTTAAGAAAAAAATTAATCGTTTTTGGTTGTATGAATGGTTTATATGACCACAGAAAAGGTTGGGATTTGTTATCTAGGTCGATAACTATAAACCAAGATGATTTTGAAATTATTATATTTGGAACAGGTAAACCTAAAAACTTTAAATCTAATTTTAAACAAAAAATTCATTGGATGGGCAAAATTAATAATCCAAAAAAAATATCAGAGATATTTTCTGCATCTGATGTTTTGGCCCTTCCTTCCAGATACGATAACTTACCACAAATTGGCATGGAAGCTCAAGCTTGTGGCTTACCAATATTGTCTTTTGAAATAGGCGGTATAAGTGAAATGATACATCATAAAAAAAATGGCTATATTGCAAAAAAGTTTTCCATAAAAAATTTTTCAAAGGGCTTAAGTTGGTTAATAAAAAATAATTCAAATAAAATTATTAGAGCAAATACTAAGTTAGCTAATACAAAATATGACTCAACTAAAATTGCTAATGATTATATTAAATTATATAAAAAAATTTTAGGTATTAAAAAATAATTATTTTTCTACTTGTATAATAAATTCTTTTAAGTTTAGTCCATATGATGTAATATTATTCTTTTCACTCTCCATATAATCAAGTTTTAATTTAAATCCGACTTGCTCAAGTTTTTTTAGATAATTTTCTTTAGAAATGATTCTTACATGATCTATTTGGCCATAATTATCTAATCTTTCATTATCTGTGTTCACATTTTCTTTTTTGAAATCTTTTTTTATAAGTGTTGATAGTGGTACCTGTAGTATTGCTACTCCATTAGGTTTTAAAATTGAATAAATATTTTTTATTGCAACCATATCATTCTCAATGTGTTCGAGAACATGATTACATATAACTAAATCAAAATTTTTTTCTTTATAATTAAAATCCTGTAAATTTAAATCTACGTCACATTTGCCAGTTATAATATCCGCGGTAGTATAGTTAGTGAATTTCTTTCTAAAAAGATTATTTTCTAATGATGATTCAGGTGAGAAATGAATTATTTTTGAACGAAGGTTTATTAAGTTTTGTTTTAATAATTTTTGTAAAAATAAGTAAACCAGTCTTTCTCTGTCTTTACTAAAACAATTTGGACACATTGCGTTATTTCGATACCCCATACCAATAATATCATATTTTTTAATTACCTCATGATCCTTACCATAGGGTAAAAATTTTGATGCATTGAAATTACATATTGGGCATAAATAATTACCCCCTTTTAATAAAAAAGTTCTAAGAAAGTGCAAAAATTTATAAATTAAATTGTTTAATTCTTTTGGAAAATATCTTCTTATTGTTTTAAGCATATTTTAACTTTATTACTGTATAATTTACTAATATACAAAACTAAATGTACCATAATAATTTAAAATTTAATTACAGAAGATTAATTAACAAATTTTCTAAATATCCAATAATTTATAGTGATGGGTTTAATTTACAAAAAATATTAAATCATTTTAAAATAAATTTTATTATTGATGTGGGTGCATTTACTGGTTCTTACGCACAATCTGTTAGAAGATTTGGATATAAGGGCAAAATATTATCATTTGAACCTATTCTAAACTCACATAAAATCCTTAAAGATAATTCTAAGAATGATACGAATTGGGCTGTTTACAAAAATATTGCTTTAGGTGAAAAAAAATCTACGAAACATATTTTTGTTTCAGGAAAATCAGATAGTTCTTCTTTTTTAAAAATTAAAAAAGAACATTTAAAATTAGAACCTGAATCTAAAATTATTAAAAAAGAAAAAGTAGAGGTTGATAAACTTGATGATATTATAAAAAATTATAAAAAAATAGATTTAAAGAAAACAATTTTAAAAATCGATACTCAGGGTTATGAATTTGAAGTTTTAAAAGGCTCGACAAATATACTTAAAAAAGTAAAATTATTACAAATTGAATTAAGTCTAACAGAACTTTATGAGGGTCAAAAAAGCCATGAAAAAATTATTCACCTTCTTAAAAAAATGAAATTTAAAACTTGGTGCTTAATACCGGGTTTTAAAAATAAAAAAAATGGAAAGCTTTTGCAATATGATATCATAATGTACAAATCCTGAGTAATGAAAAGAAAAAATATAGCCCTTATTGGTAAAGGTAATTGGGGAAAAATAATAAAAAACAAATTAGCAAAAATTACAAACATAAAGTTTGTAGCAGGTAAAAACTATAAAGAAAAAAACTATAATGATATTGATTGGGTATTTATTTTAACTCCAGACTACTCTCATAAAAAGATAATAGATTTTTTATTTAAAAAAAAAATTAATATATTTTGCGAAAAACCACTAGTTAGAAGTTATTTGAGATCAAAAGAGATTTATAATAAAGCAGACTCAAGAAAACAGAAAATTTATATAAGTGATATTTTAAATTATATTAAAATAAAAAAAAAACCTAAAAAAGAAAACATTATCTTTCGACAAAAAAAGGGGGAGTACAATACAAAAGAAATACTATATAGATTAGCATACCACGATTTTTATCTCAATTATAAATATTTAAATTTTTCAAAAACAAGAATTGTTAAAATTTTCAAAAATAAAAAATTAAAAATAAATATTATAAATAACAAATATAGTTTTAATTTTATTTATAATCTAAAAAACTCTAAAAAAATTCACACTTATAATTCAAAGCAGATAGTTAAAAAAGAAGATCCTTTATTAAAAATGTTATATACTATTCTTTACAAAAAAGTTAATTATAAAGAAAATAGAAAAGTAAGTATGTTTGCTTTAAAATTTATTGAAAAAATTATTAATAATTAATATGAATGTATTGCACATTATTGGCGGTGATTTAAAATATGGAGCCAGTAAGGGTGTTTTAATTTTACATAATGCCTTACTTAAACAAAATATTGACTCAAATATTATTAATGATGCAAATTTCAATAATAAAATTTCAAATATTCATTCAATTAATAATAAAATTTTTCATAAATACTTAAATATAATTTTTTATTTTCTTGAAAGATTAATAAAAAAGATTTTATGTAAAGAATTTAAATCGACATTCACAATGAATTTACTTGGGGTAAATTTTAAAAATCTTAAAATTTTTAAAGAAGCTGATATAATACACCTACATTGGTTAAACCAAGGCTTTGTCAATCTCAATCATTTACAAAACTTGGATAAACCCATTGTTTGGACACTACGGGACATGTGGCCATTTACTGGTGGGTGTCATTACAGCTCTGGATGTAATAAGTATATTCATAATTGTGGATCATGCCCTGTAATCAGCAGCACAAAAGAATTTGATATAAGCTCAAAAATACAAGCAAAAAAAATTAAATTTGTAAATTCAAATAATTCATTGTACGTCACTGCTATCAGTACTTGGCTAGCTAATCTTGGAAAAAAAAGTCGTATTTTTAAAAACAAAGAAATTATTCCAATGGGTAATAATGTAGATGTTAAAAATTTTTATCCTGAAGAAAAAAAAGAATCAATGTTAATTTTAGGAATTAATACTAAAAAAAAGATATTAGTGTATGGTTCTCAAAATCCACAAGATAAAAGAAAGGGTTGGGATTTATTAATACAAGCATTAAAGAAACTAGATCTTTCCAAGTATTACCTTGTTGTATTTGGAAATTTTTGGTCTAAAGAAATTTTAAAAAGTATTAATATTGAATTTATGTCTTGTGGTTATGTTAACGATAACAAAAAAATGAGAAATATTTACTCTTGTGCAGATGCATACCTTGGAATTTCCATAGAGGATGGATGGCCAAAATCATTTGCTGAGGCAATATTGTGTGGGGCACCAATAATATCCTTTAAAGACTCTTCTATTGGAGAGGTAATGAAAAATATTAATGGCGCTTTTATAGTTGACAAAACTGACTCCATTGAATTAAGCAAAATGATAGAAAAGGCAACAGATAATAGAATTTATAAAAAAAAGATAATAGAAGATTCAAAAAAAATGATAATTAACAATTATTCAGATTCTGCAATCGCAAAAAAATACATAGAACTTTATAAGAAAATTATTTAATGAAAATTGCGGTTGTAGGGGCTGGTTTTCTTGGTTGTACATTAAGCTTAATTTTATCAAAAGATAATGATGTAGACCTTTTTGAAAAAACTAATAGTATTTTATCTGGGGCCTCATCTTTTAATCAAATGAGATTTCATAATGGTTACCACTATCCTAGATCTCAAAAAACATTAAATGAAATTAAACATTCAAAAAAAGAATTTATAAAATTTTTTAAAAGTAAAGTATTTGGAACTACAAAAAATTTTTATTCTATTCCTTATAAGGATAGCAAAACTTCACCAGAAAAATATATTCAGTTTCTCAAAAAAAATAAATTATTTTTTAAAGAGTATAAAAATAAAAAATTTTTCAGTAATAACATAGCTAAATCATTTTTAGTTGATGAAAAAATTTTAAATTATTTTAAGTTTAAAAAAGTTTGTGAAAAAAAAATTAGTGAAAGTAAAATTAATTTAATGTTAAATCAGAAAATTTCTAGATCAGATTTAAAAAAATATGATAAAGTTTTTGTTTGTACTTATAGTGAAAATAATAATGTACTAAAAAGTATTGGATTGAAAGCTGTTGATGAGTTTAAATATGAGTTGGTTGAAAAAATAGTTATAAAATTACCTAAAAAATTCAAAGATAAAAGTTTTGTTGTTATTGATGGAAGTTTTGTTTGCTGTGACCCATACCTAGGGACTAAATATCATCTTCTAAGTGACGTACATAATTCTAAAATTGAGATAAGTAAAAATAGATTTTATAAATTTAGATCAAATATAAAAAAATATGCTAATAAAAATGCTTTTAAAAATTTAAATATTTCTAAATTTAAAAATTTTAAAAAAAATTCATCTAAATTTCTTCCATTTTTAAAAGATGCGAAATATGTAAAATCAATGTTTACAATTAGAACATTGATAGCAGATAAAGAGAAGACAGATGAGAGAACTACAAATATTAAGAAAATAAATAATAAGTTATATGTAGTTTTAACAGGAAAATGGAATACAACAGTACATATTTCAAAAAAAATAAAAAAAGATTTATCAAGATGACCAATAATGTTTTAAAAAATGATTATATTAAGAAACTAACTGAATTTGTAGTTCCTGAAATTAAAGATATTCCAAATTTAGATATTCTTGAATTTGGAGTTAATAAAGGATTTTCAACATCAATTTTTCTAGATATATGTAAAAAAAATAAAGGCAAACTTTACTCTAATGATGTTGATGACTATAACTCCTTGTATAATGATAAAGCTTGGAAATTTATTCATTGTAGAGATGATGATTATTCTGAAATAGAAAAATTTATACCTAAAAAATTAGACTTGGTTTATTTGGATAGTTACCATGAACCAAATCATGTTGAAAAAATATTTAGATATTATTATCCTAAAATTAAAACTGGGGGTTTTTATATAATCGATGATATATGCTGGTTGCCTTATGTTAAAGGTAATTACAGAGACAGTTTTGGGAATGAAATGGCAAATCTTGAAACTTATAAAAGATTATTAGAAGTTTATTACAAAAATACAGAAAATTTTGATCTTGAATTTAGTTTTGTAGGATCTGGGTTAGCTAAAATTAAAAAAAAAACTGATAATGAGTTAAATGGTTCTTTTAAGGTACCAAGTAGATACTTCTCTATAAGAAACTTAATTAAAAAAATTATTAAATAAATAAATATTGGTTATCTATTTAGTGCAGACTCTTTTTCTAATTTCACTTAATATTATTATAAAAGTAATTAATTATAAGCAAATATATTAATATTAAATTAATGAATAAAATAAATAATAAAATTTTAAAAAAAATTAATATTAAAAATGGTGGTAGATGGACTAAAGGTTTTTTTAAAAAAAATGAAAAAATAAAACCGTTAATAACTATAATAACCGTTACTTTAAATAGTCAAAAGCATTTAGAAGAAACCTTGATCAGTATCTTTAATCAAAATTACAAAAACTTTGAATTGATTATAATTGACGGAAAATCAAATGATAAAACTCTTTCGATTATAAAAAAATATGAACATAAAATTGATTATTGGATGAGTGAAAAAGATAAAGGAATATATGACGCATTCAATAAAGGAATGAATTTAGCCAGAGGTCAGTATATTGGCATAGTTAATTCTGATGATCTACTAAATAAAAATGCGCTAACTCTGCTTATAAAATATATTAAAAAAAATATTGGAATTGATTTTATATTTGGAAGTGTAAAAAAGCACTGGGGAGTTCTCTATGGGTACAAGAAATGGAAAGTGAGATTTTCATGGGGCTTTTATTCTAGTCACTCTACTGGATTTTTTATTAAGAAAAGTGCTGCAGAAAAAGTTGGTAAATATAACATTAAATACAAAAACCATGCGGACTGGGATTATTTTTATAGAATGATCATTAAAGAAAAGCTTAGTGGTATCGGTACTAAAAAAAATGAGATTTTTGGAATTTTTAGAAGTGGTGGTCATTCCAGTAAAATTATATATGACGAACATATATTAGAAACTGTCAAAATCAGGCTTAATAATAATCAGTCAAAATTATTAGTGCTAATAGTTACTTTGTATAAATATTATAAAAATATTCGACTGATAAAAAAAAAGAAAAAAACATTAATTAGCATAATTTCTCTAATCTATAATTTAAAAATAAGCAAAGTACGGCGCTGAAAGATACATAGAATCTGGCTTGCTTTTAATATACTTAAGTTCATTAACTTGAAATAAAGTTCTCAAAAACGTAAACTCAATAACATATCTATCATATTTGGTGCCTGGAATTGCTCTATGTAGAATATCTGAGTTTTTAAAAATTATGCAATAACCAGGTTCATTACACTCTATTTTCTTTCCTCCTATCTCAAATAAACCAAATTCACTATTGAGTGGCTGTAAATAAATCATACACTTGATATGTCCAGGAGGAAAACCGTCGGTATGGAGTCTATGTGTGCCACGCATCTGTATAGATCCATCATTTTTATTTTTTCCAACAACAATTCCTGAATTTGGTAAATTTTTCCACGCTCTCAAATTAACTATTGAAAAATTTGATCCAAGATATTCTTTAAATGTAGGTAATAATTTATTTATAAAACTTTCTAAATAAGGTGTCATATTAAGGTCATACCAATTTTGTGTTTTACTAAACTGATCATAAACATTCTTATCTTTTTTATTATAATTCCATGATTTTTTTAAAAAAATATTTTTTGATATATCTTTGTTTATATTTAAATAATTAGAAAAATTTATTTTATTTGATTTTTTAACAACTGCAAAAATTTGATCCACATCCTTAGTGTCTATCTTAAAGCATGTGTAATCATTTTTTATCTTACCAAAAAAAAAGGAAACAAAAAACTCATGAAGAGAAAAAATATATTTTTTATTAAATTTTCTCATTCTCCACTCTATAGATTTTATCATACGTTTGTATATATTTGATATTAATAAATTCATATATTTAAAAACCTAATACTTTGTATATCTTTGAATTTCTGAATATTTTTATTTTTAAAAAATACAGTATTAAATTTTTTTTTTCTAATATCACTAATTATATAAGACATTACTTTACTCCAATCTAATAAATTATTATTAATATCTTCTTTTATGTATGTATATCCTTGATTTCTTTTTTTAACTCTCAAAATAATTTTTTTTCTAGAATTATAAATTATTAGAGCATTATTAAGCTTTGGACAAAAGTTTAAATATTTTTTAACACCGTGAAGAATCTTTTTTTTATTTAAAGAAAAATCAGAGTATTTTATAAGTATTTTTTGATAAAAGCCTTCGTCATCAATTATTTGCGTATCACTTAATTTAATTTTTTTAAATAGATAAAACCCTAGATAACTTAATAAAAAATAAATTTCCATTCTTTTTTTTCTAATTTGAGAATGTGCAGATAAACCAAGTAGATTCTTATATGACTTATAAAAAAAATAATCTTTTTTATTGAAAGACTTAACCACAAAAAAAATAAATATTCGTATAAATAAAAATTTAATATTAATTTGGTAAAATTTATTTATTTTTTTATCCTGTAAGAATATCAAGTTTCTAAATTTACTTAATATATAAATCAAAGATTTACTATAATAGTTTAAGTAATTTTTTTTGTAAAAATTATTGAATAAAAATTCAATATAAGTGAAGTTTTTTTTCAGGTTTGAATTATTTTTATTTAATAATTTTAAAATTGTAGATTTTCCAGACCCTGGCAAGCCAACAAACTCTGTAATCATGGCAAATAGCTACCCTTCCATAGTGGAATTTTACAATAATCTGACATTTCTTTATCTGTTGTAATAATTTGATTTTTTATTTTATTTTTTAAGTTAAAAAATAATTTTTGATCAACTCTATGTCTATTAGTCCTATCTTTATTTGTTCCATAAAAGGTTTCTCCACCAGACTTAATTCCAATACCAGATACTAAGATTTTTTTATTTGGGTTTTCAATATGAGCTAATAGAATAGAAAATAAACCTGTTGAAGACCCTAAGAAGCCTCTCCACCTCAAACAATCAGAAAAATATTTAATTTTTTTTTTAATTTCATGATAATAAAAATATTCTGAAGTAAATAAATTAATTATACCAAACTTATAAAATTTGGATTGCCATATTAATTGATTAAACTTTCCTAATTCTACTATTTCAATATTATCCAAAGTTTCTCTGCATATCATTTTTCTATCCAATTTTCCAAACCTACAAAATATTTTTTGAGGTTTAAAATTAATAATTTTTTCTCTCACTTCTTCTCTTTTATTAATTTCAGAAGCACTAACAACTGAAATAGTTTCAATATTTTGAAAATATTTCTTATATAAAATTCCTCTTTCTGCTGCTCCATTTGCACAATAAATTTTTTTAACTTTAGTATCAGGCAATTTTGAATTTGGTTTTGAGCCGATAACTAATACAAAATTCTCATTATCATTTAACATATTGATGTTTATATTTCTGAAATATCTTATCTTTTTTCATAAGATTAACTACTGTTCTCTTATCTTTTGGCACATCAATGCTCACTAGATTAGACTTTGATAAAGTGGATATTAATTTAAAACCATAATCAATGATTCTATTCATATCAATAGACTCTATATTTTCCAAATTACTAGATTTAAGTTTTGAATAAATTTTTAAAAAAGATTTTTTCATACCATAAACATTTCCTAGCTTATAATATGATTTAAAATTTTTATTGATTTTTCTTGATGGTATTGTCTCTCTACTAATATAAATAATTTCTTTTTTTCTATTAAGTACAACTTTAACTCTATTAGGATCATCAATTTCTTTATTCAGTTTAATTTTTTGAATTAGGTTAACTGTTTCGTTAGAATTTATTTTTTTAATTTTATTTATAACATCATTAATATCTTGTGGTTGAATTAAAGGTTCATCGCCTTGAACAGTAATTATATTTTTTGCTTTAATTTTTTTACTTGCTTCAACTACTCTATCCATGCACATATTGTGTTTTTTACTTGTCATAATATATTTTGCACCATATTTTATACAAATATTCTTTATTTCTTCATCACAGGTTGCTATATAAACCTCATCTGCTTTAACTGACATTTTTGATCTAATCCAAACATGAATTACCATCGGTATACCCAATATTCGTATTAAAGGTTTTCCAGGAAAACGAGATGAGCTCATTCTTGCTGGTATTATTATAACATTATTCATTAAAATTGAGCTCCATTATTGTCAATAATTGCTCCTGACATATAACTAGAGTAGTCCGAAACGAGAAAAACAGCTACTGATGACTGCTCTTCTACAGATGAAAATCTTTTAAAAGGAAATTTTTTAATCATTTTTTTTTCTGTAGCCTTACTAACCAATGTTCTAACCATAGGGGTCAAGGTATGAGAAGGGCACAAGCAATTAACATTAATCTTGTATTTAGCAACTTCAAATGCAAGCTGTCTAGTAAAACCGATTATACCTGCTTTTGTATAAGCATAATGTGTGCCCGAAGTTAAGCCTCTAAATCTTCCAGCTATTGATGAAATATTCAATATTTTACCATAATTTTTATTTTTCATATACATTGATGCATACTTGCAGCATAAAAAGGTTATTGTTCCATTATTTTGATGTATTTGATCCCATTTTTTAAAATTAATGTTTTTAATTAAATCTCCACCAGTTAGTCCTGCTGAGTTAATTAAGATATCTATTTTTTTATGTTTAAGGTAAATTTTCCTAAAAACATTCTTAACATTTTTTTCTTTAGTTAAATCAACAGAATAAAACTCTACTTTTTTTAATTTATTGTCTAAAGATATAGCTTTTTTTTTTACTTTAAGTGTTTTACCTATTAATATAACTGTAGCTCCTTTTTGGTGCAATATTCTAGCTGCATCAAAACCAATGCCTGACCCTGCCCCTGTTATTATAGCAATTTTGTTATTAAATAATTCATTATTATCAATCATTATTTGGATCTAGTAAGATTTTTATGCTTTTCCTTTTCTTTGACAGGTCAAAAGCTAATTTCCAATTTTTTAAAGGCAACTTCTTTGTTATTACATCATTAATTTTGATTTTTTTTTGAGATAAAAGTTTTATACATTTTTCCCATATTGGGTAATTATGACTAAAACTGCCTTGGAACCTAACATTTTTTTTAATCAACTTATCAAGATCAAATTTATTTTCATTTAAAAACCAACCTATCTTTGTGATTTGGCCACCTGGTGCAACAATTCTAATAGATGACTCAAAAGTTTCTTTAACTCCTCCAACAGCATCCACAATTAATGAAACTCCTTTATTCTTTGTTACTTTTAATATTTTTTTTTCTATATCCTTTGAGTAGATTAATATTTTATGAAATTTAGTGTTTTTTAATTTTTTAACTAAAGGCAGGTCATATTTTGTACAAACTAAAATAACCTTACCTGATAAATGATTAACCATTTTTGCACACATAATTGCAACAGTGCCACCTCCAAAAATAACTGAAAAACTATCTTTTTTTATATCACTATTATTTATTACAGCATTATAAGCAACACACATCGGTTCAATAATTGCAGCATCATCCATAGAAATATTTTTTGGTAATTTGTGAATATAGTCTAAAGGAACTTTTACAAATTTTGCGTAAGCGCCATTCATAGTACTACCACCAATCATTTTTCTATCTACACATAAATTATAAAGTTTATTTTTACAAAGATCACATTTATTACAAACAGAATGTACAGTTTCACACGTGACCTTATCTCTAATTTTAAATTTACCCGAATAATTTTTTGGCAAAGAATATATAGTACCTGAAAATTCGTGTCCCAGAATATATGGCACTTCAGATTTTAAATGAGTTTTATGATAATTTTCAACATCGCTTCCACATACGCCAACCGCATGTACTTTAATTACCGCTTTTTTCTCTTTGGGTTGTAGAGTAGGAATTACAACATTAAGAATTTTAATATTTTTTTTCTTTAAGGAATATCTTACAACTGCTTTCATCATAGTTTTTTGGTATAATTAATACTTTCTATTATCTGATTTTTTAAAAACTTAAATATAAATTCATCATTATTTTTATAATTATTAAGATTTTTAAAGGATTTTTCTTTATTAGCCAAAATTGCCTCTGATAATGAAGCATCAAATTTTTTTTTTTCATCAATTAATCTGGGCCCAATTTTTTTCCAGAATATTTTGTTGTTTTTTTTAATATGTCTTGGTGTTAATTGTCCTGGTTCAATCATTTTAGTGATATTGGGTTTTTTTTTTTCAATAAAATTAATAATTGGTTTTAATTTTACAGAACCTTTACCGATTGAACAATTTAAGAGCATGAAACCTTCTTTTGTTTCTTTGATATTATAATCTTTAATATGAACATTATTAATTTTATCAATAATTTTTTTACAAAAAACCATTGGGTCTTCACAGACTGCGAAAGCATTACCTATATCAAAGTTAATACCTATAGTATCGTCTTTGTCAAAACTATCTAAAATTCTAATAAAATCATTAGAATCAAAATCTTGATGATTTTCTATTGCTATTTTTACATCATACTCTCTTGCTATGGGCTCTAATTTTTTTAGAAATTTAATTGAATCTTCAATATATTCATCCCAATCTTTTTTAATTAAATGTCTTTTGCATTCTAATATTTTAGTTAACACTATTACTACTATTTTTTTTTTACTTAATTTAGCATTTATTATAAGTTTTTTAACTGCATTAAGATCAAAAATTTTATCACAGTCTAGGATATAAAATAAATTGTTTAAACGAATATTACTGCAGGTCTTATCTAATTTATAAAAATCTTTATTTTCTATAAAAGTGGATGGATAAAATTCCAAACCTCGAATATTATTTTTTTTTGCTATATCTAAAAATTCTATTATTACATCAAGTCTATTTTTTGACTTTGAAATATAATAATTTAACGAAGAGAGGTTAAGTCCTATATTTTTAAGCATTTCAATTTTTTAAAGCTTTAATCAAATTTAACACACAATCATCATTTGTTCTGTTTACGGCTTCTTTAGTATTGAATGCATTGTGTGATCCAAATATAGCATTATTGAATTTTTTGAAAATATGATTCCTCTTCAAAGGTTCATTTTCAAATACATCCAACCCAATTCCACCAATTTTTTTATTCTCAATGTATTTGATTAGAGCCTTTTCATTTATAACTGGTCCTCTGGAGATATTTATTAATATCAAATTTTTTTTTATTATTTCAAAGTCTTTGAAATCTAGTAAGTGGAAACTTGATTTATTTAAATCTGTTGCAAGAATTAAAAAATCTGACTTCTTTAATACTTTCGATTTAGAAACAAATGAAAAACCATATTTCAATATTTTTAATTTTTTTTTTTTATTACTGTCATTAATCAAAATATTCATACCAAATGCAGTACCAACTTTAGCAATATTTTCACCAATATTTCCAAAACCTATAATTCCAAGATTTTTATTCAATAATTCAACTCCAGAATATTTTTCCCATTTATTTTTCATAACCAAAGAGTGGATTTTGAACAAACCTCTTGATAAATTAATTAATAAACCAAAAGCATAAACTGTCACGCTTTCAACAAAAGCTTTAGGAGAATTGCATATTAAAATATTTTTTTTTTTAGCATAATTAACATCAATTGAGTCTAGGCCAGTTCCCCATTTAGAAATAACCTTTAACTTTTTCGCTTTGTCAATTACCTTTTTAGTTATTTCATCATCTCCACATATAATACCATCATACTTATGAACGATCTTCAGTAGCTGATTTTCTTTTAAGGACGGATTAACTGATATCGTATCGTAATCTATATTTTCTTTTTTAAAAAGATTTTTATATTTTTGAGAAAGAGGCATTAAATAATGCCAACTAATTAATATTTTATTTTTTTGCATAAAAAATTTTGATTTTAGAGTTCGTTTTTTTTAAAAAGTTAAAAAAAACAATGTCTTTAGAATAATTGTTTTTTTTTAGATTTTCAATTAAATATTTTTTATCAGACCCAGTTATTACAAAAATAATTTGATCTACTTCTTTTAAATAGTCAAACGTAAAAGATATTCTTTGAAATTTTTCATGTTTATTCTTTGATAAAAAAAAAGGCTCTTTTACTGCATTAACTATATTGTTATCAAAAATAGAGGCTATGTGACCATCAACACCCACTCCCAAAAAAGCCAAATTAATTTTAGTTTTTTTTTTATTAAATTCTTTACGAATTTTTTTTAGTAAAAATAATTTATTAGATATATTATATTTTTCAATATCAAAAAAAAACTTAACTTTTTTTTCTAAATTTAAAAAACTTTTTTTTATATTATATAAATTAATTTTAATTTTCGGTGTTTTTAAAATTCTTTCATCTGATATATAAAAATTAATTTTACAATTAAAAACTTTTTCTTTTAACAATTTAAAAAATTCTAAATAGGTATTCCCTCCACTTATTATTATATTGTTATTATTTTTAATTTCTTTTTTTAAAATTTTTATACACTTAAGGAAAATTTCGTTATTATTTCTAAACTTTTTTAAAATAATTTTGTTCACAAAATTTAAATATCTGTTTCATTAATTATTTGTTTTATCCCCTCTTCTATATTAATTTCTTTTTTTGGTTTTAGCGAAATTCCTCCTCTTAGTTTGTATGTATAAGGGTTAATTTTATAGTGATGCTCATAAATTTTTTTTTTGTAAATGATATTTTTAATTTTTGATAACTTGGCAATTTTTTTTAAAACATTCTTTACTTTAAATTCTTTGCTTCCAATTAAATTAAAATATTTATTTTCATATTTTTTTTTTAGAATTTGTATACATAAATTAGCTGCATCTAATACGTTAATATAATTTCTTGTTTCATTTCCATCTGAATATCTAATAATTTTTTTATTTTTTTTAGCCTGGGATACGTATTTACCCAAACTATTAAAATAATTTGAGCGCAATCCATATAATGAGCCAAATCTTAAAATATTATATTTTATATTATATTTATTACTATACTGTTCTATTATCATTTCGCTGGTAAGTTTACTTGTGCTGTAAAATCCACCTTTTTCACTTAAAGCGTAAACACTACTTGCAAAAATTATTTTTTTAACTTTATTGTGGATGCAGGCTTCCATAATATTAATTGTACCTAATATATTGGTATTTAATGAGAGAAATTGAAATTTATTTGCTTTGTCAATGTCTGCAATACCTGCAAAATGATACACTACATTAATTTTATTTAATATTTTTGTTATTTTTTTTTTATCTAAAATATTGGCGTTGATAAATTTTTGTTTTTTTAATAAATTTTTTGGTTTTACTAGGTCAATAATTGTAACATCATAACCTTCATTTGTTAGTTTTTCAGATATATGATTAGCTAAAAATCCAGAACCTCCAAATACACCAATTTTTTTCACCTAATTTCTCTCAAAAATAACGTTAGAAATAATTTTTTCATGTGATAAATAATTTGCTTGAAAGAATCCATATTGTTTTAATAGTTTTGTTATTTTATTATAATTTTTACTCTTCAAATTTATCTCAATAATCAATGCTTTTAAAGTACGATTTTTTAAAATTTTTTTTGCACCACATAAAATTTCAAATTCATTACCATCTACATCTAATTTAATAAAATTAGGACACGGTAAAATTTTATTATTTGTGAGATAATCTAATGAAAATGCTATAGTTTTATATTTTGTTAAAGGTAAAAAAAAATTTCCTTTATCATTGACTGCCTTGCCAAAGCTAATTTGTGATCCTCCTTCATACAAGTATGACTCTGAAATTATATTTATAGAATGTTTTTTTTGAGATAGGGGAAATGGAATAATTGTAATTTTTTTTTCTAAATTATTTATTGAAACATTCCTATTTAAAATACCTAAATTTGATCCAGAAGGTTCAAATGCAAAAACATTTGTATGCTTATTTAAACTAGATGCAAATAATGTGAACAAACCAATATTTGCTCCTATATCAAAAAAAACTTTTTGTTTTGAATATTTTTCGATAAATTTTATTGTTTCTGGTTCTTTCACAAAAAATTTGTCTACTCTATACTTTGAAGCTTTACTCGGTATAAAGAATTTTATTTTTTTATTTTTTATTTTTTTTACAATATAATTTTGTCTTAAATTATCATAAATTAGATTTTTAAAATATGCCCTTCTAAAAAAATTTTTTAAAAAAAAATCTATCAGATTTATAAAAATAATTAATATTTTTGTTAGAGTAATCATTCTGTGTTTTTAATTTAATTTATATTTTTTTGATAGATAATTAGGTGTTCCAGAATCTTGTAATTTTCCTTTATTGATCAAATGTATTGAATCACATTTTTTTAAAATATTAAAGTTATGTGATATAATTATTATTGTAACATTTTTTAATTTATAAATATTGTCAAATATTTTTTTTTCAAGTTTCTTGTCCATTGCACTTGTGGCTTCATCTAAAATAATGAATTTATAGTTTCCATAAAACAGTCTTGCCAAACCTAACCTCTGTCTTTGACCACCTGACATTTTGGCACCCTGGTCACCAATTTTTGAATCTATATTTTCAGTAAGATTATTTATATAATCCTTTAAAAAAGAATTTTTGATAGCAAGTTGAAATTTTTTATTATTATATTTTTTCTGTTTATAATTAAAGATAATATTATTTTTAATACTATCGTTTAATAAAAAAGTTTCTTGAGTAACATATCCTATTTTAGATTTATCAAAATTTTTATTAAATCGTTTTATTCCTAATGTGGGAGGCAAAAAACCCATCAACAAATCTGCTATTGTAGTTTTTCCTGAACCTGAAGAGCCATAAATTCCTATTTTTTTGTTAAATGGAATTGACAAATTAATATTCTTTAGAATTAGCTTTCCACTATTATGCTCAAAACTTACATTCTCAAGTTCAATTAAATTTTTTTTATTTATTGTATTACTGTTTATTTTTATTATTTTTTTCTTTAATTTAATAGCATCACTCAAATAATTTGTTATATTTAAAAACGATTTTTCACAATATTTATAATTTGTAAAACTTATATTTAGATTATTAAAAACTGGTATTAATCTTAGTGTAACCAATACATAAAAAGATAATAGTGGAATTATTTCAGAAAATGTTTTTCCACTATTCAAAAAATAATAAAGTATAAATAGTAACATTATGATTGAAAAAAATTCCAAAAATACTTTTGGCATTTTAGTCAGAAATGTTTTTAATGCATTTTGTTCGTTTCTTGTGTTAATAAATTTACCTAATATGCCAGTAACTTTATCCTCTATATTTGCTAACTTTATATATTTAATTCCATTTAAAGATTGAGTGATAACATTAGTTGCATTTTTTTGTACAGTTATAATTAATCCACCTCTTCTCTTAAGATCTTTTTTTAATAAAATAAAAAACAAAAATGTCACAATAAACATAGTAAAGAAAATTATTATAGTTACATTAAAATCCATAAAAAAACACGCAACCGTAATAAAAATTAAAAAAATGATATCTTTGACAAATGAAAGTACTGAGAGCAAAAAAATATTTGCTCTATTAATCTCTCCTTGACAATTATTTATTATTTGAGCCGGGCTAGTGTTTAAATGAAATTTATAACTAGACTTTAAAAAAAAATTAAAAAGTCTTTTGGTATTAATTGTATTTATATTTCTATATAGCTGCGCTTCAAAAAAATTTATAATTAAAATTATTGTGGATTTTATAAAATAAATTAACAATAAAATTCCTGGTAAAAAAAACTTATTATTAGCCAAATCAGGTGATAATTTTATAAAGTCATATTTTTGTAACAACATGTAAGAGGTATCAACGGAGGATAAAGCATAAATTATTCCACTTAATGCTCCTATGCCAATTATTTCCAATGCTGAAGATAAAAACATTGAGAAAAAAAATATAATAAATCCAATTTTTTGATTTTTATTTAATAATACAGATATTCTTCTATACATTTAAAGTTCCCATAAGGTCCTTATAACTAATTTTTGATTCGATAATATATGTATTTCTATCTATTTATTATTGTGTTTTTTAAATATTGATAATAAGGGTCTTTTAGCGGGTTAAATTTATTTAGGTTTTTCTGAATAATACTTAGATATTTTTTTTCTTTTAAAAAAATATATTCACCATTTACTTTTATTCTCTGGGGGGGGAATATATTTCCAAAATTTACCATTTTATTTTTACATTCAATTAAATAAAGTGTCTTATTGGCATCATTGATTTGTTTTTTTTTTAATTTTGTATCAATGTTGAAATTTTTAATAACACTTAAATACTCCTGCTTGCTCTTACAATCATAGGTAAAACCAAGGTTAGAATAGAAAGCATTTCCTGCTAATATTGGTTTTTTTCCAAAAAAAGCCGCTAACTCTATTCCTAATGTATTTGAACAAGTAACAACTGTATCACAAATTTCCATAATCGATTGATTGTTAATTTCTTTTGGAGCAATTTTAATATGATCACTTTTGAATATTCCCTTGTGTTTAAAATAATCATCTAAAAAGTTTTGTTCATTATAAAATTTGCTAGCTGGGTGTGGTTTAAATATCCAGAGATTTTCATTATTATCTTTTATATAATTTATTGTGTTGTCCAATTGGTCAAAATAATCCCTATATAGCATGCCACCTGTTGAGTGACATGCATCTTTAAAGGCATGACATGCAAACAAAATTATTTTTTTGAATTTTTTATTTTGAGGTATGTTTAGTTTTTTTTTCAACGAACTTAAGTCATAATATTCATTATTTTTTGAATATGCCTTAACTACATCAGGTTGGTACCATAATTTTCCAGAAAATCTTTTTATTAGATGATCTTTATATATTTTTTTTTCTTTTTGATTAAACTTACTAGAATTTAATTTCCTTTTTGTTACACAATGTGGATGAATTAAATTTGTGGAGAGATTAATTTTATTAAGATTTGGGCCAGAAAGTAAAAATTTTTGCATCTTTTTATTTCCTAAATACTTGGCTATTAAAGTGCTTGAGTTAGCATAACAAAATTGCGACAACACAACTGATCTAACATTGTTGTAATTATCCTTAAAGATATAATTAATATAATGAATTATTCTTGATGCTCTAAATATATTTTTAATAAAATTATAACTAAATTTTTTTGGTTTGTAAAAATCGTCCTTAAACCTTAGATAAGTATCATAAATAAGGTCACCAACTTTTAAATTATTTGAAGAAAATTTTTTTATAAAATTTTCTAAATCATTAAATAATAAAAAATATATTGCATTAAGAACATCTACAAATGATTTAAAAAATAATTTATTATCTAAGTTATAAAATCTTTTAATTCCAAAAGATTTATAAATATTTTTTTTTTTATTTGTTAAATTTGAGTTATGTAAAATAATTGGAACTATTTTTTTTTCTTTATTAAAAATATGTGCTATTAGGCATGTCTTTATTACTGAGTCGTAACTGCCTCTGTTAACTAACAAAACACAATTTTTATATGTATCGTTAATCTTAAGATTATATTTATTGATATTTTTCATTAGTAAATTTTTTTATACAATTTTTTTTATTTTTCAAGGTTTATTTGATTAAATTTTTTATCTTTATTAGAAAAAAAAATAATTTTTCTTTTTCCCTAAATATTTGTATAAAGAATTTCCAGCTAATCCAGACGCACCAAAAATTAATTTTTTGTCAAAATTTTTTACTCTTATTATAATTTCATTATTTATTTTTTATACCAATCTAGAACTTTGGCAATCAAATTCAATACTGTGATACTTGCTATATCTTTTAAAGATTATTTGAATTATTTAATATTATAAATTTTGTTATCCTTGTACCATTTAAATGTTTTCTCAAAAAATGTTTCAAAATTAGAAAAATTTTTATAATTAATTAATTTTTTATTTTATTATTGTATCCATAAGTCTTTAAAACATCTGCTTTTTTTATAGATATCATTTTAATTTTTGTTTTATTTTTTTTACTGAATTTTTTAACTATTTTTAAGATATTTTGTTTATAAAAAATAATAATTATATAAAGTAGAAGTTAAATAATTTAAATATTTTTTAATATGAATACAATTCCTTACTGTAAACAAAACATTTCTAAAATTGATAAAAAAATAGTAAACCAATCATTATCTGAAAAGCTAATTACAACTGGCAAATTTGTTAGACAATTTGAAAAAGAAACTAAAAAATTTTTAAAACCAAACTACACTTTATGCTGTAGTAGTGGGACAGCCGCAATACACATGGCTTTAATGAGCATAAATTTAAAAGAGAATGAGTGTGTAATAATGCCTGCAATTAATTTTATTGCCTCTTATAATTTATGCTTAACTTTAAAAAGTAAAATATATTTAGCTGATGTAGATTCTGTTACTGGTCAAATGAAACCAGAAAATGTTTTAGACTGTATCAAAAAAAATAATATAAAAAAAATAAAACTAATTATTACAATGTATTTGGGTGGAAATCCTGAAAACGTGGGAGAATTTTATAAACTTAAAAAAAAATATTCATGTTTTTTAATAGAAGATGCATGCCATGCTTTTGGTGCAAAATACATGCAAAATAAGAAATCATATATGGTAGGCTCTTGTAAACATTCTGATATTTGTACTTTTTCATTTCATCCTGTTAAACCAATAACAACTGGAGAGGGCGGGCTTGTCACAACCAATAATAAAAAATTATATAAAAAAATGCTACTTTTTAGAGCTCATGGTATTAAAAGAAAAAAAGATCACTGGAAATATGAGGTAAAATTCCCAGGATTTAATTATCGACTTAGTGACATTAATTGTGCTCTCGGAATAACTCAATTAAAGAAAATTAATAGTTTTCAAAATAAAAAACAAATGCTTTCAAATATTTACTATAAAATTTTAACTAAACATAAAAATATATGTTTTTTTCCCAAATACAATAATGAATCAAAAAATTCCTGGCACCTTTTTTTAATGCATCTAGATTTTACAAAACTTAGAACTAACAAAGATAAATTTATTAAATTTATGCTTAAAGGTAATATTGCATTACAATACCATTATACTCCAATATTCATGTTCAAAAGTATTTTTAAAAATTTCAATAAAACAAAAATTAAAAAATATTTTCCAGGGTCAATCAATTATTATAGAACTTGTGTCTCTCTTCCTTTATATTACGATCTGAATGTGAGGAGTATAAAATATATCACAAATAAAATATCTAAATTCATCAAAATTCATCAATAGATAAAATAAGGTATTATTAATACTATAATGTATTAATAACTCATTTTAGAATACCAATCTATTTTAACTTTCAAAATCTAATCGGTACCTCTTTATAAGTTTATTGATTTGACCTACACTTAAATAATCAGTGTTATCTAGGCTGTTATACGATTTCAATTTTTTATATTTGTATGCAGAGTTATTTTTTTTTTTATGTTTTTTTAAGTTATCAATTACAAAATATTTTTTGTGTTCGATAATCTTGTTTGATTCAGAAGATTCAATTAATTCTTCATGTATTTTTTCACCAGGGCGGATACCTATATATTTTATTTTTTTTTTTGAATTAATTGCCTTAATTAAATCAAGGATTTTATACGAGGACAATTTAGGTATAAAAACTTCTGAACCTTTCATTGTTGATATACATAAATTTACAAATTTCGCTGCTTCGCTTAATGAAATATTAAAACGAGTCATATTTTTGTCAGTCACTGTAAAAGGTGTAGATAAACTTTTATTTTGTTCTAAAAAAATTGGCATAACTGACCCTCTACTACCCATAACATTGCCGTATCTAACTACACTAAATTTTGTTTTTTTATTGCCTTTAAAAATATTAGCCGAAATAAACAATTTTTCTGCTGTCAGCTTTGTAGATCCATAAAGATTTATTGGAGCAACAGCTTTATCAGTGCTAATTAACACAATCTTATCAATATTTTTTTTTAAACAAATTTCAATTAAATTTTGTGTACCAATAATATTTGTTAATACGGTTTCAAAAGGATTGTATTCAGTCGCAGGGACCTGCTTTAGAGCTGCTGAATGTACTACAATATCAATGTTTTCTTGTATAGCCCAATCTAATCTATTTTTATCTCTCACATCTCCTATATAAAATCTAAACAAGTGTAAGTTTTTTTTTATAAATGGAAGCTCTTTCATTACCATTTGCTTATATTCATCTCTGCTAAAAATTATTATTTTTTTTGCTAGTTTCTTTTTAATTAATTCAAAGATAAATTTTTTTGAAAAAGATCCTGTTCCTCCTGTAATAAGATAGGTTTTTGTTTTCATAATTTAAAGTTATACACGATTACCTTTAAAAAAATATAGAATTAAACTACTTATATTAAATTTTAAAAGATAATTGAACTTACTACTATTTTTACTTAACTCTTTCAATTTTTTTATTTTTAATTTAATCTATGTAAGCAGTAATAAAATTTTTAATTAATTGTGTTTTTGAATTTTTACCATAAATTGCCAAGTAATACAAAATTTTTGCATAATCAATTAAATTAACGATAAATAATTATGAAAAGAAAAATAATTTGTCTTATTCCTGCTAGAGGTGGCAGTAAAAGAATAAAAAACAAAAATACTAAAAAATTTTTTGGCAAACCTCTCTTACAAAGAGTAATCGAAAATGCAAAAAAAAGTAAATTGTTTGATGATATTTATGTGTCTACTGACTCAATTTTGATTAAAAAATTGGCTATTAAATCTGGTGCAATGGTACCTTATGTTAGATCTAAAGAACTATCGAACGATTATGCAATTATAAAATCTGTAATAGATGACTTTATAGATAAAGTTATTTTAGATAAAAAAGAAAAAATAAATATTTTTGTTTTATACCCTACCTCAATATTTGTTGACAAAAAGTTGTTAATTAAATGTAATAAAATGTTAAAAGGAACAGAATATGTCACTGCCCTAAAAAAATTTCCACATCCAATACAAAGAGCTTTAAAATTTAACAAGAAAAAATTAGAACCTTTAAATATTAAGAAAAAACTTATGAGAACTCAAGATTTAACTGATTATTATTATAATTCAGGACAAATTGACTGTTTTAAAATAGATGCCTGGTTAAAAAAAAAAATGTTTCACAAGATGAATGCAAAATTTATACTTTTAAATGAACTTGATTCAATTGATATAGATACGCCAAATGACCTCAAGTTAGCATACAAAATATTTGCTTTAAATAATAAAAATTAAGATTTTCTAAATTAATTTTTTATTTTTTTTGATAAAAAGCGTATCCTCTATAAAGATAAAATTTGCTAAAGTATCCTTATTGCTTAATAATTCTTTAATCAAATCCATTGGTTGGCAAATTATAGGCTTATCATGAACGTTTAAAGAAGTGTTTAGAAGCGCTCCTATTCCTGTGAGTTTCTTAAATTCACTAATTAAATTAAAATAATCATTACATGTATTTTTGCTCACAATTTGTGGTCGTACTGTATTATCATAGGGATGAATCGCTGCTTTTAAATGTTGTTTTCCAAGCATGGTTGTGTCGAAGCTCATTGTCATAAAATTACAGTTAATTTTTTTGGGATTTTTAAAATATCTATTTTGAAAGCTATCTAATACTGAGGGTATGAATGGCATCCAGAAGTCTCTTTTTTTTATCGCAGAATTAATTTTATAAACAGAGTCCAAATTTGACGGATCACAAAGAATAGATCTATGACCTAAAGCTCTTTGCCCGAATTCCATTCTTCCTTTGCAAAAAAATATTATTTCCCCTTTTGAAAGGTGATGGCTTGTAAGTTTAAAATTTTTATCTTTGAATGCCTTATAATTATTTTTAATTATTGCGTGGTTTTTAAACTGTAAAAAATTCTTTTGATCAATCGGAACCCCCCAGTATGCATTATTAGGGATATTAGCTATATTACTAGTATTTTTAAATCCTATAGAATCAACCAAGGATGCATACGCAGCTCCAATTGATAAACTTTCATCACCTGGACCTGGTGGTACATACAGATTGTCTATATTTTTTTTTTCGAATAAAAATTTGTTGGCTTTTACGTTGTTTGCCACTCCTCCTGAAAACACAAAATTTCTTGTATTAAATTTTTTTGAAATATTATCAAAATATTCTCCCAATCTTATCTCTACGAAGTCCTGAACACCTCCAGCTATTCCATCAAATCTATAAATACTTAATTTTTTTTTAAAATAAGTATAGTAATCTTTCATTTTTTTACTTCTATAAAAATTTATACCCTTAACCTTAAATGAATCTAAGAAAATTTTTCTGGGTCCTGATTTATGATGTTCACTTGCATATGGTGCTAAGCCCATAATTTTATAAGAATGTTTAGCAGGGTTCATTCCCAACAATAAAGTAATGTACTCATATATTTGACCAATTAAGCTTTTAGTTTTATTGGATATTTTTTTTAATTTTAAATTATCAATTATATTAATACTGTTGTATCTTTTATCTCCACCACCATCCAAAGTAACTATTGCTACTCTTTTTTTATTTTTTAAATATTTAGAAAATACAAAATAACCATATAAAGCATGACAATGGTGATGATCATAAAAGTGAATTTTATTTTGTGCTATTTTCAAAAATTTAGAAATATATTTTTTTCTAAATTGTTTTATATCTTCAGATGTTTGGTTTTTAGATGTTGAATTAAATTCTATTTTAATGTTATCTTTTAAGGGATAGCCTAATGTGGTGGTTGGTTTAAAATTTTTAAAGACATCTTTAAATTTTAATTTTTTTTTATTATAGATTAAATCATAAAATAATTTCTCTTGTAGTTTTTTCCAATCTTCAATTTTAAAATCTGCAACTGTATTCCAAAGTAATGCACCATTTAATAAATTTGTTCCAACCGCAACTACATCTATATCTTTTGTGCTATAGCCAGTAAATTTAAATATGTTTTTTACCGCTTGTGTAGGAAAACTGCTAATTTTTTTACTCTTCTAAATCTTTCCTCCTCGACTGCAATTATGAGCTTGCCATCTTTGACTAAACAGGCTGATAAGTCATGTGTATCATTTATTCCTAGTATGATCATAAGGTGATTATTATGTAATTTTGTATTTTTTAAGTATCTGAATTCCTTTTTTAAAAGAACTAAAATCGATAATATCATCAGTTTCTATTGATATTTTAAAACCTTCCTCTAGTTCCGACATTAGAGTCATATGACCAATTGAATCCCATTCTGGAATATCATTATATTTTATTTTTTCATCAAATTTTTTAACATCCATTGAAAAAGATTTTATAAAAATTTCAATGTATTTCTTTTTATTTTTCATTATTTTAGAGATTTGAAAGAACAGTCTGTATAATTTTTTCCACTGATAGTCCATAAATATTTTTTAAATACTCATAGCTTCCACCAGATGAATAAAAATCATTAATCCCTACTCTTACTAACTTACAATTATTTCTATCACTTGACATTACTTCTGCGACCGAAGTCCCCAGACCCCCAAGCACATTATGCTCTTCTACTGTTACAATTAACCTATTATTTTTTGTAAGATTTTTTATTTTTTCTTCATCTATTGGTTTAATGGTATGCATATTAACAATGGAACATTGAATCTTTTTTTTTCTAAGTATGGAAGCTGCTTCTATGCAATTTCCTAATACATTTCCACATCCAATAATTACTACATCCTCACCAGGTAAAATTTCCACAGCTTTTCCAATTCTAAATTTATAATCTTTATTATTAATAATTTTAGTATTAGATCCAGCTGTTAACCTTATATAAACTGAGTCTTTATAATCTATCGCTTCATTTAATGCTTTAAATAATTCAATGGGATCTGAAGGTACAACTATTGAAATATTTGGTATTGATCTTAGCACCCCTATATCTTCAATACTGCAATGAGTAAATCCTAAATTACCTAAAACTAGACCACTCGCTAATCCAACCATGCAAATTTTATTTTTCATATAGCCTAAATTAACCTTAATTTGCTCACAACATCTTAGAGTTTGGAATGGCGCAAAGGTTGTTGATATAACATTAAAGCCTTCGTTAGACAGACCTGCCGATATACCGATTAAATTTTGTTCAGCAATACCAACATCTAAAAATTTTTCTGGATATTTATTCTTATAACGATCTAGTCCTGCAGAGGTTGATACGTCTGAAGTAGTAATCATTAAATCTGGATATTTTTTTGCTAACTCCATGGCTATCAGTCCAAAAGTAGCCCTCATACCTAAACTTGACCAAAGCTTTATATTTTTTTCAATATTCATTTAAGTTTTATAATTCTTTTAAAATTTCTTTATAAATTGATTTAGTTATAACTGAATGATGCCAACTATTATTGTTTTCAAATAATTTAAACCCCTTACCTTTAATTGTATTAGCTATTATTGCTTTAGGTTTATTATTCGGTTTTATGTTGATTAGAGATTCATATATTTTTTTAACATTATGACCATCAATTTCTACTGTTTCACAACCAAAGCTTTTAAATTTATTTTTCAAATTCTTTAAATCCATTATTGATGAGTTTTTACCTGTTTGTTGAAATTTATTTCTGTCTACAATTATAATCATGTTATCAAGTTTAAAATGGCATGCTGATAAGATAGATTCCCAAATTGCACCTTCATTACACTCTCCATCACCTAAAACAACAAATACTTTATAATTCATTTTTTTTCTTTTTGCTGCTAAAGCCGTACCTATTCCTAAAGACAAACCCATACCCAAACTTCCAGTAGAAAATTCTATACCTAATAATTTATTCATAATAGGATGACCTAATAAATTGCTCCCATCTAACTCAAAAGTTTCTAGATCTTTTTTTTTTAAAAATTTTTTTTCTACAAGGGCAGAGTATAAAGCTAAGCATGCATGTCCTTTGCTTAAAATAAATCTATCCCTATTGTCATCTATAGTTTTTGATTTTTTTATTTTCATTATTTCTCCATATAAAACAGCTATTATATCAGCAGCAGACAGAGCCCCACCAATGTGAGCACTTTTAGATCCCGCTTTAAAAGCAGTAAAAATTATATTTTTTCTAATTTTTTTTGCAAAATTTTTAAGGTTATTTATCTTCACAGATTTCCACCATCAACAACAATATTTTGACCATTAATATATGAGGATTTTTCAGAGGCTAAAAAAAGAACAACATTTGAAATTTCTTTTGTAGTTGCCACTCTTTTTAATGCAATCTTTTCAATTTCTGTTTTAATAACATCCACTTTAGTGTTTGATAACATCAAATCTGTTTCTGTTAAGCCTGGTGAAATTGCATTAACTCTTATGCTATAATTAGAAAGTTCTTTAGATAACGTCTTCACAAAAGATAAAATTGATGCTTTTGAGCTTGAATAAGCAAATCTCCCTTGATCACCATTTATTCCTGATGTTGATGAAATAAAAACAATATTACCTTTTTTGTTTTTTGCCATTTTTCTTGAAATCATTTGAGTAAAATATACTTGTCCAAAGTAATTAACTTGAAACATTTCTTGAAGTTGTTTTTCTGATGTCATTTGAAACAATGAGTTAAACAAAATCCCTGCATTATTTACTAAAATATCTATATCATTTGTGATTTTAAATATTTTATTAGCACAATTTGAAATACTTGATTTCTTCAATAAATCTAATTTTACCAAATAAATCCTCACTTTATATTTTTTTTGTAAAATAGAGATAAATTTTTTAAACTCACTTGACTCAGACCTGACACATGCAAAAATATTTGCTCCATATTTTGCAAAACCTTCAAGTGTTGCTCTTCCTATTCCCTTATTGCAACCTGTAATTATTACATTTTTACTTTTTAATGATTTTAAATACATCTACTAAATCTGTAATAACTTAATCTATAAAGTCTTCTTTTGAAAATATTTCATCTGCTTTACTGGGGTTAAAGATTGTTTTACCCGGAGTTGAGTTAAATTTTTTAATAAAATCCAAGTCTTCACCTGCTAAACATTTCTCACTATAGTTTCTAAAATGTTTTATCCTAAAACCATAGTCAGTAATTTCTTTTAGTGTTTGCTTGTATACATTGCCTATCTTTATATGAACATACGGACAAGCCAAAACATCACCGATAGAAGTTATATAAATTCTATTTACTGTTGTGCATCCCATAATTTTTTCCATTTTTGGATCAAATGGGTTCCACAAATTTCTATTTAAATTTTTATATTCTTTTCTTAATTGTCTTACATGCTCTATATCCTCTTCATTGCAGACTACATCATGTACTCCATTCCACATTCCAGTAGGACATGCAACATTTACCAATGTTCTATATTTTTTCTTTTTTGAATAATCTAACAACAATTTAAGATCTTCACTCTTTGCATTGTAGTGCCCAACAGTGACATTTAGATAGGGATCCATACCTGCTTCCTGAATATATTCTAAAGCTTGTATTGCTCTTCTCCACGAGTCTTTTCTACCTCTCATTTCATCATGAAATTCTGGATCCATACTATCGATACTGACTGACATTCTGCTAACACCATGTTTGGCCAGTTCTTTAATCATTTTTCTATCAGCTTTAAATCCATTTGTTGTTAAGTATAGATAAAATCTCTCAGGCTTAATTGCATCCAATACATTAAATAATTTATCAGGCCATAAGAGTAATTCACCACCCTGTAAATCCCATTCTATAAAGCCCATTTCATCTGCTTCATCTGCTATCTCTTTAATTTTATCAATTTCTAGAAAATCCTTCACATGATCTCCTAGTGGTGAACCAGTAAAACAATACTTACATCTTAAATTACAAGCATTATTATAATTTAACTCAATACCTCTGTGATAAGTTCCAATCTTGCCATCATTTTTTCTTAAATGATCATGAAAATGTTTGAGCTTTTCAACTAATCTTGGTTTATTGAGCCACGAAGAAGTAACTGTCATATAATAGTTTTTTGTTTAGATAATTGTTATTATATAATAATTTTAGATATAAACATAGAGATTTTATGATTACTAATTTCTATAAAAAATCTTCTACTATAATTCTTGTCTTAAAAGGTGATTTGTAACAAGTGAGACATAAATGAAGTTTTAAATCTTGTATTAACGTTTTTACCATTATAAAATGGTAAGAAATTTAGGATCTTCATGGAAATAAAACATTATTGTAACTCATTCAACTCTTTTAAGGCTGGGAAAAGTATAATTGTTTGTGACCCCTGGGTAGGTGAGGCTGCACAAACTGCCTGGATATCTTATCCAGTTCATAAGGATGGAGCAAAAATTCTTAATAAAATAAACCCAGATTTTATCTATATTAGTCATTTACACTGTGATCACTTTGATCCAAAATTATTATCAAAGTTTAAAAACAAAGAAACTAAGATAGTAATTAAAAATTTCAAAATTCCAATATTAAAAAATAGACTTTTAAAAATAGGTTTTAAAAATATTATTGAATGTGAGCCATGGAAAAAATATACATTAAATAAGGACATCTCAATTGCTATAATTCCGCAGATGTCGTCAAATAATAGTGGCTATGAAGAGCAAATTAACTATGATTTGGATACCTCAATAGTAATCCAGTCTAATAAGACAAAAGAAGTATTTTATAATGGTGTTGACAATCCATTAACAGATAAAAATTATATTGTCGTAAAAAAATTTATATCAAAATATTTTAACAAAAAAATTGCGATAGCTGTTTTACAAGATGGTGCTGCAGGAGAATATCCTCAATGTTTTTTAAATATAAATAGAAAAAAAGCAAAAGAAACTGTTACTAAAAATACACTTCTGTCCCTAAAAAAAAGAATAAAAATTCTTAAACCTGAGGCTTACTTCTCAGCCACGCCAGGAGCAGTAATGATTGGAAAATTTGCAAAACTTAATAATTTAGTGGCAAAACCAACTTCAGATCAAATTAAATATTATTTACAAAAAGAAAAAAGTACAGTGCTTGAAATATCTGGAGGAGGAGCGGCTATAAGAAAAGATAATGAATGGATTGTAAAAAAAGCAAATTATGATTTTAATGAAAAAGAAATTGTTGAAAAATTTTCTAAAAAAAAATATTTTTACTTTGAAAAGTCAAATAAAGTTAAGCTTAAAAACCTAGATAATATTTTTAATAAATCTTACGAAAATTATATTAGAAAAGTAAACAAGTGCCCCATAAAAACAAGTTGGGAAGTGGAGCTATGTATTTATAAGAATCTCTCTCTTAATCTAGCTAAAAAAATTGACAAAAAGTCATCAAAATTTATTAAAAAATATACAATTAAATATAATCCTTTAAAGAAACCAACGAGAAAAAGTTTTTCTAAATTAACGTGCCACTTAGATTTAAACTTATTTTATGGATTGTTAACAAAAAAATATACCAATTGGAATCAACCCACTGTTGGTAGCCTTGTTTTATACGAAAGAAGACCAAATAAATTTGACCCCAATCCTTTATTTGCATTAAATTTTTTAACAGTTTAAAAAATTTAAATTAATAAATTTAATACATTAAAGATCATATTTAAGAAAAAATTAATAAAAACTTTATTTTTTCTTACAAGCCGTAAGTTTATTTTTATTAGGACTTATATAAACTGAGCCTGGCAGAATAAGTGTAAAATCAGCCTTACATGCAATTTTTTTTTTTACATAGCCTTCTGCTTCAAACTTATACAGCCCTCTGTTGCTTGAGACTAGTTTAGAAAGAATTTCTAATTTATCTCCTGGGATGATTTTCTTAAAAAATTTAATGTTAGTAGCATTAGCGAGATATAAGGTTTTTTCATTAATATTTGGTAAAGTGAAAATTATCAAAGACGACATTTGCACCATAGCCTCTACTTGGAGCATACCAGGCATATTTGGATCTCCTTGCCAATGTACTTTAAAAAACCACTCATTTTTTTTAAGGTTTTTGTACCCTTCAATAGATTTTCCAGGAACAATTTTTGTTGCATAGTCTATTAAAAGATAAGGATCTCTATTTTTTTGTATCTTAATTATTTGTTTCTTATTTAGTTTCATAAATTACCTAATTTCAATTTCTCTAGATAAAATTTTAGTCAGATCATAACCATCCCAAATTAAATTAATATTTAAAGCTTGCCCAAAGGGGACCACTCTATCTATACCATTAAAATTATTTATCTCAAAAAAAGCTTTAAGAAATTTTTTTTTGAAACCAAAATAAGTCAATGTTTGCAAGCGTCTACTTGATACATAACCAATGTTTTTTAAATTGTTGATATGACATTCAAAAAAAAACCCCCATTTAGATTTTTCAATAAAAAAATTAGAATGCATTTTTTTTAAAGTAACAACATATAAAGACTTATTAAATTTTTTAAATGAATGAATATTCTTATTTTTAATAAGTTCAGTTACTAATTTAGAATAATTATCT
>Ga0209223_10000607_pt1 | contig 41319 bp, 40 predicted proteins | sample COG_06_FD_184750 | JGI IMG/M metagenome (GOLD analysis project Ga0209223, IMG submission 184750) | Pelagic Microbial community sample from North Sea - COGITO 998_met_06 (SPAdes) (version 2) | ecosystem: Environmental > Aquatic > Marine > Neritic zone/Coastal water | place: Helgoland, sampling...
ATGGAAAATCATCATGATTTTTTGCTAAAAGAATGAATATAGTTAAAATAAAAAAAATAGTTAATAATTTTTTTATATTGTTCTTAAGAATTTTTTTTTCTTTATTTATAAAAATATTTATTAAGCCGATTAAAAGAATGATCGAGTTAAATAATTCAGTATGGGGTATAAAAAAACTTGAAATATATGAAAAGAGTATAAGAATAAAAACTCCATAAAACCCCACGTAACCAATATCATTCTCAGAAGACTTGAGAAAAACCTGATTGAATAAAATTCCATAACCAACTAAGGAAAATGTAATTAGCCAGTAATAAGTTAGTAAAATTATAAGAGAGTGCATAATAGTTATTAAATTATTTTATTATTTTATTTAATAACCAAACAGTAATTTTTGTTAAATAAAAATCATAATTTTTTTTATAGTTTAATTCATTTTTTTTGTAAACTTTAATAATAAAATAATGTGCCTGAAGTCTTTTCAACCACCAATTATAAGAAAAAAAATTAACATTTGACATTATCCCATCATTTACTTTTCTATAAATGGTTAAATTTTCCTTTATAGTTAAAAATTTTCTTTGAATTCTTTGTGCAAAAAAATTTATTCTAAAATCAATTTCTAGTGTGGGATAATTATCGAATAAATTAAATTCTAAACAATTTTCAAAAAAAGCTCTTTTAAAACTTATTCCACTAGTTGGAATAGTTGTGGGCCATATATTTTTATTATATTTATTTTTAATTTTTAAGTGAGTAAATTTATTATTTGATAATATTCTTGGCACATCGAATACGACATCTAAATTATTATTTTTTAAAAAAATATCTTTAATATGAGAAGCTTTATTTGGCAAAAAATAATCATCGCCATCCAGTAGTAAAATTAGATTTCCAGTAGATTTCTTAAATGCTTCAATTAAACTATCAATTTGATTTTTTGGTGAATATAGGCTGTCTCTTTTTTTTTTTACAATAAATAGCTCATTTGAATATTTTTTAATTTTACTCATAGATTCATCAGTTGATGAATTGTCAACTATGATAATTTCTAGATTATTATAATTTTGGCTTAAACAAGATAAAATGCACTCTTCTATAAATTTTTCTTTATTAAAATTTGTAATTAAAATTGATATTTTTTCTTTATTCATTAATCTTTATCAAAACTTTTTTTGATTATTTCTTGAACAGAGACGGTTGCATCAATGGTTTTAAATTTTTGATTTTTCTTCTTTGTTAATATTATTGATGAAAATTTTTCTTTAATGGCAATTCTAGAGCCATGATCTGACATAAAAAATATTTGTAAATCGTCATAATTTATCTCATTTTTTAATTCATTGATTAAGCTAGAAATTACTCTCACCATACAAATTCTCTCTATGTTATGCTGAATATATTTTTCTTGTGTGGTCATCTTTGTATTAAATGAGGATTTTCTGCCATCATAATCACATTGTCTATTAAAACCATAAGGAATATGTGGTGAAAGAATATGTGCAAAAACTAAATCAAATTTATTATCTAATACATCTTTTTTTATCTCATCCATAATTGTAGGAAGAAATATTTTATGTGCTTCAGGTTCAAGGGTGCTATCGGTTATTCCAATAATTCTTGAAAATTTCCATAATATCTTTGAGGATGAAGAGCCATCTAACTTCCAGAGAGATAAGAATCTTGATAAAATATTATTTTTAAAACCATTCAAATAATTTTCGTAATAATTGTAAGGATTGATTTGATAACACTTTGTTACATTTTGATTATTACAAAAATTAAGATGAATATTTTGCAAGACAGAAACGCTGGAAAATTTATCAAACAATGCATTGTGGATTAAATCGTATTCATTATAAGTGTTGTTTGATTCTTTAATATGACTATCTCTAAAATTTTTTGTAACTTTATTTGTATTGAAATTAAGTATTGATGGTACTGCGTTAGCTGTATTGTCAGATGTTGAATAACTATTCAAATATAATTGAAAATTATTTTTTTCAGCAAATTCATATATGGTTTTTACAAAATTATTCCCATATTTAAAATTTTTTTCTGTTGAGTTTACACCGCTCATTTCATCAAAAATAATAAACAAAGTTTTTTGTACAGAAATTTTATTTTTTTCTTGTTTTTTTTCATTATTAAAGTTCACTATTTCGATTGGGTTAAAAATAGTGCCAGCAATTTTAAAAATGAATATTACAAATATAAAAGAGAGAGAAATTTTAATTGATCTAATTCCAAATTTATAAAAAATAATATAGGTAGGTAATAAAAGTATTAAAATTAATAATATTTCTGCAAAATAAATATTAGGCAATAAAGCGTTTAAAGATTCAAAATTAGGCTTAATTAAACTTTTACTCAAAGATAAATTCTGATCTATAGCAAAAACAGTTAGAAATGAGACTATAAACAGCGTAAATTTATAATTTTTTTCTAAATTTATATATGGGACTAAACTTAAATACAAAAGAGCATATGGTATAAAAAAGATATAATAACTACTGAATAAAATTTTTTCTGATAGTGCCCAGACAGGAAATATGCAAATAAATAAATAAATTTTAAGAAATTTTTTCGTATTCATAAATTTTTCTTAAACTATTCTCGATATTATTAATTTTAATAATTTTTGCTTTCTTTAATAATATTTTTTTAAAATTATCTTCTGTATATTCTTCAAATATATCTTTTCTAAAACGCAGCATAATTTTAATTGTCTCGTCTTCCTTTGGTACAAATTCTATCAAACCTTTTGGTGCAATATCTAAAAACCAATCAATAAGGTTTTCTAAAGGTATGTTTTTAGCAATTGCTAAATGATGTTCAAAAGCAAGTGCAATTAATGCATCGAATTTACATCTTTCTAGAAATCCAACTCTTTCCAATTGATTCCAACCAATATTGCTAGATGGGTTTGAAGCATCCAGGTATAGTGGTAGAAAATTTAATTTTTTTTCTTTAGATCTGTTGTATGATTTTATTAATGCACCCTGATCAAAATCAAAACCAATTACACTTTTACCACCCACATTTAGACTCACTTCAGAAAATTCACCAGTGTTGCAACCTAGATCACAAAGTATTTGAGGTGTATGTTTTTTAATAAATTCTTCAACTATTTTTTTTTTTATTTTAGATTGATTTTGATCATAAGTGTTTTCTACATCATAGTTTTTCCAAAAAGATCTTTCTTTAGAGTTTTGAAGTTTAAAAATAAATTTCCTTAGATTTTTTAACATCCATAAGTATGAGTTTTTATTAAATTTTCTTTTTTTAATTTTTAACAATTTTAAATCATCAATATTTTTACTTTTATTTTTACTTTCAAAATGATTTGGTAAAACTAAATTTAATAAAACTGTTGGGTTCATTTTTTGAAAAAAAGTTAATGTTTTGCAGGTTTCTTCGGTAGATATTCCTTCTAAATTTCCACGGTACCAATTATTATAATTAATTCCCTTGTAAGATGTGATCAAAAGAGGGTTTAGAAATTGCTGACAAAACTGATTGTGTGCAGACCAATTAGAGCCTTCCATATATTCGTCAATAGAAAAAGCATCTATAAATATTGGTTTGTTTCCAATAAATTGAACGTTGTATGCGGAGGCATCAATTAATTGAAAATTATTTTCTATTAAAAAAATATTAAAATCTAAATGATGTAATGCTGCATCTTTAAGTTGATAGAAACTCCATTCATATGGGTATGAGACATAAGGAATTTTCTTATGTTCTAATAAAAAATTACAATTAAGTTTTTTTTTAATATCTTCATCATCAATTTTTTGAGTGCCTATTAAGAAATTCTTTTCAATACTTTTTTCTAATATTTTTGATTCAGTTAATAATCTAAATTTTTCTTCTCCACTTTTATTAATACCTCTTATAATTCTGTCGCCAATTGTAAATACTGTTGCTGAGGGGTCTCTAAAAGATCCTGAAATTTTTTCCACAAAATTTATTTTTTATTGTTCTTTTTAAAAACTTTTCTAAAAAAAATTTTTACTTTTTCCCAAAATATATAAAGGGTTGAAAGAAATGCAGCGAAAGCACCTACAATTGCTTGTAATATAATACTGCCTGTTCCTGGATCCAAATATGCATGAGCTGAGGAAGTAAACAAAAAAAAGTATAGAAAAAATAGTGTTTTATTGATCATATTAGCTTTTTTTTATTTTAAAGATTTGAGGTTTACAAGAAAATAATGTGCTCTGATAACTTTTATTTAATATCTTGTTACTTTATTATTTAATAAATCAAGTTAATCAACATATTTAAATTTCTATCTTCTAACTGTCAATTAGCTTTTTTTTTATTAATGAATATAAAATTATATAAACTGATATATTAAATAATATACCCATAATTAAAATTTTTGTACTTGAATAAAATTTATAAAAATAACTAAAAATAACTAAATTATAAATATTAATTAAATTTGCTACCAAAGTATTAAAATAAATATTCTTTACTAAATCTTTTTTTATAAAAAATTTATAAATCATTTGATGTAAATGAAATTGATCTGCAGCTTCTATTTTTTTCGTAGAAACAATTCTTCTTACAATTGAAAATAAATTCTCAAAAGCTGGGTACCATAATAAAAAACAAATAAAAAAAGGTGAAATAGAATTATTTTTTAAAGAAAAATCTATTACAAAAAAAGCTATATAAAACCCAAGTAAATAGGCTCCAGAGTCACCCAAATATAATTTTCCAAAAAAGTTAAAGAAAAATAATGTTGATAAAATTATAATTAGTAGGTTTATATTTGGATCAATTGTTAATTCAAAATTATTAGAGAGCATAACTAAAAATAAACAAACTAAAATATAATAGCCTATTACAAGTGTATTGAGACCATCTAAAAAATTACTTCCATTGATTAAAATTAACACACAGAATAATGTGAACAAAATTGACACTAGCTTGATATCTAAAACAAAATTTATTAAATCTATCTTTATATCTGTAATTGTTAAATTAGATAAATATATAAAACTAATAGATACAATGCTTTGTATTAAAATTCTTTTAGCAGGTGAAGAAATTTTATTAGTATCAGATAAAATACCTATAATTAATATAAAGAAACCACATATTGTTAATAAAATTAAACTTTTAAAAAATAAAATTGAGCAAATAAAAATTAAAATACCACCACACAACGGTGGTGTTTTGGGTAAATTCGTTGTTAACTGTTTATGCTTAGAAAAATTTATTTGATCGATTAGGATATTATTTTTGTTAAATATATAAATTACTATCAGCGACAAAAAAATTATGACCGCCAGGATATAAAAGGTATTATTTAACTCAATCATAAATATTTTTTAGTTAAAGAATTTACACTCAACAAAAAAACTAAAATTAAAGATTTTAAAAAGCTAAATTTTAAATGGTGGCTGTAAACTAAAAAAGCATCTTTTAATTTTTGTATAATTGAGCTTGAAAGAGAATTATTTGTCTGTCTCCACGAAGCCAAAGTTTCATTAATACCCCACATTTTTATTTTTTTTTTTGATAATTTGATCCACAGCAAATAATCTTCTTTAGTTTTAAGATTAGGAAATTTTTCTTTTTTTAATAATCTAGAATTAATCATAACTGTAGAAAGACCTATGTCACAAGAAAACAGAAGATTTCGATATGTCATTATTTTGGGTGCTCTAATAATTTTTATTTTTTTTTCATTTTTATCAATAATTGAATAATCCGTATATGAAAAGTCTACTTTATTTACTTTCATAAATTTAATTTGTTTTTTTAATTTATCTTTGTGCCATGTATCATCAGAATCAAGAAATGATATTAATCTACCCTTAGATTTTTTTATTCCAATGTTTCTTGAGTATCCAGCCCCAAAATTTTTTTTATTAATAATAATTTTTACATTCTTAATTTTCTTAAGAGTAAGTTTTATGAATGGTAATTCAGCTTTATCTATATCATCATAAATTAAAATGATTTCAAAATTTTTATGAGTTTGTTTTAGTACAGATTTTATTGTACTTTTAAAAAATTTTTTTTTTTTATAATAAGGAATTATTATAGAAATCAATGGATTCATTAATATTTAATTACAAACATTACTTAGAATTTTATTCAATTTAACATAGTGGTTAAAAAATGAAAATTGTTTCGTTAATATCAGATTATTTAAAATTAATTTTTTTTTTTTCTCAGGACTGTTAATAATGTCTATAAATTTAAGAAAATTTTTCACTAAATCATTTTCATCATTAGATTTAAATAGTAAACCATTAAAGTTATCTTTTATTATTTCTTTTGGACCTTCTGGACAATCACTTGAAAAGACAGGTGTTCTGCAAGCTGCAGCTTCAATTAAAACAAAACCTGGATCTTCCCACAGTGATGTCAAAATAAATCCCTGAGACAAAGAAATATATGGAAAAATATTTTCAACATGGCCAATTAAAAAAATGTTTTCTTGTAAATTTTTTTTTTGTATAAAAGATAATATTTTAGATTTATCCTCTCCATCTCCAGCAATTATTATTTTAAAATCTGGAACATCAATAATTATTTTTTTGATCGCCTTGCAAAGAAACAAGAAATTTTTTTGTTTTGTTAATCTTCCTGCTGCAAAAAAATATTTTTCTCCTTTAAAAGGTAATTTAATATTTTGCTTCTTTTGAAGATTAATTTTGTTAATTTCAATAATAGGATCATACAAAGTTTTAATTTTTTCTTTATCTACTATGCCAAGGCTTTCAATATAGTTTGCTGTTGATTTTGTGGGGCAAGTTATCATATAAATTTTTGGTAAAGCTTTCTTCCACAAAAATTTTCTAATCATTCCAAGTTTTGGCAGTCCTGAAATTCGTAAAATAAATTTTGTCTTAAATTTAAAAAAAATTAACAAGATCAGTGGTAGAGATGTAATTAAATGAATTATTAGAAAATCTGGTTTTTGTTTTGAAATTAATTTTTTTAATGGAAAAAAAGAAAGTATAAATACTATTATAAATGACAATCTGCTTTTTAATTTTCCATATTTTGGAAGAAAGTTTAATAATTTTTTATTAAAACAATTTATTAGTTTAATATTTTTATTTTTTAAAACATTTTCAAAGGAATTAAATTCTCCAAAAAAATTAATTATTGAACATTCATAATTTTTCCCATAATATTTTAATGATTTAGCTGAATTTACAACTGCTTTAGGCGTAGCTATTGGTGTTAAAAATGGACCCCAGTAAAATATTTTTTCTTTAATTCTCATTTTTAACAGATTGAATTATTTTATTTTATGAACTTTATATTTTTTATACCATTCAAAACTATTTATAATTCCAGATTTATAATCTGTAAATTTACTAAAAGATGTAACTTTTTTTACTTTTTCATTGCTACCATGAGTATTTTTAACATCTAATTTATTTCTTAAAATTTTTTTAATTTTTACATCTCCATATTTGTTTTGAAAAAAATTGATAATTTTTGTAATTTTAATTGGTTTATTTGAACATACATTAAAGATACTATGGTTTAATTTATTTTTTTTGGTAAATAATAATTTTTTTGTAATTTCAACTACATCATCTATATAAGTAAAATCTCTCTTATGATTTCCTGAATTATTAAGATAAAATACTTTTTTTAGCAAAAATGAGTTAAATAATTTGAATAAAAACATATCAGGTCTACCCCACTGACCATATACTGTAAAAAACCTTAATCCAATTAGATTTAATTTGTAATATTTTGAATAAAAGTTTGCAGTTATCTCATTTATTTTTTTGCTTGATGCATAAATATTTTTTGGAAAAAGTTGATGGTATTCTTTTGATGGTAAATTTTTTGAATCTCCATATACAGAACTTGAAGATGCATATAAGATTTTTTTTGGTTCATATCTTTTGATAGCATCTAGCAAATTAATAAAACCAAAAATATTTGTATTAACATATTTTTTAGGGTTCACGGCTGAAAATCTTACTCCTGCTTGTGCAGCAAGATGAATTATATGTGTAAATTTTTTATCTTTTAACTTTTTTATTAATAAATTTCTATTGCAAATATCTGCTTGCAAAAACTTAAATTTTTTTGATTTGTTCAATTCTTTTATTCTAATTTTTTTTATTTTTTTTGAATAGTAATCATCAAAATTATCTAAACCATAAACCTCAACATTTTTATTATGTTTTAATAAATTATTAGCTAAACTAAATCCAATAAAACCTGCTACACCTGTAATTAAAATTTTCATTATTTTTCATCCATTATCAGTGATGCAATAATTGAATCAATCAAAATTTTTGGAACATATTTTATTTTTTTTTTTAATTTTGTAATATCGGCTTCAATCTTTATTGATTCAAGTTTCCTACTGAAATTTTTCGATTTTATTAAAAAATTTTTTTTTTTAATCTTATAATTATTAAAAACTTTTGTTATAATGTGGTCTAATTTGGTAATTTTACCAGTTGCAATTATATAATCACTTGGCTCTGCACTATTCATAATTTTATAAATTATTTTAACGTATTCAGGAGCCCAACCCCAATCTCTATATACTTCCGTATTTCCCATTTCTAATTTGTTTGTCTTTTTATTGGATATATCATTAACGCCACTAATAATTTTTTTAATAACGTATGTTTTGGGTCTTAAAAAAGACTCATGATTAAATAAAATTCCATTATAAATTTTTAATTTAAATTGTTCTCTGTATGCTCTACCAATTTCTAAACTTATTGATTTTGCTAATGCATAGTAACTCAAAGGATTAATTTTTGAATTTTCATTATTTGGACCCTTATTATCTCCAAAAATTTCACCTGAAGAAGCATTAAAAACTTTTATTTTTTTTAAATTATTAAATGCTAAAATTTGCAAAATTTTAATTAATATTAAATTATTGCTGATTATAGTCTCATATTTCAAATTCTCTGATTTTTTAACTGAAGAAATTCCTGATAGTAGATATATTACAGAACATTTACTTTTAATAATTGTATCCTTAATGTTTTTTTCATTTACATCAACATTATGAAATAATTTAACCTTTCTTATAATATTAAGTTTTTCTAAATTTCTAGATGAAAATTTTTTTGATGTAACTACTCCATAAACTTTAAAATTTTTATTAATGTAATATTTTGCTAGTAAGGATCCATCTTGACCAGTAATACCAAAAATCAAGATAGATTTTTGATTAATCCTTTTTTTTTTAGTTTTTACCAACATTTAAAATAAGATATTCTTAGATAAAGTTTCTTAGTCAATTTTCTTGTAATTCAAGGTTGTTTTTCTATAAATAACAGTAATTTAAAATAACACAATGTCCGATTATAATAATAAAATTAAAAGTGAATTAATTTCTAGGATAGATAATATTAATGATATTTCAATTTTAGAACTCGGTGTACAAAAAGGAATATCAACAAATTACTTTTTAGAAATTTGTGATAAAAATAATGGTAAACTTTACTCTGTGGATATAGAGAACTGCTCAGAGGTATCTATTAGCCCCAGATGGAAATTTATTCATTCAAGAGATGATGATTTCAATAAAATTTTTAAACTTATTCCAAATCTAGTTGACGTTATCTATATCGACTCTTTACATGAGGCACATCATGTTGAAAAGCTTATCTATAATTATTATACAAAATTGAAGGATGGTGGATACATATTTATTGATGATATATCTCATTTGCCTTATTTAAAAAACAATCCTAGAAATAATTTTTATTGCGAAATAAATAATAAAGAAACTTTTGAAAAAATTCTTGAAATTTATAACAATAATAGAAATTTATTTGATTTAAGTTTTTCATTTAAATCATCTGGCTTAGCTATAATAAAAAAAATATCAAATTTGCCCTTACTAAAAAATGAAGTTATTGTAACAAGAAATTTTTCATTTAAAAATATTGCTAGATTGATATGGAAAAAAATCAAAAAAAGTTAATTATATTTATGCCATCTATTGATGGCGGTGGTGTAGAAAAAAATTTATTTATAATCTCTGATTTTTTATCTAATAAAATTAAGGACCTCACTGTCATCACTTTTGATGATAGATTTAAAAGCAAATTTAATAAAAAAATTAAAGTATTAAATATAATAAACAAACCAAAAAAGAAATATAAAAAGTACTATAAATATCTAAGATGTTTATTGTTATTATTAATTGAAGTTAAAAAACAAAAATGTCTAGTTTTTGCCTTTCAGGCAAATATTTATTGTTGTATTTTGTCTTTAATTTTTAATTTTAAATTAATCACACGTTCCAATTCATCACCCTCAGGTTGGAATAAAAATTTTTTTAAAAACTTAGTTTTTAAATTTTTATTTAAAGTCCCCAAAAAAATAATTGTTAATAGTAAAGATTTTAAAAGAGAAATTGATAAAAAATTTAATATAAGTACAAAAGTTATTTACAATCCATTAAATATAAATGAGATTAAAAAACTTAGTAATAAAAAATTAAATTTATCATTCTTTAAAAATTCAAAAATTAAAGCAATTAATATAGCCAGATTCACTGATCAAAAAGATCATATGACATTATTAGAGTCAGTGTTAATTTTAATAAAAAAAAAAATTAATATTAAACTTTTAATAATAGGTTATGGGGCAAATAAGAATAAAATGAATAATTTTATATCGCAAAATAAAATTTCCAAAAATATAAAAATTATAAATTTTCAGAAAAATCCTTACAAATTCCTAAAAAAATCGAACCTATTTATACTTACGTCACTTTATGAAGGTCTACCCAATGTATTGTTAGAAGCGATGGTGCTAAAAAGATTTATCATTTCCTCAAATTGTCCAACGGGCCCTGGAGAAATTTTAAAAAAAGGGAAATTAGGTATGTTATTTAAAGTCAAGGATAAAAAAGATTTAAGCAATAAAATTTTGCATTTTAATAATAATATAAAAAAAAATAATAAGATTACTTATCGTGCTTACAAAAGCCTAAGTAGATTTGATTATAAGTCTAATTGTGAAGAGTATTTTAAAACAGTAAAAAAATTTATTTAAATATTTTTGCAATCATCTTTCTAATTATTTAAAAAAATCTTAAGTTATTTTATTGGAAATCAATTTCTTATAATCTATAATTAACTATAAATGAAAAAAATACCGATATTTAAATTAAAATTTGAAAAAAAATTCCAAAATAAATTTAATTCACTTTCTAAAAAAATATTTAATTCAAAAGCCTTGAGCGAAGGTCGTTTTGTATCAAAATTTGAAAAAAATTTTTCTAGATTTGTTAACTCAAAATATTCAATTGCAGTTACAAATGGAACATCAGCTTTAGAAATTGCATTTAGAACTATAAATATAAAAAATCAAGAAGTATTGGTTCCAACTAATACTTTTTTTGCAACAATAATAGCTATTATTAAAGCTGGCGGAATACCAGTTTTATGTGACAATAAAGTAGACTCTCCTGATATTAGCATAAAAGAAATAAGTAAAAAAATTACAAAAAAAACAAAAGCTATTTGTGTCGTACATGTGGGGGGAATTATATCTGATGAAATTGAGAATTTGGTTAAATTATGTAATAAAAAAAAACTTTTTTTAATAGAAGATGCTGCGCACGCACATGGCTCTTATTTAAATAAAAAATTACATGCTGGAACTATTGGTGACATTGGCTGTTTTAGTTTTTATCCTACAAAAGTTATGACAACTGGAGAGGGTGGCATGATAACAACTAATAATAAAAAACTTTTTAAACAAATGAATTCATATAAAAACTTTGGTAGAGGATCTAATCCTAATTTAATTGATTTTTATGGGTTTAATTATAAAATATCGGAATTCACCGCAATTCTTGGTATTTTAGAACTTAAAAGAATACAAAAAAGAATACAAAAAAGAAAAGAACTTGTAATGAGATATTTTAAAAATCTTAAAAATAATAATAAATATAGTGTAATTATTCAGAGTAAAGGTAGATCATCCTATTATAAGTGTATAATTAAAACAAAAATCCGATCAGAAATAATTGAAAAATTCTGTAAACGAAATGGTATACAATTAACAGGCAAAGTTTGGAATATCCCAATACATAAGCAAAACGTTTTTAAAAAATACCTTAATAAAGATAAGTTTTTAAATGCTGAAAAATTCAGTGAATATCATATATGCCCACCAAACTATCCTGAATTAACTTTAGGTGATATTGATTATGTGTGTTCAATTCTTAACAAAATTTAGATTATGAAAATTGCACTATTATCTAACAAAAAAAAGTTTGAGGTTATTAATAAAAAAATAAATAAAAAACTTAAAAATGATGAAGTTTTAGTAAAAATTTCAGGCACTGGTATTTGTGGTTCTGATCTTCATTTTTTTAGAAATGGTGCTTTAGGATCAGTGCCACCACAATTTCCATTAAGCTTAGGGCATGAGACTGCAGGTGTAATTGTAGACAAAAATAAATCTAAATTCAAAAATTATTCAAATGTTGTTATTGATCCACTTGATATTTCGGCTTGTAAAAATATAGAAAAAGAACTTTGTGGTTGTGGTTTAAAACACAACTTGTGTAATCATCAAACTTATCTAGGCTCTCATCCAACTGAAGGTTCTTTTAGAGAATTCATGGTTTTAAAAGAATCTCAAATAACCCTTTTAAATAAAAAAATTGATCCAAAAGTTTCATCAATGTTAGAGCCAGCAGGGATAGCGCAGTATTGCATAGATAGAGCGATGATAGATAAAAATAAAGAAAATAACATATTAATCCTTGGAAGTGGGGCTATTAGTTTAATTATTTCATCTTTACTTTTTTATATGGGGGTAAAAAACATTACAATTTTAGATAAAAATAATTATAGGCTTTTGTACGCAAAAAAGTATTTTAAGGCTAAAAAACTGATTAAATTTAACCTAGATAAAAACAATAATATAGATCCAGAAAACAATAATTATAATTATGTTTTTGATTTGATAACTACCAATGAGTCTTTTGACTATGGAATAAAAGCTATCTCCAAAAGTGGGAAGTATATTGTTGTCGGTATACCTGAGAAAGAAGATTTTATAAAAATTAATCCACACAAATTAAGAATAAAAGAAATTGATATTTTAAATGTTAGAAGGTCTAATGTTAAATTCAATAGAATCCAGAATATAATTATTAACAAATCAATTCCTATAGATAAATTGGTAACACACTATTTTAATCTTGAAGATATACAAAAAGGATTTGATATCGCTTCAGACTATAAAGACAATATCATAAGAGGGATCATAGTTTAAGTGTAATTAATGAAATCTAAAAATTTAAATTTAAATTTAAAAACTTATTAATAAATTAATTGTATTAGAGCTAACCTAAATTGTTCTTAATATTTTTGCAGTCTTTTAACCAGGATTTTAGGTATATAAGCTCTCTTTTTTGAAAAAATCCTTTTTTGATAAGAATTTTGTAAATGTGTAATAAATTGTAACTAAAAAAACTTAAACCTTTTTTAATTTTAATATTTTCTAAGATTTCATTAAATTTTTTACTATTTAAATACATTGGCATTTCTAAATTAAAATCATTCATTAAATTGTGATAATTTCTTTTTTGATACATCGTTGTTCCATAGATCAAAATACCAAGGTCATTTTTTTTTAAAATATTAAAGGCAATAATACTTCTCCAAATGTCGGTACACCTCATTGTGCATGTTGAGGGCAAATACATTAATTCAAAAATAGATTTATGCCATATTGTATTTTGACTGTTAAGAGTTGACTTAGCACTCCCTAGTGAAATTTTGTAGTTTTTAAATTTAACATCTATTTTTTCATATATGAGCCTAAAGATTGCATCTACATCAGGGTTATTTTCTGCAACACCTTGTTGCAAATAAAAATTTTTTAAACTTTTATTTTTTTTGATTTTAATTTTATTTTTAAAAATTTCATCAAGTGGTATTCCTCTGGGCCATATTTTGTATTTTTCATTTTTTTTGAATAAGTCATAAATATTAACCCATGTATCATTCTTTATTTCTTCAGTCTTATGACTTAGTTTAATCTTTTTAAAATAGTTTTTTTTAGGAGCATTGTCATCGTCAGTTTCTATTATGAAGTCTTTGTTTGTTTTCATTGAAATTAAATATCCAATATTTTTTCTTGCATAATTATTAACAGGACAAATTTTTGCAAAGCTTAATTCTAAATTCAATTGTTGTTCATAAGAAAAGTAAGTTCCATAGTTTATCTTAAAAGTTTTTGGTGATTTTTTGTCACCTATGATAACCAAATTCCATTTATTTTTTTTACACCCCTTACTAAATAGTCTGATATTTTGATTTGGAGAATTGATAGTAGTGATTACAAGTGATGAATTCATAAAATAAAATTTGAAATTGTTATATACTAAGGTAGAATTATTACTAGTTGAATAATTAAAATGTTAAATTTTTTAAGAAAAATTAAAGATAAGATTCAAGTTAAAACACCCCCTTTACTCGAAGGGGTAAAAAATGTGATAGATCTTAATTTACCCTACTTTAATTTTGTATCTTTTGGAGAGCTAAATAAAGACAAATATTTTTATCTAATAAAAAGATCTCCTGGAACTGGATTATTTTCAAATGTCACCTTTGTATTAAATCATTTAGCAATTTGCAAAAAATTCGACTTTATTCCTGTAATTGATATGGAAAATTTTAATACCATTTATAACGAAAAAAACAAAGTTAAAGACACAATGAACTCATGGAATTATTATTTTGAACCTTTAAATCAATACACCTTGGATGAAGTTTACAAAAGCAAAAATGTACTCATATCAAGTGATAAATTTTATAATTTTTTTGAATATAATATGGATAGAAACAAAGAATTAACAGAAATATTACAAAACAATATAAAAGTTAAAAAAGATATTAATCAACTTTTTTTAAGATTAAGCAAAAAATTTAATAATAAAAAAGTACTAGGTATTCACTTTAGGGGAACAAGCTATAAACGGGCCCAAGGGCATCCTTTACCTGCTACAAAAAAACAAATGTTACAAATTACAAAAAAATTTCTGTCAAAAAATATGGTTGATATAATATTTTTGGTAACTGAAGAGAAAGATTATTTAAATTTTTTTCAAGAAAATTTTCCTAATAAATTATTTTATTTAAAATCAGCATTTAGATCAAATAAAAATGATGCTTTTAAAGTATACCCTAGGAAATTTCATAGATACAAATTGGGAAGAGAGAATATGATTGAAACCTTATTATTATCAAAATGTGATTATTTTATATATTTAATGTCCAATGTTAGTGCGGCAGCAATTTCATTTAATCTTAATAAAGTACAAAAAAGATATGAAATTAAAAATGATTATAATTCAAAAAATTTTTTTATTGCACAGTATTTGTGGTATTTAAAAAAATTATTACCACCTAAATTTGGTGGTTTTAAAAATATAGAAATCTAAAATATTATCTATTTTATGTTTAAACAATTTGTTAAAAAGTTATTACAATTTTTTGGTTATAGTTTAATTAAGATAAATAGAAAATTACCAAATAGTTTTGTAAATGAGCCACCATCTTTTGAAGAAATAAGATGTATAGTTAAATCATCTGGAATATTACATTTGGGCGCTCATAGAGGAAAAGAAGCAGAGATATATCAATGGTTTAATAAAAAAGTTTTATGGATTGAAGCTAACCCAAATATATTCAGTGATTTAAACAATCACATAAAATATTATTTTAAACAAGTTGCAATTAATGCACTGCTTGGTGATGAAAATAAGAAAAAAATTTTTTTTGTATCCAATAGAGATGCGTCTTGCTCATCTATTTTTGATTTGTCAAATGATGTAAAAAACAAAAAATTGTGGAAAAATGAAAATATTATGATGGAAAAAAAAATTAATCTTACTATGAAAAAATTAGACACTCTTCTTTTAGATAAAAAAATTGAAATTAAAAATTACAATCACTGGATACTAGATCTACAGGGCTCTGAAATTCAAGTCTTAAAAGGATCAATTGATAGTCTAAAATACTGTAAGAGTATGGTGGTAGAGATTAGTAAAAAAAATTTTTATGAAAATGGTTCTACGCAATGGGTAGATTTAAAAAAATTTCTCGAAGAACATGATTTTAAAGTTAACAAAGAGCCGTCTTCCGATCACTGTGATGTCTTATTTGAAAAAATAAATTAAATGAAAAATAAAAAAATTTTAATAATAGAAATATCTGGTCAAGATGTAAGCTATTTAGCAAAATTATATTATAAAAATATTATAAATAAAATAGTCTCATGAACAAATTAAATTTAGTAAATTTTATTGAAGACTCGCTTGCAGATGGTGGAAAACGTAAAAAAAATTACTTATCAAACTCACATAAAAAACCTTTATTGAGCATAATAACAGTCGTTTATAATAATGAAAAATATATCGAAGAAGCGCTTAATAGTCTTTACTCTCAAAAATTCAATGATTATGAACACATTATTATTGATGGGGGCTCTAATGACGACACTTTAAAAATAATTAAAAAATATGAAGAAAAAATTGAGTATTGGTGCTCAAAAAAAGACAATGGTATTTATGATGCATTTAATATTGGCATGAGCCTAGCTAAAGGTAAATATATTGGTTTTTTAAATTCAGATGATAAATATACAGAAAATGCACTAACAATTCTAAACAAATATATCAACAAATTTCCTGATAAAGATTTTATTTTTGGGTCTGTCAAAAAACACTGGGGTATTTTGCATGGCTACAAACCTTATAAAATTTATTGGAGCTGGGGATTTTACTCAAGCCATTCAACAGGTTTTTTTATAAAAAATACTTCAGCAAAAATAATTGGATTATATAATTTAAAATATAAGTATTCTGCAGATTATGATTATTTTTTTAGAATGATCGTAAAATACAAAATGAAAGGAATAGCAACCAAAAAAAGTGAGGTTTTTGGCATATTCAGAAGGGGTGGGTATTCTAGTAAAATAAAATTTATTGACCACTTTTTTGAAGAAATAAAAATAAGACTTGATAATCAACAAAATAAATTACTTATTTTAATTATCATTATTTATAAATACATAAAAAATTTAACAAAATTATGAAAAAAAATATTTTCTCAACACAGTATAAAGTTAATTTGACTAGATTAGGAAATAATTATGATGGTGGTTATTTAATTCCAAAGTCTATTATAAAAAAAACTAACCTATTGTTAAGTTTTGGACTCGGGACAGACTGGTCATTTGAAAAAAGTTTCAAAAAAATGAATCGTAACTTAAAAATTAATTGTTATGATCACACGATTAATAGAAAATTTTGGTATGAACACACGCTTATTTCTATTTTTTTTTATATAAAAAATTTCAAGAATTTCAATAATATTTTGACTTTTTTCAAATATAAAAAATTCTTTTCACAAAAAAATGTAAAGCATATTCAAAAAAAAATAGTATCTAATAAATTTAATTCTCATGATATTTCAATAGATGAAATTACTAAAAGATTTAAAAATGAAAAACTATTTTTGAAGATGGATATCGAAGGTGATGAATATAGGATTATTGAAAAATTAAAATATTTTAAAAAAATGATTGGCTTTGTCATTGAGTTTCACAATATAGATCTTCATCACGAAAAAATTTCATATTTTCTTAAAAAGAATAAGAACTTTAAGATTGTCCATGTTAGTTCAAATAATATGGGCGGAATAAATCAAAAAAATGAACCAATAGTTGTGGAAATAACATTTATAAATTTAAAAACATTTAGTGATTTTAAGAAATTAAAATCAAAATTTATTAGCAAAAATAACTTAGATTTTCCTAACGACCCTCAAAAAAAAGATTTAATTTTATAGTTTAAATTATTATTTTTTATAAACATCCAATGTTTCTTTTGCACATTTGCTCCATGAATAATTAGATAGTTTTTTAGAGGCCTTTATTGTTAGATCTTTTTTTAATGTGCTGGAAAAAAGTACTTGCTCCAACTTTTCGATTATATCATCTACTGAATTTGGGTCAAAATATTGAACGGTATCACCCATAATTTCTTTAAAGACCTCGATATTACTGCATGCAATTGGGCAATTTTTTGAAGCCGCCTCAAGTAAAGGTAAGCCAAAACCCTCATATTTAGATGGAAAAACAAATAAGTTTGAATAATTATAAAGTGATGAAAGCTTTCTATCATCACCTGAGATTTGAATTATTGAATTTAATTCTACTTTATACTTTTTAATTAATTCTAATTCTGAATTATGTAACCCTCCCCCTCCAAATAATACAAGTTTAAAAGATTTATTAATTTTTTTAGATACAACATACGCTTTTAATAAATTTGTAAAATTTTTATATCTTTTTCTTTCACCCACGTACAGAATATATGGTTTATTAATCATATTATAATCTGATTTATCCTGTAAAGAATTTACCCCCAAATGTGTTATGAATATTTTCTTAGAAGGTATATTGTAATATTTAATTAAATCAGATTTTGTTTTGTTTGATATTGTTATAATTAAGTCTGTGTTATTTAGTGATTTTTCTTTAGGTCTATAGTTTAATTTAAAATTATAATCTTTATAAAATTTTTCATGTATTAAATCATAGACAGTTAAAACTCTTTTTCCTGAAAAATTTTTTGGCCAATAGTCATTGTAATGAGTTTTGTGAAAAATATCTGGTTTAAAGTTTTTTGTAAATCTATTTGTTACAATGTTATTATACAATCTAAAAAATTTTGAAGAATATTTTGGAAATTTTTTTATATAGATTCCTTTAGAACTTTTATAATTATTTAAAAATTCATTAAAGTGTATTGGTGCTAAAATAATTGACTCATGTATATTTTTTTTATTTTCTATATCTAGATTTATAAAATATCTTGAGATACCACCAAGGGGTTGATGTGTAAAAATTGAATAATCATATAAAATCTTCATTTAAATTATATACATGCTTATGATTTTAGAAAGTACCTAAATTGTTATTATTTAGTAAATTATGATTTTTTGAATTTATGAATTTTCTTATATCTTTGGAGATCTTGTGGTGTTTTTCTTTAGAAATCATTTTAATCCAATAATTATAAAACTCTAATTTCCAAACTTCATGATAACCTCCAACCTCTTTTAAAGTTTTATCAAAATCTTGGAAGAGCCAATCTTTAGAAAAAAAAATATTTTTCATAGAATAATACTCTAATATTTCTCTATTATTTACTTTGTAGTTTTTTGTTTTCTTTTTAAAATTAAATATAAAACTCTCTAATTCTCTAATACTTTTTGGATGATAATTAAATTTATAGTTTATGTGAGGGTTGTTTAAGGAGGCATTTATCGTTGGTATTTTTAACAAAGCATAATCAAGTCCTACTGTTCCGTGTACAGTAAAAACAGCGTTTATTCCTTCTCTTGCAATCTGATTGTGGGTTATATTTTTTGGTAATAAAGTTATATTTTTATATTTTTTAATTGTTTTTTTTACTACCTCTCTTTCATATTTAATATATTTAGTCCAATCTCCACCAAAATTTGGGTGGGTTTTAACATACCAAAAATAATTTGTTTTCTCTGAAACTTTGCAAAGAAATTTAAACCATTGATAGAAGTCTGGAAATAGATGATTGCCCATTGAATGAGGGCCATCAACAAAATCATGTGTTGCTATTAAAAATTTAATTTTATTTGACTTATGAATATAATTTTTTTTACTTGTTTGACCAAATGCACTTTTTGTTACATAGGGGTAATCACTCGAGTACAATCCCTTTATTCTATTGGCTATTTTTTCTGATGATTTTTTTATAATAATTTGTTTTTTTTTAATATCTATTTTATTAAAAATTTTTTTTAGAAAATGAATCTCATTATGTAAATAGAGAGAATTTTTTTTAATTCTTCTTAGAAATTCAGGCGCTAAACAAAATGCCTCAATACCTCTATGGACGGCTATCCTTAACGGTATGGCTAATGTATAGACTGTATGAGAAGTAATTACTGCTTTAACTTTATTTTTATTAAAATAGTTTTCCCAGATTAAAAATAGACTTATAAAATCTTTAATAAATTTTTTAAATTTTTTATCTGATAAATCAATTGTTGGAATTATATCATAGTTTTTTTTTAAATATGTATCGTACATTAAATCACCCACAAGAATATTGTTAATCTTAAATTTTTCAAATTTTTTAAGAGTTTTTACATTATGTAAAAAATCTTTATAAATTTTATTTTTTTTATTTTCTAAAGAAGATGAGTATTTGGGGTAAAAAAAATTTTCTACTCCAAAAGACTTGTAAGTTCCAAAAAAATTTATTGAAAAAAGTTTTCCTAAAAAAAGTTTTATCTTGAAAATTAAATTTCTTTCTAATGGATATGTAAGTAAAACATGTCCAAAATATGCTATCAATTTAGATTTATATATTTTCTTTAATTCATTGGCTAAATAAGAAGTACCGACATGATTAGAGGTAAAGTTGTTAAATTCAACTAATATTTTACTATCATCAGTTTGAGAGTTATTTTCATGTTTAAAATAATAATTATTATGTTTAATAATTTTATTAAAGATTAAAAATTTGTTTAAGATATTATTAAAAAACATTTAATTTTCTATTGATAATATGCCAATACTTGGAGTGTTTTCTAAGTACATGTAATATTTATTTAAACGCTTATCAAATATGATATCTCTAATTCTTTCATTAATTACTAGAGTTTCTTCAATTTTTGGATTTTTAAAGTCATTATCAAAATTTAATTTAAATAATTTTTTTTCCTTTAAAGATGAAACAAAGTAAGAATTTTTACTATCAGAAAATTCATAGCCTATTATCTCAGATATACCAATACTAGGTGTAAATACTTTTATTGGCTCAATAAACCCATGTTTTGTATGATTTTTATATAATGGTGCATTTTTTTTAGTGTAAGAATTTATTGGAACTACGTCATAATGATTTCCATAAGATGATTTTGGCCAACCATAGTTTTTATTAAATTTTGAATCTTCGTCTGCTAATTTAATAATATTTACCTCATCACCTCCTTTAGGCCCATGTTCTGTTGAAATTAACATTTTGCGGTCATTAATAAGATACAATCCTTGTTGATTTCTATGACCAAGCGATAATAATCTTGATTTTTTGGATCTTAAATCTATAGCTAATATTTTTCCAAAAATACTTAAATTATTTTGTGGAACAGTCCAATCATTAAAATCTCCAATTGTTAAAATTAAACTATCTTTATAATTGACCATTCTTCCTCCAGTTTGATACCCAGTAAAATACTTAAATGCTTTTATTTCTCTATCTAAAGAAATACATTCATCTGAAATAAAAAAATCGGCAAATTTTAAGAAATCAAAACTAATTTTTGCTGATATAATTGAAATAGTGTAGCAATTTTTAGTTATTTCTCTAGTTACTGATATGAAAATTTTGTCATTAATAATTTTGATATCTTTAATTCCAGTCCATTTTATTTTTTGATCAAAAAGATTTAAATCTAATAAATTATTCGGTACGATTTCATATGAAAACACTCCTTTATTTAAATCATCTTTTTTTAGATAAATAATTTTTCCGGATCCAAAAGCAACTAGAATGTTATTTTTATAAATTTCTAAATAACCTTTAGTTTTATTTGCATAAATATTTTTGTTATCAAAAAAAGGTAATACATATTTTTTTATTTGATATGTCTTGTTTTTTAAATTGATTTTAAATTTTTCTTCTTTTCCAAATTCTAAGAGGTTTTTATATCTTAAATTTTCTAAATATAATAAATTGTTTTTATCTGATAAGATTAAATTGTTTTCTTTTAAATTTCTATATTCCCTATAGTGAATGGGAATTAAAAAAATTGTTTTTTTTAAAAATTCTTTTAATAAATATGGAGTGTTGTCTTTTATAAATTTTGAATTTTTATTATCAATATCTGTAAAAACTAAAAATATTCCTAAAAATATAAATAACAGAACAAATATTGAAAAAATATAAAAAAATTTTTTTTTAATCATAAATGTTATTCGTATATTAATTATATAATTTTGATATTTATTTTTTATCTAAATCATATATTTCATCACAGATTGATAATACTTTATCACTATGGCTTACTACTATTACTGTATAAATATTTTTTAATTTTACTATATCCTCTAATATTTTATTCTCAGTGCCTTGGTCTAAAGCATTAGTTGCCTCATCTAATATTAATATTTGTGGGTTTTTATATAGAGCTCTAGCTAAGCCTATCCTTTGTATTTGACCTGAAGACATTTTTTTCCCAATTTCGCCTACGGGAGTTTCTAAGCCTAAAGTACTTGACTTAATTACCTCTTCTAACTGAGAATATTTAATAGCTCTATTTAAATTATCATTATTAATGTCAATGTCAGAAACTCCAAATGCTATATTGTTCTTTAATGTGTTATCTGTAAGAAAAACTTTTTGAGGGATATAACCAATCAATTTTTGCCAGTTATACACATTGTCTTTAACATTATTATTATCAATTTTTACAATCCCACTCTTCGGGTTTAAAAAACCTATAATAATATTTAAACAAGTAGTTTTTCCTGATCCACTTTTTCCTTTAATGCCAAATATGCTATTTTTTTTAATAGTAAAATTTAAATCATTTAATATTGATTTATTTTCCCCATATTCAAAACTAACATTATTAATTTCAATTTTATTTTCAAAATTTAATAGTTTATTTTTATTTTCATCTACTTTTAAAATTTTTCTAATTTCACTATACATTTCATAGGTTACAGGATCGTTTGATTTTATTCTAAGTAGTGAGCTATGTATTTTGCTAATGGCTGGCACCATTCTAATTAAACCAGCAGTAATTATACTTATTGCTGGTATTACAGAATTCATATTTGATCCATTATTCACAAAAAATAATACAGCTAATGCAATTAACAAAACAGATAAAAACTCTAAAAGATGTTTTGGTACTATTTCTTTAAGAACTAGTAATGAATTTATACCCGCTATTCTGTAGGTATGTTTTAAAAAAATTTTTTCAAAAAAGTCTTTTTTATTATGAAGGCTAATTTCTTTATAACCTTCTATAGCTTCTTTTGTTGTTTTAAGTCTTTCGGCATATTGTATATTCATACTCTTACCCAGGCCAAATAAACTCTGTCTATTTTTAAAATAAAAATATATTAAAAATATAATAACGAATATAGATATTAAAAAGCCAACATATATATCTACACTGAAAAAAATGCCCATAGTTCCAATTATAAAAAGCAGTTCAAATAAAATATTGTAAATACCCTGAAGAACATGGGTAACAAATGCTTGTGGATAATCAATGATATTTCTAATTATATAAGCTGAGTTTTTTTCTATCACGAAGCCAGTGGATTGGCGAGTATAACCATTATAAAGAGTAGAGGATAAATCACCAATTAAAGAATAATAAATTTTTTGTTTTATATAAGTAACTAAGACTGAAATAGTACTTTTAATTAAAAAAAATAACACCATTATAGCTAAAGCACCTTTTAAAACTTTAGCTTGATCATAATCTAATATAAAAGTTAACACATCATACTTGGCAACAAACTCAATAAATTCTGAATAATTTATTATTATTGAAACGACTGGAAATACAAAACCTAATCCAACCAACTCCATAATGATTATTATTAATGAAAAAAAAGACATAACTAAAAATTTAGTTTTCTGTTTAGAGGATAAAATCCTAAAAATTAAATTTAGTTTTTTCATAATATTTAAAAATAGAACATTTGAACTAATTTAAGAGATAGTCCAATTTATTAAATCTCTCAACATATTGCAAAAATACCATACATCTGTCAGATTTTAAATTTTTAAAATCAGATCTTCTATGCAAACCATTGGTGAAAGAAATATATAAAGTGTTTTCGGGAACAGTGACAGTTATTATTTCATTCATTAGATGATTACTTAGCTCATCAGTTTCATCAAAAGACTTAGCGTTTATAAAAAATTTCTTATAGTTATCATTTATAATATGGCTGCCTCGAGAAAATTGAAAAGGTGCATCTCCCGAATCAATTTTATAAGGTGAATAAAACATCTTAAAATGTGGAATAAACCTGTCAGAATGTAAATATGTTTCTCCTTTTATTAACTTTTCGTTCTTATTTATAAATTTCAAATAATGAAAATCAACATTGGGTTTAACAATCTTGCTATATATCGTTTGAGACGCTTGATCACTAAGAGATTTTAAAAATTTGAAATTAGATATATCTAGTGATCCATAAGCTAATTCTGTATCTTTATCATTAAAAAGATTTTGTGGTTTTTCAGACCAGTTTTTTTTGTATCTACCTTCTTTCAATTCAGAAAAATAAGCAATTATATTTTCTCTTTCTTCTTTTGGTATAGCATTTTTAATAATTAAAACTCCTGTAGAAGCTAATGCTTCAAACATTTCGTCAGTTATAAAAAAATTGTTATTTGCCTCAAACTCATAAGATGCATTTTTATCATTATTTAAATATTCATTATTTCTGTAAAAAAATTTAAATAAAGATTGATTCTTTTTTGCTTGATTCAACCAAAAATTAACGTGTTTTTTTTTATTTTTTAAACTATCTTTTTCTTTAATTAAATATTTTAGGTCAGGTGTTCTTAGGATCCTTTTATTTATAAACTTTTTAATTTTATTAAAATAGTAGAACATTTTTTATTTTTAATTAAAATTTTTTAATATAATTTTTGAAATTTTTTTTGAATCATATTTTGATTTTAAAAATTTATTATAGTTATTAATCTTTTTTTTCCAGATATATTTTTTTTTTTGAAAAAAGACTAGTTTTGCAAGGTTTTCTAGCTCTTTTTGTTTTTGTACATTTTCCACAAAACCAAAATATTGAAAAGTTGATTTCCATTTATTGGTTTTTTTATCAAAAATATAATGGGTAGAATTTTTTAAAGCTGTAGGTGAATTATCTAACTCATATTGAAGTCTAAAAAATTCTACAGTTGGTTTATTAAGAGCCAAACAGTCAAAACAACCGGAGGTCATTATTGTTATACATAAGTCCGAACTATGAGCTAAAACCATCAAATGTTCTTTTTTTATAGACCAAATCTTTTTATCAAAAATTGATAATGTATCTCTTAATAATTTATAGTCTACATTATGTGGGTGTAATTTAAAAACTACTTTACAATTTTTAAACTTTGCTGCAGTTTCTATTATTGACTTAACTATATACTTATAAGATGAAATTTGAAAATTATGTTTATTTGGGTGTCTTAAAGCAACAAGAATTTTAAAAGTAGAATCTTTTTTTATTTTTTTACCAATAAATTTTTTTACCCACCATTTTTCATATCTAGGAAAACCACATATTAAAGTTCTGTTTTTTGAAATATTGCTTGTTTTGTCATCTAATAAAAATTTCTGATTATCTTTATTGGCATAGAGAAATAAATCTCCTGTAACGCTATATATTTTTTGTTTATTTTGATTGGATAAAATATTTGACCTAGGTGGAAAAATCCAAGTACTTTCAGGGTATCTAACAATTAATGTATTAGGATTTTTTTTTTTTATAATAATTGGTAAATATGATAAATTAATATTTGTTACAAATACCGCTTTAAACTCAGTAACTTTAATTTTTTTCAAAAATTTTTGAAAATCAAAAGTTTTTTCTAAAATAAATTCTTCAATTTTACTTATATCTAGTAAATTTTTTATTTTTGATAAAACTAAAACTTTATGTAACAATTTCCATGCAAAATTATCAGTTTTATCTTTTATTACATATTTATTGCACCTCAATTTCCATAAATTAAATAGTTTTTTATTACTAGATAAGCTTCTAAAAGAAGAGTGGTTCTCAAAAATAGTTACTAGATTAATTTTTTTATCAAACCTGTATAACAAAGGTAAAATCCAATCAACCTCACCAGCATGTCTTCTAACAATTAATAAAATGTTTTTTCTAGATTTATGCATTGTGAGCTAAATAATATTTTTTCAGTTTGTTAAATTATTTTTTAATAAGAAGTTAGCAAAGTTAAAATCTAACTCAGTGTCTATATCAATAGATCTTTGTTGTGGAATTATATGATATTTATTGTTATCTCCTGTTAAAGAATTATTTTTAAAAATTGTATTTATTCTTGTGGCAACTACATTTGCTCTAAAATATGCTTTTTTATATAAGTTTCTATTTTGATTTTTACCCATTTCAATTCCATTTTCATTTATAAAAGAAACAATTCGTAAACCTTGTTTTTGTTTTTTTATTTTAATAGCTTTTATTGGGTGCTGAATTGCTTCAGATATAACAACTGAAGAATCTAAATTTTGATCAGATAATAAATGTTTAATTATAATATCAATATCTTGAGTTTTTTGAAAAGGCACTGTCGCTAACATTCTTACAACTATATCTGGTGTATAGTTTTCTTTTTTTTTTAAATATCTTAACAAATGTTTGATGAAATCTATTTCATGTGATGAATCTTTGGATAAATTTTTAGGTCGAATATAAGGTGCTTCACCACCAAAATTTTTTGCAATTTTTGCATATTTCAGGCTATCTGTTGATATGATTGTTCGCGTCAAATATTTTGATTTATGTGCTGAATTTAAAATTCTAACAAATAAAGGCTTACCATCAAATTTTTTAATATTTTTATCTTTTATACCTTTTGAGCCAGATCTTAATCCAATTACACCCAGTATATTTAATTTTCTTTTTACCATTCTTATTAAACTTCAACCAATATCAAGTTAAAGGAACTTTATATCTTTTTTTTTAGTAGAAGGAAGACCCGCTTTCATTTTAAAGCCAAATTTTTTTTCCACTCTTACCCTGTCATTGAAATGTGGTGATGATGCTTCTATAATTTGACAGTCTGAAAGGGCTTTCTCTTGATGTATCAAGCCAGGTTGAAAATGAAATGTTTTTCCTTTTGTGAGGATTTTTTTTACCAATTTACCTTTTTCATTTTGATATGTAATTTGAAGTTTGCCAGAAATTAAATATCCACATTCATTTTTTTTATGATGATATTGAAGACCACCCTGTTTACCTTTTTTAATTTTAAGCAATTTTAATGTTAAAATTTTTGGGATTAAAACCAAAAGTATTTCACTGCCCCATTGTCTCTTGCCTAAACTTTTAGGGGCTGGAAATATATCATGAGTTTTTTTTTTCATTGGCTACATTAAACTATCTAAATAAATTAAATCATCTTCTAGTAAATCTTTGTTTAATTTTTTATTTAAAAGCTCATTTACTCTATAAGGAGGTAATCCACCCCCTGGTGATTTAAAAGCAATATTTTCTAAAGTCAAAATTTCTCCCTGACGGAGGTTTTTACTTGCCACTATAGACTTCGACATCTTAAAAATAGGTTCTTTTTCAGTTTCTAATAATTTTTTTTCGTGACTACCAAGCATAATAGGAATTCTTGATAAATTCCTTACGAATTTTTTAAGCCCAGATGGCTCTAATGAAAAAGCGTGATCAGTTCCCTTTAATGCTCTGTTTAAGGTTACATGTTTTTCAAACACTCTTGCACCTAAGAGATAGGCTATTGGACCTGCATCAATACCATTTTCATGATCTGACAAACCAATTATATGTTTTGGAAATTCTTTTTTATAAGTTTCAATAACGTTTAAATTCATTTCTGAAATATTAGGTGGATATGATGCTGTACAATGCATAATAATTAAATCATTTGTATATTTACATATATTATCTCTTGCACGCTTTACATCATCAATATTTCCGCCACCAGTACTTAAAAATATTTTTTTATTTTGTTTTGCTATTTCAATTTGCAACGGTGTATTAGTTAAATCTGCTGAAGCAATTTTAAACGCTGGCATATCGATTCCACTTAAAAATTCAATACTTTTAAAATCAAAAGGTGTGGCAAAAAAATCTATCTCTATTTCTTTAGCAAAAGCTTTGAGCTCTAAATATTCAGATTTTCCAAATTCTAAAAAATCTCTATGTAAGCCATAGCTTTCACCGTAACTATTTCTGTTGTCATATTTAGAATTATAAAAAGATTTTGTATATAAAGATTTGTTATCTCTTTTTTGAAGCTTAACAGCATTAGCTCCACAATCTTTTGCCATTTTAAATAATTCAAAAGCTTTATCAATATTACCTTGGTGATTGTGTCCAATTTCAGCAATAATATAATGTGATTTAGTATCAATAATCATTTTTGAACTACTACTTCTTGTTTTATTTTGTTTTCTGTAGAAATTGGAAAAAAAATTCCTTTATTTTTTAATAAGTTATTAAATTCCGACTTATTTATCATTTTTTTATCAAATGCAAACCTTTCCTTATTTTCTGATCCTTGAAGATAATAATCAGCATAATTAATAGCGTGAAAATTTTTAGTTCCATAACTAAGAAAAATTGCCTGTCTTACATCATGTGTTTCCATTGCAGCATGATATAAATTGGCTATAAAAAAAACACAATCTCCTTTATCAACTAAAATTTCTTTACCTATTAATTTGTCAAATATTTTTCTAAAAATTTTATTAAAATATATTTTTTTAAATCTTTTTCGAAGCAATCTTAGAATGAAACAAATGATTCCTTTTTTCTGGTGAGATTTTGGGATAACTTTTATACCAGTTTTAGTTTTTGTATATGGTGACAAGTATATCGCAATTCGTAAAACATTATATTTTACATTTTTATCCCAATCAGGTCCTTCATTAAAATTTCTTGAAACATTGTCTCTATGCCAGTTTAAATCTCCACTTGTTAACTGATATATTGATTTGCTATTATATAAATAAATTAAATCATTGCCTAAGAGCTTTCTGGAAAAATCTAGAATTTTTTTATTTGTTATAATGTCCCAATACTCTTTATAATTATACAAAGGCCTTAAGGTATAATTATCCTCATTATTTTGGTTATGCTCAAAATGTAATTTTTTAGAAAGTGTTCTTAGCTTTTCTGACTCTTCATCGTCAAAAAAATTTTTTATATGACAATACCCATCTTTAAATAATTGATTTTTATAGAAATAATTACTCATAATCATATTTATTAGTTATTTAAATACTATTGGACTTTAATTTTCAATATGATAATTAGTTTTTACAATAATTTCCACATAATGCATGTTAATTAAATTAAAATAAAATTTTTTTTGAAAAATGAATAGAATAAAGTACCTGATAGATCGTTTTATATTTAGAATTAAACAAAAAGATAGTTTTTTTAATATTTTTAAATTAATCACAAAAAATATTTTTTACTCCTCAAATAAAATTGATTTAGATCAATTACAAATTGATAAAAATTTTATAAGCTTAGAAGACTTGTGCTTAAAATTTGGTGCCGATAAAGGGTATTACGATTCAAAAAAAACTTTTTGGAATTATTATAAAAACTTAGAAACTAGATCTAAGTTTAAAAATTATCTTGATTGGATAAATAGAAAAGACCCAAAAAATTATGATTATGAACTTGGTTTAAATTATGCACCTTTATATGAAAAATATTTCTATGAATTGAGAAATAAAGAAATAAAAATATTAGAAATTGGTGTTGCCGCAGGACACTCCCTGGCATGTTGGTATTTTTATTTTCCAAAAGCACAAATTTGGGGAATAGACGTTAAAGAGAAAAGCTACGTTCAGTATAAAGGAAAAAGAATGAGCTATCATATTATAGATTGTTTGGATGATGATAGTGCTGAGAATTTTGCTAAAAAATTTGGTGATTTCGACATCATAATTGACGACTCAATTCATGATCATCCAGCTTTTGAAACTAATATGAAAAATTTTTATCCATATTTAAAAAGTGGAGGATACTATTGTTTAGAAGATTTTAGAAATTCAGATAGAAAGTTAGAGGGTATAAGAAAATACAACCAAAGCAAAGGGAATAAACTTTGGAAATATAATATTACAATGGCTGAAATGTTTGATTTTATGAAAAATAAAAAATATTTTGAACAAGAAATTTTTAAGAAAAAAGACTTAAAATATATTTTTGATAACACTGAAAGTATCAACGTTCATTATCAAGAACACCCAACATCTTCCTTAGGTGTTATGAAAAAAAAATAGTTTTTTTTAATTATTAAATATTAAATCCCATTTTTTTTATTTCCTTTTTTAATTGAGAGATAGTTAGAAATTTTTTATTATTTAAGGAATTATATACAAAATTTTTTTTAACAGCTTTTCCTTTATTTTTATAAGATTTTAAAAGGTAATTTGGTAATATCATATAGAAATTTTTAAATTCTAGTGTGTTTGGTGAGTCGTATATGGAAATCATTTCTTCATGGAGCTTTTCTCCAGGTCTTATTCCTGAAATTTCTAATTTAGTATTTCCTCCAATTGCTTTTGCTAAATCCTTAACATTGAAAGATGGTATTTTAGGAATAATTAATTCCCCACCAACAGATTTTTCTAGTGTCCATAACACTAAATCAACTGCTTCTTGAATTAACATGTTGAATCTAGTCATTTCAGGATCTGTGAGATAGAGTTTACCATTCTTTTTTTGTCTTATAAAATTTTCAATTACTGAACCTCTACTACCCATAACATTTCCATATCTTACTACAGAAAATTTAATATTATTTTTTCCTTTAATATTATTGGCACTTAAAAAAAGTTTATCAGCACATAACTTTGTAGCGCCATATAGATTTATTGGGGATGAGGCCTTATCTGTAGATAACAAAATTGCAGCTTTAACTTTTTTTTCTAAACAACTTGAGATTATATTTTGAGTTCCCAAAACATTAGTTTTTATAAATTCTATAGGATTATACTCTGCTGCAGGTACCTGTTTTAATGCCGCTGCATGAATAACGTAATCCACATCTTCAAATGCCGTTCGCAGTCTTTCATAATCTCGCACATCTCCAATAAAAAATCTTAGCAATTTAGTATGCTTCGGATGTAAGCTATTTTGAAAATTTGATTGCTTTAGCTCATCTCTGCTAAAAATTATTATTTTTCTCAGTGGATACTTCTTATCTAAAAGATGCTGAACTAATGCTTTTCCAAAAGATCCTGTGCCACCAGTTATTAAAATAACTTTGTTCTTAAAAAATTTTTTGTTCATAATTGAAAATTGTTTAATTCTAACATTAAAATTATCTATATGATAATCTTTTTTTACAAAAATAAATTAATTTTATACTATTTGTTAATATTTGTTTGGTTCCTCAATTCAATCTTAAAAAAGTTTTAATTTTTTTTATTATTTTTTTTTGAATCTCAAAATTTAAATTATAATAAATTGGTAAACTTAAAGTATTTTTATAATATTTTTCACTGTTCTGATATTTTGTTTTTTTTGAATTGAATACTTTAAATTTATAAATTGGTATATAATGGTATTGAAAAAATATTTTATTTTTTTCAAAAAATTTAAGAAATTTATCTTTTGTAGTTTTACACTTTTTAAAATTGATAGAAATAATAGATAAATGATATGAAGGTTTAATATTATTGTCATATGTGGGAACTTTTATTACTTTGCTATGTTCTTTAAATTCTTTTTTGTAAAAATTGAATATTTTTTTTCTATAATCAATAAACTTGGTTATTTTTTTTAGTTGAGATAGGCCTAAAGCACAATTAATATCACTTATTCTGTAATTAAATCCAATTTGATTTATTTGATATTTCCAATAAAAAAATTTATCTCTAATAATCCCGTGAGATCTTAAATATTTAATTTTTTTATATAAACTTAAATTATTAGTACTAACCACTCCACCTTCACCAGTAGTTATAGTTTTTACTGGGTGTAAAGAAAAAGTAGATATGTCAGAATGTTGACAGGAACCTACTGAAAAAAATTTATTTTTGTGCTTATATTTAGCCCCGAGTGCATGACAAGCATCTTCAATTAGAAAACAATTAAACTTTTTCTTTAGCTTATAAAACTCAACTATATTTTCTGGATATCCCCCAAGATACATTGTTATAAAAGCTTTAATCTTTTTAATATTATTTTTTTTTATACATTCAATTAATGTTTTTGGTGTCATTTGACCAGTTACGGCATCAACATCTGCTAAGTATATTTTTGCACCCATATAACTACTTAAATTATATGAAGCTATAAAATTAATAGCCGGCATTACTATAACATCATTTCTTTTTAAATTTATTGCCATTAACGCCAAATGAATAGCTGCAGTTCCACTGCTGCAAGATAGAATATATTTTGATTTTAAATAATTTTTTAAAGATTTTTCAAATTTCTTAACATATTCACCTGTTGTAATTAAATTTTTAGTTAGTGCTTTTGATACTAGTTTTATATCTTTTTTATCGACATAATGTCTTCCATAAAAAACTGATTTCATATTTTGATTTATTATTAAACTCTTAAATGTTTAACTAAATAAAGTAAAGTTTTTAATAATAAAATTTGATATTTTGTGATAATGGTTAAATATTCAAAAAAAAATTAAAATAATTCATAGCATCTAATTATGTCAACTATCAAATATTATAATTTAGGTAAAAACGTTTTGTACCCTATTTGTAGAAGTTTAACAGGAGCTGGAACCAAAAAAACTTTAAGAATAATAAAAAAAGAATTTCCTAAGTTAAAAATAAATAAGATAAAATCAAAAACAAAAATTTTTGATTGGCATGTACCAGCAGAATGGAATATTCGAGATGCTTTTGTCCTAGATAAAAATAATAAAAAAATAATTAATTTTAAAGAAAATAATTTACATTTAGTTGGATACTCAATTCCAGTTAACAAAAAAGTCTCTAAAAAAGAACTATTTAAACACCTCCATTCTTTACCAAAACAACCAAATGCAATCCCTTATATTACTTCTTATTATAAAAAATATTGGGGATTTTGTGTAAGTCATTATAAAAAAAATGAAATCTTTAAAAAATATTCTAATTCGGAAAAATTTAAAATAGTGATTAAATCAAATTTAAATTCAAATGGTAATTTGAATTATGGTGAGCTAGTTATTAAAGGTACCTCTAAACAAGAGATACTTATATCAACTTATATCTGTCATCCATCTATGGCCAATAATGAATTATCAGGTCCCATCGTTTCAATGTCTTTAATAGATTATTTTAATAAAGTAAAAAAATTAAAAAAAACTCTAAGGTTTATTTTTATTCCTGAAACAATAGGATCAATAGTTTATCTAAGTAAAAATTTATCAAAATTAAAAAAAGAAGTTATCGGAGGTTTTAATCTTAGTTGCATAGGTGATGAAAAGAATCATTCATGTATGTTATCTAAGTATGAAAATTCACCTTCGGATAAGGCAATTTTGGAAACTTACAAAAAATTAAGAATTAAATTTACTAAACACTCTTTTTTAGAAAGAGGTTCAGATGAGCGACAATATAATTCGCCAGGCATTGATTTACCAATTTCTTCAATATTTAGAACTAAATATGGAAAATTCAAAGAATACCACACATCTTTAGATGATTTTAATTTAGTTACAAAAAAAGGAATTAAAGGCGGGTTTACAGTTGCAAAAGAAGCAATTAATATTTTGTCAAAAAAGATAATTCCTAAAAATATTATATTATGTGAGCCTAATATGGGAAAAAGAAATTTATATCCAACAATATCAACAAAAAAAGATAAAAAAAAAACCAGAATTTTTATGGATTTCTTACAGTATGCTGATGGCAGAAATGACCTGGAAGCTATTTCTAAACTAATCAAAATAGATAATTTTTATATTAAAAAAATCTATAATAAATTAAAAAAAGAAGGATTGGTCGTATAATGAGAATTTTATCTTATAAATTTTTTAATTTAAAAAAGAACACTAAAAAATATTCTAAAATGTATGATCACATTAATTTTAGTGAAAGTTATCCTGCAAATTTAAAAAGATATGAAATTTTTGAGTCTCTTTTAAAGAAATATAAGCCAAAAAAAATAATTGACGCGGGTTGTGGTGCAGGTATGCCTTTAATTAAAATTAAAAAAGCTGGATTTAACATAAAGGGATATGACAAAGCCAAAAACATGGTTCAACACGCAAAAAAAAATTTAGCCCAACACAAATTACCACTTGATTTAATACAGGTTGGTAACTTTGAAAATCCAAAGCATTTAAAGGATAATTCTGTAGATTGCATTCTTGGAATGGGTGCATTCTATTATTCTAAAAAATTTATCACAACTCTAAAAAACCAAAGAAAAAAATTAAAAAAAAATGGAAGGTTAATTTTCTCTCTAAGAAATAAATTGTTCAACATGGCAACTTTAAATGATTATTCTGTTAAATTTTATTCTAATCTATACGAAGTTAATAAATATAATGGGAAAATAAAAAAAAAATTTTTTAAATTATTTGATAGTTTTTCAAATCGAAAAAAAAATAGATTTAAGAATATTGATGATGAAAAAGTTTTTTCAAACACTCACAATCCATTATCTATAGAAAATGAAATTTTAAATAAAGTGGGACTTAAATGTAATGGGATTTATTTTTACCATTTTCATTCTCTACCACCCATGTTTGAAGAAATTGATAGTGTAAATTTTAGAAAATCATCTTTAAAGATAGAAAAACCAAACGATTGGAGAGGGTTTTTAATTGCATCTGGATTCATATTAGATTGTCAAAAAAAATAGATTTATTTAATTTTTTTTAAATATCTAAACCGCATTTTAGCCAATTCAATATCTACTGAATCATTAATATCTAAAGATCTCAATCTATCAATATAAAAAAACGTTGTTTTTTTTGGTAGTTTTTTTCTTTTTTTTAATAATGAGCTTGTTTTATAAATGTAGAATAAACCACAATCCTGTAACAATTTTGGCAAATCTTGTGACCTTGAATATGCATATTGATAGGAATTAAAATCAATCCTATTTTTTTTTATTATTTTTAGAGCTCTGTGTGGTGAAGAAGCAAAATCCGTTGTAGAAATCAGAAAATCACTATTTGTTTTTTTCATTTTTTGAAAAGCAGATCTTAAATGATTTTTTGTTACAAAAAGTGTTGTTGGATATATACACCAATGATATTTTTCATTTACAGTAGAAATTTTTTTTATGCAATCAATTACAGCTTCAGTTGATGTAGAATAATCATTTGATAATTTTTTTGAGCGAAGAAATGGTACTTCCGCACCATACTTTTCTGCAATTTTTGCTATTTTGGTACTGTCTGTAGAAACTACTATTCTTGAAAACAATTTACTTTTTTTAGCTATATCAATTGCATAAGAAATAAGAGGCTTCCCATAAAAATTTAAAATATTTTTATTTTTGATTCTCTTACTATTAGCTCTAGCAGGAATAATACATATCGTCATAATTCAGTATTTTTTACTCTAAAATAATTCTTGTTTAAATTTAATATTTTCCTCAATACTCTAAATTCTAGTTTAATTTTTCTATTTAAAAATTTCACATTAAATAAGTAATTTAAGATCTTTTAACAATTTATTATTTAATGGTGTACCTTTTTTAATTTTCTTAGGAGATTTTTTATTAATTATATTCTTAAAATAAATTGGCTGGACTCCTTTGCCTGGTCTAATAATTTTAATGTTATATTTTGTAAATCTCTGATTTTTTTTTATATCTTGTATTACGTATATTGATCTACGGTGCTCTAAACTCCTGTTTTCAGTCTTCGATCTATAAAAATGTTTTTTTCCCAACAATAAATAAGTTTTATTTATTTGATCAATATATTCTTTAATCTGCTTACCTTTTAAAGAAAACTTTACATCAAAACCTTTTTTTTGATTTTGAAGAGCTATATGTTTTTCAATGACTTGAGCACCAACTGCAACTGCCGCTGCTCCTATACTGTTATCAATAGAATGATCGGAAAAACCAATCGTGCAACCATATCTTCTTTTTAAAATACCTATATTATTTAGATTAAAGTCAGTTAATTTTGAAGGATAATTACTTACACAATAAAGCAACACAACCTCCTTACAACCATTAGACTTTGCAGTTTTATAAGCCAAATCAATTTCTTTGAGGTTAGACATGCCAGTAGACATGATCATGGGCTTTTTAGTTTTTGCAATTCTTTTTATTAATGGAATATGTGTTAGTTCAAATGATGCAACTTTATAAAATGGGCAATTTAAACTTTCTAGTAAATCGACAGCTGAACCATCAAATGGAGAACTAAAACATGTTATTTTTTCTTTTTTTGCAAAATTAAATAAATTTTTATGCCATGAATAAGGTGTTTTTGCTTTATTATATAGGTCCCATAATGTGTGGCCTTTCCATAGCCCCTCTTTAATTTTAAATTCGTCTCTATTGCTCTTTATAGTCATTGTATCAGCTGTATAGGTTTGAAATTTAACTGCGTCTGCACCTGATTTTGCTGCAAGCTCAATGAGTTTTTTAGCTCTAGAAAGAGACCCGCAGTGATTTGCTGAAATTTCTGCAATAAAATAAGGTTTTTTAATTTTATTAAATATCATTATGTTTGAGATTTAGTTTTTTTAACATTAATAAGTTTTTAATTTTATATTTTGCATCATATTGCTTACTAATCTTCAGGGCTTTAAATTTACCCTTCATTAATCTTACAGTTAAAATTTTTTTTATTACAATTAAAAAAATCTTATTTAGGATTATCTCCAATGTATACCAATTTACTCCAATTTACTTTCTCTTTTTTTTTTATTTTACTAAAACAAAAGAGAGATGGTTTATTATACTTAATACCATAGTAATTTGTATAATAAATCTTTTTAAAGAGTTTTTCTATTTTAACAGATCTAATTTTTTTTTTTGAACAAGATAATTACCATCTGTAATAATATATTTACTAAATTCTGAGTAATGATTTAATATTTTTAGTGCATCTTTACTTAAGTTAATTTTTGGATCATGAGTTCTGTATATCTGGATTAATTTTTTATATTTTTATATAGACATATTGCAGCTAACATAGAAGTTGAATATATATTGTTTTCTTTAACATTGAATAAACCAACTAATCTAAATCTGGTTGGATTAAGAATCTTTTCAATATCATAAAATTTTAAATACCTTGAATAATTATTTCCTAAATGAACCTCACATTCTATCAAATTTACTTTATGTAAATTTTTTCTAAAACCTGATAAAATTTTATCCTCATGCACTTCAGCATCTAGTGTTAAGAGATCAATTTTGGATATTCCCAATTTTTTTACATACACATCTAAAGTCTCTACGTTCACTTTTTCGATATGCTTTAAATAATTTTTTGGTTTAACCCCAAAAGCAATTGCTCTTCGTCTCAGCCATTCTGTATTTGGGCTAAATTTAGAAAAACTTGAAGTTCCATGTTTAACAGCAACATATAACTTTTTGACTTCTCTTTTTTTACCCAATGCAAAGTTATTTAATATAATATTTTTGTCATTTCCATATTTTAATTTTAATAATTCAAAAAGTTTTTTTTGTGGCTCAAATGAATGGATAATACATTTGGGATATAATTTTTTAAATCTATCTATTATTTGACCTTTATTTGCTCCCACATCAAATATTATAGGGGTTTTTTTTTTAATTAAAAATTTAATTGGATCATCAAAAATATAACCTGACATTTTGTATACTCGCGAAACTCTTAAGGAAAAATAACCTAAAAAGCTATTTATTAACTTTTTTAAAAAACTCATAATTTAATTATTCTTATCATTTTTTCTTATTTGAGGAAATTTATATAAGTTCATCCAAAACACACTGTCTGGATCATAAATATTTGGTTTTCTCTCATAAAGACAATGATTTTGCACTTCATTCCACGAAACTAAATTATGGATGATGCCTAATAACAATTTATAATACATATGAACTTTTAGTGTCAATTGTTTTTTTTTTTTGAACTTAATTTTATGCACAAAGAGTGGGGATTTTTTTTTTAAGTTATTTATTAACACAGGTTGCTTAGACCATACGTTAATTTCAATTTCAGTTTTTGTTTTATCATATAAAATCTTTTTAAAATCTGGCATTTTATTTTCTAAATTCTTAAGTAATATTTCTATTTTTTTTTGAGAGAACGAGCCTATAATCTTATTATATCTGGTGTTTTTTTCTGATTTTGTAAGCACGCTCTTGAAAATTTCATTAAAGTTATTTTTTTCAAACTTAATTTTATGACAATTCGCTATAAAGAAGTTTTTCTGAGTATCTATTAAATTAAACTTATTATTTTTAGATTTATCATAAATACTTTTAATTTGATCAAAACGAGGTATCGCTAAAAATTTATTTAATTTTGAGAAAATACTATCTAACATGTACGATCCACCTGCTGGAATAATATTTGAACACCCGATGGCTTTTCCGGTTAATAAAAATTTTTTTATTCTTTCATCTATAACCTTTTTTTTCTTATCATTTCTCTTAAGATTAATAAACGACTGAGGAAATTCCGATGCAGCACAATATGGCACAAAAGCAAGATCAAATTTGGTGTTTATTATTTTTTTTAAATTTTTCATAACAAGTTTAATATCTTTTAAACTGTATGGGTTATCTACCTGGTTGTATAAACTGATATTCTTATCAATAAATACACATGACGTATCAAGGTCGTACTTGATGTATTCACTTGGCGTATTTGAGCTAGAAACTTGAGGTAAAATTATTATTTTTGACTGATTGTTCAGTTTCTGAATTTTATATTCAGGAATATCTATAATATTTTTTGAGTGAAAACCATTCGACATAAGTTCATTCTTCAATCGATTGTCCTTAAATTTTTTTATTATGATTTTAAATATTTTTTTTTGTTTTTTTTTTAATTCTTTTAGAAATTTTAAATCATAATGATCAGTATGAAGATGGGAGATATAAATGTAGTCAATATTTTTTTTCTTTACAGAATTTAAAATATACTCATTGCCCTTCTCAGCAGCGGCCCAAGAACCTTCATTGGCTGTATTTACCCATGGATCCATTAATATTCTTATTTTATCATTTTCTATATCTAAAAAAGAATTTCTATAATGTTTAATGCTTGTTGACATATTTCTTGAATTTAATTTAAATTGAATTTATAATTGTATTTTTATTTTGACTACCTTTTTATAATTTTTTGTATGTAATATAATATATCTAATATCCAGTCATGATAAGAAAATTTCGATATTTGATCGTGTCTTTTAAAAAAATTATCATTTTTGATTATTTAAAGTTTTTTAAATACTTGTTTTTTAGCTATTATCTACTCTTCAATCGTTATTGTAAATTTTTCAAAAATTGATTTATATTTTGAAAATATTTGACTTTTATTTAACAACCAGTCATTTTTTGTTAGTCCTAAAAAGTAGACTCCCTTGCGTTTACCATTTTTATTAATGTTTTCTCTTTTAAAACCTTCTTCAATAAAGCTAAACTTTTTGTGTAGCCTAACAACTGCTTCATTGTTTTCAATAACTTCACAGTTTAATTTTTCAAGTTTTAAAATATTAAATACATATTCTATAAAATTATATTCTAGTGTGGGGGCTACACCCATCTCGTATTTTTTTTCATTTCCATCTAAATATAAAGCCCAATCTGCTTTTTTGTGAAACGTATCTAGCATGCTTATGCTAACAGTACCAATTGGATTCTGTTGTGAATTCAATACAGCAAATACCATTTGTTTTTTTTCAGATTTTAGTTTGCTAATCCAATTTAAATGTTCGTTTAATCCAATTTCATGATCTGTAAACATGTTTGAACGAACCCCTATCTGATTTCTGATATCCCTTACTTTTAATTGTTGTTCAGATGTACATGAAGTGAGTGCTTTAAGCTTTATTTTTTTTTTTGATTTTTCCATTATTGGTCTATGTCTTAATTATTAACATTCATGATAGTTTTTTTCTATGGTAATTTTAGATTAAGTTATTTTTTTATCTAAACAAACTGTTAAATTTTTAAAATTACCTGTAAATAATAAATTTACAGATTCTATATTTTAAAATATAATATTCTTATGTCTGTTAACCCAAACAATTTTGTAATCAATGGCTTCGAAGAACATATAAATTTTTTCGATAAAACTGAATGTCTCAATTTGATGAATGCTGCCCTAGATACTAGGAATATCAATGAACTTTTTTTATCTAAAGAAGTGTTTGAAAAAGAAAAAAAATTTAAAGGTGTAAATCCAATGGTAGGAAGAAATCTATTAGAAAAAATGGACACAAATTTTATTTTTTCATCTAAAAAATTTAATGATAAAATGATACAGGTTTGTGGAAAAAAATATAAAATTTTAAATGCAAAATTTGTAATGGGAATTCCAAAAAAATTTATACCTAAATGGGTTGAAAATGAGTTACGTGATACCCTGGTTTCTAATTTGGGCTCTTTTGTGCAAGAGAAATACCGAGACATTACTTATTTCAGTGGAATTGATTTTCACCAAGATATTATTGACTATCCCAACAGAAATTCAGACTTCATAACTGTATATATTTATTTAGATAAAGTAGATCGCAATGCAGCGCCACTATACTTGTTGCAAAACTCTCATTTACTTGGACCAGCAACATTTCCACATAAGTTAGTAAAAAAAGATACTAATCAATACTTGTATAAAAATGATTTTGACAAAGAAATAATTTGTGATCTTAAAGAGCTAACTAACGATGGTGGCACACTTTACTTCTGGAACTGTAACCTACTACATGGGACACAACCACAAATTAATGATGTCCCAAGAATATCTGTTAGAGTTTTAGTAAAAAAAGACGAAAACGATGATGAAATTTGTTTGATCGACTTATCCAACAATAAAATTAACGGACCACTTTCACTATCGAAAACAAGAATAGATTTAGATGCGCTAGGTAAAGGTGTAATCAGAGGTAATATCATAAATAAAAATTAAATTTTGAATAAAAAACTTCTTTAAGTTAAATTCTTAAAACTACAATTAAAATTGATTATCCAAAATTTTCTTTGTTATTTATCTTATCATTTATTTATTTTTGATTGATCCAAATAGACTAGATATCTTCTTGTCTTTTGCGTTTATTTTTTCCATTAATTTTATCGTTTCATCTGGAGAATGCTTCAAAGCTAATCTCAAGACATCCATCCAATTAACATTATTCTTAGACCTTGCTAATTCAATTTTATCAATTATTTTTAAATATTTTTTAATTTTAATATTTTTCTCCATAACTAACATTAGGAAACAATGTAATAAATATCTATAGGTATATTTTTAAAAATTTTTTTCAGTGCATAAATCAAGCCAATTGAGCTATTAGTACTGGTCAGCTACACGCATTACTGCGCTTCCACATCCAGCCTATCAACGTGGTG
>Ga0209223_10000616_pt1 | contig 41038 bp, 35 predicted proteins | sample COG_06_FD_184750 | JGI IMG/M metagenome (GOLD analysis project Ga0209223, IMG submission 184750) | Pelagic Microbial community sample from North Sea - COGITO 998_met_06 (SPAdes) (version 2) | ecosystem: Environmental > Aquatic > Marine > Neritic zone/Coastal water | place: Helgoland, sampling...
TGAAACATTCGGCATTCTTTGGAACTGAACATCATTCCAGCTCTGAGAATAGCAACATCCATGTGATTCGTCCTGTCCAATCATATGGACTTGGTCTCTAATGGCCTGGTAATTAACAAGAATACCCTCACGTACCAAATCCCATTGTTTACATTTCACACCCTCATCATCATACCCTACAGCTCCTAAAGAGCCTACTTGCGTCTTATCAGCAACAAGGTTGACTTCCTTAGATCCATATTGAAAATTACCAGACTCTAACTTATCTAGTGTGGCAAAACTTGTTCCTGCATAATTGGCCTCATAGCCTAATACCCTATCTAATTCAAGTGGGTGCCCTACAGATTCATGGATCGTAAGTCCTAAATGATTTGGCTCAAGTATCAATGAATACTTACCTGGGTCTACCGATTTAGCAGATAACATCTCAATTGCCTGCTTGGCAGCCAACGTCGCATCCTCTACCATGTCATAACTTTTCTTGTAGAGCATTAAATCACCCGCTCCTTTGATCTTCTCTGAAGCCAAGCCATCCATGTACTCAAAGCCCATTCCCATGGGTGCGCTCAAGTTCTGGCGTGTTTTAAACTTCCCTGCTTTTTGATCAACAGCCGTAACATTGAATGTTGGCCAAATTCTATGCACATCTTGATCGATGTAAGAACCATCAGTTGAAGCAAAATACTTTTGTTCATTCACTTGAAAAAGCGATGAATTCACAAAACTCGCACCATTGTCTGTAGCAGCAGCATTCGCTGCTAATAGAATTTCTACCTTTTCAGCAATAGGCACTTCTCTAAAATCTTTTTTCAAAGGTGTTTTCCAAGAAACCTCACCATGCCCTTTAACAGGGGCCAATATCACAGGTTCTTTTTGAATTTTGGAATTGGCTTTTGCAATCGCAATTGCTTGGCCAGTAGCCTTTTTTATACCATCAGGACTAACATCATTGGTAGATGCAAAGCCCCAAGTGCCATTGGCAATCACTCGAATACCCATCCCGAATGATTCGGAATTCTGAACACCCTGTACCGTTTTTTCTCGCGTGAAAACAAACTGGTTCAAGTACCTGCCAATTCGAGCATCAGCATAGCTGGCTCCCATTGATTTGGCTGTATTCAAGGCCACATCGGCCAAAACTTTCTTTTGCGCATTGTCCAAGAATGGATCTAATAGCGCCTCTGCTGAAATGGGGTTGCCCATCATATAGGAAGGGACCAATAAGGCGCCCGCTCCAATTCCAGCCATTTGTACAAAATCTCTTCGTTTCAAATTAACCTCCTTTTTAGTTTAACCATTGAAAAATTTCAAAGGTATTTTAGACCTTTCAATTCAATAAGTTGATCATTATTATAAGTGTATGACGAACTTAATTATATAAGCGGTCATATCCCATGAAAAACGTTAGATGTTAACAGTAGACCAACTTTATAGATGACGTACAATGCCGTCTTTTGTTCATGTTAAAATTGCTATTTATGAATCCAACTTAAGCAAGTCTGCATCTCAATATTTTAATATCAATGTTTATCCACTAATTTCAGACTAGCTAAAACCAACAGACCATGCGCTTATCACTCTCTCTAGTCCTTCTCTCACTACTCTTTTTTTCGTGCTCTAAAGACTATGATGTCATTATTAAAAATGGCACTGTATACGATGGTTCGGGAAATCAGCCATTACAAACAGACATTGGTATTAAAGGAGATGTGATTGATACTTTAGGAGACCTCTCCGAATTCTCCTCCAAAAAAACAATTGATGCTCAAGGGCTAGCAGTTTCTCCCGGCTTTATCAATATGTTGAGTTGGGCACCTAATTCTTTGATTACCGATGGCAAAGGCGAAAGCGATATCAGACAAGGTGTTACACTCGAAGTATTTGGCGAAGGAACTTCCATGGGACCTTTGAATGAAGCATTGATTAAAGAAGAGGAAGAGTACATGGATGAAAGAATAGAATGGACAACCTTAGGTGGCTATTTTGATTTTATGGAGCAAAAAGGAATTTCACCCAATATTGCTTCCTTTGTTGGTGCCACTACGCTAAGGGTTAATGCAATTGGTTATGACAACCGTGCACCAACCCCGAAAGAGTTAGCACGCATGAAATCATTAACGAAAGCCGCCATGGAAGAAGGTGCCATGGGAATCGGTTCTTCCCTTATTTATGCTCCCGCCTTTTATGCTAAAACAGAAGAACTCATCGAAATAGCTAAGGTCGCCGGGGAATATGGTGGCATGTACATCTCACACATGCGCAGTGAAGGCAACCGATTCCTAGAAAGCATTGATGAATTGATACGCATCTCAAAGGAAGGTGGATTGCCAGCGGAAATCTATCACCTAAAGGCAAGCGGTGCTGGAAACTGGTACAAGTTAGATTTAGCCATAGCCAAGATAGATAGTGCTAGAGCAGCTGGATTAAAGATTACCACAGACATGTATACCTATACTGCGGGTTCAACAGGTTTGGATGCTGCCATGCCACCTTGGGTGCAAGAAGGTGGATATGAGGCCTGGGCAAAACGACTTCAAGACCCTGAGATCCGTGCCAAACTGGAGATCGAAATGACTACTCCTACCAACGAATGGGAGAACCTACTTTATGCTACAGGAACACCAGAAAAGTGCCTATTGGTAGGATTCAAAAATGATTCATTAAAATACCTCACCGGAAAAACATTGGGTGAAGTAGCCAAAATGCGTGGCACTACGCCATCAGCTACTGCCATGGACTTGGTTTGGCAAGATGGAAGCCGAGTTCAAGTGGTTTACTTCTTAATGTCTGAAGAAAATGTCAAGAAACAACTGACGCTACCCTATATGAGTTTCGGATCAGATGCAGGAGCATTAGCTACTGAAAAGCCTTTCACTGAATCAAGTACGCATCCAAGGGCTTATGGCAACTTTGCAAGACTTTTGGGTAAATATGTGCGTGATGAAAAAGTCCTGCCTTTAGAAGAAGCAGTACGAAAGCTTACTTCCCTACCCGCCTCAAACTTGAAAATCAAAGACAGGGGTAACATAAAGCCAGGCTACTTTGCAGACATTGTGATTTTTGACCCTAATACCATTGCTGACCATGCGACATTCAATGAACCACATCAGTACAGCACAGGTATGGTGCATGTTTTTGTGAATGGGAAACAAGTATTAAAAGAAGGAAAGCATACTGGCGCTACTCCAGGTAGGGCCGTTAGAGGACCAGGATGGGTCGGACAGAAATAATCACTTAAACTAAAACTGAAACATGAAACGAATTTTTCTATTAATACTATTTTCAATTTTTCTATCAGGTCTAACAATGGCACAAAGACCTAAGCCAGATAAAATTAGCACCAATAAAGGTGACCTGATAATCCAACCCATACTGCATGGAACATTGATGCTGGAATGGGACGGAAAAACGATTTATATTGACCCTTATGGCGGTGCAGCAGCATTTGAAGGCCTTGCTGATCCCGACTTCATAATAATCACTGATATTCACGGTGATCATTTAAACATGGGAACCTTACAAACAATCAATGCCTCAAATGCCCTCTATATTATTCCGAACGCTGTCGCCAAAGAAATGGGTGTTGAAGATTATCCTAAAGCAAGAATTTTGGACAATGGAGAAAAGATAGCAGAAAAAGGAATCCAGATCGAAGCAATCCCTATGTATAACCTGCCTGAAGATGCGTCTTCTAGGCATACCAAAGGAAGAGGCAATGGTTATATTTTGACTTTCGGAGATAAGAGGCTTTACATTAGTGGTGATACTGAAGACATCGAAGAAATGAGGTCATTAAAAAACATTGACGTCGCTTTTGTCTGCATGAACCTCCCCTACACAATGGACATCAATCAAGCTGCAAGTGCAGTAATTGAATTTGAACCAACCATCATGTACCCCTACCATTATCGTGGAACCAAAGGCTTGGCAGATGTAGAAGCATTTAAAAGCTTAGTAGGTAAAGGCACCAAAAACACAGAAATCCGACTAAGAAATTGGTACTCTAAATATTAGGGAACTTTTTATATGTACGTACATGTTAATTGGAAATAAACCATCATTGTGATAACCAAAAGGGTTAAGAGGCAATCTTTAAAACAAATGAGAAGGTTGCAACAATTCGTTCGCAATGACATAAACGAAAGGAAGAAAAATGAATAATTCAGTAATTAACATCAAGCCATTAGGTTTTCCTTGGGAGACCCAAGACCCATTTCTTTTTTGTGCATTCCATAAAGACGATTACCCAAAAGGTAATGGCAAATTAGGGCCTATCTCTTCACTTGAAGGAAGGAACCTAGGTTCAGATTTTGCAGGAAAAGATGGTTTTAGTATGTACCACGGACAAGAAGTGCCTGGTTTCCCTGGCCATCCTCACCGTGGGTTTGAAACAATTACTATTGCGGAGAAAGGGCTAGTAGATCATTCAGATTCTTTAGGTGCAGCAGGAAGATTTGGTGATGGTGATGTACAATGGATGACAGCAGGAAAGGGTGTGCAACACTCAGAGATGTTCCCACTATTGAAAGAAGATGAAGCAAACCCATTGGTGCTTTTCCAGATCTGGCTGAACCTTCCAAAGAAAAACAAAATGGTGGATCCGCATTTTGCTATGCTATGGAAAGAAAGCATTCCAGTTTATACTCATGAGGATGAAAATGGCAATAAAACGACTGTTGATGTGATATCAGGTAAACTCGGTGATATTGACAGTGACTCTCCCGCTCCAGATTCTTGGGCGGCTAATCCTTACAATGATGTTGCTGTTTGGACAATTCAGATGGCTCCAAATGCAGAATGGACAATTCCCGCTGCATCGGCTAGTTCGAATCGTTCGCTATATTATTATGAAGGCAGTTCAGTTGAGGTAGAAGGGCAGTCAGCAGCAGCAGGGCATCAAATCATGCTCAATGCAGGAGAACCTACGACCATCATTAACGGAAGTGAGCCTTCACGCATATTGATGTTGCAAGGTAAGCCATTACAAGAGCCTGTGGCAAAATATGGACCGTTTGTAATGAATACCAATCAGGAAATTCAGGAGGCAGTTCAGGATTACCAACGCACGCAATTTGGCGGTTGGCCTTGGCCAACGCACGAGCATACCCATGATAAAACTCGTGGAAGGTTTGCTTTGCACGCAGATGGGAGATTAGAAGAAAAGTAGTAATCTCATTACTTAGGGATCATTCAGAATAACGTTCATAAATAAAGGGTAGTCACATAGGCTACCCTTTCTTATATTCGTCAAAATTATTTGACTTATGGAAACTCCTACCTTAGACCTAGATTTTGTACGCAGCTACTTCCCTGCCCTTCAAAGAGATTTTGCCTTTATGGACAATGCTGGCGGTTCGCAAACACTAAAACCAGTTGTTGACAAGCTTTCAGAATATTTGCTGAACTATGATGTCCAGCATGGCGCCTCTTATTCTGTTTCTCAAGAAGCAGTAGCCAAAGTCAATTTTGCCACTAGAGAAATGGCCAAATATGTGAATGCCAAGGATCCAAAGGAAATCGTGATGAGCTCCTCCTCCACGATGCTCTTTAGAATTTTGAGTTTGACACTTTCGAAAAGTTGGCAACCTGGGGATGAAGTCATTACGACTAATTCCGAGCATGAATCAAATTGCAGCCCTTGGACTGATTTAGCCGACAAAGGAATAGTCGTTAAAATATGGGAAGTGAATCCGGAGACCCAAGAACTCGACATCAATGACCTGAAAGCATTGCTGACTGAAAGAACCAAATTGGTTACGATTGTACATGCTTCTAATATTTTAGGCACGATTAACCCAATAAAAAAGATTGGCAAGGTCGTTCATGATGGTGGCGCCTTATTTTGTGTTGATGGTGTGGCATTAGCGCCTCATCGTTTAATTGACGTCAGGGACTGGGATGTCGACTTCTATGTTTTCAGCTGTTACAAAGTATACGGCCCACACTGTGCTTTAATGTATGGAAAACTGGAGCTTTTAGAGGCCTTAGCAGGTATCAACCATTATTTCATTAATGAAGTGCCTTATAAAATACAGCCTGGTAATAAGAACTTTGAAATGACATTCAGTATGTCAGGATTGAACGAATACCTCAAAGCAGTTCATGATCACCATTACCCAGACGACCAGCCGAGCAAGGTGCGAGAGAAATTCGCAAGGACCTTCGATCTATTTGCCAATCATGAAGAAGTTTTGGGCAATCGGTTTATTGACTTTTTAAAAACTAAGGAGAATGTAACCATCATAGGCGAACAGAGTGGCGATCAAAACAAACGGGTAGCGACCATCGCCTTTTACCATGAAACGCAAAACAGCAAGGACATTGTCGAGCAGGTTGATCCATACAATGTCGGTATTCGTTATGGTGACTTTTATGCTAAGAAAATTGTAGAAGCCATTGGTATTGAAGACAAAGGTGGCCCGGTTCGCGTGAGCTTTGTTCACTACAATACACTAGAAGAAGTGAATCGTTTAATTGAGGTCTTAGACAAGGTGCTTTCTTGAAAAAATTGACTACCAATCTTTGTTTACTTTTTGGTAGAGGACAACGGTTTATCCTTTGCTCTTCTTTCGTTTTCCTTTTTATTCAAAATGACGCTTTTGGTTTTCAGAAAGATACCAATACAACCGACTATTGGATCAGCCTGAACGACTATTTTAACCTTTCTTTAGACTTTGAAACTGATTATGAAATTTTTGATCTTCAAGGCGCTGACTTTGAATACGATATAAGACCAAATTTTAACTATGTAAACCTAATTGGGATAGATTATCGCGCCCTATCAATCTTCTTTTCTTATGTACCTCCAATTGGCGGAAATAATGATCAAGAATTAAAAGGTAAATCATCACATACTGGGTTCGGTTTTGTGTTTAATTCAAGCAGATGGTTGAATCGTTTTCACTACTCAAAAGTTGAAGGCTATTACCTTGAAAACAGTGAAGATTTCATTCCAGATTTCATCAATGGGGCAACACCATACATTCAATTTGATGATCTAAAAGTCACTTCCTATCAGGGGTCACACAGTTATAACTTTAACCCGAATTTTTCCTTTGGAGCGGTGAGTTCTCAAATGGCCATTCAGTTAAAAAGCGCAGGCTCATTTATACCTGGGCTTTTTTATAATTATTTTAAGGTAGCAAATCGAAGCGGTAATGGACAACGGTCAAAAAACTTAGAATTAATAATCAATACGCCTTACTATTATACCCATGTAATCAATAAAAAATGGTACGCGGGTATTGGTTTGATACCGGGAATTGGTATGCACTTCACTCATTTGACCACGACTATTGGGAATGATGATTTCGAAACAAATTATGATGGCACTCTATTCCGTCTCAAAGCCACTTTAGGTCTAGGCTATAATTCCAAAACCTTTTATGCCGGTGTTGCGGCAAGATTTTTAGAACCTTCAAAGCACAAGAAGAGGTCCATGTGGAACATAAGGAAACAGGTAAATCATTTAGAATATTCTTTGGGTTCCATATTCTTGCTCCAAGGAAGATCAATTCAGCTTATGACAAATTTGAAGACAAATTCGAATAATAATATAATTTAGTTCATCATGAATTTATCCTTCCGAAAAGCGCTAATATCTGACATTCCATCCATTGTTCAGCTTTTGGCCAATGACAAATTAGGTGCGCTGCGTGAAGACATCAACGATTTAAACAAGTATAATCTAGCATTTGAAAAGATTGATAAGGATGAGAATCAAGAGCTCATTGTCATTGAAAATGAGCAAGGCGAAATCATTGGCACACTTCAATTAAGTTTTATTCAGTACCTCACCTACCAAGGCGGTATTCGGGCGCAAATTGAAGCGGTAAGAATTCGAGAAGACCAGCGGGGTAAAGGCCTTGGAGAAGCTGTCTTTCAATGGGCCATTGACCGTACCCAGGCAAAAGGGGCTCATGTACTTCAACTCACTACTGATAAACAAAGACCTGATGCCTTGCGGTTTTATGAAAAACTAGGATTCAAGGCGAGTCACGAGGGAATGAAATTGCATTTCGATTAATAACGAGCTATTCACTGCACTTTCGAAGAGACATCAGCGAAGTAGTAAGAGCAGAATAAAATAAATCCTTATCTTGATTTTTGATAAAGACCAGACTTTATCTTGACCGAACATGAAACGAATCCTACATACATTAAAGTTAAAGTGGCCAGAATATGTACTTGAAATAATAGTAATAATGATTGGCATTTTAGGAGCTTACGAACTCAACCAATGGAATGATTCCAGGAAATTAAGGATAAAGGAACAACAGATTCTAAGGCAACTTAAAAGTGAATACGAAAGCAACCTGATACAGCTTGATGAGAAGATTCTGATGCGGCAAGAAGGCATGATTTCAGCCTTAAGTATATTTCAACAAATTGATGATCTCTCAGTAATTGATGAAAATAAATTATACCTCAATCTATGGACTTTGATAAGGGACCCAACCTTTGACCCCATAAAGAATGACATCATTGAAACCGAAAACCTTCGCATAATCCAAAACGATAGTTTAATCAGATTGCTTTCAAACTGGACTTCCGAAGTCTTTCAAGTACAAGAATTGGAGTTGGAATACCAAAAGTTCAGAAGCGAAAAACTTGTACCTCGTTTAAATAAACTGGGCATTAACCGCAACATTAATCATGCACTTTGGAAGGACGGCTATAGTCCGACCGAAGCTTTAGACAAAGACACCATTTACAGCATAAATATCGGGAGGACCAAAAAAGAGTTAGCGCTTAAAAAAGTACTTAATGATGTTGAATTAGAGGGTTTCATTGCCTCTGCCATGACCTTTCATAAAGTCACAAATATTCAATCGGCATCATTAAGGGATAGGATTCTAAAAATTCTTGAATTGATAAATCGTGAAATCAAAGAGTAAGGGCATCAAGCAATGATCAAATTCTTCAGAAAATTCAGACAAAGCATGATACAAGAAAACAAGGTGATAAAGTACGTTCTCTATGCAGTTGGGGAAATTGTACTTGTAGTCATTGGCATTCTCATTGCCTTAAACATAAATAACAACAATGAGGCCAATAAAACAAGAGACACTGAGCTACGCTATCTTGGAAACATCAAGAACGACTTGAATCTCACAATAAATAGTCTAGATGACTATATGGGCAGAAGAACTGAACAAATTGCCGCTGCAAATACTGTTTTGGATCATCATAATGGTAGACCAATTTCAAATTTTGTTGAATTTAACATGCAGTGCATAAGTATCTATATCTGGCAACGGTTTAACCTCAGTGACAATACCTTTCAAGAACTTGTCAATTCCGGTAATTTGGCGCTCATATCGAATGACTCTATTAAAAACCTGCTCTTAAATCTTGAATCCAAATACAAAGAGATGAAGGATGGGGAGGATCACTTCAGGTATGATACAGAAAATCTGCTCTATAAATCCGTCTATGCGAAATTGGATATGGATCCAACAGTACGGAACTTTTATTACCAAGTGACACAGGGACAGCAGGGCGAAGATGTGCCTTTGAATAAAGAACTTTTTAGCGGGATACTAAATTCACTAGAGCATAAAAATGGAATGGTTATGGCCGTAGCTGAATTTGGTAATATGCTAATGCGTTTTGGTGAAATGAAAGCAATGGCATTAGAACTAATTCAACTTATAGATCAAGAACAAGCGAGTGATTAGAGCTGCATTTTTTATCATCTCCCTTATAATTTGCAACCAACTCTCAGCTTGGCAAACTTTAGATCTCCCTGAAAGAGAAGAGAGTTTTCAAACTGGAACTGAAATCATTGCTTCCATAGTAGATTTGCCCATCCAAGAAAGAGAACAATATCTTCTCAAGGAAGTATTGAAAGGCAATGTCCCGAGCTTCTTGAGGGAAATGATTGCCATTAAAGGCAAGGCTCTAATTGCAGGTGAAAACAAACAAATCACCTATTACGTCATTGCTGATTATTTGGCCCTAGGTAGTAATGAAGATTACTTCCTCTGCCCCATGACACCACTTTTAGCTCAAAAGATTGCTGATGAATTGAATTGCATTCTTCCTACCAGAAAGATGGTCAACCAAATTTGGGAAGCAGCATCTGTGAAAATGGAACCTGAACCTATCCCCCCTAATCCTGAAATGGCCACCGTCCCCATTTTTGCACAACACAATGCCATGGTCTTAAAACAACGAAATGTCTATCTGTCAGAAAAGCCCTTAAGCAGCTTAGTTAGCGGACATAAAAAAGATGTGGTGATCAGCAATAAGATCTATGGCAATCCAACTCCTAAAAGGGTGGTCATCTATGGTTGGCATTTTCAAACAGGAAAAAACATCCAACCACTCTATTCAGGACATGTCAATACCTATGTAGATTATAGCCATGGTGTAAGGTTAGTACAGAATGAGGTATTTGTGAATGGTGATACGCTGCTTGCCACTGACATTCTTAAATCTTCTAAGTCAAATGGCCTACTGAGCGATGAGGGAAGAATTCAAAAACCCTTTTATCCAGATTCTACCCAGAGAAACTAATAAAGTATTTTAATGATAACAGCATTGTAACTGTATATTAATGAATTGATTATCACAACGAGATTCATTTCTTCTTTTGCTCAACTGTCCAATCATAATTGATCTTTCTTTTCAAATATTCCTTCAAAGGCTCTAGACCAATAGCTGCTCTTCGTTGATCCACATATTCAGGATCTTTAATCGGAAAAGGTTCCATATCACGGTTCTTATCGTATCGGAATTGCATTCCGAAATCTTGAAGTTGATTGGTATTCACCAGTATTCTGTCATTAATTTTAGCATATTCCATGCAACTGCCTTCGTTGGTGAGACAGGCGGTCTTTACTCTTTCCAAATACTTTACCCTCACTTCTTCACTTCATGGTGATTTATGGCTAGCAACACGGCATCCGCTGCCAACTCCCCTACCATTGAATAGGTGGGCCAACCATACTCCTTCAAGAGTTCTTCCATTTCGGAAAAGTTGTCCTTAGAAATGTCTTGCTTCAGTTGTGCCATAGGAAAATACCAATGTGGCATGTGCCCGTTTTTCATATAAGACTGTCGTGCCATATATATTTGATAGTCTAATGCTTGATCTGTCATGATCATGTGAAGCAATTTTTTGGCATAAACCGGTTCTTTGAGTGCACCATTTTCTTTTTGAAACCTGTCCATCTGTTGTGTAACAATTCCCTCCCAACGTTCATCTTGGGTCATCGACAACAAATCATTGTCTACCAACGCCCATAATGAGTTATTTTCTTCTAATGCAATGTTCAAATACTTAAAAGCAAGGTCAGTGCGATTATAAGTAAGCGCCATGGCAGCAGCCAAAGCATAGGTGTTTTTTTCATCCTTAGCATCTTCCTTAAAAGCCGCTCTATATGCCTTAATAGCTCCTTCAATGTCACCGGCCATTTTTAAGGAATCTCCTTTTGGGCTCTGTGCTGAACTTAAAACATCGACAAATAGAAGGGATAATAATAGGATCAAATTTCTCATTATTCAAATATAACTAAACTTTAAGTTATCACGTCATTTACCATAAAATAAGAACATATGATTTAAGACATTTCACTATCTTGCTTCTGAACATTAGAGTCTAATCTTATTCTATGAAAAGAATTCTAACCACCTTTAAGCAAAAATGGCCTGAATATCTACTAGAAATTTTGGTAATCATTTTAGGAATATTAGCCGCGTTTGCCCTTAACAATTGGAAGGAACAAAAGCAGGAAGCACAAATAGAACTTAGTGCCTTAATCGATTTGAGACAAGAACTCGAAATCAATCTGGAGAAACTTGAATACTCTATAGGTCGACATGAAGGTGGTATCGAAAATTCTAAGGTGGTTCTCGGCATGGCGAGGAAAGGAAAGGTTGACTTGGAGTACTTTAGAACCATACATGGTCTAAATACCATAAATCCTGCGCTTGGAGTCATCGATAAACTTACAGCCACCGCAAAAATTGACTATATCCATAATGACTCGTTGAAAAAAATGCTCTCCGAATGGAAAGACGAAGTCTTAGATCTTAAGGAAAACGAAGATCGCCATATCGACTTTGTGATGAGACAAATCAGACCTACTGAAGACGAATTGCTACTTTTCTCTGGCCAGGACCGAAACGAAAAATTCAAGCAATATAATTTTTATACTGAAAAGGAGATTCAATCAAAGGCAGATGCAGCCATTCGCAATCCTCTATTAATCAACAAATGGTTGAGGAACTTGCAGCTGCTGACCAACATTAATGCTAAGAGTGAAAGGCTACAAACAAGGCTCGAAACAATGCTTAGGCTTTTGGAGGAAGAAATATCAACAGCTAAATAAAATGAAAAAGAGAATACTCGGAAGGGAAAGTCTGGAAGTATCAGCCATAGGCCTAGGTTGTTGGGGAATGTCTGGTGCCTACGGGCAAGGCGATGATTTAACATCAATAGCCACGATTCGTCAGGCATTTGATCTTGGAGTTACTTTTTTTGACACAGCAGATATTTACGGCAATGGACATAACGAGTCGCTAGTTGGAAAAGCAATCCAGCCGATCCGGAAAGACATCAAATTAGCTTCCAAGTTTGGATTCAGAATCCAAAACGATAAACTAGAAGTATCCGGAAGACCAGATTATGTGAAACAAGCCTGCGAGGCAAGTTTAAAAAGACTTGGTACTGATCATATCGATCTATATTATTTGCATCGATTAGATAAAAACGTACCAATAGAAGAGACTGTTGGTACCATGACTGAATTAATCCAGGAAGGTAAGATTAGTCATATCGGTCTTTCTGAAATCACCCTCAATACTTTAAAGAAAGCACAAGCAATTCACCCAATAACTGCATTACAATCTGAATACTCTTTGATATCGCGTGAGATTGAAGATAATATTCTTACCTATTGTACAAAAGAGCAAATTGGAATGGTCCCATTTTGCCCCTTAGCAAGAGGTTTTTTATCAGGTTCATTACAAGAAGTCAGTTCATTCGGCAAAGAGGATTATCGCGCGAACATGCCGCGCTTTATCGGTGATAATTTTGAAGCTAACAAAGTGGTGATGCAAAAATTTCTCAATTTCGCAGAACAAAAATCAATCAAACCAGCACAACTGGCTTTGGCCTGGTTACTTCATCAAGGTAACCAAGTAGTTCCTATTCCGGGCATGAAAACCGGTCGCCACCTTCCTGATAATTTAGCTGCAGTGGATGTTCAACTTTCGGATGGCGATATGGTCTTCATGAATGCTCTAGAAGCCCGAATTAAAGGAGATCGATATCCTGAATCGAACAAACAATATTTAGAAGATTGACATAATCATAACCGATGAACTCCATTCTCCGTTAGGCTTTTAACAGTGTTAATCAATCAAGAAAAAATAATATTAGAAACGGAGAGACTCTCACTTAGGGAGTTTAAACCTGTAGATGCTGAGTTTTTGATGAAACTTGTAAATACACCAGATTGGATTGAATTCATTGGCGATAAAAACTTTCTAACGGAAGCTGATGCAATTGACTTTATCAACACAATATTAATTGACAGTTATAATATCCATGGATTTGGCTCTTGGTTGGTTGAATTAAAAGATTTAAAAACTCCTATTGGACTCTGTGGGTTGGTAAAACGAGAGAGTTTAGAAAGTGCAGACATAGGTTATGCCCTCCTCCCTGAACACACTAAAAAAGGTTATGCCATTGAAATCACTAAGGCTGCTCTTGAATACGGACATAAGACCCTTAATTTAAACCCCATTGTCGCCATTACCGATTTACACAACCACGCTTCGGTTAGTCTACTAAATAAGTTAGGCATGCGATTTATAAAAAACATTACCTTGCCCGGAGATGACCATGTCATGCTCTACTCTACCTAAAACCGCCCTCCTACCATAAGTACATTCAATGTTTGCTGGATTCATCAACAATGATCAAATTACGGTATGGATTTAAATCTGAAAGGAAAGGTGGTGGTGGTAACTGGAGGTGCTGGAAAAGCAGGTAGCATCGGCAACACCATTGTGCTATCACTTGCCATTGAAGGCGCAATCCCTGTTATGATTGATATTGACGAAAGAGGTAACCAACTCCAATCCAACCTTCTGTCCAATGGACATGAATCCTTATTTATTCAAGCAGATGTAACAAATCCTGAAGCGGTTCAATCTGCCATAAACACGATTGTAAAAAAGTACAATTGCATAGATGTGCTCATAAACAATGTTGGAGTGAACGATGGCATGGGGCTGGATTCATCCCTTGATCAATTCATGAATTCATTAAAACTGAACTTAGCCAGCTATTTCCTTCTAGCCAAGTATTCACTCCCATACCTTATCAAATCAAAAGGAAACATATTGAATATAGGATCCAAAGTAGCGATTACTGGCCAAGGAGGCACTTCTGCTTATGCAGCAGCAAAAGGAGGTGTTTTGGCACTTACCAGAGAATGGGCGGTGGACCTAATCCAACATGATATCAGGGTAAACGCCTTAGTGATTGCGGAAAGTTGGACCCCTGCATACAAAGAATGGATTGATACTGATGACAATGGCGCTGAAAAACTCGAATCTATCAAATCAGGTATCCCCTTGGAAAAAAGAATGACAGCCCCCGAAGAAATCGCAGACAATGCACTTTTTCTAATTTCAGACAAGTCTTCTCACACCACTGGCCAACATGTATTTGTTGATGGTGGATATGTACACCTTGACAGGTCGCTACTAACTGATAAATAATATGACAAAACAACCCATTGTTGCCAAAGACATCCTAGTTCCGTTCATTCTAATCACTTCTTTGTTTGCCCTTTGGGGATTTGCCAATGACATTACCAACCCTATGGTTTCGGCCTTCAAAAAAGTACTTGAATTAAACAATAAACAAGCTTCATGGGTACAAGCAGCATTTTATGGTGGCTATTTCACCATGGCATTACCCGCTGCCATTTTCATAAAAAAATTCTCTTACAAGAAAGGAATTATAGTAGGGCTTGGTCTTTATGCTTTGGGAGCATTGTTGTTCTACCCCGCTGCCCAGTTTGAGGCTTTTGGTTTTTTCCTCGCGGCCTTGTACATCCTTACATTTGGATTGGCATTCTTAGAGACAACAGCTAACCCCTATGTACTTTCCATGGGAGCGGAAGAAACCGCAACGCAACGATTGAATTTAGCACAGGCTTTTAATCCTATTGGTGCCCTTTCAGGCCTTTTTGTGGCGCAAGCCTTTATTCTTGGCGCCTTACAATCTGATGATGGTGACTATACTACGCTTTCAGAATCAGCAAAAAGCACCATCCGAACCGCTGACTTAATGGTGATCCGAGATCCCTATGTCGCCTTAGGTTTATTCGTTCTGCTAATGTTAGTCATCATTGCTTTGATCAAGATGCCAGAGAAGAGTGAAGCGGGTGATTCATTGAATATTTCAGGTTCGATTAGACGAATATTTAAAATCAAACGATTCAGAGAGGGGGTCATTGCTCAGATGTTCTATGTCGGTGCACAAATCATGTGCTGGACTTATATCTATCAATATGCCGAAACATTAGGCATTGATAATCAATCTGCTGTTAATTATGCAATGACGGCATTGATCGTATTCTTAATTGGACGTTGGGTTTGTACCTGGCTATTGCGTTCTATCAATGCTGGGAAATTATTGATGTACTTGGCACTAGCAGCAGTTATGCTGACATTAGGTACCATTTTCATCCAGGGCATGATCGGACTTTATTGTTTGGTTGCTGTCTCCTTTTGCATGTCCCTCATGTTCCCGACCATTTACGGTATTGCATTAAAGGGTTTAGGTGACGATGCTAAATTCGCTTCTGCCTTTCTTGTCATGGCGATAGTAGGTGGTGCATTCATGCCTTTCTTACAAGGTATGATCTTAGACATGGGTGGTATTGGTTACGCAGACACTTTAATTCTTGGTGTTCCTGAAGTCAACTTCTCCTTCATCCTTCCTTTGGTTTGTTTTGTTGTAGTTGCGTTCTATGGAAAAAGAGCTTTAAATGAGTTTAACGGATGAAATCAAAGTTAAAAAGACACTGCTTTTCATGTGACCTTAAAGACAATTCTGAGCTAATAGCCATGTACAAGGAATACCATAAAACGGGCAATGTTTGGCCTGAAATCACAGAAAGTATCAAAGCTGCTGGAATCGTTGACATGCAGATTTACCTCACCGAAAACCGATTGTTCTTAGTCATGGAGGTAAACGAATCCTATGACCCCAAATTAAAAGCCAATCAAGACAGGGCTAATCCTAAAGTGCAGGAATGGGAGAATTTGATGTCGACATTTCAACAAGCATTGCCATGGGCCAATAAAGGAGAGAAATGGTGTAAGATGGAGCAGATTTTTCAATTGGAATAAATCCTTGTAAATTATGGAATGCTTAAAAAAATAACCCTCCTCCTCTTATTATTATCCTCAAATGTCTCCTTCGCGCAAATTAAACTCCCTGCCTTTTTTGGAGATCACATGGTATTACAACAAAATGAACGCGCACCAGTTTGGGGAACTGACAAACCAAACATTAATATCGAGGTGACTGGAAGTTGGGGTGAAAATGCTTCAATCAAATCAGACCAAAATGGCAAATGGAAACTCAATATTCAGACCCCATCTGCTGGCGGCCCATATACCGTCACTGTCCAAGGAAGTGATAAAAAGACATTAAGCAATGTACTCATAGGTGAAGTATGGCTATGTTCTGGCCAATCTAACATGGAAATGCCGGTAAGAGGATTTAACAATCAACCTATCAATGGGAGTAATGAAACAATCCTTAATTCCACAAACGACCAAATCCATTTGTTTACTGTAAAAAGAAATGCAAGTGTCACACCGCTCGATAATGTTGAAGGTAAATGGTCTAGTGCCGATCCTTCTTCTGTAGAGGGTTTCAGCGCAACTGCATATTATTTTGGTAAAAAATTACAAAGCATTTTAAATGTCCCAATAGGCCTGATTCATACCTCTTGGGGAGGCTCTACTGCAGAAGCATGGATGGATGAGGCAACATTATCAGAATTCAAAACAATTGAAATACCTACTGAGATCCCAGAAAGTAGAATTAATCAAGCACCTACTTTACTTTATAATGCAATGATTCATCCACTCAAAGGCTACTCCATAAAAGGTGTCATTTGGTATCAAGGAGAATCTAACGCAAGCCGTGCAGAGGCGTATAAAACCATATTTCCTACCATGGTTGAATCGTGGCGTTCACAATGGGAAGTAGGTAGTTTTCCATTCTATTTTGTTCAAATTGCCCCTTTCGGATATCAAAATCTCAACTCTGCATTCCTAAGAGAAGCACAATTGCATACCATGCAAAATTTGGAGAATACCGGAATGGTTTCAACCATTGATATTGGTGACTGTAATTATATCCACCCTCGGGAGAAAGAAAAAGTGGGTGATCGCCTTGCCTATTGGGCTTTAGCCAAGGATTATGGCATTGATGCAATTGCCTATAGTGGCCCTGTTTATAAACAAATACGTAAAAATGAGAAAGGTGAAGTCACTCTAGAATTTGATTTTGCTGAGACTGGACTTTCAAGTTTTGGTAGAAAATTAAATGGTTTTGAAGTAGCTGGAGAAGATCAAGTCTTTCATATAGCTGAAGCCAAAATAAATGGTAACAGGACATTGACCGTTTGGTCGGACCAAGAGAAGGCACCTGTAAGTGTGCGTTATGCATTTAAGAACTGCTCTGAAGGTAGCCTATTCAATACGAAAGGATTGCCAGCATCCTCATTCAGGACTGACTCATGGGATAAATAGTATCAACAGAAAATCCAAATACCTTAATAATAATTACGGCTTTTACCAATTGTATTTACCCTTTACATTGTACTTGGTTGCTCGACTGACTAAATAGGCTTATTTTTCATTTCATTGATTATACCAAGAGCATTTTTATGAAGATCATTAGAAATATTTTACCAGCACTGCTATTCATAGCAGTGACGACACAAGTTAGTTTTGCTCAAGATGCACCTACAGCTGACACGACAAAAACTGACAAGAAGAAGAACAAAAACCTTTCACTAGAACCAGGAAGAACATTTGAATTCGATTTGAATGAAGGTTCTTGGATGTCCCTTGATTTAAGTAATGATGGAAAAACTATCGTTTTTGACTTTTTAGGAGACCTCTATACAATTCCTATTGTCGGTGGAAACGCGACACAAATCACAGAAGGGATGCAGTTCGACAGTCAACCACGGATGAGCCCTGATGGTAATAAAGTCATCTATATTTCAGATGAGTCTGGAGGAGAAAATGTATGGACTTATGATTTTACAACTAAAGAAAAGACCCAAGTGACAACAGGAAATACCAATTCCTATCAGTCTCCAGAGTGGTCTCCAGAAGGAAAATACATGATTGCCTCAAAACAAAGTGGAAGAAATGCAAGTAAGCTTTGGCTCTATCATATCGAAGGTGGATCGGGAACTGCACTTGTTAAAGAACCAAATAGTCTAAAAATGATCGAAGGTGCCTTTGGTGGAGACAGCCGTTATATCTGGTTTTCTAGACAAACAGGAAACCCTACTTACAATGCACCGCTGCCGCAGTATCAGATGGCGACCTATGATAGAGAAACTGGTGAAATCATTGCACAGAGTTCTAGGTATGGTGCTTCATTTCGCCCAACACCTTCCAGCGATGGCAAATGGTTGGCCTATGCCACCCGACACGAAGATGAAACAGGGATAATGTTAAGAGACTTAAGTACAGGCGACGACAGTTGGTTGGCTTACCCAGTCCAACATGACGACCAAGAATCAAGAACTACAAGAGATGTTTTACCTGGTTTTTCATGGACACCTGACAACCAGCATATCGTTATCTCCTATGGAGGGAAAATATGGAAGATTAATGTCAGTAATAAATCTGCTACAGAGATTCCATTCAGAATCAATTCTAAAATTGAGCTAGGGCCTGAATTAGACTTCGATTATCAAATTTCTGATTCTCAAGAGTTTACTGTTACTCAAATCAGAGACATCGCACCTTCTCCTGACGGGAAAAAATTAGCCTTTACTGCGCTTAATGAAGTGTACCTAATGGATTTACCCAATGGTGATCCAAAAAAATTAGTTGATTTAAATGAAACACAAGCCCAACCTGTTTGGTCTCCAAATGGTGAATGGTTGGCATTTGTATCATGGAAAGCTGAAGGAGGAAAAGTATATAAAGTCAGGCCTAATGGGCGAGAATTAACGGTGATCAACAAGGAACCAGGCGTATTTCAAAACCCAGTCTGGTCTAATGACGGCTCAAAAATAGTATTGATAAAAGGACAGACTGAGGCCTTTAGAGATGCACTTAGAAGGACTGCTTTCAGAGGAACATCCGATCTAATCTGGATTAATGCCGCTGGTTCCAACAATAACTTTATCACATATACCAACGGGAGAAGCAATCCTCATTTTATCAATAATTCAGATCGTATTTATTTGTCTGGTCGTCAAGGTTTGTCATCCATTCGTTGGGACGGCACTGATGAGAAGTTTCATGTAATAGTTAAAGGCAAAGGCGCTGGCGGTGGAAATGCACCGAGTGCATCATGGATAAGAATGGCACCGAGTGGTGACCAAGCTTTAGCACAAGTGGTAAATGATTTATATGTGGTTACCGTACCTCAGATAAGCGATCAGGCACCAACAATATCAGTGGCCAATCCAAGTAAAGCTGCTTTCCCTTCAAGAAAATTAACGGACATCGGAGGGCAATTTCCTTCATGGAGCAATGATGCAGCAAAAGTACATTGGTCAATAGGTAATGCGCATGTAGTATTTGACTTGGCTGCGGCAAAGGCTTTTGACGATGAGGTTGCGGCAGACGCCAAAGCCAAAAAGGACGCACCAAAACCTGATGATAAAGAGGCCGAAGACGACAAAAAGGAAGACAAAGAAAAGAAAGAATATGAGCCACTAGAGCATCGAATTGAAGTTAAAGCTAAGCGTGACACGCCTGAAGGCAGTATCCTTTTAACCAATGCCCGAATCATTACGATGAATGGTGATGAGGTAATTGAAAACGGAGACATCTTAATCGAAAACAATAGGATTATAAAAGTAGGCACCGAGATCCCTACGAACAGAAGGGTGACTATTATGGACATGTCAGGGAAAACAATTGTACCTGGATTTGTAGATACTCACTCCCACTTCCGACATCCAGTCAACCTTCATCGTGGTCAGTTTTGGCCTTACCTCACCAACTTAGCTTTTGGAGTTATCACTACGCGTGACCCGCAAACTGCTACTACTGATGTATTAACCTATGGGGACTTGGTAGATGCTGGAAGACTAATTGGCCCTAGAATCTATTCAACTGGTCCGGGGATATTTGGCAGTGAAAATGTCAGTAGCCTTGAACATGCACAAGATGTAATGAAGCGGTATAGCAGTTACTACAACACCAAGACCATCAAAATGTATGGCGCAGGAAATCGCCAACAGAAACAATGGATCATTCAGGCGGCAAGAGAACAAAGCATAATGCCAACAACTGAGGGCGGCTTAGATTTCAAGCAAAACTTAACACAAGTGATTGATGGGTACCCAGGACATGAGCATTCGTTCCCTATTTTTCCATTGTATAAAGATGTAATTGATATGATTGCCTTTTCAAAGACCACCTATACTCCTACACTATTGGTTGCTTATGGTGGACCATGGTCAGAGAATTACTTCTATGCCACAGAAAACCCGCATGGAGATCCAAAATTGACCAAATTCATGCCTCATTCTAATTTGGATGATCATACCAGAAGGGTAAACGCAGGTTGGTTCATGAAAGAAGAATATGTATTCGAAGAGCTTTCAACATTTGCCAATGACCTGGTATTAGCTGGTGGCAGAGTTGGCATTGGTAGTCATGGTCAATTACAAGGGCTCGGTTATCACTGGGAACTTTGGGCGATGCAATCTGGAGGAATGACAGAACTCAATGCACTGAAAGCTGCTACGATTCTAGGTGCACATGCGATCGGTCTAGATACAGACTTAGGAAGCATTGAGGTTGGTAAATTGGCTGACCTCGTCATCTTGAATAGCAATCCATTAGACAACATTAAAAATACCACAGATATTAGCCATGTAATGAAAAATGGAAGATTGTATGATGGCAATACATTAGATGCTGTTTACCCTAAAAAACAGACTTTGGGTACTTTCTGGTGGCAAGATTACAAACCAACGGGTGTTCCTGGGATTAAAAAATAATTGAAATTTCTGTTAAAGAAATAAAGTCATTCTGAAACAAGTTCAGAATCTCTTCCATTACAAACGATTAAGTAGGATGCTTAGTCCTACTTAAATCTACCTTTCAAAGCGACCAATTTTGAAGCCATATGCCCTTCTGGCTCAGAATGCTAATTGGTCTTGCCCGCTTTCTCTGGTTTTAAATTCTAATTAATGTAAGCTCTTTCCTTTTTATTAAAATTTAGCTAAACATATAAAGAGAGATTTGTACCTTCCTTACTTATGGGAACGGTTAAAGAATTTTATCAAGCAGCATTCGAAGAAGCACAAAAAGGTTACGATGAAGGCGGCATCCCTATAGGATCTGTAATAGTCCACGAAGGAGAGATCATAGGTCGTGGAAGGAACAGGCGTGTTCAAAATGGTTCTGCGATTCTCCATGGAGAAATGGATGCACTTGAAAATGCCGGAAGACTCCCTGCTTCTGTTTACAGTCAATGTACACTGTACACAACCCTATCTCCATGTCCAATGTGTTCTGGGACTATTCTATTATTCGGTATTCCTCGTGTAATCATTGGTGAGAACAAATCTTTTCTAGGTGATGAAGACAGGCTAAGAGACGCTGGTGTTGAAGTGGCTGTTTTGGATGATACTGAGAGTCACGCATTGATGCAACAATTCATTGAAGAAAAACCAAGTCTCTGGAATGAAGATATCGGTGTTTAAATAAGCTCCACTAAGAATATCTTTAATAGACCGGTGCTTTATTTTTAATTACCAATCGTAACTTAGGGTCATAATTCTTAAAGTTATGGCCAAATTTTACGATTCAATCTCTCAAAAACACCAGGAATTCATTCAAGCACAAAAGATGTTTTTTGTAGCTACAGCAGCAGAAGACGGTCGCATCAACTTATCGCCAAAAGGATTAGATTCCTTACGTGTCTTAGACAATAATCGCGTCGTGTGGCTTAACTTAACTGGCAGTGGTAATGAGACTGCAGCTCACCTAAAACTAGTTAACAGGATGACCATAATGTTTTGCTCCTTTGAAGGTAATCCATTGATTATGAGATTATATGGAACAGCAAGGGCCATTCACACCCAAGATTCAGATTGGAATGAGTATTACAAACATTTCGATGCTTCCCGTGGAGCTCGTCAGATTTTTGAGATGAAAGTGGAAACACTTCAAACTTCTTGTGGTTTTGCAGTTCCTCTTATGCAATATACTGCAGACAGGGACATTCTAGATGACTGGGTTGACAAAAAAACTGATGCTGAAATTCAAGAGTATTGGGCAAAGAAGAATCAAGAGAGTATCGATGGAAAACCAACAGGCATTTTTGAAGGTGCTTCTTAATTAATTATAAAAATTGGTATACTTCCGAATTTGAAGGGATAATCATAATCCATATTTCCAAACTAAGAGACTAAGCGACTTTTTACAAATTAGCGTACCTCTTGCCACTAAATGCATTGCAGATCAATCATTTAATCACTAAACTGATTACTTAACCAAAGTGACAAATGAACAAGCGCATTAAAATTATTCTCATATTATCTCTCCCTATTCTCCTTATTAGTGGCAGTGGTATGTTTTCTAGTGATGAACCATTTGTACAAGAGATTGAGCTCGGACGAAAGGGGTTACATGGCTACATTGCTTATGATTCTCCAAAATCACCTGAAGGCTTTGGGGCTGGTGTTTCTTTTTATACAGCCGCTTGGACATTGTTAGAAGCACCACTTAAGAACTTCCAAATTGGACTTCCAGGCACTTGGATAGTACCTGACAACCTGGACAATGAAACGATCCCACTATGTCCAACGGGTACCTATGCGCGTGATAATTGGGATCCAAGGGGTCCTACTTATCGAGATGTGTTTCAAACACTCGAAGGAGGTTTGGGTTATTGGGCAGGAAATAAATACCGATATGGTTCACCCAAATTCAGTATGAATGCCACAGCACAATGCTATGATTTTGAAATTGCCAGCCCAGGATGGTCATTCTTTTATGATAATGAAACACTGCCAACCGAAAGACTCGGAATAGCACAATTGCACAACCAAATCTTAATCCCACCAGATGGCCTGACTTTTAACGGAACGCCAGAAGGTGAGTTTATGGGTTATTCCTATATGGCCCTACCCTTCACAGATGCCTATGGAGATGAGATCATGCCGACTGGAGACCAAAGCTGGACTTGCTTCATAAATACTGAAAATTTCAAAGGACCGATTGCCTATTATTTACCCGAAACTTGGAGCAAAATCTCTAAAGACTACCCTATTATTAATGGTAAAGGGCTAGATGCCAAACCTGGAATAATTAGAGGTGGCGCTATGGAGATCAACACTGTTCCGCACTATGAATCAAAAGACAAAGACGGGACTTTGTATACCAAGATCCCTGCACTTAAATTTCCAGTAGATGAAAATGGAAAGGCTTCACTCGTTCAAGATCTAACCTTCTATAGTAAGGCTGCATTATTTAATGACTTACGCGACTGGAGGCATGGTCAATCCGCTACATCAGGTGTATTTAAAGAAGAAGGTGCTTTCAAACCTGAATTAAGCACAAAACCACCCAAATATGATCAGCGTAATAAACCGATCATTGAAATTGAGGAAATATTTAATACAGCAGTTTTTGACGCAAACGTATTTGGATTACAATGGGAAGAAGATACAAAATTCGAAAAAGGAGCCTTTCCTGAATACTTCAAAGAAGTCAATGGTGAAGTTGTTCCCGTTTTGGCGAAAGATGTCCCAAAAGAAACTGGATTGTTGGAAGCTGAATTTCCATTAGCTGGAAAAAGGCCTCCATTCACATCCCCATTAGAGGGAGTTTGGAAAAGTCCTGGTCCCACCTCAGGACCCTATACTGTAGTTTTGAATGATCAATCTACCGTTACCTATTATTGGTATAAATTCATTGATCAACCTGTCTTTCAACAATTTGATTGGGATGAAGCCAAGAAAAAAGAGTTGCAAAATTTTGTTGAAAACGTTCATAAAGAGTGGCCGATTGACAGAAATTATATTGCTCCACCGTCAAAGGGTAAATTGGTAAGTATGGATAATGCCCTTATCGTAACACCTCCAAAAGGGTTAGAATATGGCTATGTACCAATCGTTACTAAGCAGGATCGTCAATAAGGATAAAAGTTAAACTTTGGTCAAGCATTGTTCTATTAGTATAAAATTCATAATCTCGTTAATCATTCAAAAAAGCATCATGAAAAATTCAGTCAAATCATTTGCAATACTTTTCATTTCATTAATTCTAGTTGTCAGCTGTGGTGAAAAACAAACTGTGACTCCCGTTTCTTTAAAGGTAGATTATGAAAAGTTCACATTAGACAATGGACTAGAAGTTGTGCTCCATACCGACTATTCTGACCCTGTGGTTGCTGTTGCTTTAACAGCTCATGTTGGCTCAGCAAGAGAAATTGAAGGAAGAACTGGTTTTGCACATTTGTTTGAGCACCTTTTGTTTCTTGAATCAGAAAATCTTGGAAAAGGTGGTTTAGATAAAATGAGTGCAAGAATCGGAGGCTCTGGCGCAAATGGATCTACAAGTCGTGACAGAACAAACTATTTCCAGACTGTACCCATGGATGCATTGGAAAAAATGATTTGGGCTGAAGCCGATAAGCTTGGTTGGTTCATCAGTACCGTTACAGACGAAGTTTTAGCTAAAGAAAAGCAGGTTGTTAAAAACGAAAAACGTCAAAGTGGTGATAATCGCCCATATGGACACAATAGCTATGTAATTGACAAACAGCTTTACCCTGCAGATCATCCTTATAATTGGCAGGTAATTGGTTCATTGGAAGACCTTCAAAACGCCACTTTGCAAGACGTGAAAGATTTCTTCAATCGTTGGTATGTACCTAATAATGTGACCCTTGTAATTGCGGGTAATTTTGACCCGGCAAATGCAAAGGCATTGGTTAAAAAATACTTCGATGAAATTCCAGCCGGAGAAGAAGTTTCTAACATGGACGTAAGGCCCGGTGTAATTGCTGAAACGGTCAAACTTTATCATGAAGATAATTTTGCAAGAGTACCACAACTCACTATGGTGTGGCCGACTGTTGCGCTTTATCATCCAGATTCATATGCATTAAATGTACTTTCAAATTACCTCACTAGAGGAAAGCGTGCTCCCTTTTACAAAAAATTAGTAGTTGAAAAAGAGCTCACCTCTAATGCAAGTATGTTTAACAGAACCTCAGAATTAGCCGGCCAACTCCAACTAACAGTGAGGGCTTATGCCGATAAGGACCTAGATGATGTAGCAGCCGCGATCAATGAAGCATTCAAAAATTTCGAAGCAGAAGGTATCTCTCAAAAAGACTTAGATAGAATTAAAGCTGGCCAAGAAACTGCCTTTTATAATGGCTTAAACAGTGTTCTAGGTAAAGGTTTCCAATTAGCGCAGTACAACATATTTGCCAAAGATCCAGGGTTTGTCGAGAATGATGTAAACAATATCCTTGCTGTAACTACGGATGATGTAGTTGACGTTTATAATAAATACATCAAAGGGCAGTATTTTATAGCTACTAGTTTTGTACCAAGAGGCAGACTAGAACAGGCACTTGATGGTTCTACAAAGGCTGAAGTTGTGGAAGAAAAAATCATTCAAGGAGCTGAAGCATCTTTTGACGCTTCAATTCAAGCAGAATATGATAGAACACCTTCTACTTTTGACCGAACTCAAGAGCCTCCATCTGGTCCTACCCCAAAGGTAGAGTCACCTAGAATTTGGGAAGGTGGACTAGGCAATGGGCTTAAGGTCTATGGAATTCAAAATTCAGAAGTGCCTTTGGTAAGTTTCAATATTGTATTAGAAGGCGGAATGATCTTAGACAATTTGGATAAAGTTGGTGTTGCCAACTTAGTTGCAAGATTAATGACACAAGGCACGAAAAACAAAACACCTGAGGAGCTAGAACAGACGATTCAACAATTAGGAGCTTCTATTAGTATTCGTGCGGGAAAGGAAAGTATTTCTATATCTGGTAATACATTGGCTAGAAACTACTACAAGACCCTTGATTTAGTTGAAGAAATGATATTAGAACCCCGATGGGACCAGAAAGAATTTCAATTGGTCAAACAAAGTGTAATAAGTAATATCAGGCAGCAAGAAGCAAATCCAAATGCTGTTGCCAACAATGCATATAACCTGCTACTCTATGGTAAGAATAATATTCTTTCACAGAACATACTCGGTTCTGAAAGCTCGGTAAATGCCATTACACTCGAAGACTTAAGGCTATATTATGCAAACAACATCTCTCCTTCAATTGCAAAAATGCATGTCGTTGGTGATATCAATCAGGGTGACGTCATGCATTCATTAAAGGGCTTGAATGATAAATGGGAAGCCAAAGAAGTAAGGATTCCAAAAATCGAAATGCCTACCGCTCCCTCTAAATCTCAAGTATACTTTTATGACGTTCCTGGTGCAAAACAATCTGTCTTGAATTTCGGATATGCAGCACTCAAAGCTACAGATAAAGATTACTACCCGGCTTCTGTTATGAATTATATTCTTGGTGGCGGTGGATTTGCCTCGCAGCTGACGCAAGAACTCAGAGAAGGAAAAGGCTATACTTATGGAATCGGTTCTAGGTTCTCAGGGTCTAAGAACGCAGGTGCTTTTACAATTAGCAGCGGAGTACGAAGTAATGTCTCTTACGAATCATCTCAACTTGTAAAAGATATTGTTACAAATTATGGCAAAAATTTTAGCGAAAAGGACCTTGAAGTCACTAAGGGATTTCTAATCAAAAGTAATGCAAGAGCCCTAGAAACGGCAAATTCTAAACTTAGCATGCTACAAAACATAAGTACTTATGGCTGGGCTAAAGATTACGCTAAACAACGTGAAGAGATTGTCAAGAACATGACTGTCACAGAAATTCAAGAATTAGCTGATAAATACCTGAATACAGATAAAATGGTATGGCTTGTTGTTGGTGATGCCAAAACGCAAATGAAAGGCATGGAGAAACTTGGTTTTGGTAAGCCAATTTTGATTAATGATATGGCAGGTCCTGAGAACAAATAATTTAAGCCATTCAATGGTTTACATAAATAGGAAACCTAAGTAAAATAGTATTTATCAGCAGTATATGAAGAATTGGAAAAAGGTAGTTCTTGTCATTTTAATCATAATCTCTATTGCAGGAGTATGGTTCTATCCAAAAATAAAAAGGGTTTACCTTACGATGCATTTATTTGATGAAGATAAGATTGTCGAGAATTTTAGGTCTTTTGATAAAATCTGGCCCCATGCTGAATTAAAGGCTTCCACTTACCCGTATGTATATCCTAAATCAAGTAATCGTCTATTAGTGCATGAATTTGTTTATGAAGGACAATCGGTCAATACCAGCAAGTTCTTAGAAGCCTCTTGGACTACTGGCTTGCTAGTAATCCAGAATGATTCAATCGTCTATGAGAATTATTATTTAGGAAATTCACCCGAAACTAAAAACATCTCTTGGTCTATGGCTAAGTCTTTTATTTCAGCATTAATAGGTATAGCGATAGACGAAGGACACATCAACAATATTGAGGAAAATATAGAGGTTTACCTTCCAGAATTAATTGGTTCGGGTTATGAAGGAGTACGCATAAAAGACCTCCTTCAAATGGCTACAGGGGTTAAATTTGATGAAGACTATGGTGACTTCAATAGCGACATCAATCGCTGGGGAAGAGGATTTGCTTTGGGCCAATCTCAGAATGAGTTTGCCGCCACACTGGAAAGGGAAACTGCTCCCGGAAAAGTAAATCACTATGTTAGTATCAACACTCATGTGCTTGGCATGCTGCTGAACAGGGCTACTGGACAAACAATTACATCCTATATGCAAGAGAAGCTATATACTCCTATGGGCATGGAAAATGATGGTTATTGGTTGATCGATGGTGCAGGAATGGAAGTCGCTTTAGGCGGTCTGAACTTGACACTAAAGGATTATGCTAAAATCGGTTCTCTCTTTCTACACAATGGACGTTGGGATGAAAAACAAATTGTACCCGAAGCATGGGTAACAGAATCTACTTTACCCGATGGACCGCATGTACAACCTGGTGAACAATTTGGTTATGGTTATCAGTGGTGGATTCCTAAAAGCGATCAAGGTGAATACATGGCTCAGGGAGTATACAATCAGAACATCTACATCAACCCAACGACCAATACGGTGATAGTTAAGCTTTCAGCCAACCCGTTCTATAATGACAAGAGTTTAATTACCAGCAGAAGCGATGCCGCTTTGGCCCTATTTAGAACTGTAGCGAATTCATTTGAATAATGTTGATAATTCACAATTAACTAAACAAGGAGATTAAGACCAATCTGTTCATGCAATACTTCACATCACTCCTATTGCAATAAAACAAAATTTTCTTCCTTGGATAGTACCCCTAATTTCAAGAAATTGACTTAATCAAAGGATAACTTTTAGCCATGAAAAAGGAAAATCATATTCAGCAAAAAATGTTTCAGGAACTCTCATCCAAAGGCATTTTCGACAAAGTTCAATCATATGGTTATTCGTATTTAGATAAAGCACTTGAAAGAAATGTCTACCCAAATGATGAGGCATTAAGTAATTTGACAGCTTTTGAGCATGAATTGCAGGAGGAATCAATTGGGGCAATTGACGTTATAGCACAACTGAATGATTATGGAAGTCCCGCTACTGTTTCTCAAATCGGCGGGAGGTACTTTGGCTTTGTGAATGGAAGCTCAGTACCTACAGGTATGGCTGCCAAACAATTGGCTACATTTTGGGATCAAAACTCAGGAATGCAAGTCATCTCTCCCATTGCTTCTAAATTGGAAACAGTTGTGCAAGGATGGTTAAGAAAACTCTTCAACTTACCTGCGAGTACTGTTGCAGGATTCGTGAGTGGCACTTCATCGGCAAACCTCTGTGGATTGGCTGCAGCCAGGTATCGTTTACTAAAACGACAAGGCTGGGATATTAATAATCAAGGACTTAACAATGCTCCACCTTTAAGGATCGTAACAGGAAAACATGCGCATTCTACTATACTAAAAGCAATTAGCATATTAGGATTCGGCAAAGATAATATCGAATGGGTAGATGTTGACGATCAAGGTAGATTGGTAGTTGACGCAATTCCTGAATTGGACAGCAAGACCATTCTTATTCTTCAAGCAGGCAATGTAAACTCTGGTGCATTTGATCCATTAGATGCTGCATGTACTAAAGCAAACGATGCCAATGCATGGGTACATGTTGATGGTGCATTTGGACTTTGGGCCCAAGCGGTCGATAACCTGAAGCATTTAACCAAGGGGCTTGAAAAGGCTAACTCTTGGGCAGTCGATGGGCATAAAACACTCAACACACCCTATGATTGCGGTATTGCCCTCTGTGAAGATGAAGATGCGCTTGTTTCGGCACTTCATATGACCGGAAGCTATATAATTATTGGTGATGAACGTGATGGTATGTTTTATACACCTGAAATGTCAAGGAGGTCCAGGGTCATTGAGCTTTGGGCTACCATACGTTATTTAGGGAAAAGTGGTATTAATGAAATGATATACGGATTCCATGAGAGGGCAGCTCAATTTGGTAGGGAAATAGTTGCTACAGAAGGATTTGAGGTACTTAATGATGTTGTAATGAATCAGGTAATTGTAGCATGTGCAACTGATGAGCTCACGGAACGAGTCAATCTAAGAATTCAGGAATTAAGAGAATGTTGGGTGGGAGGTGCCTCCTGGTTTGGGAGAAAAATTATTCGCGTAAGTATTTGTTCATGGGCCACAACAGAAGATGACATAACACGATCAGTCAAATCATTTGAAAATGCATTGACTGAATGCAAAAAATAATCACTTTTAGTACTGTACAGATAATATTAAAAAAGCCTTCCCATAATGAGAAGGCTTTCAATTCCTTAATATATACCCCTAATTCCTTAGATAGAGATTCCCATAAAACTCATAAAAGCAAGGCCCATCAGACCAGTAATAAACATGGTGATGCCCAGTCCTTTCAAACCGTCAGGTACATTTGAATACTTTAATTTTTCTCTGATTGCTGCCAAAGCGATAATTGCTAAGAAGAATCCGAATCCAGAACCAAATCCAAATACTGATGCTTCCGCGATTGTATAATCTCTTTGTGCCATGAACAACGAAGAACCAAGAATAGCACAGTTTACTGCTATTAGTGGCAAAAATATACCCAATGAACCATAAAGTGATGGAGAGAATTTTTCAATCATCATCTCAACAAGCTGAACCATTGCCGCAATAATTGCGATGAACATGATAAAGCGTAAGAAAGTTAAATCGATAGTTGCGAATTTTGGTCCTAACCAAGTTAACGCCCCTTCATTCAATATATATTCATTCAGTAACCAGTTCATTGGTACTGTGATTGTCAATACAAATACTACCGCTATTCCCAGTCCAAATGCTGTAGACACCTTTTTAGAAACAGCTAAGAAAGAACACATGCCTAAGAAATAGGCGAATACCATGTTCTCTATAAAAATTGATTTGATACCTAAGTTTATTAAATCCATGATTCCTTATTTAGTGTTCTACGTAGCCCGTTTTGGTACGCTGTACCCAAATGATAATTCCTAATACTATAAATGCTCCTACTGGAGAAACCATCAAACCATTGGCTTGAAAATTTTCAAATCCTATTGCTTCAAATACTGGATAACCAAATACTTTACCTGATCCCCAAATTTCTCTGAAGAACGCAACTGCTAAGATGATCCAAGAATAGCCCAAGCCACTCCCTAAACCATCCAGTGCGGAATCATAAGGCTTGTTAGCCAAGGCAAACGCTTCAAGGCGCCCCATTACGATACAGTTAGTGATTATCAATCCAATAAATACAGCTAATTCTTTGTACATGTCAAAGGCATAGGCCTTAAGTACTTCGTTAACTAATGTTACCATTGTAGCCACAACAGCCAGTTGTACAATGATCCTCACTCTTCCTGGAATCAAGTTTCTCATTAAAGAAATCAACAGGTTAGAGAAAACCATAACAAAAACTACCGAAATGGCCATGACCATGGTAGGCTTCATTTGGGTCGTTACTGCCAATGCAGAACAAATCCCCAAAACTTGTACGGTAACTGGATTATCGTCATTCAAAGGATCGGTTATAAACTTTTTCCTCCTTTTCGAAAGGAGTGCTTCCTTTGGTTTTGCTAACGGTGCTTCTAAAGTTTCTGTACTCATAACTTTTTTAGGTAGTCTTATTAATTAATGGCCATTGCCCCTTTTTTGGCGTGTTTATCAAAGTAGTTTTGATAATAGCCATAGTAATTATTCAGCATGGCATTTACGCCATTTGCCGTAAGTGTAGCACCTGACATGCCATCAACCTTATGCGGGCCAAGCTCTGACTCAGGCGTATTTTCTCTTTTCACCATGTCCAAACTTACAATACTTCCATTTTGATCAACGAATGTTTTGTCTTTGTATCTAGCCTGAACGCCCCCTTCAGTAATTCTAGCTCCTAATCCCGGAGTTTCTCCTCTGTGTGAAAATGTGATACCTCTGACAGAATTGAGATCTGTATTAATTGCCATAAAACCCCAAATCGCATCCCAAAGCCCCGCTCCAAAAACTGGAAGTATATAAGCTTCAACATTATCAACTTGTCCTGGTTTGTGATATTTAAATACAGGATACTGCCTTTCTTCAACAGGTTTTTTATAATTCTTTTCAATATTCACATTCTCAGCAACCATCGACTCACCTTTTTCATTAGTTGTAAGAATATTACCTTGATAATCTGCGACCACCGAAGAAATAACTTGGCTATATAATTCAAGTATTGCTTCTGGTTCCATCTGCTTAATATCGGCCATTGGCATTACCGCTCCTAGGATCTGTTTTTTAGTATCCAAATCCTGTGCCTTTTTCTGAGCAGGTCCCAATACCTGAGAAACGCCAGAAAGTAATCCTCCTAAAACTGCCGTGAGTATTAATGAGAATGCTATGATATATGTATTAGACTGTTGCACGTGCTAACCTCCTTTTCTTATTTCCTTGAACTACATAATAATCTATTAATGGAGCAAACACATTCATAAAGAGAATTGCCAGCATAATTCCTTCGGGATATGCCGGGTTAAGTACCCTCACTATAATGGTTAAAAATCCAATCATAAATCCATAAATCCATTTCCCTCGCTCCGTTTGAGCGGCAGAAACAGGATCAGTTGCCATAAAAACGGCACCAAATGCCAAACCTCCAATTACCATATGGTACATCGCCGGCATTTCCATATATGTATTTAAAGCGAAAGCATTCATTAACATTCCTGTTAAAAAAGCACCACCAAATACACTCACAATAATCTTCCAGCTCCCTACACCCGTGGCAATTAATATAACTGCACCAATTAAGGCTGCTAGCGCTGATGTCTCTCCAATTGATCCAGGAATAAAACCAAAGAACATATTGGAGAAACTATAGAAATCACCGCCCAGTACTGCATTGGTCTGGGCCAGCTTGTCTACTACTGCAACACCTTCGTTAGAAGCTTCTACAGATAGTGCCAGTGAAGTAGCTCCAGAATAACCATCTACTGGCACTTTATCTCCTAGATAGGTCCATACTTCGCCCGCAATCTGAGTTGGGTATGCAAAATATAAGAACGCCCTTGCAGTCAAGGCGACATTCAAGATGTTCATTCCTGTTCCTCCAAACACTTCTTTACCGATTATCACAGCAAAGAATGTTGCCAAACCAACTTGCCATAAAGGAATAGTAGGTGGTACAATCAATGGAATCAACATCCCTGTCACAAGGTAACCTTCATTCACATCGTGTTGGCGAATCACGCATATTGCGAATTCAGTCAAGAGACCTACACCATATGAAACGGCAATAATTGGCACTACTTTAAGTGCACCAATTCCAAATTTCTCTAAAAGACTTGCATCCACTCCAGTAGCTAAATAATATTGATGACCAACATTCCACATGCCGAACAATAAACACGGCACCATGGCTATGATTACCGTCATCATCATTCTCTTTAAGTCAATCCCGTCTCTTATCTGAACACCTTTGCTATTCGTTACATCTTTTGGAGCAAAGAAAAGCGTTCTGTGTCCTTCATAGATCGGATGAAATTTTTCGTACTTCCCTCCTTTTTCTACGAGCGGCTTAATTTTATCAAATGCGTTTTGTACAAACTTCATATCAACTCTTCAATTAACTGGTCTGAATCAAGGTTAATCCTTCTCTCAAAATAGATTGAAGGTCGTGTTTCGACACGTCGATAAATTCGCAAATAGCGACATCCTCTTCTATTAACTCATAGATGCCTAAGGCTTCAATATTATCAAAATCTTCCGCAAGAATCGCTTTGAATAAATAATCAAAGTAAATGTCCATCGGAACAACCTTTTCAAAAGCACCTGTCATTACAAAGGCCCTTTTCTCACCATGAACGTTTGTATCAACCACATACTCCTTATTAGCCTTGTTCATAAATGACAAGAGACCAAATGCTTTGTGGAAACTTACTTTGTTCTTCGTTGGCAATATCCAACCAAAGGCTTCTTCATAATCACCTTCTGGTATAACCGTTACTGAATTATCATAGAAATTCAAATAACCATTAGATTCTATCTTCTCACCAGTAAGTACGTTACCAGAGATATACCTTACATGATCCTGTTTGATGTTTCCATCAATCATTTTATTAATACATGCTCCAGTATATGTTGAATAATACTGCGGTGTTTCTACTTCTGAGCCTGTCAATGCAACTAATTTTGAAGCATCATACTTACCTTCCAAGAATAATTTCCCTATTTGGGTTACTCCGTAAGGTGAAATTGTCCAAGCCACTTCTCCTTTATTCATCGGATCGATATGATGTATTTGGACCCCTACATTACCAGCAGGATGAGCACCAGAAATTTTGTTATCCTGAACATTCTGCACATTGGCAAAAATAGTAGAGACCTCACCATCCAGATCATGGTTTAAGTGAATTCTACCTTCAGTAAATTTTTTAAGGATATTGATCCCAGCTTGAAAAGCTTCATCCTGCCCTTTAAGGGTGTAGGCAGTATCAGCTGCCAAAGGATGGGTATCAAATGCTGAAATAAATATCGCCTTAGGCGTATCGGCCTCATTAGCCACAATACCATATGGTCTCTGGATAAGGTTTGGCCAAACACCCCCTTTAAGCATAATGCTCTGTGCATCCTCCTTACTAAGGTTATATATTTCTGAAACATTATGAGAAGGAAAGACCTCGTACTCAATTTCTTTATCTGCTAGGATCTTTATTTCGAGAATTTTTCTCTTGGCTCCTCGCTTAACTTCGACAATTTCTCCACTTACAGGCGAACAGTACATTATATCCTCTTGCATTTTGTTATAAAGCACTGGTGTTCCTGCCTTTACATTGTCGCCTTCAGCAACAAGTAATTTAGGCCTTAACATGCCAACAAAATTAGTGGGTTTTAATGCAAATGTTTCAGGCTGAGATGAATCAGAGATTCTCTTTTCTGCCTTACCTGCGAGATTTATGTCAAAGCCTTTTTTAAGCTTTACAATCTTGGACATACTCTTTTAGTTGCGAATCAAAAGGTTGATTTTAATGCTGTAAAAGTAATGAATTTATAAGCAAAAAAGTTTCAATTTTCGCTTTACTTTTTCCAAATCAATCGCTTTTGAAACGATTATTTTTTTATTCGATGCGAAGGTTAAAAATTGTTATGCAAATGCCAAATTTGAATCCAATTCTTCTATGAATTCAGCAACATTTTTCATTAGCCACATCGGTGTTGATGTTGCTCCGCATATTCCGACCTTATCTGTGGCTTTAAACCAGGCCTTATCTACCTCTTCTTTGTTTTCAACAAAGTAACTTCGCGGATTCTCTTGTAAGCAAACACCATGTAGTGCTTTGCCATTAGAGCTTTTCTTTCCACTAACAAATACTATCACATCATTCTCTGATGCAAATCGCTCTAACTGAGGCTCTCTATTAGAGACTTGTCTACAAATACTATCGTTGGCTTTAAAGTCTATTTCTTGAAGCTCACCTTTTTCGGCTTTGATTCTTTCTTCAATAATTGCTCGGATTCGATAAAAGGCTTTAGTGCTTTTTGTTGTTTGACTAAATAGAGTCACTGGTTTAGAAAAATCTATTCTCTCTAAATCTTCATCTTCCATCACTACAATGGCATCATCACTCGTTTGACCAGTTAGACCTATTACCTCAGCATGGCCCTCTTTGCCGAAAATAACAATCTGACCATCAGCATTAATCATTTTATCATAAGCTATCTTGACCCTATTCTGGAGTTTAAGCACCACAGGACATGACGCATCAACCAACTCTAAATTATTATCTAATGCCAATTTGTAGGTTTCAGGTGGTTCTCCATGTGCTCTGATTAATACTTTAGCATTTCGGATATCTTTTAATTGCTCACGGTCAATGATCACCAAGCCTTTATCATTCAAGCGCTTAACCTCCATACTATTGTGAACAATATCACCTAAGCAATATAGCTTCCCCTCTTCCATTTCATCTTCCGCCATCTGGATGGCGAATTCAACACCAAAGCAATACCCTGAATTTTCGTCAATCTTTACTTCCATGAGCTAAACATTATTTTCTGTACTAATCTTACTATTTGCCAAATTTAACACTTGTTGAACTTGATCTTGAAATTCAAGGTCAGAAGTATCAATCTCAATGGCATCTGCTACTTTGATTAATGGACTTTCTTCCCTCGTTGTATCTTGAAGGTCTCTTGATCTAAAATTTTCTGCAATCTCTCCAATAGAAACATGCTCTCCTTGTTCCTTCAATTCTAAATGCCTTCTTGTGGCACGTGCAATATCAGTTGCGGTCATGAAAATCTTAAGTTCCGCTGCTGGAAAAACCACAGACCCAATGTCTCTACCATCCATGATTACTCCTTTAGATGCACCCATTGCCTGTTGTTGAGACACCATTGCATCCCTTACTGCCTTAATTGCTGACACTGGACTCACCTTTTCAGACACATACATTTTTCGGATTTCACCTTCTACATTTTCTCCATTCAAAAAAGTCTCACTCTTTTCTAATGCCACATTAAAGCGGAAGTCAATTTCTATTTCAGAAAGTGCCTTACTTACAGATATCGCATTATTGAGGTCAATTTTGTGCTGTATAAAAAACAATGCTACGGCCCTGTACATGGCCCCAGAATCTATAAACTTGTATTGCAATAAGTTAGCAACTGCCTTGGCTGTGCTGCTTTTTCCGCATCCCGAATGGCCGTCAATAGCAATATTAATTTTCACTGTTTTAATATTTTGATCAAAGATAAGGCTTAGTGAATAATTAAGACCGAGACTTTGTCATTTTATTTATAATACGCCACTAAATAGAAAGATTTGATTTCTATATATACCAAGGTTTATTGTGAAACAATTAGTTTTGTCTCTTAACCCAATAGTTGGTGCTTTTAAATATTTTGGTGGACCTTCATGGTGCAGCTCTAATTATAAATCATATGAAATTTAAAGAAGTCTTAATAATTACACTTGCCTGTTTTTTATTCGCAATTAGCTCGTGTAAAACAAATACAGAAAAAACTACTGAAAAAAGCACCACAGCTAAATCAGGATCTCCAGATTTCGAAATTTCCTTAGCACAATGGTCGCTTCATAAAAAATATTTTGGCGATATACCAGCGAGGGGTGGTTATGACTGGTTTATTGAAACACTTGAAAACAGACCCGATGAAGCAATTGCTCCAGGACAAGACCCTCTTGATTTTCCAAAAGAGGCTGCATCCTTTGGCATTAACGCTATTGAGCTCGTAAACACATTCTATTTTGGGAAGGTAGACGATCGCCCCTATTGGGAAAAATTCAAGCAAAACTGTGAGGATGCAGGAGTCGAAGTAGGGCTTATCATGTGTGATCTATTAGGAGATTTAGGAGATGCAGATCCTGTGGCGCAAAAAATTGCCGTCGAGAAACATTACAAATGGGTGGATGTGGCAAAATTCCTAGGCGCTCACACCGTCAGAGTCAATGCAGCTGGTAAAGGAACCGCAGCCGAAGTTGCCATCAATGCGGCAGCTGGACTTAAAGAATTGGGCGAATATGGCAAGCGCAATGGCATCAACATCGTTGTTGAAAACCATGGAGGACACTCTTCTGATGGCTCTTGGCTAGCAGGGGTAATGAAAGCAGTCGACATGAAGAATGTGGGTACATTACCTGATTTTGGAAATTTTTGTATAGAAAATGGTCCTAATGGTTGTTCCAAGGAGTATGATCGGTACAAAGGCATTGAAGAATTAATGCCTTATGCAAAAGCGGTGAGTGCAAAAAGCTTAGTATTTGATAAGAATGGTGATGAGGCAAACATTGACTTTTACCGAATCATGAAAATTGTTCAGGCATCCGGTTTTAAAGGTCATATCGGAATCGAATATGAGGGAAATGAATTATCTGAAGAGGATGGCATTAAGAAAACCATTTTACTTTTGGAGAAAGCATTTAAATCACTTGACTAGTCTCTTCCAGTCATCAACATCACACGTATTCGGAGCAGCAGAAAGGTTAATTAATTATGAAAATAAGCGGTCACATCATCGATATCAGGAGTAAAAGAATTTTTGATGGTCAAGTCACAATATCCGGTAAGTACATCACTTCTATTGAGGAAGTCGAAAATGTTGACGATCAATATATTCTTCCTGGCTTTGTTGATTCACATGTTCACATTGAAAGTTCTATGCTTGTTCCATCCGAATTTGCAAGGCTAGCAGTTGTACATGGTACCGTCTCCACTGTTTCTGATCCACATGAAATTGGCAATGTCCTTGGTGTTTCCGGTGTGGAATACATGATTGACAACGGGAATAAAGTCAATTTCAAATTCAATTTTGGAGCACCCTCTTGTGTTCCGGCTACAAGCTTCGAAACTGCTGGTGCCCAAATCACCCCTGCACAAGTCGAATATTTATTACAAAAACCAGAAGTGAAATATTTGGCAGAAATGATGAATTGGCCTGGTGTTTTGTATAAAGATCCAGTCGTCTATGAAAAACTCAACATTGCTAAAAACCTAGGTAAACCTATTGATGGACATGCCCCTGGGCTGCGAGGTGAACAAGCAGAAAACTATATAAAAGCAGGTATTTCAACAGACCATGAATGCTTCACAAAGGAGGAAGCTTTAGACAAGCTTAAACATGGAATGAAGATTGCCATTCGTGAAGGCAGCGCAGCTAAGAATTTTGAGGCGCTCATTGACTTGCTAAATGATTACCCTGAAATGATCATGTTCTGCTCAGACGACAAGCATCCAGACAATTTGGTGGAAGGCCATATCAACCAATTAGTACTAAGGGCACTTGCTAAAGGAATTGACTTATTCAAGGTCCTTAATGCCGCTTGTATTAATCCTGTAGAACACTATAAACTAGATGTTGGCACTTTAAGGGTGGGAGATTTTGCAGATTTTATTACCGTTAATAAGCTACATGATTTTGACATTCTTGCCACCTATATCAATGGAGAAAAAGTAGCAGAGAATGGCACAAGCAATATTGAAACTGTAAATAATGAAATCATTAATAATTTTAACCGTGAGCCAATTGTCATTGACGATATTAAGGTAAGGGCCACAGCAGAGACTATTAATGTCATTGAGGCCATGGATGGTCAATTAATTACCAACTGTTTAAAGTTTACTGCTAAAACGGACGATGAGGGCTTTGCTATTTCTGATGTTGAAAACGATGTACTCAAAATGGTCGTTGTAAATAGGTATGCCCCTGCTGCCCCATCAATTGCATTTATTAAGAATTTTAATTTAAAGGAAGGTGCCTTGGCCTCCTGCGTTGGGCATGACTCTCATAATATAATTGCAGTTGGTGTCGATGATCAATCAATATTCGAAGCAATCAACCTCATAGTTGAAGCAAAAGGTGGTGTGAGCGCTGTTTCCAATTCTGAAACACAACTGCTTCCGCTACCTGTGGCAGGGATAATGTCAGCTGATGATGGCTACGAAGTGGCAAGCAACTATTCAAAAATTGATGCACTTTCCAAACAAATGGGTAGCACACTCGTTTCCCCATTCATGACATTATCTTTTATGGCATTATTAGTAATACCTGAATTGAAATTGAGTGACAAAGGTCTATTTGATGGTATTCAGTTCAAGTTCAAATCTCTATTTGAATAATCCGACACCTGGAACAACATGAAAACCAACTAAGCCTTTGGTTATACAACTAGAACACCCTAACTTATCAAAAGCCTAAAAATTTAAAAAGTCATGCGAAAGCTTATTTTGTCACTCTTCTCTCTGTTTTTAATCAATCTACTTTATGCTCAAGTCAATCCACCAGACGATCCAGCATTAAGTAAAAGTGCTGCAGAACATCAAGCAATGTCTTCAGACTACATGAGTGTAAAAGATTATCGCCAAGCAGCCAACTCATTGAATTGGCTAATGATTAATGTACCTTATTATTATGAAGGCATTTATATTCATGCTTATAAGGCATATGAACAATTGGCGATTTCAGAAGAAAACACTGAGCAAAAAAAAGCACTCATAGACTCCATGATTATTAGTTATCGTTTAAAAGGAGAAGTGTTCAATCTTAATGATCGTGAAAAAAACAACCTTGCCTATAAGTATTATAAATATTACAAAAATGACAAGGACAAGATAGAAGAGGCCTTATTGACCTACCAAGAGGCCTATGAATACCCAGAAAATGTAATTAACAATAATGTTGTCGCCTATATGGACATTATGAGGCGTTATGCAAAATTCGGGAATGAGGTCACGACTGATGAAGTCTTTGAAGTTTTCGATAAAGTCATCAACGTGATAGATATTAAACAACAACAAGGCGTATCTCTAAAAAAACTTGAGCAATACAGTAAGATCGTTAATGACATACTAACGGACATAGTTGGCAATGGAACTGATGGAATAGATTGTAGTTTTATTGAAGAAAATTTTGGGCCTCGACTGGATGAAGACAAAGATGTCGATGATGCTAAGCGCGTATTTACCCTCCTACTGAACAATAACTGTACTGACAATCCCTACTACATTAAGTCTGCAGAAATTCTGTGGTCTGCCGATCCTACTTCTGGCTTAGCTAAAATTCTGGCTAGATTTCATGCTAAATTAGGTGATTTCGACTTGGCGGCTGAATGGTACGAACAAGCAATTGAAGTAACGGACACAAAATCAAAAAAGGCCATAATCAAAATGAATTTAGCCAACATCTATGCCGCCAATAATGAAAAAAGTAAGGCAAGAGATGCTGCATTATCTGCTGTTAATTTTGACCAGAGTATAAGTAAAGAAGCATACAGCTTTGTGGGTAATCTTTACTATAATAGTTTCAATGATTGTAAAAAATCAGATGACAAATTTCAAGATTACGCAGTATTTATGGCGGCTTATGACCTCTACGCTAAAGCTGGGAATTCAAGCGGGATGGAAAAAGCGCAAGCACAATTCCCAACAAATTCAGAAGTTCACACTTATAACAAGACAAAAGGTGAAACAATAAACATTGGTTGCTGGATAAAAACTGTAACAAAATTAAAAACTAGACCGACGAATTAATAGGATGAAGGAATTAGAAAAACTTTTTAAAGAATTGGGTGAAAAAATCCAAGAAATGATGGACATGGCCAAAGATGCCACAGAAGATGTTCGCGAAGAAATGAAAGGCCCAATTG
>Ga0209223_10000620_pt1 | contig 40971 bp, 50 predicted proteins | sample COG_06_FD_184750 | JGI IMG/M metagenome (GOLD analysis project Ga0209223, IMG submission 184750) | Pelagic Microbial community sample from North Sea - COGITO 998_met_06 (SPAdes) (version 2) | ecosystem: Environmental > Aquatic > Marine > Neritic zone/Coastal water | place: Helgoland, sampling...
AAATACTTGAAGTTTTGTAATCATACACCTTACGGTTTTGTGTTTTAAACAACGTATCTATTAGCTTATAAAAACGTGCTGTAATAATCTTACGTTCTAGCTTATTATCTAAAAAAGAACCTTGTTTGAGATTCGCTGTATATACAGGATTAAAATCAGTACTTCCAATATTTTGAAAACGAAAATCAATGGATCTATTGGGAAGCTTATCAAGTCCGCTTAAATTGAGAATCCATGAAACAGAGGGTTTAACAATAGTAGTGCTGTCGGTTCTATCTGCCATTACCGTAATGTCAATGGCAGTATTGTCTTTTGTTTGGCATCCTACTAGAATACCTAACAAACATATAATCGAGAATGTTTTCATCTTTTTAATTTTTTAATGATTTTTATAGAATTGGGTCATTGGGAGTATGATGCTGATAATTTAATTTTAACGGCCGCAAATCTGCATCTGTTTGTGTAAACAGGCGTGCACATTTTCCGTTGGTCTTTAAATATAATTCTGCTTTAAACTCATGAAAACAAGAATACATCCTGGTCTGAACTTCTTGCTCTAATTGTTTTCCTAATAATTGAATGTTCTTATAATCAATTAGGCGTTGTCGTAAATTAGGCTCTAACTGCTGTTGCTCTGTAATAAGAACTTCACGTTTGTGCTGTAAACCTTTTAATTCTTGTAAATCGTCTTTGTATTTTTTATAAGCCTTTTTTACTTGTTTACTTGGGCGAAATTCATGAACTAAATATGTGGCAACTAAATAGGCAAAGAAATTAACTAGTGTTGGAACTAAAGGTGAAGACAAAAACACCTTTTCCATCTCTGGATTCAAGGCATTTAAATAAGTGACACGCATCATACTAAACAAATAAAAGATTGCGAAAATTGGTAGCGCCATCAGTGAAAAAACCAAAACTTGTCGCTTCCAATTATTTCCACCAAAACGTGCAACAATGCTAGGTGTTATATGCGCCCAATAGAACACAATAATTCCTGAAATAATAGCGATTGCAGCAGCCGATAAAATTCCCCCGCCTAAAATGGAGTAAATCTCTAGGTTTGCTAATAGTTCAAACCCTCCTAAAAAATACAGTACTAATAATACACGGCTCCAAGCAACAATTGCTGATTTATGCTCTTTCCCTTTGGGGTCAAATTTTGCATTGACCACTGCTAATGTATCTTCTGTTTCTTCTATTTTACGAGATACTTCTTTATAAGAAGCTTTCATATCCGTAATATCAGTCTCTCCTTTTACCGATTGTAATTCTCCATTTAAACGGTTGTCAATCGTGTCTGCTATTTTTTGGTAATCCAAAGTAATAGTAGAGGTAAACTCTGCAATGGTGCTTGTTTTTGGGATTTCTGAAAAACGTAACGCACTTAATTTTTGTGCACTTTGTTGATGCTTCTGTATCAATAGGATATCTTGTTCTGCAATAATTGTAGATAACTCCCTATCTACAATATTGGTTACTGTGTTTTCTGATTTTGATTTCTTAAATAATTTCATAATTTTTGTTTTTTAGATTCATTTTCTCTTGTTTTTGCACCCACCAGTTTTGAAGTAGCTGATTTATATCTAGTTTCCTAGATACCAAAGCATTACGGTTCCGTTTGTTGAGGGAATTAAGATGTGTAGTTTTCATAAAAATGGTTTTAATAAATAATTAAATTGTATTTTTACGAAATGGAATACCCGTGTAATTATGGGCATCCATTTCTTACATACGGTGCAAATGCACTCGTTAAGGACCTACAGCGTGAGCTTCCTGCAAGATGTTACACGCTGTTTTTTATTGATGTATTCTGGATTTCTATTCTTATGTTTTCATAATTTCTTTTTTTTAGTTAAACAAATTCTTGAATAAAAACACTCGTGAAGTAAAAGGAGAAAGGAAGAAGTAATTTTGGAATCTTAACTAAATTGAAGGAATAAAAAAAAGTCTAAAATTAGAAACAACTTTCCAACTTTAGACTTTGATAAATAGATAACAAAATTGGGTGTGATACACACAGAGAAGTTGTTGCTTCTGCCAATCTCCGTGTTTATGCCACGGCGCTTATTATCTATTTGACGCAAAATTACGTCAAAATATTTAAATCACAAAATATTTTTATCTTTTACAAATGAAATCCGCCCTAAAAAAAGATAAATACATTGCAGTAATTGAAATTAGTTCAACTGCTATTAAAACCTTATTAGGTTTGCCAAAATATGTCAGTAGAAAAACTGAAGATATTTCTAGATTTAAATATCCTATACTGACACCTGTCTATATTGAAAGATATATTGACGATTCAAATACCCTAGATATCAATAAATTTGAGAAACAAATACTCCCTGAGATTTTAAAAGCAACTTCAAAAATTCTTAAGGAGGTTACGCAAGCAATTCGCATAATAATTACTGGATATCTTAGAAATATTAGTAATTCTCGAGAGATCAGTATACTAATTGAGACCCATATTAAAAAACTCGTTAAGAATAAAAACATGGAGTTAGAAGTACTCACACCAGAGAGAGAGTCTTACTTAAGTTTTATCTCTTGGTTAAACACATACAATTTCAAAAATGAGGATTTTGAATTATATAATTCTTTTTTTTTCCATCTATCCAAAGGATTACATATAGATATAGGTGGAGGGACTACTGAAGTATCTGTTTTCAAAGGAGATGATTTTTCTAATACAACAAGCCTAGATATTGGTACTGATAAAATTAAAAATACCATCTTGAAAAAAAGGCAGATGAGTAAAGTCACCCTTCTTGATTTAAATAAAGAAATAGAATCCTTTATTTCAAAGAAGCTAGAAAGTTATTTTAGTGAAGTTTATCAAATTGATTATTCTGTTATAACAGGAAGTAAAACATTTTTAGTCTATGAAAGTAAGGTCAATTCAGAAGGAAAAAAAGATTTATCATTGGTTGAAGATTTACTCGATGAGCGTGTTGATCGCATCTCCTATTTTTTTATTACTTATTTTAATAATAATAATCCCGTTAATAAATCAAATGAACAGGACTTATTAGAATTTGCAAGTATGTCAATATTAAGAGCTATCTTAATTTATTTTGGTTTAACTAATTATTATCAGAACTCAGCAAATTTAAGAGTTGGGGTATATTACGACACAAAAGACAAAATAAAAAACCCATAGTAAATGGGCTTTTCTAAATTTTTAAATTTCTAATTCTCTAACATCAGTATCCAATTCGACATTCTTTGTAAAAAAACTAGCAATAAACCACAGAAGACCTCCATGGAAGTAGTTAACTAGCTTTACTCTTACATGAGTTGCCTGATCATCATCATCGTACACAACAGTACTAATTATACTATAGTTATCAAAGACATCATCTTGATTATCTAGCTTTTGGAGAAATTCATCGAGTGGGATTTTAAGTTTTTTGATTGGAATTTCAAATTCCTTAATATCAGTTTTTGCCATTACATTTAATTTTAATTATTTATTAATCACTAAAGCATTTAGCAATGTTTAAGTCAAGGCTTTTTTTCAACTCAAACGAGATGTAAAATATTGATGTAGAAAAGATTTGACTTTTCTATTGGTGACTTAGATTAAATATCATTTCGATAAATAATTATTCGTCATCATCAATATCTTCCTTACACCGTATCATAATACTCACTGCTGCGAGCATACGACCATTCACTTCATGAATACTCATGTTAAGCGTATCTGAAATCTGTCGAAAACTCAGCTCGTCTATATAATATGTATCACAGACATCTTTCATTTTCTGATCCACAAGGATTAGATGGATTCTCTCTCTATTTTGAAGATAAAATTCTTTTAAATTATTAATGATTTTTGTTTTCATGATTCTTTGGTTTGTTAGGTTTTTTAAGAGTAAAGTGCGTACACATAAGTGCATGGGCATCGAAGATTCCCATGTAGTAATCCTCTGGCATGGTAAGAGTCCTCTTAGGAGCTAGTAAGTGTTCCAAATTCGGATACCATCTAGCGATGGTAAGAGAAATACCAAACTTATTGGTCTCTCCATGCTGTCCAAAGACTGTTCTCATTTGCCCTCTGGAATAACGATGAACTTCAAGACCTTCTTTATAAGCTTCATATTCTATCGATTCGATCACCTTTCTTACTCTTGGCTTTACCTCATTGAGTCCTTCTCCATAGTCTTTGATAATAATTACTCTAGGCTTGTAGATGGTTATAAACTTACACAGACGCTTTACGTAATAGTTAGGAGCCAAACGTTTGAGGTAACCAATCCCATAATCAATAATATCTTTAGGGTCTTTACAGATGACATAACCCATTCCTCGTTGGTTTGGATAGATGGCAACCGTTACTTTATGATTATTCATACTGAGATTGTAACTCCTTTAACCTACTAGTAATAATTGAAAGTAAACTGAGTCTTTTATGAATAGCTGTTGTGGATTTTTCATCTAACAAATACTCTTTCAAATCCAAACTATGAATCAGACAAGTAGAAATTACCTCTCGTACATGTTCTTTGAATAAATCACCAATGGGTATTTTTAAAATCAAATGGTAAGCAAGAATCACCTCAATACTTGGAGCAATAATTCCTGATTCAATTCTTGATAAGGTTGCTGGTTGCATTCCAATAATCAGTGCGGTGTCTTGGAGAGAAAATCCTGTTCTATCTCGATAGTGTTTTAAATAGTTAAATGTTTTTATCTTATACATAGCTTAAAAAAGAAAGAGCATTGGGGTTAGATCAATGCATAGAGCTATCATAAAAGAGTGAGATGAAATCTCTTAGAAGCAAGTTTTTACGTGTGACGTAATTTTTTTTCGCGGTGGCGTGAATATTCTGTGGATAAGCCCAATGTATTCAGGTGCAGAAGCGCTCTGATGGAATAATTTGCGCTCTACAAGGTATATACATAATTATTTGTAGAGCGAACAATATGCGCACAAACAAGGTTTAAAAAAGAACTTGCCCACTAATCACCCACAAAAAAACTACTCCAGGGTAGCTTTGAAATAAAGTTTGTTACTGTATTTACGAAGTACTGAAGTATGAACTAGTCTTCCCTGTTCATTCTTTACTCGAATCAGTTTCTTATCGATAAGCTGTTGGATTGCTAACCCTATCGCTCTTTTAGATGTTGATGTTTTTTTTGCAAAAAACGAAATGGATATCCAATCCCACTCTTTATAAGTGCCTGTATTTTTATCTATATAGCCATAGGTCTGACGTATCACCACAAGTAAAACTTTGAGTTCCACTTCTTTTAGTAGTGGAAGATGTTTGTCATACAACTGGTTTGGAGTTGATGTTCGGTAGTAATAGGTCATAGAGTCAGCATACAAGAACCTATAAACCTTTCTTAGTAACATGATACTACCTGAGAAGTAAAAAACAGTATCTAAGAGAGATAATCACCTACCGATATACTCACGGATATATGATTACAAAAAGATTATTAAAAAAGGTCAGAGAGTTTATTAAAGAGCACGGCAAGGATACTGATATCGATAGGGTTTCAGATCAGATATTACTTGAAATCATTGAAGGATGTTTGGCTAAACGACTGCTTGATAGCATCGCAGAACATCGTGAAAATTCAGAGAGTGTAATTGAATTTTAGGGGTATGATTTATGATAGTAAGCAATTAAAGACACTTAGCGTTCTTTTTGAGAAATATCTCTGTGAGTGTCAGTACAGCAAGGGTTTGAGACCTAGAACACTTGTCGGGTATTTAGAGGTTTTCAACACATTTCAAAAAATTGTTCCAGAAGTTATAACTGCCAATGATTTAAACCCGCAAGTAATGACTCTTTTTTTCAAACGAATTAGCACTCGAGAACGAATTGTTGGGAGAGATACCATCAGGATAGGGGTAAAACCTTCAACTATAAAAACATATCACAATAAATTAATAGCCTTTTTTAAGTGGCTCGAAGAAAACAATCATATCGAAAATAAATCACTGACAGAAAAAATCATTACGCCTCCAGAACCTATCTACAATGATGAAAGAGCTTTGAGTAAGGAAGATATTTCAAAAATTATTGCTTCCATCGCATTAAATACAACTCATGACGAGTTTTTATACAAGAGAGATATGCTCATTATTAGTCTTTTAATATACACGGGGATTCGTAAAACAGAATTACTCTCTCTTAAGGTACAAGATATCGACTTTAATCAAAGATCACTTTTTATAGATGGTAAAACATCTAAATCTAAAAAAAGCAGATTCATACCACTTCATATTACAGTCATTATGCACTTGAAAAACTACCTCACACAACGCAAAGCAAGAGGGACAACCACCGATGCTCTTATCATATCCAGTCAAAGTGATAAGGGGTTTTCAGAACATGGTTTAAAACATTGGATACAAAAATATAGGCGGCTCTCAGGAGTTAGGTTCCACTTACATCAAATGAGGCATAGTTTTGCTTGTTCACTAGCTAGGTCGGGAGCGGATATAACTACCATCATGAAAGCTCTAGGACATACCACCATGCGAATGACAGAAAGATATCTACGCTCGATAAGTTCAGAAAATTCAAGAGACTATATCGATAAATTATCGTACTAAAATCAGTTGTGATTAGCGGTTTATTGTGAGATAATTACAGGGTCGATACATTTATAAATTAACCAAAATGTATCATTTCTATCAACAGAATCCCTGAAAAGAGGAGCCCTTCAAAAAATAAGGATAGTAAAGAGCCTACAATCATAAAACCCTTATAAAATAACGAAATATAAGGATTGGCACTTGCGCTCATTACTTGCACTGAGGAGGTGGCAGGTTCGAGTCCTGTCGGGTCCACTAATTCACCTTATTTTTCAACACTTTAGACGTATCGATATGTTGGAAAAAAGGCGCCTGTTGGCACATCCCGTAGTGATGTGGTAGCAAAAAGAGGGGTTTTAGAGATGATATGTGTCATCACCCACATGAATATTACCTTACTCTTGGAAGATTTTTGTCATCATGCTTACTACATGAAAGGACAATCCCCTAAGACAACCAAACGTTACAAAGAACAAATAACATACTTTGCCAAAGCGTCAAGAATTGATTGTATTAAACAAATTGATACAGACGTTGTGAAATCTTTTTTCCTATTTGGCAGAACTGAAAAGAAATGGAAGGCAACGACTTATCATACCTACTACATGTCATTGAGGTCTTTTTTAGCTTGGTGCTTAGAAAATAAATATATAGATCAAGATTACCTCGAAGGTATTGAGCTTCCTCCAATTAAAAAATCACTCCCTAAAGGGCTTAAAAAACAAGACGCTTTAAAGGTTTTAGAAATTATATACAACTATCCATATACGCAAGATTTTGTTAGATACCGTAACCACGCTATTTTTTCCATGTTCTTATTTGCAGGGTTAAGAAAAAATGAACTTCTTAATCTAAAGTTAACGGATGTTGACCTAGACAATCTCACTATTTTTGTACGTCTTGGAAAAGGAGCAAAAGACCGAATTATACCGATGAGTTTTACTCTGGCTCAAAGTTTAAAACGCTATCTTGAAAAAAGAAAAAAACAAGGCAAAACGTGTCCTGAGTTTTTTATATGCTCCAATAGAGATAGAGGATTTACAGAATCAGGTCTTAAATCATTTTTAGATGGCTTTCGTAAAGCAACTAACATTCACTTTACTATACATCAATTACGACATACATTTGCAACACTTATGCTCGAAGGTGGGTGCGATATTTACAGTCTTTCAAGTATGCTAGGACATAGCGATATCAAAACAACAACTATCTACCTATCTACTACTCCCGAGCATTTGCGGTGTCAAGTGGCTAAACACCCATTAAATCGGTTTTAGCTCTTCATAAATGATTGTTTTTGCGGAAAACCCCTTAGAAACTTTCCCTCTTACTAGAAGCTTCACATAAATATGGTGATGCTCTAAATCTATAAAATCATTGGCTGAGAAAATAGGATAAAACTCTTTTTCCATGTGCTTGGCATCAATGAGTCCAAGTTTAAAACACACTATCGTTCCAATATTCCCTAGCACTGCATCTCGAATTTGAGGTGATAGTTGGTTTATGTATTGGTGTGCAAGGGTATAGGAAACTCCAAACTTACGATGTTCTGAAAGCATCCCTACCACAGAGCCTGTTGTATAGTTATGAAACTCATCTAGAAATACATGAAATGGCACCCGCTTTTCTATTGGAGTATCCACTCTACTAAAAGCCGCCGAAGAAAGAGAGGTTAACAGAAGTGAACCTAATAAATAAGCTCCATCAGCACCCAAACTTCCCTTTGATAAATTGATCAGTACTATCTTTTGATTATCCATGGCGTGTCTTAGTGAGAGTTGCTTTTTGTTTTCAACAAGTACTCTTCTTAAAAATGGAATGGATAAAAAAGAGTTTACCTTATTTATCACTGGCAACATATCCGCCTTACTATACCTAGGTAATTCGTGTAAAAGAAACCTTTTTACATGTGGATTGATTACGTATTGAGCACAGCGTTCTCTATAATCTTCATCCAATAACAATCTTGAAATATCATCAAGAGTAACATGCTGTTGATCTAAACTCGCTAAAATCAGATTTCTCAAGGCATATTCTAGACGAACTCCCCACGACTGACTCCCCCATGTTTTTTGAAAGGTCTCTAACAGGCTCGATGCAATTAGAGCTCTTTTTTGATAACTTACTTTTCTAAGTGGATTGTATCCCCACTCACAATGTGGGTCATTCGCATTTAGGTAAATAATGTCTTTCTCTCGATACTCTGGAATAAGCTCCAAAACATCTCGTATCAAGTCACCATTGACATCCGATAAGTACAGCCCTCTGTTATGAATCAAGTCTTGATACACCAAGGTTTTTATCAAATTAGTCTTTCCTGAGCCGATTTTTCCTAGAATATACATCCCCATCATACGATCTTGTTGGAGAATTCCAAATAGACGATTGTCTTCCCTAAAATCTACTCGAGCGAAGTATGAAATTTCTGGTGATGGTTGCATACGGATAGTTTCCCTTGACGTGTGTTTTTTTGATAGTACCAACCTTTTACGTTTAGTTTTAAAACGTAAAAAGCAGGTTCTAAGAGAATTTCTTGTTTGCATTGATACTACTTCTCAGATAATTCTTTAAATCAATATTTTATGAAAACACAGTTGTTATCTACTGCTGTTTTCAGTAGTAGCGAAATTCAAATCCATTACAAACGCCCTTTGTATGATTCTATCAAATCAATCACAAGAGCTAATGATGCTCTAAAGGTTCTTAGAGAGTTTTCCGATCCAAATCGAATTGACTTAAAAGAGTTCTTTTGGGTGATATATCTATCAAATTCAAATCGACTCTTAGCAATTAATGAGATAAGTGTAGGGAATGCCTTAAGCACTATTGTGAACGTCAAAGAAATATTTCAAGGGGCTTTGCTTACTAATGCAATGGGAATAATTATCGCTCATAATCATCCTTCAGGAAAACTTAATTTTTCTAATTCAGACAAACAGTTAACCCAAAGAGTTTATACGCTTGCACAAATGATGGAAGTGACATTATTAGATCATCTTATAATTACCTCTGAAGGTTTTACCTCTTTTGCTAATCAAGGATTTTTTTCAGAATTCTAAACCTTACTTATTTATCAATTAACCCTCTTCTTTTTTATGCCCAAAACACCTATTACTTACTATGGAGGTAAACTCAATCTTGTATCAGAGATACTTCCATTAATTCCTAAACACAGAGTATATGTAGAAGCTTACTTTGGAGGTGGTGCGGTGTTTTTTGCCAAAGAAAAATCAGAAGCGGAAGTGATTAATGATACCAATGCAATGGTGGTGAACTTCTACGAAGTGGTTAAAAATGATTTTGAGAATTTGAAACAAAAAATTGAAGGAACGCTCTTTTCTAGAGCAAGTTATACGGTAGCACTTTCCATTTATCGAATGCCCCATTTGTTTTCAAAACTTTCTCAAGCTTGGGCATTTTATGTAGGAACCAATATGGGCTTTTCCTGTCAGATTGGTTCGTGGGGATATGACAAGTATAGTAAACGCGTCAAAGCTTTTAGAAACAAGAAACTCATTTTTAATGAGCAGGTTGTAAAGCGATTAGAGAATGTCCAGATTGAACATCTCGATGCTCTCAAAGTTATTATCAATCGTGATGATACTGATGTCTTTTTCTATCTCGACCCTCCGTATCCAAATTCAAATCAAGGACACTATTCTGGGTACTCAATGGAAGATTTTGAACGGTTATTAACCGTTTTAGCAAAAATTAAAGGAAAGTTTATTCTCAGTTCATACCCTTATGAAATCCTTAAGGAGTACTCCGAGAAAAACGGATGGTACACCAAAACTTTTAATAAACCACTCTCTGCTCGAAAAGCAGAAAATCAAAAACCTCGTGGACGTAAGACCGAAGTACTCACCACTAATTATCCAATATAAAAACTTATCAGCACCGATTCGGTACAAATATTAATCTGTGCGATTCGCACTTAAAACTAAATATCATGAATGACAACAAAAACATTTGTCCAGATGAAGTATGGGAGGTTCTCTCTCAACTTGGACACCACACACATTACCTAGCTTCTAAACCCATCGAATTATGGGATGAGTATGATCGTAGTAACTATAAATCACTCAGAAGAAAAGCTGGAAAAAAATGAATACTAATCTGCATCGATTCGATGCCTAAATATTTTTAAAATGGAAAAACAACAAGAATACCTATTGAAGCACTTTGCTTCGGTACTTAGAAAACTAGCTCTTGGTAAAGAGAATGAAATTAAAACAGATACCAATGTAGCTCATTGTTTGAACAGAAAAGATCTGATTCAGATTCTTAAGAAACAATTTGGAGGAACGATTCCCAAAGAACATGATCTAATTGAGATGGAAAAGGTAGAACTCTTTGAACTTATTAAAAATCAGCTACTCATTATTTCTTACATGACTGAAAAATGGTGTAGAGCTGGCGAGTCGCCAGTGACGAGTAGTAAAAAACCTGAAAAGAAAGAATCTATTAAACCCAATTCCAATGAAAAAGGAACTTCACAGAAGAAATGATTTTCAGAAAGCAATCGATGAAGCTGTTTGGATTAACTTCTCTCACCGAACAACTGATTACCGAGTTGGAGTCATTGAATGTGAAGAAGGAGGATGTATCATTGCTCACCCCAACCACTCAGTATTTGAGAAACAATATTTTGAACCCTTAACTTCTGATTATAGTGATATGAGTTATGACCATATTGCTTCTATTGGAATGGATAAAGAACCGCTCAAACATTGGGAAGAGATTCGTGGAATGGTATCAGTAGTAGATGGAGAGTTATTACGTTTTATCCTTGCGAAAAATGTACCTCTTGAAAAACTGATTCGATATGAACTCGCTGCCAGAGGGTATGATAAAGACCACAAATGGTGTGGTTTTGAAAAAGCTAAGAAAGTTTGGCTTACAGATGAATAACTAATTTACAAGCACATACGCTAGTCGTATGTGCTTATTTATTTAATAAATATTACATTTGAAAAAAAAGAACTATGAATAAATTAAATCAATCGCAAGAGTTTAAAACTCAATCTAACTTAGGAGATAGAATTGTAGCAGGGTTAGTTGATTACATAATTATTTTTACATTTTTCTTTGTATATGTTTATTCATTCGGAGAACCTAATGATGAAGGAGGTTATACAGTAAATGGATTACCTGCTTTAGTTCCTGTATTATTTTGGGGATTAATGACTGTTGGGTTTGAGCAATGGCTTGGAGCTACTCTTGGAAACTTATTGGTTGGATTGAAACCTACTTCAATTCTTGATAATGATGAGAAACTAACTTTTGCTCAATCTTTTAAAAGACATTTACTTGATCCTGTTGATATGTTTTTCTTTGGCTTAGTTGGAATTGTTACTATTAAAAACTCTGAAAAAAATCAAAGAGTTGGAGATATTTGGGCTCATACAATTGTTATAAAAAAGTGATTAAAAATGAAAATTGAATTTAAAATAACGGATTGAATAACACCTCGAAAATAAACGGAGTAATACAAGTATTTCTATCAATACTTTGGATTTATCACTATGGGGTTTTATTATACTATTATCATTTTACTGATGTTTCATTTGTTTTTATGTATCCGAATTGGGTTTTAATTCTTTTCAATTTAATGGGAATCTTGGGAATTTCAATCGGACTTTCTGTTTTCTTTAAAAAGAGAAAAATAAAGACAGGTTACTATCAAATAGCAGGGTTATTAATAATCGGAATTATGATCGATTTAATAGTAGTTGGATAAAACAGGATTGATTTAATAAGTTAAATGAATAGAGGTTTAGAAAAAACAGTATTAGAAACAGAATCATATTTAATTAAAGGTAAGGATAATGAACGCTTCTTCCCTTTCTTAGAATTGGAATTTAATGAAGCTGTAATTTATGAGAATGACATTCCTAAATACTATATATCTCTTCCTGATGACCTCAAAACAACCGATGGAGTTCAGGACTGGATTATGAATGAGTTAGAGAAAAATGGACATGATTTGAGGAAACTAATCGTTATGATTGGAAAGAGTTTAAATCTAAAATGGGATATTTTCTCATCCAATATTGGAAAACTTGTCGAAGAAAGCTGGAAGTCAGAAAGTATTGAGCTTACTTTATTTAATGACAAGCTAATTGAAAAAATAAAAACTGGTAGTATCTGTTAAGTATATAATCAAAAAAAATGAAAAAGTTATTAAACATCCTGATTGTAATTTTATTACTTACATCTTGTAACAAAGGTCCAAGAATCGTTAAACATTATGATGAAGAAACTGGTGAATATGTTATTGACACTTTACCTTTTAATGATTTAAGAGATTTTCCAAAATTGCAGAAAGCAAAAAACGTTGACTCATTAATTAATGAAATAAAGAAAGAGAAATATGTGTTTGAAAAACATTTTGGTCTTGTTGGAGCATACACTGAACAGTATGCTAGGTTTGAGAGATTAATTGAACTGTTAAATGAAAAAGAGTTATTTAATCTGACTAAAAATGAAGACCCGATAATTAGGGTTTATGCCTATAAAGGATTGAAGATAAAACGTTCTAGGTATTTAAGGGAAGTAGAAAGAGTTTATAAAAAAGATACTGCTGAATTCGTTCATGGATCTGGATGTTTAATAGGAAGTTACAAAATATCTGAATACATAAAGTTTAATTGATAAAGCACATATAGTTTATGAATAAGTTTTTGATTATATTATTTATCTCAACTGTGGGTTATTCTCAATATCAGGAGTCTGAGCCTACATTTTATTCAGAAATCGCTGAACGAGCTGCTCCTAGGGATTATTTCAAAGTAAAGTTTGGAAATCCGACAAAGGTAATTGTCAATGACACTATTTACATGGAAGATTCTAAAACTTGGATTGAAAAAAACATTTATAATTTTAAATCACGTCATGAAATGCAAGTTAAAAAGTATAGAGACGGTGAATTAGTTGCTAATGAAACTATCAAATTGGATTCTGATAACAGGATCATTAACTATGTCGGAAATTTAAAGTATGAAGGTGGTAAATGGTATGTGACTAAGGTCAAATACAAGTACGAAAAGAATAAAAAGACTAAGGAAAAAATAAATGATGCTGGAGAAACTTATATGAGGTATGTCATCAAGTATGATAGTTTAAAAAATCCAACTGTAATTGAGAACACTATTGTTGGCCCAAACTCTACCAGTATGAAAACTGTAAATTATGACTATTCAAATGGCAAGTTCATTTTAATGGATTTCAATTACCAAGGCAGACTGGTCGATGAAATCAAAGGAAATATCAACCCTGACTTTATCATAAGGACTAACAAAAGTGGTGATGTGACTAAAATGTATTGGATTCTAACAGATAAGAATGAGCCTTTTTTCCATGAAATAGATTATCAATATGATGACAAAGGAAATTGGATAAAAATGGTCAGAAACATTGTAAGTCCAGATGGGACTAAAAAGCCATATCATAGAACATACAGAACTATTAAGTATAAAGATTAAGATTGAAATTCATAGGTAGAATAAATAGAAGAAAAATTTACTACGTTCAGGTTAGAAATAATCCTGAATGGAAATTTTCTTTGCCTAACAACGATTGGGTTGCTTTTACAATTGCCAATGAGGAAGACGAGGAATTAGTTCCTCCAGCAGTAAAAATATGTATGGACAAAAATGTTTCCTATACATGCAGTGCAGGAACTTTAGCAAATTGGACTGAAGACTATTTTGATGAAGAAATCACATGGCGAGGAGTAGACTATGAAATGCGAACAAAAAAGAAATTTGATTACAATAATTCACCTGTAACAACAGCTCATAATAATTTTAGCGAAGGATTTTGGTTTGCGACCACTCTTGCTCACGATGATAATTTTGATATTAACAAGGTGGTTTGTATTGACTTCACTAAGAGAAAGGTCAAAAGACATTTAATTAAATTGATTGAAAAGATTAATAGTGGTTGGTTACCATCTGATGAGGAAGTTGAGTTAGCAGAATATGACAATCAATAATTTACAACTCTATTAAAAAATAGTTGAAAAAGAAACTAAACATAGTAGGAGTCATACTTTCTCTTTTAGGAATTCCTGTTTTCTATTATATGGTACTGGACACTGGAGTAAGTTTAAAGTATGAAACTGAAGTTAATGAATGCACCTCTAGTGTTACTGGAATTAATTTATGTAAGCAACTAGATTTATATCTAGGCCTTACTTACTTGTGTGGAATAGTATTTTTGATTTTAGTGATTATTTCAATTATCAAAAAATTAAACGTAAATAAATGAAAATTAAAGTTGTAAAAGGTGACATCACCAAGATCAATACTGATGCTATTGTAAATGCCGCAAATACATCACTACTTGGAGGTGGAGGGGTAGATGGGGCTATCCATAGAGCAGGAGGTAAAGAAATTTTAGAAGAATGTTATAAAATAAGAAATAGACAAGGTGGGTGTAAAGTTGGTGAAGCGGTAATTACGACTGGAGGAAATTTACCTTCATCTTATGTCATTCATACTGTTGGCCCTAAATGGAGTGGTGGAAATAATAATGAAGAACATTTATTAGCTTCTTGTTATGAAAAAAGTCTGGCAATAGCTTTTGATGAAAATATTAAAAGCATAGCTTTTCCAAACATAAGTACAGGGATTTATGGATTTCCAAAAGAAAAGGCAGCAAAAATTGCTCTAGAGGCTATAACTTCATTTAATCAAATATCAAGTTTCAAAGAAATAGTTTTTGTTTGTTATGATTCTGATAATTACAATTATTATAAAAACTTATTAAAAAAGGGAGCTGAATAGCTCCCTTAAAAATTTCCAAAATAGAATTATCTTAAATTACTTCTAGAAGATCATTAAATGCTTTTTCGGCTTTATCTTTCTCTTCAGGTTCTGATAAGACATTTATTAATTCTTTCTCTCCTTTGTTATCCCAAGCATAAATTCCAATCCACCCTTGACTCCAAAAGTCTATGGCTCCATCAATTCTTTCAGAATTAAACTCTACTTGATTTAGAGTTCCAAAGTCTCCTTCTTCTAAGTATTTATAGGTTAATTCATAGTTATCAAATTTCTTAGATAAATTATCTTTAAACCAATCGATATTTTTGTTGTTCATTTTAATTACTTCTTAATGGTTTTGTTAAATTTTTAACCTGAGGAAGCATTTGTCCTCCTTGTTTCTGAAGAGTTGTCTGCATTGCTTTATTTGCATTAGGCCCTATAACCTTGAACCATCCAGATTTACCTCCTTGTATAAGACTATTTGTAGCAACTTGAAATTCAACATAAATAGAACCTTTTGCTGCTGCTGAAAATGATGCTGCTCCTCCTGTAGTAACAAAAGTTTGCCCACCAGCTCCTTCAACCATTCGTCCAGTGTTTTGAAGAACTTGATACTCAGCTTGAGACATCCATCTTCCAACTGTTGTAAATTTTGAAGCCCCATTAACTAATCCAGGATTAAATGCTGATTTAGGAGTTCTCGTTACTCTTCCTGCCGGGAATATAATATTTCCAACAAAAACAATACCATAATCAACCATTAAATTTTTGGTTAGTGACAAAACTTCGGAATTATATGCTTTTACATAAGCATTCCATAATTCTGTTGTATCTGCTTGCCATCCCCCTTGCTTCCAACTAAAGTTTAAGCCTAATGCTTTCAATGTGTCTGCAATTTCTCCTGATGTTGCTTTAGCTCCTCCAACCCAAGCTAATCCTCTTCTTTTGCTTGCATCGTTATCAAGTATATTTTCAACCTTTCCTGTTTGTAAATTAAGGTAATTACCCCTACAAGTATCACATTGAGCAGATTGCCCATTACTACTTGAAAAAGTTCCGTTGTTATCATTCGTCCATTTTTCTCCACTAGAAGAACGATTAAAAATATCCATTATAAACGATTCGGAATCTGCCCCACTAGGATCAGCCCAAAAAATAGGATTGTTATCAAAGGCAGAATAAGTTGAAGTTGAAAAATGGGTTACAGGATCAATAGATGTCCATCTTGCAATTGCAGGATCATATTGTCTAAAACTCATCTCGTACAAACCAGTATTCTCTTCTAGTTCTATCCCATTATACTTAAACTTCTGCGCCGTGCTATTCCCATTACTCGTAGTCACGTTATTATACCCTTTATGTTTCAAGCCAAATGGATAATAGTCTACGACCTTTTTTAAGGGCTTTTCCATTTTTTTAGAGTGTATTACTCTTAAAGGAGACTCATTTTCAATATGTAGTGGAAGACATCCCATAGCAATCCAAAACTACAGAAAAATAAATCACCCCGAAAACAAAACAAACGTATAATTAAGAATGTTTGTCAAAAAGTACTTTTTGCACAACCATTGCATCGTTAATTCTTTACATTTGTAGTGATGAAATTTTTAACACTTTTCCTATCATTAACTATGCTGTTTCTATCATTGAAACCATGCTCTGATGGTCAAAACATAGAAGACCAGCATCAAGATGAAATAAGTGTGAATCATAATCATCAAAATGATAGTGATGATTCTTGCCCTGCTACCTGTATTTGTAGTTGTTGCGGAATGTCAATAACCTACCTATCTACTGAACTCTACAATCTAAATTATAGTGAAAAAATCTCTACGGAAATAGTTTCTTTATATCAATCAAATTATAGATTTGATTTCCATTCTTCTATCTGGCAACCGCCAAAAATGATTAGCTAAAAACAACACGATATTAAAATCAATTTTTAGTTAATCATATTTATAATTTCAATGAATAAATACATATTGAGTGTCAAACTCATTTCAATTTTTTGCTTTTCAATACAGGCACAAACATCAGATATAAAAATCAAAGTAATAACGGAGCTTGAAAACGAACCTTTAATAGGTGCAACGGTTTACTTTGAAGCCTTAAAAAAAGGTGAAGTAACAAATATTGAGGGTATTGCAGAGTTTTCAAAAATCCCAAATGGCAAACATCTAATTACTATTTCCTTTTTAGGATTTGAAACATTAGAGACTACAATTCAAGTTCCTAGTAGTAATGTTTTGGTATTTGAACTAAAAGAAGGAAACCAACTAGATGTTATTACCTTACAATCAACAAGAAGTACTAGAACGGTAAAGAAAATACCTACACGCATTGAATTTATTGGTGCTGAAGAGCTTGGTGAAAAGGCTATCATGAATCCAACAAATATCTCTATGGTACTTCGTGAAAGTACAGGAATACAAATGCAACAAACTTCTTTAAGTAGTGGTAATACCAATATCAGAATTCAAGGATTAGATGGTAGGTACACTCAATTGTTAAGAGATGGATTTCCGTTATACGGTGGCTTTTCAAGTGGGTTAAGTATTCTACAAATACCTCCTTTAGACTTAAAACAATTTGAAATCATTAAAGGTAGTTCATCAACGCTCTATGGTGGTGGAGCAATAGCAGGTTTAGTAAATATGGTATCTAAAACACCCGAAGAAGAACCTGCATTGGATATAATGCTCACCCAAACACAAGCATTAGGAAGTACAGCAAATGTGTTTTACAGTAAACGAGGTGAGAAGTTTGGTTTTTCTCTTTACGGTTCTGGTCATTATCAAAAAGCATTCGACCCAGAAAATGATGGTTTTAGTAATTTACCAAAAACAACATCAATTTCCTTCAACCCAAAACTGTTCTACTACCCATCTGAAGAAACAACACTTTGGTTTGGATTAAACGGTACCTTTGATGATAGAATAGGTGGAGATATTAATAAAATTGAGAATGGTGAAGATGGTATTCATCAATATACCGAAGAAAACAATTCAAAACGATTAAGCAGTCAGTTTGTCTATGAAACGCAATTAGATTCTATAAGCTCATTACAGTTCAAAAACAGTATCTCGTTTTTTGATAGAAGTTTAACCGTTCCTGATTTTAACTTTGATGGGAAGCAAGTAAATACCTTTACTGAAATAACATATAACAAAGCAACAGAAAAAGCAGACTGGATAATTGGAGCAAATTTATATAGCTCAAACTTTGATGAAAATGACAACGCTCCTTTACAGAGAGACCAAAAAGATGTCACTTTTGGAGCTTTTGTAAATAACATCTACGACCTTTCTGACAATTGGATATTAGAAACTGGTCTACGTACTGATTACAATACAGATTTTGGTTTCTTTCCATTACCAAGAGTTTCCTTGCTTTACAAAAATAACAATGGATTTTCAAGTAGAATTGGAGGTGGATTAGGGTATAAGATACCTGATATTTTTACCGAAGAAGCAGAGTATATCAATTTTGAAAATGTACTTGCTATTGATAAATCTACAATTGAAGCTGAGCGTTCCTATGGTGTTAATTTTGATGTAAACTACCAAACACGATTGTCTGATGAGGTTGGCTTTTCTATAAATCAACTATTTTATATTACAGCTATTAATGATGGATTGCTTCTAAATTCAACAAGTAATGGCTTGTTTAGGTTTGAAAATGCTCCAGATAGAATTTTAAGCAAAGGAGCAGAGACTAATATTAAGTTTACTTACAAAGACTTCCGTTGGTTCTTAAATTATGCACTTATAGATACTAAATTGAATTATCTTCTTGGCAACCCTCAAAAGCCATTAACAGCGAAGCACAATGCAGGAAGTGTATTGATGTATGAGTCCGAAAAATGGCGCATTGGTTATGAAACTTACTATACAGGAAAACAGTTTTTATCTAACGGAGCAGAAACTACTGATTATGTAACGATGGGATTGTTATTAGTTCGTAATTTTAAGTTTGGAAGTGTTTTTGCTAATTTTGAAAACTTTACAGACAGAAGACAGAGTCGGTTTTCTCCATTGGTCTTACCACCACATGAAAACCCTGTTTTTCCTGAGATTTATGCCCCAACTGATGGTTTTATTTTTAGTTTAGGGGTTATTATTAAGCCTTTTGGCAACAACGATGATGATTAATGACACAAACCATAGAAGAATTATTTGAATCAAAAAGTATACGTATTACGGCAATGCGTTTATTGATTTACAAGTTTCTAGTAGAAAAACAAATCGCAGTAACGTTAAGTGATATAGAAAATGCCTTTGATAAAGCAGATAGAACAACACTATACAGAACGATAAAAACCTTTGAAGAAAAAGGCATTGTTCATCAAATAGCAAATGGAACAGGAATCACTAAATATGCGCTTTGCGAACAAGGATGTAGTTGTGAGATTGAAACGGATTTACATTTGCATTTTCATTGCAATAATTGCGATGAAACCATTTGTTTAACAGACCATAAAATCCCTCAGATAAAAGTACCTGAGGGGTTTGTTTCAGAAAATGTAAACTTAGTGGTAAAAGGGATTTGTGATAAGTGTAGTGGATAACAATGCAATTCCCTTGCATCTATTTTTATAACATATTTGTACTTATCAATATGAAAATAAGAATCTATGGCTTTGTTTATATACTTACGTTTTGGTCAATAGGTGCTATTTGGGGCAAAGCTGTTAAAGATGGGTCTGTATCAATGTCATCTGCCTCTTGGTATAAGTATTCTAAAAAGCTTGGATATTCTGAAGCTAGAAAACCTAAAAAGAAGAAATCTAAAAGAGGTTCTTTAGATACAACTAGACCTAACCATACTTGGCATATGGACGTTTCTCATTTCAAAACCTTAGATAATGTCAAATTCTATATCTATACCGTTGTTGATAATTTCTCTCGTAAAATAGTATCCCATTATGTTTCTCGAAAACTATCTGCCCATATTAGAGTCAAAAGTTTACGACAAGCGATTATCAATGAATTTGATGTTGAACTTAAAAATCAACAATTGGATTTAATTGTTGATGGTGGTTCAGAGAATAACAATCATACCGTTGGCGAGTTTATCAAAAATTGCGAGATTTCAATCAAGAAGAAAATTGCCTTAAAAGATGTTACATTTTCTAATTCTATTATTGAAGGTACTTATCGAATTATGAAAACCTATTACTTTCGAAAGAAAGAAATTTATGCTTCTAATATTTACGAGGAATTGGACTTCTTTGTCAATGACTATAACTATAAAAAGCCTTGTCATAAACATCAGTTTTTTACGCCCAACGAGGTACATCTCAAACCTGATGTTCTTCTTTCAAAACCTATTGTAACGAATTGCAATCAAGCTCGATTAGATGCCAACAGAAATTACTGTTGTAAACTGATTGGGGAATCTAGTTAATGTTTTTAACGAATAGGGTTAAAAATAACATCTAAATCCTTGTTTTTAATCTTTCAAAATGTCAATGAACTTCTTTTTTATTTTTTAAGAAATCTATCAAATATGTTTTTAACGAATAGATCATCCTTTTAAGAACTATTTGATTTCTTAGCACTTTGTTCGAATTTTCGAACTACCTGTATATAAAGGACTTAACTATAGAAATTGATAATTACCTGTGTAATAGCAGCTTTTTTAGGCAAGTCTTTTTTTTCTTCTAGCATTCGTTCTTGTTAGAACTTTCTTAGACAAAGAAACTAAAAATTTGTGATTTTTTAATCACTGATTTTAATATTATTCATTTGTTTTTGTTGAGCCAAAACACTATTCAGATTTAAATATTGAACTATATAACTCATCTGTGTTAAAATCAGGGGAACCTTGTCGAGAATAATAATTCGAATATCTTGAAATTATATCTTTTAAAAATGGCTGAGATATAGTAGCTATTCTTTCTATTTTCTTAGCCTCCAATAATGCATTTACTTCTAAATTAGGTATAGTTAGTTTGTCTTGAAAATCAATTAACCCAGGTTCTAGAGATTCTGCCTTGGGTATAAAATGATACTTCTGATTTTTATTTTCAAAAAAGTTTGTAATTCGAATTCTATTTCCATTTTTGGACAACGTGTCGTGTTTCAATAATTCATAATTCTTTACTAAACCATCAAGTGGTTTGATTTTACAAAACAAGATAAAGTCAGCATTTCGATTTCCGTCAGGTCTTAGAACGATATCACAAGAAGGTGTTAGAATCAGGAATCTATTTTTCTCTAATTCCACAATGTCGCCTGTAAAAAGGTTTTTCTTGATAGGCTTGGTAATATAAAATTCACTCGGGTGATACTTTTCCAAAGCTTCATCTATATGCTCTTGCATGTGTAATAACGTGTAACGAAGAAGGGAGTTCTCTTTTTCTTCTGGGGTTCTAGTAACATCATTAATCCACAAGTCCATAGAGTTAGACATGTGATTCCAAAAAATAGAATTCAAATATTCCTCAATTGTTCCTTTTCGTCCAAGAATATTTGTTACTCCTGTTATATATATCTCTGTGATTTCTGTAAGAATTTCTTTAAAGTTTCCATCTCTTGAACGTTTCTTAAAAAAAGCACTTTCCTCACGTTCAACTTGTCCTAGACTTCCTGAAACAATGAACATTGGAAATCTTAATTTATCCTGTATCTCATCTACAATTTCTAGACCTTCTAAGTCTACAGAATTCGATGACAACTTCAAATCAATTATTGCTGCATCATAATCAGGACTTATCAAGGAGTTTTTTGCATCTTCCAAGTTATCTATTACCTCTGGTACAATTTGCACATTTGATTTTTTATTAAATGACTCAATATTATCAAGGTAAGATTGAATTGTTGGCTTGTCATCTTCGATTATTAATAAATTCATATATCCTCTATTGTAATTTTACTTCAACTTTGAAAAATGCACCAGATTCAGAATATATGGCTTTTAAATCGCCATCATTTCTATCAATTGCTTCACCTGAGATCGCTAAGCCTAGTCCTGTTCCACCTCCCGTTTTATTGCTAAATTCAGGTTCAAAAATCACTTCACTTTCAATTAAATGTTTTTCAATTCCTGGGCCATTATCCCTGTATTCAATAATTAGCATGTCATCATCTTCGTCTTCATATACCTTAAGAGAGATTTTTCTTTGTCTATCCTTAACATTTTGAAACCAATACAAGCTATTATCAACTAGATTAGTAAAAACAATATAGAAGTCTTCTTTCCATCCAAATGCTGTTAAATTTATGTCACAGTCAATGTTAAATTCAATATTTTGAGAATTGAGTTCTGATAAGAAAACATCTTTGACATTTTCAATTACCTGACTAATATTGAAATCTTTTTTCTTTGTTCTTTTTTTAGCTGATAATGGATCTAACTTTCCAAAAAGCTTAATAAATATTTGACCTTGTTCGTCTATAACAGAAAGTCTATTCAATATTTTATCTAATAAATCCTGGCTAAAATTACTTTCTAGTTCTTCACTCCATTCTTGGATTAAAGGAATTTGGTTTTTGAAGTAACCTAATGGTTTCCTTCCTTCGTGAAGTACAACATTCACAATTTTACCTACAGTTGCTTGACCTTGATAAAGAGCAATTACCTGTTTAAGTTCATCAGCAATTTTATTGTTTTTCTTTTCTTTATCAGAAATTAATTTATTTATATTTTCACGCTCAGATTTCTCTATGCCAAGTGTATCAAGCTCTTTGTTTATTTTTTCTTGTAGGTCTTTAAAATTGTAGAGTACCTTTATTTTTTCATTTATATCTCTATTGTTACGACCTAAACCAACACTTTGACGATATGCAAATCTTCTATTTTCTAGTTCTTTAAGGACATTTTTTGCTATTTGAATTAATCCTGCATATTGTGCGTTCTCTTTTAGTCCATCTCGTGCACTTTTTTCTATTAGACCAGATTGACCCTCTGACTCAATATGGATGAATCCAATTACTTGGTCACTACCAACTTTAAGGGATGGGTTTTGAACTCTTTGCTTATCAAGTAATAACCAATCAAAACCTGCATCACCTAAAGGGCGGATTCTAAACCCATTTCGATAGACGCCAATTCCATTAAATTTATCTAAAATAATTCTTGCCTCTCTTCTTCCTACATATTGCCCAGTAGTAGGATCTTTTAAACCCCGTTCAATTAACCCATCAATTGAGCTAGCATCTCTATCAAATACTCTGAAATCAAATTTTACATTACCACAATATATGCCAGCACCAATTTCATCATCTGAATCAATGTTTAATAGAATTTTGAAATCATTTAGACTTTCAACTGGTGCATTTTTGATTCTTTTATTTTCAAATTTCAGCGAAGCCAATCCATTAGAATCAACACTTCCTGATATTCGGTAATCGAAAAAATCAAATAAAGGATAAGGTTCTATAGTTTCCGTGTAATTGGAATAACCCTCTCCAAATGGAAAATCACCAATCTCTAGTTGAATTTCAAAATTATCTGTTTGTTCTTCTAAAGAATCATCTTCATCTTTTTCTATCGGGGGAATTAATTTTTTTAATTCAAATTTTAAGTTTTGGATTTGTTTGGCAGTCCATTCGTTCAAATGATTTTCATCACCAATTATAATTATCTCTGTTCCGCTAGATTGATTAGTCTTGAAATTTTCAATTAGGACATCAACATCATTTAAATATTTAGCCTTTTCAAAATGTTCCCATATAAGATACAAAGTTGTCAAATCTCCTGTTTCATCGATAGTTTGAAGTACCATGTCATCACCAATCATAGATGCAGAATACCTTCCGATACCCTTTTTACCTTGCATTATTCTACCTTTTGGACTTATTCCTCTATTCAATTTGTCATCAGTAGATGGCACCATCCATTTATCTGTAACAGTTTCGAAAGACATGCCATGTCCTTCGTCCTTGATTATAACTCTGATGCCTTTTTCTATTTCTTCAGCACCTTTGATTTCCACCTTTTTTTCGTATGGTAATAATGAAACTTTACAATTTGGAGAATCAGCATCATATGCATTTTTAACTAGCTCTACAATTGCAGCATATTTATCTTTAATTAAATCTCGACCAATTGTGATAATATGTCGCCCCGCAGGTCTAATTTGATAAAAACCATCTTTTATTTTTATTTCTTCTGACATAATAATTCTTTAATTGATTTAGCAATAGCATTAGCCATTAATGGAGGAACAGCATTTCCTATTTGTCTAAAAGCAGCACTTCTACCTCCTTCAAAATAAAAATCATCAGAAAAAGATTGAATTCTTGCAGCTTCTCTTACAGATAACGATCGAACTTGTTTTTTATCGGGATAAATAAAATGATGTCCATCTTTTGCTATATGAGCAACCATGGTATGAGAGTAGCCATTTGGATCAACAACTTTATATCTATCAACAAATGACTTTTCGTTTTTATGTGTTTTTAATTTTGAAGGTAAATCAGGGTATTTTAGGCGTTCCCCTTTATCTAACCATTTACTGATTGCTATTTTATAAATTTCTAAATCTCTTTTGTTGTGAGGACGAGCGATATGTTGAGTGACAAAATCGATTCCGTTACGTAACTCGAAATTATCCAAATAAGAAGTACTGGAAGTAGAATATTTAGTAATTTCATTATTCTCCCCTGGCTTTAATTTCTTAAGATCAGTTAGTAAATTATTTACTTGCCAGTACATATCTATTTTAGAAAATTCAGGGTACTCAAAATCACTATTTTTCTTCCACCCAATAAGTATTATCCGCTTTCTATTTTGTAGTACCCCAAAATCAGCAGAGTTTTGAATAGTATAATCTAATTCATATCCTATACGTCTAAAATATGCTTTCATATTCTTAAAATATGAGCCATTACTAGCAGTAATGAGACCCATAACATTTTCAAAAACAAAAACTTTTGGAGCATAATTAATTAAAAATTTTGCATACTCTTTATATAAGTGATTTCTAGGGTCATTTTCCATGTTGTTTTCATCACGAGAACGTCCAATTAAAGAATAAGCTTGACATGGAGGTCCGCCTACAATCAAATCTATTTCTCTTCCTTTAGCAAGTATGTCAATTTTTCTAAATACCTCCTCATTATTTTTTCCTCCGATTGAAGTATTTATAACCGAATTTAAGATTTCTATGTCACCTTTATCTTTCGTGAAATCTTCTTGCGATAAACCTCCCTTGAGATAATCATAATAATAATCTAAATTATTCTCATCTTTCAATTTATGATAAACCAATCTTGTTTCTAAGGTCTTACAAGCAGAAGAATCAATCTCAACATGAGCTAAAGGGTTAAACCCTGCCTTTATAAACCCTTCAGATAGTCCACCTGCTCCAGAAAATAAATCAATAAAATTCATAAAATCAATAAACGGTATAATCCGATAAAATAACAATTTTTTTAATTACCCTCCCAATAAAAAATCATCTTTCAATTACGTTAATTTAAATAATGTATAAATACGGTAAACCACATTTACAAATGAGGTTATGTTTACATGAGGTCAAATTATGAACTTAATGAGGTTTTTACACAGGTACAAATACCTGTTTTTTCACAGTATTGGGTGCAAGTTCTCAATCAAATCATGAAGATTCTCCAAATCATCTTGCAGATATCGTTCTGTTGAAGAAATGTATCGATGTCCAGACATATACTGAACTTCTCTGATGTTGTACTTTTTTAACCAATGAGTAATTACAGAAGCTCTAAGCTGTTTATTATTAGTGACCTTGTGGTTGATTCTTTTAAGTTTCACAAAGATTCGGTTAATGAGTGCAAAATTTTCTGTTCCGCAGAGAAATAAATCATTGGAGTAGTTGTGTAGTTTTTCCTGTAACAGTTCTCGGTACTTTTCTAAGTACTGAATGATTGGAATCATCTGCTGTGGCTTGAGTTCTAAAACTCTATTATTAGATTTTCGTGTACTAGGAACATAGATTCTTCCTTTCTCTAACTGTATGTGGTCGTACTGGAGTGCTCTAAGTGTTGTGGTACTTAATCCTTGGTACACCATCAGTCCAACAATCACTTTATTGCGAATCGCAACTGATATATCATCAAAGGGTTCTAGGTTTTCTGTTTGATAGCTGTAATATAAATCTTCCTGTTCATCAAACTCCAGGAGGTTGTGATTAATCGTTCGACTGATACCTCGAATGTTAATACTCTGCATCGGATTATCAAAGCGGTGTTCGATTTCTACTAGGAAGTTGAAGTATATCTTCAACGCACCAACTATATGCCTCACAGTGCTTTTTGTGGGCTTTTCTCTGCGTAGTTTTTTTACATACTCTAAACAATCTTTGTATTGCATTTCGGTTGGGCTGTATCCCTTCTGCTCGCACCAACGAGCAAAGAATTTTTGATGCCTTGTATAAGCTTCAATACTGCTTTTTGCATAACCTTGTCTATGTAAATATTCACTAAACTCCATAATACTCATTGATCTTTTCTAACCTATCGCTTGGCATTGCCAAGTGGGTGTATATTTGAGTTGATTCTAATGACGAGTGACCAAGAAAGGTACTGATAGATTTCATCGGTACTTTGTTTTGAAGTAAATGTGTTGCAATACTGTGCCTAAGCGTATGAAGCGTAATTCCTTTTTCACTTATACTCTCGTTATCACAAGCCTCGATAATCGCTTGAAGCCGAAGTGCAATTGTTTGATCTCCCATGCGTTTTCCATGATTGGAAACTAGGAGCGAATCCGTTTCTTTACTTCTTAAAAAATCCAATCGTCCATCGTACATATACTCTTCAATCATTTGTAGATTGTGTGTATTAATTGGAACAAATCGTTCTTTATAATTCTTTCCTTTTCTTACATACACTCGTTGCTTTTCAAAAAGAATGTCAGAGCAGTTTACATGAACAGTTTCGTTTCTTCTAAGACCACAACTATATAATAAAGCTAAGATGGTTCTATCTCGCTGTCTAAAATGTTCTTCCATGTGAGAGTAGTCGCACGTTTCAAAAAGCTCTTTGATTTCAGGTTGAGTAAGAATATTTTTAATTCTTTGTTGTTCTATCTTTTCACCTTTGAGATGAATGCCAAATCCCCTCTTTACATTATGTTCTTTTAAATAGGTTTGGAATAGTTTAAGTGATTGTTGATGCTTATTTAAAAATGCTTTACTAAGTCCACCACCTCTTCGTGCGTTTGCACGGCCAGATAAATGCTCGTAGTAATCTTTAATCGTGTGGTTGGTAATCAAACTAATATCTCTTTGTCCTTTTCTTTCCAGATAGTAGAAGAACTCACGTAGATGGTTCGGAAGATTGTACACTGTAGATTCAGCATATCCCAATACTTCAAGCCATGACTTGTAGGACTCTAAAAGTACCTGAAACTTCTCGCTATGTATTGGTAGTTTCTTCATTATTTACGTTTTGTTGCTCTTATTTAGCTGTCGGGCTTCCCGACCTTCCTTTATGTTTTTTATTTTAGTGGCGACCCTCTCGCTACTCTTTGATTATCAGTTCGTTACCCTCGCCACTTTGCTAGTGGCGACCTTGTGGCGAGCCTGACGGAGCGGAGCCCGCTCTGGCAGGTAAAATTATTCTTCTATTAAAAGGCTTTCTAGACATACATCTAATGCTTTGTTAATTCCCTTCTCTAAATCACTGAACTCTTCTACATCTACAATTACATAAGAAAAAGAACTGCCGACTGCGGTCTCTTGTTTTTTGATATACCCTTCTTGCACAAGCAAGGTGTGGTATCTCCTAAGAGTGCTTTCGGCAATTCTAAATTCCTTACGGATTTCACTATTGGTGAACATCTCCTCCTTTTTCATCCTCAAGTAAGATTTTAGCTTCTCAAGGTAATTTCGTGTGACTCCATTAAGTGAGTCTGATTTTCTAAGAAGAATATTCTTAATCAGATCGTTCGCCATCTTAATATCGTCTAATGTGGTTTCTATGTATTCTTCTCCTGTTTGTTCATCGTACAGCTTTTGTCTTTGGTGTTGATGATAGAAAGTAACTGCTTCGATAAATTGTAAGTAATGAGCATTGGTTCGTCTCGGTTTAAAAACTGCCGATGGCAGAGATAGGTATTCAGCGAAGGGGTTGATTACTCGAATGGGTTGCAAAAGCCTTTGTACGTTGCACAGAAGCTGTGCTGCTGATAATTCATCCTCAATACTTATTTTACCTGCGGAGGCTCTCCGCTGATAAGACATGATGCGTTCGTCTTGTTCTTCACTTTCGTCTATGTAGAGAAGGAAGCTTCTATTTGAGTTGTCCTCATACAAGCTTTCTTTGGTAGTACATCCAGAAACACAAACTGGACCCTCAACAACTAGGTTGGTGGTTTTTCCTTGTCCTCTCATGCTCTTTTGAACTACCGATTTTGAAATTCGTTTTTTCGTTTGTAATTCTCGTAAGGGGTACAACACATCATCTGCACCATCTAAATCTTCTATTAGTATCAGTTTATTTTTAAGCTCATTTCTTTTAAAGTAGTAGAATGAGTTGGCAGATAAACTAGTGAGGCTTAGCCTTTCTTCTTCGGGAATTAAGTCAGCTACTTTACTTTGCAAATGAGTTTTTCCTGATCCACTACTTCCAAAAGAAACACAATGAAGTGGATTCTCCATCTTGCGTGAAGTAAATATTAAATACATAAGTAGTCGGTTGCCGACCTCTCCAATCACTCCACTTTGTTCAATGTACTTATTGGTGTTCTTTAATAGATGCTTAGACTTTAGAAAATCCATTGCCGATCTTCGCTCTTTCTTTTCAAGTAAGTATTCTTCTGCCTCTTCCTCTTCCGCTAGATCTAATATTTCTAATCGATAATTTTCTAAGTAATGAATGAGTTCTTGAAGGCTTCTTCTAATAATACCTGTTCCAATTCCTAAGTATTCAGCAATTCTTCGGACAAACTTTTCAACTCCGTTGTGGTTGTATAAATCTAAATTATGACGAAGTGCATTGAACTCATCTTCTGTTCTATTAACTTTGAGCGTAACTCGAAGTCTATCCATACTGTAGGTAGATAATCCACCTAAAATGTGGAATTCTAGCTCTTCTGTTTGGAAGAGAAAATGGTTTTTATTGGAAGTATCAAATTGACTCATGTTTTAAAAAAAGCTTATTACACAAAAATATGATTCAAATATAAACAAATATGTTAAATAAAAGAATTATTTATTGTGTTATTTGCTGTTAATGAATATTTAACCTATGTTTGTTGTTTAATACTTCAAACCATGGAAGCAACACAAGCCCTATTACTAGCCAACATTAAGCGTATTCGTAAAGAGAAAGGAATGAGTCAGCAAAATGTTGCTGACGGAGCTGACATGCTTGTTCCTACCTATTCCAGACTAGAACGTGGTGGTTCCAATCCTTCACTTGCTTCCATTGTTAGAATTGCTAATTCACTAAATGTTTCGGTAGTAGAACTATTTCAATCCTCAGATGTTAAAGATCGTTCGTTTGCTCAGAAGTTAGAAATGATTGAAGAGATGTCCGAGGTGAATAAATCAGTGGTCACTATTCTACTTGATTCTTTGATTGAAAAAGATCGATTAGAAAAATCTCAAGAAGTGCAGATGAAGAAGAGATTAAAAGAGTTGGAACAAGCAATAAAAAAATAGCGCTTATGGATATGGATCAATCTGCTAAAAAAAGGTTAGAGCTTGTAATAGATTTATCTTGGAATTTGATTTTTGAAAAAATTGTCAATGAAACCTTATTTATTAATAAAGAATCTTCACTTCAGCTACATCTCTCGAAATTAATTTTTGACATTGGAAATACCTTTTGTATTTATCCAACAGAATTTTTCGATATAGAAATGGAGACAAATTATGAAAACAAAAGCATTGATATTGTTTGTTCCCTAGGAGACACAAAGGCAGCCTTAGAATTGAAGTGTTTTATGAAATCAAGTAATAGAGCTAAGGACTTAGACTGCTATGACACCCTAAAAGATATTGAAAGGCTACAGAATTATTTGGGTTTTGATATCAAGAAATTTATCTGTTTAACTGATAGTAAGTACTATGCTAGTACTGTTCAAAGAGGTCATGCCGCTTCAGTGAGTATTAGAGAAGGAACTAAATACTATGCAAATACCCCAGTAATTCCAAGTTGGGCAAATAAGTGGAAGGTCAACCGTGATAAACCCATTTTATTTAATGCAGATGTCGAATTTAATTGGCATAATAGAAATCAGTGGTTTTGCCTGAATATGAGTGTATAGTAGGTTATTTTAAGTCTTGAAAAAAGTCAGATAAGCTTAACCCATGGGCATCTAATATTTTGAGTAAGCTCTCAAATTGAAAATTTGTTCCTTTCTCCATACGCCAATACTGCATCCTAGAGATTCCATGCTCAATCGCAAAATTTTCATAACTGGTATACCCCTTTTCCTTTCTTAATTTCTCTAGCTTCTTAGCTATTTTAATAATTCGAGAATCTAGCTTTTTCTCATCCTTTTTTATCTGTTTTGCCATGATATTAGGTTTAAAACAAAGATGAGAGTTCAATAACTTTCTTGTTACCACAATAAAATTACATCTTTTATAAACATTTTTTCTTATGTTTGACTTCTAATAACTTAAAAATCAATCATTATGAAAAAACTATTCTCTTTTGCACTAATGAGTTCGCTCATCTTGTTGTATTCATGTTCCTCTACTTCGGTAGTGAAGTCAAAAGGTTCAACCCTTCCGTCAGGAACTAACGTTCCCTATGGAAAAATCTCTAACGAGAGTTTTGCAGAAAACTACATTGGAGCTGATGTGTTAGTAGACTGTCGTTTCTTTTCCTCTGAATCATCTACGGCTAGCTATACCACCAAGAAGCTCCCTAAGAATCACTTTGCTTTTAGAGTAGTGTCTATGGAAACTGATACCAACGCAAATGGACTAACAGGAGAGCTATCTTCTCTCGTTGTATTTGCTCCCATGGAGTATTCAGACATGATATTTTCTCTGAAAAAAGGAGAGAAGATTCAACTTCGTGGGGAAACGTACGTTACCAAAGCCAAGTATGGAAAGATACTTGGATTAAACCAACGGTACATACACTTTAAAGCAACGAACATCACTAAACAATAATCCCATGAAAAAATATACATTAATATGCTTCAGCCTTGTTCTTACATGTGCTTGTGCTCAAACAAGCAAAAAACTAGACAATTCAACAGCACTAAAAGGTCTAAGAGTTTTTTATAAAAAATCTTGTAAATCAGAAATAGTAGATTACTTCAGTTCTCTTCCAAACAACCCAAACTATTATCATTATGAATACTACACGAACGAACTTAAAAAAAAGGGCTTGATAACTCTTTCCAAAAGAAAGTATAAAAATGGAAAGGTAGGATTGAAAATTGACTATACAGATTTAGCAGCACAAAAATATAGAGCTGGTCCTGGATTTTATTCTTTTAAGGCAGAAGTATTCAAGTTCAGCCCAATGGAAATCATTGGTATTTCACATCACAATGGAAACAAAGCAGATGTTCTTTTTAAGGGAAATATGGAGCCCACTATTTTTTATAAAATCGTGAAAAAAAATAGTAAGTGTAAGCAATTAAAAGATATGGAGCAGAAGGTTACTTTTATACGTTATGATACTGGTTGGCGTATCGAGTAGCCCTTGCCTACAAAAAAGCTTCATAAAAATTATGAAGCTTTTTTAGTAATTATCATAATAAAAGTCATCTATAAATGGTCTTTGTATTTCTGGTTCTGGAGACCAATTCAATATATTAAAATCGGATATTGTAAGAACTTTATTAGTAGCGTTGGGATTTAAATAGATGTAGGTATCATTAATCTTGCTCTCAGATTTCATAATTGAATTATCTTTTATGAAAATTATTCCAGATATTTTTTTTGCCACATCAGATATTCTCAAGTTCATTCCCTTAAGCTCTGGAAATAACAATTGCATATCTCTATCATCCTTTGTTAAATTCATAAAAACTCTTCTCGATAAAGATCTGAAAAAAGTCTGTAAAAAATCATCTTTCCTTATGTTCAACTCTTGATTAAACCAAGGGTTAATTACAAAAGTTATTAAACTTGGCTCGTCAATCAATAACTTAGTGTAATAATCAAGTATTTTATATTCATAATCAATAGCTAATTTGTAAGGATCAAATTCTCTGAAAGTTGTAAGCACTGTATTTTTTCCTGCTTTGGCATAGGAAATTTTAAATGAAAGGTTACGACCACTCCTCAAAGTATAGTCACATGACTTTTTATTTTGATCAATACTTTCTTCAAGCTTATCAATTAAGTTTCCATTTCTCAATTCATGTATAAAATCTGACTTAGTCCTTAAATAATCCACATCATGTAAGTTATCAGTCCCGATTAAGTAGTCTTGACGCAGAGTTCTATCCTTTAAACGCTCGAGTATTTGATCTGTCAACTCCATGTGGGTTGGAATTAAACTTTTTACATCTGTATATATTCTTATTGTAGATAAATCCAAACTCATATCCAAATCAACTTCTTTTTTACCAACTTTCTTAGCTATGCTATTAGGAAAACTCTTAACACTTCCTCTAGCAGGAAACTTAATATTTGTTAAATCTTTAAACTGTATCCAATAATCTAGTGCAACTAATTCAGAATATGCACCTGACCATTTATATCCAGAAGTTTGACCAATTTGTTTGGCTGTATTAATAATCTCTTTTATATAATTAGGTGAATTTGAAAAATAATTATTTATTCTTTTTAGACGTTCAACAAAATTATTAGTAAATTCATTGTATTCTCCCTGCCGACTTAAAGCTCCAATACAATTATTTTTAATATCGTAATTTGTAAAATTCACTTTCTGTTTAAAAATACTTTCAAGTATTTTCTTATAACTTTCTACTTGTGACATAGTCTTCTTAGGTTTTTGGTTCCAAGTTAGTAATTTTAATTTGTTCAAATGCAAGATTGCATATTCCTACAAACATAGTTTTTGAAACATGCTATCTTGCCAAAGGGGTTCCCTTTTGCATTACCCTTTATCAAAAAAAAGAAAACAGGAGAAAACGAATACCAATCTATAGACATAAAACAAATAATAGTTGCCATCTACAATCAACTACTTGATTTCGACAAATCTCAATCCAACACATACCTTTCAAATATTTATTTGAAATAAATTATATTTCATATTTTTAACTCAAATCAACTCCCAATGAAATATAACGACTTACTAAAGCTAACACAGACTACTATAAAGGATTTATGTGATAATTTAATGTTGCTACAAAATAAGGATGGTGGCTTTAAAGGTTATCATATTTATGATAAAGAGAGTGGAATTTGGACAACAAGTGAAATACTGCATATCATATCTAAAATTCCAGAATCAAAATTTTATGAATCAAATCTTAAAAAAGCTAGTCAATATCTCATTGAAAATCAAAATAAAGATGGAGGGTTTCCTTTTCGTTCTAAAGGAAAGTCCATCACCGATATAACTGCTTGGGTATGTCTATCTTTAATAAATTATCAACAGAAAGAAGTTGTTAAAAAAGGAATAAAATTTATCTTAAAAGCAAGGTATAACGATATTGTAGAGGATAAGGGAGGATGGGGCTTAACAACATTTGAGCAAGACAGAATTTATTCTTCATGGATATCTATTTATTGCCTGAGACGGTATCTAAATAATCATATTGATTGGTTTAGTGAAGATGAATTAGAAGAAATAAATCTTGCAATAAATGAATCTAAAGAATGGATTAAAAAATCAATGAATAATGATGGTGGGTGGGGCGCAATGGAAGGAGAACCAACAAACCCAAGTAGTACAGCTGTAGCTCTATTAGCTTTGTTTATAATCGGAGAAAATCCTAAAGAATATTTAAATTCATATAAAATTCTTGAAAAAACTATGTCAAATGGTCTTTGGGAATTAAGAAGAGAAATTGTTGTCACTCAAGAAGGATATGAACTAACTCAAGAATGGTTTACTTCAATTTTTTGTTTTAGGGCAATGATTTTTTTCTCTGAAATGGATGTCAATAATCTAAAAGATACTCATAATGTATTTATTAACTTGCTTAAATTAATTGAAAATTCAAAAGTTAAACCATCAATAGGGGGAAGTTCTGACATGATATGGCCAATTCCATTTCTTATTGAAGGAATTGACAAGTATAGACTGTTTGTAAAAAATAAAAAGAAAGATTTTTTAGACTTTTTATCGAGTGAAGAGCAAAAATTAAAATCAAAACGAAAACAAGAAATAAGCGAACTTTTAAAAGAGCAATTTCCTTTTCCAATAAGCCAAGTTTTTACATCATTTGAACATGAATTGGATTATCATCGGAAATTTCGTTTACTAATACAACTTTATGAAGTAATTATTAAATATGCTGCAATAGTAAATATTTCTTTTATAATATCTCAAAGTGAAAAAGAACCTTTAATTTCTCAGGCTTTAACCAAGAAATTAAAGAGACCTAGTTTAGGAGATTGGGTAAGCATCCTAATTACCTCATTAAAAGAATCAGCAGGTATTAACAAAATATTGAGCCCTTTTTCTAAAGAGGATATATTGAAAAAGTCAAAAAATTTCTTAGATGAAAGTAAGCCAACACTTTCATTGATTCAATCTTTGAGTGAAATAGTTGAGCTTCGAAACTCTTGGACTGGTCACGGTGCAGTTAGGTCAGTATATGAATATAAATTAGAAATTGATAAACAATTATCTACTTTATATACTCTTTTAAATAGAATGTCTTTTTTATCTAAATGTAACTCATTCTTAATTTTATCATCTGATTATAATGAGTTTGGAGATGGAGATATTTATAAAATTAGGGTGTTTAATGGCTTGAGTATTCAAGATAATGAACTTGAAACCCCGAGAAGATTAGCAGAAGGTCAAAAGGACGAAATGATTAGATATATTTATTTTCATAACATTGATAATAACACCATAACTAATTTGTATCCATTCTTATCGTATATGTTTTGTGGTAGTTGTAAAAGAGAAAGGTTTTTCTTTTACAATAGTACTAAGAATAATGGTAAGATATCTTATCTGTCATTTGAGTGTGGTCATACTGTTGAATGTAGTAATAATAATCATTTTGAAAAAAGATTATCAGCTATAGATGTAAAATTATGATTAATATGATATAAATACATTAGTATGAACAAACAATATTTTTTAAATGAAGCTTTTTTAGAAGCTAAAAAAGGATTTTCAGAAGGGGGTATCCCTATTGGTTCAATTTTAGTTCATAAAAATAAAATCATCGGTAGAGGACACAATAGAAGAATTCAAAATTCAAGTTCAATATTACATGGTGAAATGGATGCAATTGAAAATGCAGGAAGAAGATCTGCTGATTTTTATGAAGAATGTGAAATATACACTACCTTATCACCATGTTCTATGTGTAGTGGAGCAATTTTATTATATGGTATTCCAAAAGTTATTATTGGGGAAAATAAAACATTTTTGGGAGAAGAAGAGTTATTAAAATCAAGAGGTGTTGAAATCGATGTTTTGAATGATAAAAATTGTATTGAATTAATGTCTGATTTTATTAAAAAGAATCCCTCACTTTGGAATGAAGATATAGGAGAATAAATTATTTACCCTAATGTTCAAAAAACATTAAGATATTGTTATGCAGGATTGCATTGTGATGTCATGCTTCCATTACACAATGCGATCCTGCTAAGGAGACCTTAGAATCCCTAGGTTTAACTTCTTATGACAAATATTATTAAGAAGGTCTAACTAATCTATAAACTTTTGGTAGTCTCCGTTTATAAACACGTGGTAAAATATTGTAATTATGAATATCAAAACTCCCTGCTTTATTCTTAATTAAACTACAATAATTTTTCGGCACTCCATCAGAAGAGGTATTATCTAATAATAGAATTCTATCAAACATATTATAATGTATGTTTAAGTTATTATAACCTTCTTTCCATTTATAAAAAACTGTTTCAGCATCCACAAAATGTCCATTACGTCTCGTCCTATCAAGAACACGACTTTTAGCTGTGTCTAAAGAATCTAAACAGAAAAATATAATTTCTAAAGCATAACCATGGTTTTTCGCTTTTTCAGCCCAATATATTGGATTTGTATCAAAATTAGTTTCATAACAAAAACTATGGCCTTTTAAAAAAGCTCCTTCAATGGAGCTTTCAAATTCATTTGATATTATTCGTTGTGCCATTTCATAACGCAATTCGCTATCAGACATTTTACGATACTGCTTAAGGAATTTCTTATCAAAATCAAATGGAATCAATGTAGACTCATAAGTTTGAGAGTACGTAGATTTACCTGAGCCATTACATCCTGCTATTATTTTTAAATAAGGCTTTTGCAATTAGCATGAGATTTTTGAAGAGAGGAAAGTGTTGGATTACTTACAAATAAACCTTGTTCTTTAAGTCTCTCATCAGCATCTAATTGTGGCTTTACAACAGTATTATAAATATGTTGTGCTCTTTTTTGATGTTCAGAAAATGAAATACCAAAAGCAACTTCGTGATTTAAATTTGTATTTTTCATGGGTGCAAATATATAAAATTAATACTAATTAGATTTAGTATTATTATAGCATTAAATATAGTAATAATTAAATAACAACCTGAAATCGTGTTACTTATTGCTTCTAACGACCTCTTTTTCTGGTTCGTTCTCGTCCTTTGGACTTTTCTTGCTGTAATTGTTGAAACTCTCGAATACGCTCAAGCGTATTTAAACGAGAGGTTTTAGATAAATCTTTAGTAAGATTTTGTAGTATTTCTTTAGTATAACCAAGCGTTGAAAAACGATATTTACGATTCGTTTTTATACCGGCAATTATTCCATTATTACGGGTATATAAATCAAGATTTTCATTTTGTAGAATGGTATAAAAATTCTTTTCGGAAAAAGCTTTTTGATATGCCTTTTCAAGATGTCCAATCAGAAGTTGTTTATCAGAGAGTTCTCCTCTTTGATTCATCTGATATTCAGCATCTTTTATCTGAATTTTAGAGGGCAATGTTCTCTTATGACTAATTGCCGATTTTTGAAGTTTGGGGAAATTCTTTTGAACATACCTCTCGGCAGGAATCTTCACTTTGTCTCTAAAATCAGCTTTTGAGATGCGAACTGACTTCCCTGTTCGATATTCTGTTCCACTGAGTAGTATGTGCAAATGAACATGGTCTTTCTCTTTCCTGTGAACAGTAGCTAGTGCCACCGACAAATTAGACCGCAAAGAGATATAATTCCTTGCGATCTTTTTTAATTTCTCATTGGTAAGCTCTTTCGCATTGTCTTTATGAAATGAGAGAATATCCATATACAGTTTTACATTGTTTTTCCTCTTATGGAGTCTATACGTTTCATTTTTTTTAAACTGAGCAATAATCGCTTCTTTACTAGGTTCTTTTCCTTTAATAAATCGAGTTAGTACAAAACTGCTTTCTCGCTCACTATCTTTTAGTACATAGTTTACCAAACGTCTGTAAACTCCTGTTTGCTTGTAACTTTTACTTTTGATTATCATGAGTTTTGTTCGAGCGCCTCTTGAATAGCTACAATACTCTCTTGCAATTTCTCAATTTTACTTAACGGAAGTGCATTCCCTTGTTCGAGTAATTTCTCTAAGTATTCACTTACTAAAAACAATTGCTGTTCTACAAGAGCTATATTTTCAGAGGTATTTGTACCGCTTATATAGTCCATTACAATTCTGTGTACTTGGATAGAGAGAAGCTCCTTTTGATGGAGCTTCTCTTTTAATAGTTCTATTTCCTGCTTAGAAAATCGAAGCCTAAGGATTGGATACTCATTTCGTATTCTACGCTTAAGAGCTGTGTTATACATTCTCCAATAGTCCTTCTTTGCTTGTTGTACCATAGCATCGGTAACTGAAGGCTCGTTTTTAAAACGAGCCTCTAAGTATGTATGTAAGCTATTGTAATCCACAATGACAAGTGGACGTTGAGTTAAAAATTACCAGCATCGAGGGAAACGGTGCGTTTCCTTTGTCTTCTTTATTAAGTAAGAAGTTTAACCTTCCTCTAATCAATCGAATCTTAGCATAGCCATAAATCCAATTATGAAACCAACGGGTACTCGTTCTAACGGGAAGTAACATCACGATAAGCGTTCCTTTCTGGGCTTCCTCGTGAGCCTTTTTGACCCACGTTACAATCTCCCTTCCGTAAGGAGGATTGACAAATACCCTTTCACCGCTCCAATCTTGAATCAGTCCATTTTCTTTAGGTGTATAGTATTTCTCACATTTTGCTGTTTCTGGGACACAGCAGGGGTCGAGTGTGAAATTAAACTCTTTGTTAAGAGTATCAAAAAAGTCTTGTGGGGTTTCCCAAGTAGTGTGTACGCTACTAAATAATACTTTGTTCATTTTTTTACATGAGCAGATGGTTTAACATTATTGTTTTCTATTGTTTGTTTAGTTTCTCTAAACATCTCTTTAATCGGAATTAGTGGTATTTCTCCAGTCATCGGAGATAGTGGTGACTGGTAAGGTTCTAGCTCAGTAAGCTCTCGTAGCTTCCTCATCTTAAAGTATGGAGTTATACGAGCCAAAACAGGACGCATTCCTGATACATGAATCAATCCTCTGTTTGCTGGAAGCGACATAATCTCGTCTGCTGTGAGTACTGCTCGGGATTTTAATTTGTCATAGTCTTGTCTGTCGTTATACTCATATCTTCCAAGAGTCCTCTCTAGAGCTGTGGCAGTTTGTAAATCTGCTGACAAAAACACCTTCGTTCTAAGGTTACTGATAATTGCTTCTGATCGTTTTCCATACTTTGCCGAGAGTTGAGCATAAGCGTTCTGTGTAACTCCCATAATAGCTCCACGATATTTTCTGATATTGGCACAGATAATATCTAGTGAACCAATACTCAGTATCGGAAGTTCATCCAAATGGTGATATACATCCAGCATATCTTCGGTAGGAAGTTCTTTGAAAAACTCTTCAAAATATTGTGATAAGAATATCGAAGTAACTTTTGAATAGTATCTCATCTTAGAAGTACTCGAATGAATATACAATACTATCTTTTCCTTTCTGAAATCCCTAAAATCTCCTATGGAATCCGTACTGGTAATCTCAGCAATATTGTCATCTAAAGAAAAGATAGCAATGGCAGTTTGCGCTGTACTTAAAACACTCGATAGCGTATTTGGAGATTGCGATACAATTGATGCGTACTTAGTAAAAATCTCATCATTCGGAGCATCTTTTGCAAAGAGGTAATCTACCTGTTTACTAAACTCACTCGATTGCATCAAATCAAGTAGATAAGCAATGTTATATAAGTTTTGGAACTGAAGTTCCTGTGTTTTGATGATGGTTATCATTACATATAACACTTCTTGAGCTTTTTGATTCCAAAACGAATCATCTCCTGCGTTGTCATCACTACCGATGGAAACTAAATCATGAGCCAAACGATTGATTTCACTTTTGGTATTGGCTCTGATAATAGGATTGAATCGTAAACTTGTCTTTGGACTACTAAAATCGAGTTGTAAAATCTGATATCCTTGTTCTTGCAAAGCTCCACTTGTCTTTTCAAAAAGTTCTTTTGATGGATCATGTATAATTTGACTTCCATCTACTGTCAATATTGACCTAACGACAACTCCAGCTGTCTTAAAACTTCCTGTTTCTCCTGAAATAAGTACTCCTTGCATTGAGAGTTTTGGGTCTATATTCTTACCATTGAGATTAAATCCTTTTTTTCTCTTACTCAGGATTTTATATTCAGGCATAAATGCACCTTTTAATCGGTGCTTGTTTGGGTTTAAAAAATTTAGGAGATCTTCTAAAAGATTGACTCCTGATTCAAATAAATTCATAAGTATCGTGCGAGCAAATTGTTAAGTTCTGTAAGGATTACTTCTGTTACTTTACTTATTAAGTAAAAACAGTAGAGAAGCAGTTTAAAAAGCAGTCCGAAGACTGCTTTTATAAAGCGTACAAATAGTGAGTCACTTCTCATGGCTTTATTTGGACTCGTTTGGTTCTAGTTGTCACAAGAGTAGCTCCTCTGGATTCTAGAATAGTTCTGTACACGCCAATCATAGCGGTAAAGACTTTATCATCTTCAAGACTAGGGGTATGAACTATATATATCGCTATTCCTGATAAGTTCTCATTAAGAGAAACTTCATCTGTAAACTCCTGGACTACTAGCTCTGGACTTGTCAGTAACTTCTGTAAATCTTCTCTCTTGTACACACTAAAAAAACTATGTTCCTTCAAATCTGAAAAAAGGAGAATGCTTCTCCTACCAGATATTTTTGACAACTTGTTAGCTTCATCTACTACCAATCGAAAAATCTCTGACTGAGAGCTTAGCCCTCTTTTAGTATTCTCTAAAGTATCTTTAAATTGGGAGAGGAGCATCCTCCTTTTTCTTCGCCTAGCATCTTCATTCGATAAGAGTCCAACATCTCCTATGGGAAGTTCAAACTCATAACTCGGTGCGTATCTGGTTTCTGATACGTAGCGAAGTGAGATAGAAATTCCATCACTGGAATGTCCCTTATAAAGATGGCTTGAGATATGCTTAAAACGAGCATCTCTGTTTTCTCCATCGGTAGCATCGATAATCACACTCAAGGCCTGAGTACTTGGTATATACCCCTCACATCTTGCAAGGAGTATAAGTAGACT
>Ga0209223_10000623_pt1 | contig 40796 bp, 44 predicted proteins | sample COG_06_FD_184750 | JGI IMG/M metagenome (GOLD analysis project Ga0209223, IMG submission 184750) | Pelagic Microbial community sample from North Sea - COGITO 998_met_06 (SPAdes) (version 2) | ecosystem: Environmental > Aquatic > Marine > Neritic zone/Coastal water | place: Helgoland, sampling...
CACTTAGAAATGAAAGAAGACTTTATTTCCTCGTCTCCTTTGTAATCATTGGTTCTACATAAAGATTGTGCACCAGTGGAGTCAAAAGTTTTAACGGCTACGTTACTAATACCCATTGTTTATTATATTTAATTTATTTTTTTTTTTAAAATTAAATCGTAGATTGTAATTCGTTTTCATTTAGTTTTTAAAATAAATACAAAATGTAAATAAAAATGTCAAATTTTGAATGTTCTGTAAAAGATTTGATGTCGAACACGGGATCTATAAGTGGAAATAGTAATGAAAATGAAAATGAAAATGAAAATTTAGAATCTAATAATTCAGAAGAGAATGTACCCATTCCCACTCAGAAACCACGTGATGTAAATTTATCAGTATATCAAAGATTATACACCGATAAAAATATCAAAACTATTTTATTTATAACACTTGTTTATCTTGTATTGAATTCTGATCAAATGTACACATTTTTATCCAATAACGCTTCATTTTTATTGATAGAAGGTTCTCCAGGATTTCTCGGAAGAGCTGCTATTGGACTTATGTTAGGAATTACGCTTATAGTGTTTACTTCTTTCTTTTCGTTTTAGTTTTAGCCGGTCCGACCAGATCTTTTTTATTTGACAGATTGTCACTTATTTTGTCCATCATTAACGATACTAAACTCACGTCTTTTTCCGAAATTGTTTTATCTTGTTTTACACCCCATTTTAAAGAAGACATTAAATCATGGGTCAATGGGATTCGCTTGCTTTCAAATTTTTTACAATTGATTACGTTTCCATTATCGTCAGGTTCTCCGTCATTCTCGGACATGCACATCTGACAAATTCCGGCGGGAGTTAGTTTAAAATAAATGTGATTATTTGTATGATACCCACATTTATTCTGACAATACTTAGATTTCGTATTTATGAGATATAACGTATCGTACTTTTGAGATTTTAAAATGCCACGAATGTCTTCTACACGGTATCCGTTTACATGATTTTTAAAAAACCGTATAATACTATTCTTCTGAGAATTTTCATTTGATAACAATGTAAAATTTCCAGATTTTTCTGAATCAAAGGCTTCCTCGGTTTCTTCGTATTCTGGTAGATTGTAAAATTTGGTAATGTCAGTTGTATCAGTTCTAATGCTAGTGTCTTGAATTACTTTCAACAAATTGAATTTGTAAATATTGTCGTGTGCTTCTGATAGTTTATTGCCGATGTATGTTGTATAATAATTATAAACACGGTTCTCATAAGTGTATTTTCCATCCGAGTACGTACATTTATCAGAACCTACAAGTCTGAGACCATTTTTATCATACACACATTTGTCTATTATTTTATCCCACGAATCAAAGAATGTTCCTGGTTTACCATAAATAGTACTCAAAGAAATAAGTATATTTTCTCTTATTCTAATAGCAACGTCTTTGTCTACATTAATGCTTGGCCAATTAAAGTGATAACCCTGTTTTATAAATACATCTTCACCTTTTTTGATTTCTTTTGGATTGTCAGCCTTAGTTATTATACACTTTAATTCAGGGTTATTGTATATATTACACATTACATTCTGTACGGATTCTACGTAGGTATTTATGTCTATAACACTTGAAGAAAGAATATCAAAATCTATAAAAAATCTGAATACATCTGTTTTTTTCTCGACTATACAATTCTTAAAATTAATGTACTTAACGTATAACTCTTGAAACAAGATGTAATCGGTTGTAAGATCAAGTTTCCCACCGTCTAGCATATAATGTGTTACATTTCTACTACTAGCGTTCTTAACAATTTTACCAGTGGAGAATAACCAGATTCTTAGTGGATTTTTATCCATTTAAAATATTATACATTATATTTTTATATTTATTTATTAAGGTTTAAACTTAATTGTAATATCACAATTATTAGTATATATTCCTTTCACAGCACTTGGAGATAACACACAACGTTTTCCTTTTTTCTTAGCAGTTATGGTTGCCATCATATCATTATCTATAAGCTCTACATTAGATAATGCGTATTCCATTACTTTATTTTCTATAAACCATCTAAAAAAATTTAATTGACCTACGGTTGTGACGATATCTTTTTTTGAAACATTTTCTTCTATTGTATAAGTTCTCCATTTAAGTGTATATGGATCTATAATAAGTCTTTTTTGTCTACAAAATGGATCAAAAAATTTCTTCGAATATGCTTTTAATTGGTTTTTATAATCAATGTATATGTTAAAATAAATAGTATCAGACTTACATTTTAAAGGGTAAGTGATATTATATTTTTTTGAATAATTGGTTACTAACCAATCTAAGAGTCTTAAAGAAAGGGGTGTTTTTTGATCGATTATATCATTTAATAAATCTATTTTGTTTTTATAAAAAGTTATTAAAAAGTTAATAAGGGTTATCTCTTTACCATTAAAAGACATTCACCGTATTGTAAATTTAATGTTGTTTATCTTTAAATAAATTTAAAGACAGTATTATATTTATATATAAGTATGACAACTGAGATAATTAACGAAAACTTCAAGAGGCAGATTATTTTTCTATTAAATAATCATTGGACTGGAAAACACGACATGTATTTCCCACTTCAAAATGCTACAAATATAGAAAGGAAACACATTTATAAACTTTTTAATTACAAATACATATTCTACACTAAAGATACTGTAAATACAAAAAGAGCGGTGCTTTTTCTATTCAAAAATTCTTGTGGAGAGAATAATGCCGTGATAGTTTTCAAAGATCTAAGTATATACCAGATACAACTATATACATTAGAGGAATACTTTGATGGTAGTATTTTTGAAATTTCTTACACAGACAAAATTATTACAGTTTACGATGCTTTTATGGTTTCAGGAAATAAAACAAATTATCAACCATTTGATGAACGCATTTCAGATGTAGAAATTATGACATCTAATTCAACTATTAAAGATTTCACAATTAAAATGCTGTCTTATTCTGAAGACATACATTGTTTTAAAAATTTGTCAGAGGACGAAGAACTTTTTATGCTACCAGCGAAACTTCCTATTTTAACTGGTGTTAATTTTTCATTTTTCAAATGGAAACCCGCGGAAAAAATAACGTTTTGCCTACAAACTCTAGAAGAAAATGAAAACGATTTAATTTTAATGTCGTCTAATTTCAAGAAACTTATCAAATTTGCTAAGATACATAGTGATTCTTCAGATGGAAATGAGTATATTAAATCTATTAAAAACCTTGAAAATTACAGTGATAATTGTATAATCGAAATTAACACTGAATTTCCCGAGGGAAAGATAACAATCAAAAGAGTAAACACGGATAAAATTTACCCAACGAGTATTAGGCTAATTGAAAAAGTTTTATTCATTAAACATGAAAATATCAAATTTGAAGAGTTGAGTATGTAAACTGAAAAATTTTAAGGATATAATATACAAGCAATAAGCAATACATTAACGCATTTATCAAAATATGTGTTAATATATTACTTTATAATTATTTTTTTAATGTTATAAGACATTTAATGTCTAACGGCGGCAACGGCCCTTCTTGAGGCGCATACCCTTCTTGAGGCAGCGGCGGCGCTTGCGGGCGTACGCGCGGGCACGCTTGGCAGACTTGGTCATCTTAAGACGCGATCCCTTCTTGACACCGCGGCGACCGAAACGGCTACGACGGCCCATACGAGTCGACGACTTCTTGCGGAGAAGCTTGGGCGAGACGTAGACGCGGTAGGTCTTGCCGTTCTTGGTGCGCTTGTAGTAAAGACCACCGTTGCAACCCTTGTATACCTTACGCTTCTTGCCGCCGATCATGACGCGCGCCTTAGACGAAATCTTGCCGCGGACCTTGTGACCCTTCTTGGTCTTGCGACCCTTACACTTCTTCTTCTTGCCAAAAAATAGTTCGAGCATTCCCATAATTAATATTTAATATATATCTGAGAAAAAAAAAATATTTTTAATTAATTTTTTTAAATTACAATTTTGATAAATTTAGAAATTACATTATCTTTTATTTCTTTTTCATTTAGAAATGTAATTAATTTTTCTTTATCACATAGTTTTTTAGTAAATTCTTCTGGAAGCTCGTAATCAAATTCTTTGAATATTTTCCGGGAAATAATGTAATCAAAATTTTCACTTTTCTTATTGATTATTTTAAGAACTTCTTCAATACATTTGTGTTTTTTAATTAAATTGAAAGATGTAACGGGACCTATCTGCGGTATAGGTTCTGTATAATCACACCCCGAAAGTATACAAAAATCAACAAATGAATCCATGTCCATTTCAAATTTAGACAATATAATACCGGTGTCTATCTCGGTGATGTATCTTGATATACCAGTTTTTAAAATTTTATCACATCCGAATGTTGTAGCATCAGTATCATCCGTAACTGTATAGTCAACAAAACCGTTTTTTTGTAAAAAAGCACAGTACTTTTCGGCATCTTCTGGGGCGGTACAGTAAGGTATTCCAGACAATTCAAGAAATTCTTTACACTCTTCGACGTCTTTTTTCTTTATAACAATAAGTTGAGATGTAATTTTTTCAATCTCGGTATTTATAAGTTTTTCTTCTTCATTATTATCAGGAATTCTCTCTCTTAACTGTTCAAGTCGAACATACATTCTTTCTTTATTTGCTTGCCTTTTAACTAACACATTTCTTTTAGCATCCGGAGGTGTACCATCAAATACAAACACCGGAAGAACTCCATTCATAAAGTAGTATTTAATTCTGTTTGCTATACCAATGATGTGTGAATTTGAAGTACGAGAAGCATACTTAAATTTATATAATAGTATACTACAATCAACGGCTATTTTAGAACCTTTGTATAGATTTATTTCTTTTTCTGAAATAGCATCTGGAGCATATTTCTTAATAAGATTATTTAGTCCTCTGATTCCCATCTGGAATTTAAATTACATTATTATAAATTAAGTTTTTAAATTGAAATATTTTCTGTAAAATTAGATATCCCTTATAATCAAAACCGGGATACACTCAGTTTCGTCATCTGAAGTATCACGTAGATCTAACATTCTCTTAGGCGGTCTTAGGGGTTTATATTTCGGATGCGTTTTGATGTCATTCTCACGATAATATTCAACTTCTTTCCAGAATTTTTCTAAAATAGGTAGATTTTCGTTTAGCCAATCGTAGTCAATTTTAACCCTAACAATATTCATGATATCAGGTGGTTTGTATTCTATGAAATCAGCATCTTCTAGATTGCAAATAAACATATTTAATTGAACTTGAGGATAGTAATAATCCGGAATATATCCAAATTTAATAGGTCTTTTGTAAGGACACTTTACTTCAAGTAAAATGGGTTTTCCATTTCCATCTTTAGACATTGAAACGCCGTCTGGTGAGCCAGCCAACCAATAATAATCACTACATTTGTGTACATCTTCGTGAGCTATAAGACCAAAGTCATAGTTTTCCTGACCTGTTAATTTACAATACTTATCTATTGCTTCATCTTCGTATTTTTGACCGTGTAGAGTGGCTACGTTACCTACAAAAGGCTTTGGGTCATGTCCGCATTTTTTAAAAAGAACTTCATGGGGTTTTTGATAAGGATTAAGTCCAAGAACTGTACCAGCATCTGAACTCGTTAATTTTCCTTCCCGTTGTTTGAACCACGCATCAGAACGTTGTTCGTGCTGAGGTATAGACTTTAATTTATTTATCTTATCCATGGTTAAATGTATAAATAAATATAATTTATAGCTTTAAATAAAATCTTTTAAGTTATTTCAACTTTTTAACAGTAACACTTACGGCATTTTTCTTTCTTAATTTTTTAGGATCTTCATCTGCTGTTTCGTTTGTTTTGTTTTTATCGTACTTTTTATTACAGTAGTCCCATAACTCTTTTGATCCTATTCTAAATTTTCTATTAGGTTTTGCTCGATACCAGTAAACACAGTCTTGTATGTTATTACTTTTTGACGTGTTGTCTAATACAAGACAATCGTAACCCTCTGTACACGCATTTAAAACATCTTGAAAAACACTAAATTGTGGAAAAATGCCAAAAAAATTCTTATAAAGTTTTTCCTGGTTTTGAATTATGTTTTCTCTTAGAATGAAGACATAGTCTATGTTTGCTCGAAGATCAGGTGGCAAATCCATACAATATTGCATAGTTAACATAAATGTAATTTTCCAGTGTCGTCCATTCATAAAAATACCCCGGATATTAGTGTCTCTAATCATACGTTTATCGTACATACAATCATCTAAAAGTAAAAAAACATCATTGTCTTTTTTAGGATCTTTTCCATTTATTGTCTTTTTCTGTCGTGTAATCACCTGCTGAATAACCTCAGGTTTATATTCGGAGTGTATAAGCAAGTCTGGTATAAAACTCGAATAGAAAGCGTTTCCATCCTCTGTGGCAGATATAGCAACACCTGCTTTAATTTTGCGAAGATGATAAAGTATATCCGCGACTAATGTACTTTTTCCTGTTCCTCTCTTTCCTATAAATACGCAAGTAGCAGGTCCCGATCCTACTGTACGTCTTTCCTCTATTCTCTTGGGATTAAACTTTGCTAAGCTAATCGACATCTATAATTACTTAAAATTATTTTAATATTTGAATTAGTCCCAGAAATTTTCTTTTAATAATGCATCACTTTCAAGTGTAACGTACGAATAAAATACACTTGACAAAATTCCTAATGTAAATGAAATAAGTGTTTTACCCAATGTTCCGACAGTTTCTTCTTCTGAGTCTATGTAATTTATACTCGCAAATGAGATACCCATTATAAGTAAAATTATTAATATAATAGTCAGGTCAACAGTATAGAAGTCTAAAAATGCCATTTAAAATTTATATAATATATTAAATTAATTTATTCAACTTAAAAATAAAATATATAAATGTATAAATGGGTGTAACTATCAAATTTAAATCTGTTCTTAATAATCTAATTAGTATGGATTTTGGAGACAAATTTGTATTTATTAAATTTGGATCCGATTGGTGTATACCCTGCCAAGAACTTGACAAAATTCTAGTAAAGATTCCAAATAGTATATTATACCATGTAAATATAGAAAACGAAGAATTTGATAATGTAATGGAAGAATACAATTTTACAACAATACCTTACACTATTATAACTTACAAAAAGAATTCGCGCAGTTTTAAAGGCGTGATTACTGAAGAACAACTTAATCATTTAGTCTATGACTTACAATCGTGAAAGGGGGTTGTATATCAAAAATTACAAAAAATTATCCGGTTTAAAAAAATGGTATATATCTAAACCAGATAATTTAGCAATGGCGGAAAAATTCAAGAAGTACACGCAGATTGAACACATTTTAGCTCGCCCTGGTATGTACCTCGGTGATATAAAGTGTGTGAATTCTGAAATGTGGAAAATTGAAGAAGGAAAATTAAATTACAGTTTGTGTAACTTTAACCCGGGGATATATAAACTTTTTGATGAAATTATCGCTAATGCTTCAGACGAAGTACAAAGAAACGAAGAGGTTAAATGTATCAATGTAGAAATTTCACAAGAAACAATTAGTGTGTATAATGACTCTGGTATTCCAATTGAGATACACCCCGAGTACAACATTTACATTCCAGAACTTATTTTTGGAAATTTGCTTACATCGACCAATTTTGACGACTCGCAGAAAAGAACTACTGGTGGTCTCAATGGTTTGGGAGCAAAGCTTGTAAATGTATTCTCAACTGAGTTTATAATAGAGACATCACACTCGGGTAAAAAATATATACAAAAATTTGAATGTAATATGTCTAAGAAATCTAAGCCCGTAATAACCAATACCAAAAAGGGAAATTACACTAAAATATCATTCAAACCAGATTATGCTCGGTTTGGAATCTCAGAGATGTCCCACGATACTCTCTGTATTCTTACCAAAAGAGTGTACGACATCTGCGCTATTACTCCAAAACACGTGTCAGTTCAACTCAATGGTAAAAAATTGAATATCAAAGACTTTTCCGATTACATTTCAATGTACATCGGAGACAAAAAGACTGTACCGAGAACAATATCCGAACAAAATAGGTGGCAAGTGGCGTTTAGTCCAAGTAATGAATTTAAGTGTATTTCCTTTGTAAATGGAATTTCAACAACAGACGGAGGGACACATGTAGAACATGTTATGATGCCCCTCATAAAAAAACTAACAGAAATCATTCAAGAAAAACATAAATCAATTACTATCAAACCAAACTACATTCGAGAAAATCTTTTTGTATTCATTAACTGTAAGATTGAAAACCCAGCATTTTCTTCCCAAACAAAGGAAAAGAACATCACTAAAGCATCAGACTTCGGAAGCAAATTTAATTTGACGGACGACATCGTCAAGAGTGTTCTAAAACTTGGTATTATCGATAATATTCTTGCTCTCGCAGAAGCCAAGGAAAAGAAAAATATTTCAAAAACAGATGGAAAGAAAACTAACAGGGTTATTATTCCAAAATTAGACGATGCAAATAAAGCAGGAACAAAAGAATCTAAGTTGTGTACTATTATCTTTACAGAGGGAGACTCAGCTAAGACTACTGCTGTATCTGGACTTTCAGTAGTCGGCCGAGACTACTATGGTGCTTTTCCTCTCAAGGGTAAGATACTTAATACACGAACAGCGACTTATTCGCAAATGGCAGGAAATGCCGAAATAAATAACATCAAACAAATTCTAGGTCTTCAAACGGGTAAAAAATATAAATCTGTTTCGGACCTAAGATACGGAAGAATTCTTATTATGACTGACGCCGATACAGATGGTTTTCACATCAAGAGTCTACTGGTTAACTTCATCAGTCATGGTTGGCCGGAACTTCTCAAAGAAGACTTCGTAAGTTCTTTGGTGACACCTGTTATCAAACTCACGAAAAGAAATCAGGTAATCCCGTTTTACAACCTCAACGACTACAAAGACTGGAAAAAGACAAATAATATTTCTAGTTTCAAAGTAAAATATTACAAGGGTCTTGGTACTAGCACTCAACAAGAGGCTAAAGAGTACTTTAAATCTATGAAAACACTTGATTATAAAATTAAAACCGAAGCAGATTCAAAGTCTCTGGTTTTAGCTTTTACGAAGACTGAGGCCGATGCTCGCAAAAGGTGGATATTAGAAAATATTAAGTGTCCAAAAAGCCTGGATTATAATTCATCAGATGTTTCGGTAAAAGATCTAGTTGATAAAGAACTTGTGTTATTCTCTATCAGTGATAATATCAGATCTATTCCAAGTCTTATAGATGGAATGAAACCTTCTCAGAGAAAGATTATCTATGCTTGTATCAAAAGAAATTTGTATTCGGAAATCAAAGTTTCTCAATTGTCTGGATATGTATCAGAAAAGACTAATTATCATCATGGCGAAAACAGTCTAATGGACACAATTATTTCTCTCTCACAAAACTTCGTAGGTTCAAATAATATGAATTTACTAGAACCTGTTGGACAGTTTGGAACTAGACTTTTAGGAGGAAAAGACGCTTCTAGTCCAAGGTACATCTACACACATCTATCAAATGAGTTCAAAAAACTTTTCAATGAAGATGACAATAATGTTCTTGAATATCTAGAAGAAGATGGAGACACCATTGAACCAATGTTTTATGTTCCTACAATGCCCATGATTCTTATCAATGGAGCGTGTGGTATCGGAACAGGCTTCTCTTGTGACGTACCATGTTTTAATCCAAAAGACATTAAGAAAACACTTATGGATCTTGTAATTGACGAGGACGCGGATATTCCTGAAATGACTCCTTGGTACAAAGGTTTCACGGGGAGTATTAAAAAGACGGAAACTAATAAATGGATCACCCTGGGAAAATACATGGTAAATGGAAACGTAATAAATGTCACGGAACTTCCAATTGGAACGTGGACGGATGATTACAAAATGTTTCTTGACAAATTAGAGACCGAAGGAACTATATTTAGCTACACTAACGCATCTACAGAAACAACTGTTAATTTTAGTATTAAATGCCCTTTGGAAAATGTAATAGAATGGACTCAAAATAATGAGATATTGAAAAAATTAAAACTGATTTCACATCTATCAGCAAATAACATGTATGTATTCAATGAGAAAAATGAGATAGTTAAGATGGAATCACCCGAAGAAATAATCTTCCACTTTTGGAGAATTAGAAACGAGTACTACAACAAGAGACAAAAGTACATGTGTGACAAACTAAATAGCGAACTCATTGTACTAAATGCTAAAATTAAATTCGTAACAGATATAATAGAGGACAAAATAATCGTATTCAGACAAACATTAAAAAGTATCATTTCCCAGTTAGAAAAGTCTGGATATCCTAAGATTTCAGATTCTTACGAATATCTTACAAATATGAAAATTCATTCTTTTTCTAGTGATACTATTGAAAAATTAACAAATACTCGAGACAAGACAAATCAAGAATACATAACTATTAAAAATTATTCCCTAAGGAATTTCTGGGAAAAAGATCTTAATTTTTCCTAAGAAAAATATTATTAAATTTTTTAAAAAAAAATATTTTGATATATTAAATTAAAATATGAGAGCTATTATTTACGCTATTGTCTTAGCCATCGTTTCGTGGATGGTATTTGGTAGTATGAATGAGCTAACTTCGGCTCACGAGTCGGACGGTTGCTGTGGAAAGGGGGAATGCGGCAAGAGTAAGTTTACTAGTATGATCTGGTGGGCAAATCTAATGATTGCGTGCCTGGCTACTTTCGTTGCTCTATACGGTGGCGCTAAAATGACTCCCCAGGGTCGCATGCTCCCCTCGATTCCCTTCCTCCCAGTCTAAGATAACTGGTGCATGATCGCTTGCTAAAGGGATACCTTCATTATTCTCACCTATATATTTTAAACATTTACTGGAAACATGATTAATATTCTTAGTAAAGAAGTAATCAAGTCTCCATCCTTTATTTCTATTTCTTGCCCTAGACATTCCGTTTTCCTTTACTTGTCGGGGATCCCACCAGGTGTAAACAGTGTCACAATTAATCGTGTCTATAAAATTTATAAATTCCAAATCTTTTAACAATTTAAGTTCGTGTGGGAATGTACCCGGCCCGGGTTCGCATTTAGATTGATCGAAATGTGTTTCTTTTGCTGCGTTAAGATCTCCGCATAAAATCACTTTTCCCGTGGTTTTATCTAAGAAGTTATACATTTTATCGTTGAATTTTATTTTGTTCTCGTAATTTGTACCTGAATTTGGAGCATAAACCGTTACTAATGTGATGTCGTCAAATTTCATAATTATAATGCGACCCTCGAGATCTTCGTATCCCGGGAACTGTGTTTGGAATGTACATTTTATACATTTCTTATAAAATATACAAGTCCCCGAATATCTATCAGGGGCTCTTGCCGCGTCTAATTTAGATTCGTTGAAAAAAGATTTGTATCCCGGAATATTTATGACATTAGATTTAGCAATTGAACAGCGCGTTTCTTGCATACATATAATATCCGGGTCATACTTAAGTAAATCTTGTATAGCACTGCCGTCTATTGGAAATATTTTTTCATTTTTCTTAAGTTTGCTTGAAATAGAGTCATTGAAAATGCGCGAGCGGATACCGTTAACGTTCCATGATACGATCTTCATAATTAATTGAAATATAATACTTAATTTATTTAAGTTGTGTAATTTTTTGTAAATTATCTGATCAATTTGTTACTCTGTAGAAAAAGAGTTTTATCCTCTTGGTTGTCCGTAAAAAGAATAGGTCGATTTTCTCTTGGATTCCACAATGTTTTTATAAAGTTATAAGCGTCTTGCCACTTTTTCGCATCTTTTGTGAAAATACATATACAGTGACAATTAGTCTTTAATGTGTTATTTACATCCGTTATACATTTCAATAAATTCATATACGCAGATAAGGGTAATTCATTGTCCTTGTCTGCTTGTATATCAATGTATAATTTATAAATTTCATCGCTAGATTTTACAATCGCCCATGTATTTCGGAAGTAATTTAAAAATTCGTCAAAACCTTCTTGATTATACACGTCGTTTGATATTATTCTTACTGTAAAAAGTTCTAATTTTTTATTTAATATTATCTTCACCGTGGGTCTATCTAATATGTATATTTCGTCATTCATAATAAATTAATGTAATGTACTCTAATCTAATATAATGTAAATAATATTAATTTAAGGCGCAAAATTACGTTTTTTAATCATTATTAAGATATGATTTATACAATGTGGTATACACCTATTGTTTATGGTATCAATTGAAAGCATTTGGAATGACTTTGAAGAACTTGTAAAAGAAGAAAAATGTGATAATGTGTGCGAATGTTCTCATATAAATCTACAAATTGATCATAGACTTGGTGATAAAATATGTTTAGATTGTGGTACAGTAGTGTTGTCTGGTATATTTGAATACTGCGAATGGAATAATTATAAACAAGAAGATGGTTCAATGTCTAATGGATTACAGAGAGGCGATGCTTTCGTGTCAGATAATCCTTATGATAAACGAGGAACAATACCTGGATTTGCTAATAAAAATTCGCTAATGATGAGAATACATTATCAACAGACTTTTAGTCACAAACAAAAAACATTTTGGCAAATATCTGAAAGATTTCAAAATTATTGCACTCAATTAAAAATTCATACTTGTGTATTACCCATTGCTAAGGATATGTGGCATGTCTGTATGGAATCAGGGAAATTAACGAGGGCTTCAGTGAGAAATGGACTAATAGCAGCATGTCTTTATTATGCTTGTATTTATAATAATCTACCTACTGATAGACAATCCATAATCAATTTAGCAGAAGGTAACCAAAAAGGATTTTTAAAAGGAGAGAAAATATTTCAAGAAATTATGGAAAAACATCCCAAGTACAGGTTTCTCGGGAAGGAAAAAATAGATATAATAGAAAACGATTCTTTCGTAAAATATACTAGTAGATTAGATTTACCGTTTAAAAGCGTTGAAATATGTAACAAGTATTACACGCTTTACAAAGATAAACTAGATTCAGTAACTCCAAAATCAGCAACTGCTGGAATACTGTTTTATGTAATCAAGAAAAACTTACAACTGAAAAGCCCAAGCAAATCAACCGTATCCAGGGAAACAGGTGTATGTATTCCAACTATAAATAAGGTACTTGCTATTTTAGAATCTGTTTAAAAAAATAAAAGATACAATATTATATAAATCCGTAGATGTTATCGTTGATTGCTTCGTGTAATTCTTTTGTTGCTTCGGCGCATACAAAATGTATTAAACCATATTTTACCGCCAGAAACGGTTATATAAACTTAGGCGATGATTCTTTAATTAGTTCTCTTGAAGAATTTGGCGGGAGTTCAGAACTTAAATTACTTACTTATTTGAATGCAGAGGGATGGTCGAGTTCTTGGCTTATGCACATCTCTCAAGAATCTACACCCTTTTTTGACGAACATTATTATCGTGATTACTTAAATATGCTTAGCGTAGCACCGAGTTATACATCAAAAGAATACTTTTATCTTGGATTCTATCCAGAAGGAAGTCGTAATTATGATGGTCCAAAATACATAGGAGTGTTTAAATTGCTACATAGTCAAAGAATATTTAACACTATTATGATTATTGAAAACCCGCATTACATAGGTGATGATTCTCATCTTATAAATTTTAAGTACATCCTTATGCATATGACCGATTCATCTCATGTTTTTTTTAAATTTAATGATCTTAAAAGACCAGAACAGATGCGTTATTACCTTGCCTGGATGCACATGTAAGCCATCATATTCCATCACATCATATTTCATTTCATTTTAAAATGTTTATTAAATGTTATAATATGAAAATACAATTAGATCTTTATGACTATTATAAATCTCGTAAAGATGGCCTAAACCTTATAAACTATAAACAGTTTTATATTTATTTAAGGATATTATTGGCTTGTGATGTAATACATGATTTTGTTAAGCCCCGCGGGGAACAGGGTAAGTCATTGTGGCAAACATATCTTGTCAATAATGAAGGTTTTATCGCTTATAAAGAGCGTTTTCTTAAAGATAACGCTGAAAGAATAATAGACGATTGTAATGAAGCTTCTGATGAATTACGATTTGTACTCCAAAGTCTCAATACAAAAAAGACTGGCGATGCTTCTCTTACACAACGAATAATAAATTTATTCATATCTGAGGAAATAGCAAAAAAAACTGCCGATAGAATACATGTTTTATTAGGATTAACAGAGCAAAATATACAGGACGCCATGCTTAGAAGTAACCCATGTGATGATTTTAACGTTTTGGATCTAATAAGATCTCTAGACATTGTTAAATCATCCGGAAAACGTCACACTTCTTCTACGAAATATAATATAACTATAGACGCCACGAGCGATAAAACGAACTTAACACCATTTTTTTCTGAGTTAATGAACCGTGCTTATAAAAAACGCAATAATTGTAGAGAGTCAAATGAAATTAATATTATCAATAGTTATGCCACTCAATATGATTCATCCAATGACGACGCTTTGACTAAAATATTTACCAGCTTAGGTCTTTCAAGGGGGGACCTTGATAGCTCTGATCTAGATTTTGATATAAAATGCGGAGTCCTGTCCGTGTTTAATGGATCATTAAAAAAAGAAGGCGGTAAAGTAAAATTGACTATAAACAGTTATTTTAAAGAAACTTTCGAGACTGCGCTGAAAAGAGGTTCAGATTCTACAGACAGCGTTAATGGTATTACCAAAGATATGCTAATCTCATATAAATATCAGCCTCCCCTTTCTAGAGAGCTTTTAAACTTAACAGTCTTTAAAACTATGGGAGATTTTTTACAGATAATGACGCATTTATATCTATCGAAGAAGTTTAAAAAAGATATTAACGTGTTTATAACGTTCGACATCTTATGTGCAAAAATCGCAGGGATTTTAGATAAGAATGTATTTTATGAAAAAAAATTTATAACAGATGCAGATAAGATTTCTGGTGGATTGTATACATTTTTTAGCGAAACTGCAAGAGATGAAAGAGCATCGGCATTGAGTCTTATTGATATGTCCGTTGCTCCAAGAGGACCAGAATCCGCGACGTGGTTAGTAGATGACGTCGAAATGTCGGACTGGCTGCCGCCAGCGTACAACTTTGTATCCCCAGACGGAAATTCAGGGGGCGCAAAAAGAAGTCGCAATAGCTTTGGTAAAAAGAAACCAAAGGTTAAAAAATTACCGAATAAAGCTCTTTTGACTAAACTTAAGAGTGTTGGTATTAAAATTACTAAAAAACAAGGAAAACGTCGGGTATATCTTTCGCGTCCCGAATTGATTAAAAGAGCAGCTGCCTTCAGAAATTTACAACTTCGCGCTAAAAAACTTAAAGTTCGTATTATGTATAAGAACAAAAAAGGCATATACGTTTATAAAACAGCAAAAAGACTAATGAATGATATCAAAAGACAAATAAAGAAGCCTATTAAGAAACGAACGAAGAAGCCTGTTAAGAAATCTAATATGAAACAAAGATTTGGATGAGGCATGCCAACGCCTAGACCCGAGGAAGAAAACAGAATGTTCTTCGGGTGAGGCGCGTCAAAACTTATGAGAAAGTAAAAAGTAAACATTTAGATTCGATATGAAGAAAATTGATTAAATCTTTTCAATTTTTTGAGAAAAAGAATCTTAAATTTAAAATGTTTACGTAATGTAAACAATGTATCATCTCGAGAATAATATGCTCATCGTTGCGATGGTATTCTATTCCATCTTGACTTACTTCGTAGGTCCCTTTATTGCGATGCCGTTTATGTTAGACGATAAAACTACTGTTGCCGCCGGTTTCACTATTGGGTTTATCATTTCGATGGTTCTATGGTATACTTTCGGGAGTTCGTTAATGGACTAAATGTATTTTTTTAGAGAAAAAGAATCTATTTTAAAATGTTAATTTATATTAACAATGAGCGATTGTTTACAATATTATTACGACAATCCTGAAGACGATGAGAAATATAAATTATCATGTGATTTTAAACCATTCCCCGAATTAAATGACTCCAGAGTTTATACACACAAAAAAATGCTAGATTTCATTAGATCTAATTATTCTTCCGAGGCATTTCCAGAAGATTCTCCTTTTGAGTTCAAAGAAAATTACATAAATCTATCCAATGATGAAATATGTAAGTCATCCGATATGTCTCTTGGACCACAACAAAAATTTATGGGTCAGCTTTTAGGACCTAATACAAATTTCAATAATACACTTATTTTTCACGGCCTAGGTTCAGGTAAGTCTTGTACGAGTATTGTAATAGCAGAGGCTCTTAAAAACTATACAAATGAGCGCGTTATATTTACAGTTCCAGCTCCTCTAGTTGACCAGTACTATGAAGAAATTTCTGGAGAAATGAGAAATGGAAAGTTCTTTTCATGTCCTTCATTTTGTCTAGTTAAAAACGGAGGAAAAATAGAAAGAGACTTCTACGTCTCTCAACAAAATAATGCTATGCTTTTGGCTAAAATGAGATCTCTCAGAAGAGAGGAGGAAAAGTTAGCAGCTATCGAAGAAAGTGAAACATCTACTGAAAAAATGTTTAGAGATCAGCAAAATAAAGTAATTATAGAAAGGAAAAAGTATAATGAATATCAAAAGAAACTAAGAGACACAATCAGAAGAACTTTTGACATTGTTTCTCATCAGACTTTCATTCAAAGTATATATCGCACTGACAAAAAATCCGGTAATACGACAAGGGGCGACAGATTAAAAGAAGATTCTGCTCTTTTTAACAAAAATGGTCTTTTAATCATTGACGAGATTCAAAGACTTGTTTCTGCAGATGGTACATTTTATAAGAAATTGTACAATTGTATTAAGTATTATTTCCATCCTGAATTAAAGTTGGCTATTATGTCTGCTACACCCGTTTATGATAACCCGTATGAACTTGCTCTCACAATAAATTTACTTCGTCCTAGAATACCGTTTCCATTAAGTGCTACTGAATTTTATAAAAATTTTATTGGCATCAGAACGGATGATGACACCTGCTCTCAGATTACCGATTCTCCAGTGGGATATCTTACTGAAAATTCTTGTGTTATAAACAAAGACCTACTAAGCTACATTTGTTCTGGGTACGTCTCATACTTCAAAGGAGGTAATCCAAATGCATACCCTTACAAAAGAGTTATAACGATGGAGCACGCTTTTTCGCAAAATCATAAATCAGAATACATAGAGGCTTTGAAATCTGACGTATCCAAGGATAAAAATTTTGCAAATGGTCAAAACCAAACAAATGCATATGAGAATTTACTACTTGGTAATGTAAGTACAGATACAGAGGAAATTATGACTGGAATGTATGTTACCACGCAACAGTACTGTAATATTGCATTACCTAAACACGGTACAGAAATAAATAAAACATCTGAAGACAAAAAGAAATCGTTGGCTCTTTTTAGGGAGAGACTTATCTCACAGAAATTTACAACGGTGTCTGATACATTAGAATATGTCAAACAGTTTTCTACTAAATTTGCTAATATAATAGAATCATCTCTAAATACCACTGGGCCAGTTTTTATATTTTCAAATTGGTTAACATACGGCGTCGAGCCGCTAAGTATAATCCTCGAAGCGTGCGGGCTAGGAAAATTTGGTTCTGATAAATCCGATAAACTTAAATATTTTATCTGGAGTTCTGAGACAAAAACAAAAGACAAAGATGGAACTCTTATTAACAGGGCAAGAAATACTTTCAATTCTTTACAAAATGCTGACGGAAGTCTATTAAAGATTATTCTAGGTACTCGATCTGTTATGGAAGGTGTATCGTTTAAAAATGTTAAACAAGTACACATCACAGATCCTTGGTGGAACGAATCTAGAATAGAACAGATTCTAGCACGCGCATCCAGATATTGTAGTCACTCTAACTTACCTACAGAAGAACAATATGTAGACATATATAGACATTACAGCGTTTTACCTTCAGAAGGTAGCGACATAGACGTTGCGGCCATGCTCTCAGAAGTAAAAGGAGTCTCTAATTTCTGGGATCTCGATTCTCTTTCTATAGAACAAAGAATGTTAACAACATCTCTTAAGAAGAATTCGATTAATAAAGACATTGAAATGATACTTAAAAACAGTTCTATTGACGCAGAGATAAATAAAAATGGCAACTTAATTAGATTAGAAGAGCACATCTCTCCTGTAACAGGCGGAATGTATCAAATTTACTACAAAAATCCATCTAATTTAAGAATGTACATCCGAGATGGAATTCCAGAAACTGTAACCTTCGCACAAATTTACTCAAGAGAATTTACATACCCGAAAGAAGACTTAATGTTAACATTTGTAGAAGCGGGACCCGATGAAAATGGCATACTTAAACCATATGATGATGACCCGGAGATTATAGATGAAGACACTATAAATAAAGATCTAATAATTCGCGAAGACATTCTACCGTGGGACTCTGAAAATGTATTTGAAGATATTCCGGTAGAAGGAAACATAAAGGAAGAATTAAATCGTGTCAAGAATAATTACAGTTTATTGCCACAACTTCGGAAAATTGTATTTAATGAAAGGGGTAAAGATAAAATTTCTTTTCCCGAAGACAAAAACTACATTAATAAATTTACAAAATTGTCGAAGTGTATTAAAGAATTAGCAAAACAAGACATATCCGCGGGCCTTAAGAAAGAAATTACAGAAAAATTTACAAAAGACTCAAAGAAACAAAAAATTAATATGGCAGTATTAGAACTGGTTTATAAATACAATATCTACACAGAAGATCACATTGAAATGCTACTAGAAATAGGAGGAACAGACCCAAAAAGTATTTTCGACACGTTGAAAGAAGCAAAGTCTAAAAAGTAAATTAAAATATAAATTTAAAATAATTTTATAATGTATAATGTATATAAATGAGTAGTATTACATCAAATTTCTTTGATGATAAAACACCCGAAGAGATAATTAACTGGATGTTAGACAAGTTAACAGATGATCAAATTAAAACGTGCCTTGACCAGGCCGGAATACCAGACACGGGCGCGATTCGTCAACCGGAAGAACCTGTTCCAGTTGTCCCGGTTTTCCCAGAAGCTCCAGGTGGTTCAGGTTCAGGTTCGGGTTCAGGTTCGGGTTCAGGTTTTGACCCGGGTCCTTCGACTACAATGGAGCTTGACCAACTTAGAAGATCTTGTAACAACAGATTAGTTCTTATCGAAAACGTGTCCGGGTCATTAGTTTCGTTTTACGAATTTGGTCCAGACGGAGCCGGCGACCTAAAATGGGAAAGAAATGAATTACCTGTTTCTAATTTTCTAGAATCTACTTGCAATGAAGAAAAAATATCGTCTGCTGTTGAAATATTAGACCTAGATCCCGAAGAAAAAGAAGAAATGGCGCCCGGTCTAGTGAGGTCTTCTGACGTACCAGAAGACGTTAAACGATTAGCATCAGAATACCTTATGATTGGACTTCTCCAGCCACTAGATCCTTCGTTACTTGATTCACCGGACATTTCAGAACCTGAACCGAGTGTCGTTTACGACGCGGCTGTTTCAGAAGCTATTATGAAACAATTGAGCTTAGAAAAGGAACTAAAGGATAAACATCCGGGATTACATTCAGCTGGAATGACTAAATTCCCAGTTTTTGTTCACGGTGTATCAGAGGATGGCAAAATTTCTTACATTTCATTGATACTCAATGATGATAATACATTTGACTTCAGAGAAAGAAAGAATGGATCAGGTTTATTCTTAACCCAGGTTAAGAAAGATCTAAAAGAATTGGTGGGTAAACTTGACGTCGCCGCAGCAACAGGCATGTCTAGACCAGATGATTATGCAATTGTAATAGATACCGCTCTAAGCAATTGGTCGAGTAAAAAACCTGAATATCAAGAAATATACAACAAAATATTATTAAACTACAACCCCACTAGACTAACGCAGCTTAAGAATTCCATTACCACGGCTTTTGGAGAGATGGCTTACAATGAATACAATTCTGAATCGAATACTTATTTCTCTGGAACGAAGGCTTCGCCTATTACAGAAGTTGGTAATAAAAATGTAAGAGATTTAGATATGAACGAATTACGCAAACGTATGGTAACATTATTTGGAAAAGAATATGCCGAAAGTCACGAACCTTTTATAGCTTACAACAAGTTTGGTATTAAAACCGTTCAATACAGAAAGAAACAAGGAGGACCTAAACCAAATTTAGATGCTACTCATTGGGTGCGTGATGACGTACCAGTATTTGATGAATTTGGCACGGCACCTGACGACTTCGATTTGTTTTAATTTCTTTTCTTTTCTTTTAGAATTTCCTTTTCTTTTTTGAAGGTCCTTTTCTTTTAGATATGCTAGATTTAGAGATACCTCTTAGAACAGAGTCTATATTAGGCGAAACATTAAAATCACCGAATAAATCTGAAATTTGTTCGGCGTCAAAATTATTGGCCATTTGCATCATAGTTTGTTCATTTGACCACTTCTGATACATTTGATTGTATTCTCGTATTAACGTTAAAGTTTTTTTAGAAATACTTTCTTGGAAAACTGAAACAAAATTATTCATGTGTCCGTGAAATGCATCTGGATCAGAAATGTACCTTTTCATTTCTTGGATGTGTCTATTAGTATCGGGGTTTACGATTATAGAATTTATTACATTAATAGCATAAGAATCCATATTGGAATATTTATTAATGTAATCTATTATATTTTTTTAATACATATTATTTTTTGTAATTATTTCTTTGATAAGAAAATGTTCTGTTTATGAAATAGCTTTAAAATATACACCTCTTAGACCCCCCCAATCCGCATTATCAGTCATCTGGACACCAATGAGCTCTTTAGATAAGTCTAATGGTTTAAAATGCCACGTGTTTCTTCCAGTGGTTGTTAAACATTCTATCTTGTATGAATCAACAGGTAACCCTAAGTCTCTTAATACAACACTAGAGGCATCGCCCACGCCTAAGTTAGGACCAAATGTACCATCCTTTTTCTTGAAACGAAGACCTCCGTTACCAACAAATGTAAACTTGTGTGACTCATTTTTGTATTTAAATATGATATAAGCGTTCTTATTTTGTGGATCCCCTCTATGCACATCAACGTGTTCGATATGTAAGTCGACAGATCGAGCGGGTGGGAAAGATAATATATCTGTTTTATTATTTACATCTACACCCCCTTCACTTTGAAACTTTCCGCGCTTACCTATGATCATGCTGCTCTCGGGGGACGCTTCTTGTCTTACAGGGACTAAAGGCCTCGCGGGGGTAGTAGTTGGTGTTGGCTGATCTGGTTCGGCGGTTGGGACGGCAGTTGGAACGGCGGTTGGAACGGGGATTCTATTTGGAGCACTAAGTTTTACAGGGACTAAAGGCTTCGCGGGTGTAGTAGTTGGTGTGGGCTGTTCTTGTTCGTCAGAAGGGACTTCCGCTGTGGTTGGGACTGGGGGATCATCGAGAGGATCTTCGACGGGGGCACTCTTTTTTCTTAATAAGAAAAATACCGCAGTTCCAATAATTGCGAGAACTAGGATTACTAATATAATCTTTGTTTTAAACTGCATTTGTTATAATAAAAAGAAAATAATTCTTTTTTTAGAAAAAATAAAGATTATCCTCATCGACATCTATCCATAATTTTGCGACTGCCGCCGCTATTCATTGAACGTAGGAAATTCATCAACACTCTCGGGGCGCAAATCCATCACTTCGCAAAGGATCTTGTGTGGATGCAAAATAGTCTCTACTTGAATCTAAAATTCGAGTTATCTCTTGTGTGTCAAATTCCATAGGTTTGATATTATTAATAATATAATCCCGGTAAAACCGCCCATAACATTCGTTCGGTACACGAGGTGGCCTATAGAATTTTTTAACTTTATCATCGAATATATTAAGTTCTGCATCTGTAAGTCTTCTGTTTACAGGTTATACAGGGGGGTCTGGACGTTGGTATATTATTGGTTGTGCAGGTGTTGTAGTGGGAGTAGGTTTAACAGGTTTATCTTCGGAATCGGGTTTAGTTGAAATAACTATAACATCTGGGTCCAAATCTCTATCCGGTTCATCAGCAACAACCAGAGTAGTCTTAGTTGGTTTAGGGGGTTCAGATTCAACGTTTTCAAGCGGATCAAGGTCATCTCCCACTTGGGGCTTTTCGGGCGATTTGTGAGAAATAAAATAAAATAGAACACCCAGTCCTAAGAGAACAAGTGCTATTAGTAATTGAAATGAAGATAACATATTTAATAATACATTACATTTTTTTTACATTTTATTTATCAATTTAAAAATACAGGTAATATATCCTTATAATACAAGATGGATACGCTTGAAATTTCTTACATTGGTTCGGCGTGCGGAAAGAATAAATATGAACCAAGAAACAAAATGATTATGCTGTTGTTGTGTCGTGAATATCCTAAAATATTCAGAGAAAAATTAATTCAAAACAGGAATATCCGTCCGCTAGAAGGAACCTCGTTAAAGAGACCTATCGAAGAATCTTACAAATCTTTTTCAAAAACTGTAAAGGATCCATTAGAATTTAATAGCATCGAACAAAAGGTAATAGAAGAACTTAAATCAAACGTTCCGGATGTGTCAGATTCTGAAATAAGTAAAGCAAGGAATATTGTACGCGATAATCTTAAAAAAGATTGCGGAAGAAACAACGAAGATACGGTGATTAATATTTCCAAGTATACAAAGGGAAATAATAAAATGTGGTACTACACAGATACTAACCACGGCTGGAAACTTAAAGGTCTACATGATGCAAAGGATAAAGACATGTTAATTGAAATTAAAACGCGTATGAAAAAAGAAAACGTTAGAAAAAATGAATATGATTTGTATCAACTTTTTGGTTACATGCTCGCGATGGGCGAAACTAGGGGGATGATAACACAAACTTACGGCGGAACAATTTATAAATCTACTGTAGAAAATGACAATGAATACGGAATAATAGACATATCCGAGGAAAAATGGAATGAAAAATACATTAAATTTTATAAAGAATTGGATGAATTTTTCAAAAAAATCAGTAAATTTTCAGAAGGTGATTTTGACATTACAACTGTGATGAAACCTGGTCACATTTATGCCGAGTATGATACAAACGGAAAATTTCATAATGTAGATCCGAAATATATTAACATTTTCAAAGCTCTATAATACACCTTTTTTCGCTTATTCTTTTTATCATTAAAACTGGTTTAGTAATTATTTCTAAAATCTCTACACATCCGTTTTCACCAAATGCTCGAGATGAGTCGGTTTTAACACTTACCGAGTCGACCGTTTCACCATCTTGAATTGAATTAGATGTAATTACTTTTTCAAAATTTAAATTTAAATTACTAACGTTAAGTTTTGTATCTACATTATTAAATACTCTTGATATAATATCTGGTTTATTTTTACCCGAATGTAGCCATTCTTTAACATCTTTTTTATTTTTATTGATTTCATTTTCAGTGGTGTCTGGGTGTATAGATAAATTGAAATTAGTAAAAATTATTTTATCGATTAAATAAAAAAGAGGTCTTTTAGACAAAATTTTACCCCCTTCGTTACCCGGTTTCCAAAATTTATTTCTGGAACAGTTGTACATTTTTTTATACATCATTTCATCTTTACTTTTAATGTATTGGTGCATAAACAGTTCGTCGCCACCATGGTAATAACTCAACAGTTCATGTTTACCGAGTATAGATATAACTTCACATGAGTTTAATCTAGCCTGAGAATTAAAAAGATTTATTAGATTAACTATTTTAATTTCTTCTGAACTTTCTACATATTCTTTACTCAGAGGCGGACTAGTAGTACTCTTTCCAGAAAGTGTATTACCCATTTGAATTACTAATGTATATTTTCCTATCCATACATTGTCTTTTATAAGATTTGCTAATTCTAGTGACTTCACGAGAACTTTAGAATCGCCGCGAACATCTCCGATTACTATTATTTTCTTATACATTACTATACATTACTATGTATAATATATTGTAAATGTAAATGTATTTTATTCATTAAAAAGTTTATTAAGAGTTTTTTCCTCAGGGAAACCTATAATATATTCATTTTTATGAATTATAGTCGGGTAATAATAACCAGTATTTTCTAGAAGATCTCTCGAGCCTCTAATTATTGACTCACGTTCTTCATGTTCTAAAGTAGTAAACTTTTCGTCAAATTTAAAAGTATCATCGTCATTTACTATAATTTTAATACATTCGTTTTTCGAGTTGTCAATGAAAGGTTCTAATTTTTCACACCAAGGACAACCGTTTTTGGACAGTATAATTATCTTATCCGAATTTACATTTAATTTAAAAGGCACAACTATCTTTTCAATTTTGAAATTGTTGAACATTCTCTTAATAAAAAAAATAACGATAAACGTAACAATTACGGATATAATTGCGATAAGTAACATTTAAATTTAATAGATGTAATTTATTACAAATTAAAACTTAAATTAGAACAAACAAATAAAGTGAATATATCAATATATCAAATTATGTCAATGAACATTCTTGTTGTATGCGATTTATCGTGGGATAATTATGCAGAGATTTCTAAAAGACTGACCTCTACAAATATAGATCCAACACATAGAATAAATATTTTTTATGGAAAACAAATGAAACACATCAGTAATATTTGCAACAAAAACATGCTTCAAATATTCAGAAAGTCTTTAAATGATAAAACACTTGTTGAAGATCTCTGTAATAGTTTGACATTTTCAAAATGTTGTATTATATTTCATAATTTCACTGAATATAATACAATATCTGAACTATGTATTAAGATGTGCGAAAAAAATGGAATACCTTATTTCATTTTCTCAGAACATACCTCCAATTTTTTCTATAACGGAGAACAGGTCTCCAAATTTAAGAAGTACATGACAAATGTTCCGGAAAATTCCGAAAGAAATATAATTAATTTTATTCCTGATTTTGAAATTTCATTACCAGTCATCAAGACAAATGTTGAAAAAGATTATTCAACCATGGTACAAAAACTTAGAAATTCTTATAGATGTATAGACGATATTAAATCTAAAAAAAGTATAATATACTTCGATAATAAGACTCCGAAAGAGTACTCATACTTAGAGTATCTAGCAAACAGGAAGAAGTGGTTGAAAGAAATTATACCTAGATAAGATTTATTCTAAGTATTTTCTAGAGGTGTATATACCATTTCTATACATATTTATTATAAATTTAGATCTCATTTTATCTAAATTAAGATAAACATTTGCATCAACTTCATTTTCTATTTTAATTAAAAATGTACTTCTAGGAGGCTCACGTGTAAACACAGAACATATTACTTGAAATAAATAACCCCCTGATTTATTATTTAGAATTATACTATAACCCCGTATGAATATCTCCTTAGGGGGAGATCCATATAAGTTTTTACAGCAGCCGTCGATATAAATTTCACCGTTTATTTCAACAGGTTTGAATAAAAAAGGTATACTCATAGATGCTTTTAGGGCATCTTTAAGTTTAACTTCGGGATTAGTTTCATTACTTAGACACGTGTATTCATTTTTTGTTACATTCGTTGCGTAAATATTTATATTTACTTTAGTAATTTTAGAAAACTCGTATAGATTTATATCTGCTTTGTACTTATCTGTTACAAAACTAACTAAGGTGTCTAATAGCGAATCATCGAGTAACCCATTTTGGATATTTGTGAATTCATATTTTACGATATCTTCAAGTTTAATCTTTTGAAACATATTAATCATAGATTTAGGTTCCGTTCCAGAGATGTATAACGTGCCTATTAATGCACCTATACTAGTACCATAAAAGTTTTTAAGATCAAGTAAGTTTTTTTGATGAATGTATTCAAGTGCTCCAATAAAATGAAACCCAGAGTATCCACCTCCTCCTATGAAAAGGTCGTTCATTACAGTAAAACTTTATTTTTTTTTCTTAAAATGATCACGTATTTATCTTTATATTTAAGTAGATAATTATAATTAGATTTCCATTCGTTGCCGTGACCAACTGTATTTGATATCGAATGGGCTAGTTCATGAAAAAGAGATTCTATAATGTGTTCAGCGGGATAATACATCCCATTATCTTGATACAACTTAAATCCTATCTCACGTCCTTTATCATAATTCCATGCCAAAATGTTATCATCTTGATTTATCAATTCTTTATAACTTGTATTTCGTAACTTTTTGCGCAATAAATTTCCGCGGTTTGCTTCTATTTCATAAGATAAATCTATAGATATAACACGTAACGTATCTAATATTTCAGCGGACTGAATGTTACTGGCTTTATAAGTTTTTCCAGATTTGGTCCTATATGAATTTGTACATGAAATAAAGTTAAATGTAAATATAAGAATACAAATAATTATAATCGGTATAGTTAACTTTGACATCGTCATTTCTAATATGTTAAACAATATTTTATTTATTCTTGGAATAAAAGCTTATAACATATCCTTTCCATTTTTATCCAAGATAGACATTTTTAGTGATGAAGACACCGGTTTCCCCCGTGAAAAATTTAAATTGATGTATAAACTTAATCTAATTAAGTATTCGGAAACTAAAGATGAATTTGAAATAGGACTAAAATACGATAATAAAAAAGAATTGAATGGAAGACATTTTATATTCTATTTAATTTATACATTTTACTTCGTATTTGTTAATATATTATTATGGATACAAAGTATTTACAATTTAAGGTTGTGGGTAATAACATCTGACACACGTCACATAGTATCTTTTTTAACTCACGTAAATGTACCATTGATTCATTTATGGTCTAAGAAGTATTACAGATGTAATCATATGGAAAAAATACTAAATTGTGAAAAATTCAAGACTATAATTATTTTATTATTTTCAATACTTTCAGTTGTATTAAATTTTATCGACGTTTCGGCTTTTAACAATGAATATATGTGGCCAAAATTACTGACAAATGACAATAACGTTTTCTTTATAATTATACTTATAGATTGGTTTTATTCAAGACTTCTTTGTTCCTTATTTTTATTTACGGTTATATTCATTCTTAAAGAACACATTTCAGAAATTAATACGTTAATAAAAATTTTGTCCTTTCCACAAGAATATTTCTTAGAAAATGCTTGTATAAATAATTTAATAATGGACATTTCTACTACTAAAAACAAAATATCAAAGACAATACAACTATTAAATCCTATAATTTCTTTTAGCACACTTATAGGCGCAGCAAATGTATCTCTTTTTATAAGAAATGTTTTACCAAAAAATGATATTACAATTTATAATATATTTAACAATTTTATACCTTTTGACAGATATCTTTTTGTTTGTGGCTTAATTTACACCCTCACGCAATCAGCGTTATTATTTTATATATACATATACGCAAGTAAAAGAGAATTTATTTTAGACTACATCAAGTCTTACGCATTTATAAAAACATTTTTATATAGATTACCAATTAATTCATTAATTTCTAATGAAATCAACGTAATTAATGCATCAACAACATTCGATACTGCAAATTCAGTTGAGTGGTTAATACTTTGTGACATTCTTTCAAATAGATGGGTTGATTTTACTATATTCGGTATATCAACTTCAGATGGAAGATTACTCTTAAAAGGAATCACGTTAGGTGGAAGTATAATATTTACATTAGCATTTATTACTAATTAAATTATTACAGAAATCTATACATTCTAAACACATTTAAATAAATGGTGTATATATAATTAAATGGAAGCATTTATTCGCCCAGAAAGTACAATAGAATTAAATGAAGTTACATTTCAGATATTGTCATGGGAAGCATCTGATGAAACAGATGATCCAGACGGCGAATACCCAGTCACGAGTTATAACATTTACGCTTTCGGAGTTAATCAGATATCTGAATCTGTATGTGTAAGATTTGAAGGTTATAAACCATATTTCTTTGCTCTTATTCCGGATAAGTATCAAGACAATTTTGATACTTTCAAAAGAAAGGAACTAGAAAAATACATCAGGAATAAACTCTTCCGAAACAAAGAAGATCTCGAGAGTATAAGCGTTGTATCTCGCAAGAAGTACAAAGGTTTTACCAATGAGAAAGAGTACAAATTCTTGCGTTTTGTTTGTAAAAATCTCGCCACATTTAACAAAATCAGATGGATTCTAAATCCAAAAGATTCAAGAAGGCTGCCTAAGATTTCGTCGATAAGTACAACGGACTTTTTAAAGTTTGAACTGTACGAATCCAATATTGAACCTTATCTTCGTTTTACACACAAAGCAGACATTCAGATGGCCGGTTGGATTAAAGCGAGTAAGTTGTGTTCATTTCCAGATATGTCAAGATGTCAGCACAGTTATACAACTAATTACAACAATGTAGAAAAATTTGAATGTAACGAAGTCTGTAATCTTACTCTTGGATCTTGGGACATTGAGGCTTTTTCATATTCATCGAGATATCTAGGTATCAACGAATTTCCAGATCCAGACAAAGAACATGACATAATTACTCAAATTGGAACAAGTCTTTACAAGTTCAATACAAAAGAATCAATTAAACATGTAGTGACTATCAAAAGTCCTATAGACAACGACTGCGATCCCGTGGAAGGCGTCATCATTGAAAAGTACAATTCTGAAAAAGAACTCATCGAAGGTTGGGTTAAATTCATCCTCGCGACAGATCCAGACATTTTAATTCAATACAACGGATATGGTTTTGATTGGAAATACCTCATAGCTCGAGCTAAGGTTCTCGGAATTGAATATATTTTAGAAAACTTAAGTAGAATCACTGAGAAACCTGCTATAAAACAGGAAGATCAGTTGAACACTTCGGCATACGGAGACAATACTATGGTTTATCTTAAAATGTATGGAATTACCCAGTTTGATATGATGTTTATCATCAAGAAAGAACACAAACTAGAATCTTACAAACTTAATTCAGTCGCGGAACATTTTACTGGTGATAAGAAAGACGATCTTTCGCCGACAGATCTTTTTAATTACAATACGTCTACTAAAGACAAGATAGCACTTGTTGTGAAGTATTGTGCTCAGGACACGTGGCTACTTATAGATCTCATACTTAAACTTCGGATTATTACAAATATGATTGGTATGTCTAATATTACGATGGTGCCTATGCAATACATTGAATTGCGTGGCCAACAAATTCGTGTCCATACCCAAATTGCTTATGAAACAAAGAAAGAAGGATATCTAATCCCCGCATTAGATTATAAACCGAAAGATGACACAGAAGATGAAGACGAAAAGTTTACGGGGGCAACAGTTCTAAGCGCTACACCCGGAGCACATTTCGAACCAATCGCAGGTCTTGATTTCGCAAGTCTATATCCTAGTATTATGATCGCTCACAATTATGACTACGCTACAATCGTAGAAGATCCAGAATTTGATAATCTTGAAGGTATAGAATACTTCGATATGAATTGGGTTGAAGACGAAACTGATACATCTGGTAATGAAATCAAAAGAAATGTAAATGTAAGATTTGTACAGAATCGCACAGGTATTATGCCGATGATTCTTTCTCGTCTATGGAAAGAACGTAAGGCTATTAGAAAACAGATGAAAACATTGTCACTAGATGATAATTTATATGCGGTACTTAATGGGGTTCAGCTTGCTATCAAGGTTTCTATGAATAGTATTTACGGGTTTACAGGTGCGAAATATGGTCGACTGCCAAATAAAAGAATTGCGGCGGCTGTTACAGCATGCGGGCGTGAAATGATCGCTCATAGTAAAAAGTGTGCCGAAGAATGGTACGACTGTGAGGTAGTATACGGAGACACGGATTCAATTTATGTAAAGTTTAAAAGTGACCTAAAGGGACAAGATCATATGAATTACGTTTTCAAGGTAGCACCAGAATGTTCTGATCGTATTTCTGAAACATTTAAGAAACCTATTGAACTTGAATTTGAAAAAGTTATGTATCCGTTTATTCTATTCTCGAAAAAGAGATACGCAAGTCTTTATTGGACTAATCCGTTAAAGTTTGATTACATCGATTACAAGGGTATTCAAGTTGTTCGTCGAGACAATTGTGAATACGTAAGAGAAAACTCAAAGAAAATTTTCGAGTACATTCTAAAGAACGAAAAGGTTCTGAATTACGAGTTCGACAATGTAGCAGAAGTCATAGAAACGTCTAAGGAGTACGCAAGAGAAAAGATCCGTAAATTAGTTAATTCAGAAGTTCCAATGAAGCAATTGATGTTATCAAAGAGTTTGCGCTCTGGATACGCTTTTGATAATAAAGCAGTGTGTACGTTGTGTGATAAGACTTATTACGAACTGAATGTAGTTGGTAAGAAAGAGATGAATGTATCAGTTCTTCATACACTTAAAAATAAAAATAAGTCTCACATCCTTGAGTTTCTAGAGACAGAACACGAATGTCCAAGTTGTAAGAATGAGTGCCTGTTCAAAAGGTGTCCTGCTAATATTCCACACGTGGCTCTTGCTAGAAAGCGACAGGAAAGAGACAAGATGGACACGGTACCAGGAGGAGAAAGAGTCCCTTATGTATTTGTTACATATCAGGGGACGCGACAATTTGAAAAGGTCGAAGACCCAGATTATGTTATTAAAAACGGAATACCGATTGATTACATTTATTACTTTGAACATCAATTTAAGTCTGCAATTCAGACCATATTCGAGCCTATGTTGGAAGACGTAACGGAACTTTGGAAGGATCTAATTCCTGAAAAAGTTAAAAAGATTCGTAAAAAGAAAACCGCTTAGATGTATTTTTTAGTTCCTTTAACATTGATATATCTGCCGCCTCTCGGCCCTACATGAACGACGTAAGATCTATTATTATATTTTTTTTTGCCAAATTCCGATCTAGGTCTCTTTAAAGATCCTGATGGGAATTTAATACCGTGTTTTATAAAATATTCTCTAATTTTTTCTAATATCTGTAATTCAGCGTTTTTCATATTTGAGTTTCTACTTATTATTAACTGAACATCGCTTGCCAAAAGAAGAGCTGGACTATCACTTTTTGCATCGCGATAAAATGGCTCCCATATCTTATTGATAAAAGATGACCATGGTACGTGCCAATTCTTTATAGTTTTTGTGTGTCTAAAATATGTCATAAATATTATACCAAATATACCGCAATATCCCGGGTTTACAGTATCATTTCCTCTATTGAGAGGCCTCATAGGTGAAACAGAATCAAATATTTGTTCCGTATAAGTATCTATATCTCTGGTAGACCCTTTGTTGGCAAGTAACATAAAATCAAAATCAGTTACTAATTCATTTGTAGTTTTAAGACGAGCCGTATAGCCGTTTGGGTCAAAAATTCCAAAACCTTCAGATAAAAATTTATTCTTGACTAAGATAACAGAATGTGGAGCACCTGTAAGTTTTAGTAAAAGTATATCATTAGGCATAGGCATATTCAAAATCTTTGAAAATTCGCTGTAAGTATAATTTTTTCCTCTAGTTATCTGTTTTTCTCCAGTTAGACCGGAAAGGTGTATCTCTATGTCTCTATTTTTTCTATTACATATATCAAATACAGCTTTTCTAGACATTATTTAATTATAATATAATATTTTTTTAACAGTATTAAAAAAAGTCACTTAGGGCATAAAGAAAATTACAGAAAAATAATAAATTTAAAAGAATAAATTATAGATAATTATAACCAGACAATCATGGCTACTCTTGACCAGAAATTCGAGGCTTTTCGCGCTAAGTACGATCTTACCGAAGAAGCGACGACAGAGATGCTTGCTATTTTCAACGAAACATTTATTGAACTCGCACACAAACTCCTTAGCAACCAAGAAATCGTCACTCCGTTGTCCACAACTACGAGACCAAAAACCGCTGTTCCACGTAAGGCTCCAAATGTGTCATCAGGTGTAAAGAAATTTGCTACCAAGATCGCTGCCGAATACGCAGCGGAAAGAGGCTTCACACTTGATGATTTTGATAAGGAAAAAATTACAAAGAAGGACATCGACGAACTATCGAAGAATGGAAAACCAAATACAACTGCGTCTGGGTCTTCGTCTGTAGCCATCCCAGAAGAACCCGAAAAAACAATTCCAAGTCTTATGACTGACATTTGTAAAGAAATTAAGAACACTAAAAAGAAAACGGTACAGAAGTGTCATGGGGTCAACCGCGACGGTTCTCCATGTGACAAGAATGGAGACCAAAAGCCGGACAATTGTAGTAATAATTACTGCTTTCGCCACGCACTAGACTGGAAGAAGTATGAAGTATCTTCAGATTCTGAACTTGAAGAGGAGGAAGAAATGATTTTCAAGGATCTAGCTATCACAACTGAAGATTAATATGATAAACCGATCTTAGCAGCATCAATCATATCCCCTCCAGGACTTGGTCGAAATCTTATTTTGCCTTGAATTCCAGTATCAGAATATACACCTGTTATTACACCAGCCGTGGTCATACCGTCTTTACCTGCGTTTTTGCCGCCCATATCTAATACATTTAGGTCCATTTTGAAGTCTCTTTCAATATCATCGTCGATTGTACCCATTGTAAAAACCTTATAAGTCACGGCACTTAACATAATAGCTATAAAAACTAAAACTATCAATTCAAAATTCATTTATTTATATATAAAATTAATTTAAAAAGAACTTTTATAATTAATTAAATGAATTTTGTTACATTTCTAGGCGACAAAAGTCCAGAAACATATCTCGACGAAAATATGAAAATTTGTGGAAACTTTGAAGAACTCCCTCGGGAGTTAAATAGGTGTTCTTGTTGTGAAAGGCATAAAATTAATTTTCCTATTCTAGGTCATCGAATTGTAGCAAATGAGTACACGCATAATCACGCAGAAAAAGAATGTAAGTGTCCTTGTAGGCACATTGCTCGTCATCTTTGTAGAGAATGGGACACTGTAAATGAAGTGGATGAATGTGAAACATCAGAAGAAGAATCTGACTCCGATTCAACTGGTTCTCTTGAAGACTTCATCGTACCGGATAAAATGCCAAAAAAGGAGCGGAAACATCTAGATCGCGCTTTGGAACGCTTGCGTGGTAAGAAAGGTCTTAGGCGTTAATATTATTTACGATATAAACCACTGGGTTCTTCCATTGGGTCCGGCGTACCACCCACCGCGTTCATTATACTCACCGAACCTCTCATTGCGCTGCTTCGCCCGATTTTGTAGATGGAAGTCGGTGTTTTTGTATACAGTTTTCTTAGATAGGTTGTCATAGTGTACGTCAATTTGTTCGGCTCTCGCAGCAACCACCCGGTTTCTTTGTAATGCTGCGTTGGCCTCGGCGCGAATGTTATTTGCATTTGTATTTATCCTGGCGCCAAGTGCTCTATCCACTGCTTCGACCCTATTTGCAACTGCCCCGACCCTATTTGAAATTTCGGCGAGTTTTGTGTTTACGACCTTAATAAGTCTTTTTTCTTCATCCTCGAAATATTTCTCGGATATCGGAGTTAAGTTTCCTTTGTTATCAGCCGAAAGAATAAAATTATTCTCATCCCAGTCGGATCTCTGGGTGAATACTACAATTAAAATAACTAAAAGGGCTACTCCTGCAGCGATGTAATACTTATTAATTTTCATTTTAATATTATAACTAGATTTTATTTTTTATTAATATATTTAAAGATAAATTTTATATAAATGTATCAAAGAATGAAAATGCTAATTTACTCGCTTGTTCCCACCGTAGCAGCTTACAGTACTTTTACAATTTCAACATCAAAGTTTGTTCGCGAAGCAGAAATTAAGCACGGACGTGTTGCCATGTTTTCATCTACATTGATTCCACTTCTAGACACGATTAGCCCAGACGGCCTTGGAATTAATTTTGTAAATAGCATGCCCATTGAAAATCAGCTTCTTCTTCTAGGTATTTTTGGATGTTCTGAGTTTTCTCAGATGCTAAAGGCTTACAACTTCCCAAGTAACACAAACGAATGGTTTACATTCAAGGATACTCATGAACCAGGTGTTTACAATTTTAATCCTATGAATTTGACTGCTACGCCCGAAAACGAAATGTTTATTGGTCGTCTAGCGATGGTAGGTGTTGTGTGTGAGATGACAAACGAACTTCTAATTGGAAATCCAGTATTGTAAATAGACTTAAAGAAATAAAATATAAATATTACATGTCTGATAAACATAAGGGACGCTAGCTCAGTTGGCAGAGCGCAAGACTTTTAATCTTGTGGCCGTGGGTTCGATCCCCACGCGTCCTAATCCTGGATAGTTTCCCCTATGTTTATTTAAATTAGTTTAAAAAGAAAACGTATACATCATTACTATGAAAGCCATTAGTTTATTTTCAGGAATGGGTGGAGACACCTTGGGTATGAAAAATGCCGGAATAGATGTAGTTGCTTATAATGAAAATATTCCAAAGTTTATAGAAACACACAATTTGAATTTTAATTCTGAACTTATTCAAGATAACGGAAAGACAGACATCACTCAAATTTCAGATGACATCTTCCTTAAATACAATGGTATCGTGAATTTAATTTTCGCAGGTTTTCCTTGTCAAGGCTTTTCACATGGCGGCAAAAAATTACCCGACGACCCAAGAAATACTCTATTCAAAGAATTTGTAAGAGCCACTGAATTAATTTGTCCTGAGTTTATTATCGGAGAAAACGTAGAAGGTTTACTCTCACGGAAAACAGAATCAGGTGAAAAATACATAGATATTATCGTAGAGTCATTTGAAGAAATTGGCTATAAAATTAAGTTTAAGGTAATAAAGGCCGAGACATGCGGTGTACCACAACTAAGACGACGTTTGATTATAGTAGGAGTTCACGAGTCCATTGATTATGACTACAAGTTTCCGAATGAAGAAAACGTGTCAAATTGTAAACTTTCTTTTCTGGAAAAAAGTTTAAAAGGTTCTGTATGTGTAGCAAATGTTTACGATGATAAATCCGTAGACGCGATTAATGTAGATACAGATGACAGGGACCCATATGACATTGTTCATCCTTATATTATATCCATTCTAAATAAAGAACCTGAATACAATGGTAAAACATTTGACTCCTTGCTTTCGTACTCAAAGAGAGAATCTCCTATACATTTAGAAATTGTTAACCGCAATAACCCATCCAAGACAATAATTTGTAGTTATGATCATCAACCGAGACTACTCGTCCCATTGAGATATAAAAATGAATTATACATTAGACCATTCAATGTAAATGAACTAAAACAGATTCAAGGATTCCCTAAGGAATTCTTAATTGCTGGAAATACCAAGAATCAAATTGTTCAAATTGGAAATGCTGTTCCTCCAAATCTTGTCACGTTCATTGCTCGGGATCTAGTTCGATTTTTCCGGACAATCCAGCACAATTGACCGACCAGTTGTATCTTGGGTACAACTTCAGATTTCCTAAACCCTTACTCTTTGCAATTTTCCTCGCATTCTCCATCGCAATATCTACTTCTCTAAGAGCTTCAAGTTCAGGGTGTCCGCAAAGTTCATCTCCTGTACCAAACCAAATACATGGCTTATGTTTTGATTTTTCCGTAGATTTCTGATAAAGGAATACGATGTAGAACACGTCCTCTGGTGGACGAGTATCATTGCACTTGATAATTCCTTTATCAGATTTTTTAACTTCGATGTCAAGTCCGATGTTTCCAATGTTTCGAAAGTCGCGGTGCTGCTGAGATGGAGCACAAGTATAGAAAAGATTCAGCTCGTCGAGAACCTCCTTGACTTTTCCTTCGGCGCGAGTCCCAGACTGTTGTGTCTTTCCTTTGTCTGTCCCGAAAATAAGAAGACCTCCTTTTGCCAATAGGCGGCTCTTTATCACGTCAAACAGATTCTGACGGGCATGAGGGAAAAAAAGCGCATCGGCATAAGAGAGGCACATATTTGACAGCTTAGTTTGCGCGCAGGCCTTGGCCTCCCAAAGGAGACACCTGCGTTTATGTTCTTACTTGTACTTCTCGAGAAGCGTCAGGATGTCGGCGATGTTCTTTTTACACCTTCTTACACCTTCGAGATCTTCCAGTTGGTAGCAAAGAAAGAGGCATTCTCGAGACAACGCAAGATTGGAGTAGGTCCTCGCGAGAAGCTCATCTGGTACAGTTATCACCTGACACTTGGCGTAGTCGCAGACAGCGTCGCACCACAACCAAGGCGGAATAGTCTTGCGTTTCCAGCAAGGGGGCAAACACCAGCCATCGCAGATCTGAATATCGCGAATAGGAAGAGTATTGGTCTGAAGGATCGCCATCGTTACTCCCGTAGGAGGACCCCGAGGGGTCGCTTTTGTTTAAGTACTTAGACGCGTAGACGATTCATCTGGTGAACCATCGTGTACTCGTTCATGAGATACTTATGAAGTTCCTTGCAAGCGATCTCGGCCTTGACATCCGCGATGAGGTACTCGACGTCTTCGATGGTCTGACGCTCCTTGGCAATCTTCTCGAGGTGGTCGGGCGGCGGGTGATCAGTCATGAGAAGATCGTGAAGTTCGGTGTAGCACACGTCAAGAATCTCGATGAGGGCGCGGAGCTCGTGAACCTTAGGCATACCGATCGGCTCTCGTACACGCCGACCTTGGCCTCCCTAAGGAGACGTCGACGTTTGAAGTTCAGTTGCGGATCATCAGCGCGTCCATCAGTTCCTTGTACAGTCCATCAGGGATCTGCTGAGCGTTCTCGAACAGGATCTCCTGGATCTTGACCTGGCAAACAGAGGGGCCGTCCGGGTGCGCGGCCGGGTCGTGTCCTCCGCTCGCGATCCGTTCCCGTTCCCGCAGGGCGGTGAGACGGGCTTGGAGGTCCTGCACCTGATCGTACAGGCTCGCGTTCGGGGGCGGACGAAGGGCGCGCTCGACGAGGCGGCGGTGAAACTCGCGGCGCTCCCGGTTGTACGCGTCCCGAAGACTCGTCGCTTCTGCCGCGTCGTGAGGACACCTCGTGCGGTTGTGACCCTCTTGGCGGCAGCACGAGCAGCGGTTGCGCGAAACAGTGCGTGTCGTGACTTCCATCGCTTAGAGTTTCGCTTACACTCGCTTAGAGGCGCACCCCCCTAGGCTGGATTTTTTTTTGCAATTGCGTTTTAAACCGAGATTAGGGCCCCGTGGCGCGCCCCCATGGGGCTAATAACGGTTTTTTTTGTAATTGCAAAAAAAAATCCAGGTTAGGCCCTCGCCACATAAGGTGGGTGTACACAGCAATCACCCAGAACAACTCCGAAACAATGGCGACCTCCGCGCAGAACCTCTCGATGATCATCGACGAGATGCTCACGAACAAGCCCGCCGACCGCGCCGCCGCGATGCTCCTCTTGTCCGCAAAGGGTCTCCTCCCCAAGAAGCTCCTCGAGCCCCCCAAGGAGAAGAAGACCTCTCGCTTCGCGAGCAAGGCGGCCGAGGACTTCGCGGAAGCGAAGGGCATCACCGTTCCGGACGACTTCAAGGGCACTGCTGCCAACGACAAGATCTCGGTGAAGGACCTCAAGACCCTCGCTGAGCCCCCGAAGAAGAAGGTCAACGCCTCCCCTGGTGCGCAGCAGTTCGCGAGGGACAACGGCATCGACATCGAGACCGTCACCGGCACCGGCGAGAACGGCAAGGTTCTTCTCAAGGATGTCAAGACGATGGTCTCTGAGCCTGCAACAACGGCCGCCGTCGCCCCTGACGACAAGATCAAGATCTCACCCTCTGCGGCGAAGCTGATGAAGCAGCACGACTGGGATGAGGACGATGTCTCTCACATCCAGGGGTCGGGCAAGAACGGCACCCTCCTCGCGAAAGACCTCGCGGAGATGGTTAAGGAGACGCTCGAGGAGGAGGAAGGCGAGGAGACTGACCCGGAGTCGGACGACGAGGCACTCTTCACGGAGTAGAGCGCGACACTCAAAAAAAAAACAAAAAAAAACACATGGTACCCCTCGGGGTACAAAGACCCACGTGTCAAACATGCGCAACTCAACCTGGTCCCTGCCCGCTTACGATGAGATCTTCGTCGAGGACATCATGTGCAAACTGGAGGAAGGGAGGTGTCTCCCAGTTGATCAGCTACTCTTCGAAGAGTTCGACGAGATTCCTGGAAGCACATGGAAGGAGAAGCTCGAACACACCGCGGCTTGCAAGTGCTGCGCGCGGCACCAGATCAACAAACCAGGGTCCTTTGTTCCTTGGATTGATACAGCGCTTTCGTCTGAGCGCCCATCGGAACCCCGTTGCGAGTGCAAGTGTCGCCACCACGCTCGCTGGTTGTGCCGCCAAGCTCCTAAGGTTCCTCAGGTAGAGGATGAGATGTAAAAAAACATGGCGTTGTTCCTTCGGGGACATGTGAGTCCAGTGTGAACGATCTTGCTGAGTGGTACCAATAGTTACATGTCGTCGCGAGATCTGGAAGTCCTCGACTATTGGACCGAGTTTTCAATAGAGACTCACTTTCGGCAACTCGTGTTGGAATGCCAAATGGCGAATGCCACTGGGATCACTGAAACTGAAGAAACTGAAGAAACTGACGAAACTGAAGAAACCTACGAAACTGACGACCTACCCCCTTTTGAGTATGTTTTACACGAGTAAAGTAAATTAAGATTTTCAAGACACTTTCTACCTTAGCCAGATTTGAAATTCCTTCGGGAATTCAGATTTCGCGTTTTCAAAGTCCGCAAGTCCGTTTCAAAAAAACCAGAATTATTTTTTGATAAAATGAAAAAAAATGAAAAAAAATAAAAAAAATAAAAAGTTGAACTTAAAGAACTTTTTTTTGAACTTAAAGAAATTTTAAAAATACCGTGTTTTTAAAAATCCTGCAAGGGATATAAAGAAAATTACATACCCAAAAACGGACTTTACATCGGATTACATCAAATTACATGTAATTTTTCTTAGCCTGGGACACGGGCGTGAAAAAAAAATGAAATCCTCGTCTTAACGGTGTTATTTTCCCAAAGTCCGCAAGTCCGCACCCAAAACTTTTAAATACTGATATTTGCAAAAAAAAATATAGTTTCTTTAAGTACCCCAATTTCTTTAAGTACCCTCAACTTTCTTTAAGTCTTTAAGTTCACCATTGAAAAAAATCTGAATATAAAGAAACTGTTTTTTTTTACCAAAATTAAATCTGTGAGAGTTTTCAAACGGACTTGCGGACTTTATATATTTTTAAACATTAAGATGAGAAATATAGAAAAGTTTAGTGCCCGTAGTACAGGCTAAAAAAAATTACATGTAATTTTATGTAATCCGATGTAAAGTCCGTTTTTGGATATGTAATTTTCTTTATATCCTCTGCAGGATTTCAAGAATCACGGTATTTTTAAAATTTCTTTAAGTTCAAACTTTTTTTTTCTTTATATTCAACTTTTTCAACTTTTTCAACTTTTTCGACAATTTTCAAAAATATGACAAAAAATAAAAAGTTGAATATAAAGAAACTTTTTTGAACTTAAAGAACTTTTTTCAAGAAAATAAAAAATAAAAAGTTTTAAACTTTTGAACTTAAAGAACTTTTGAACTTAAAGAAAGTCCGCAAGTCCGTTTCAAAATGATGCCACAAACAACACACCCGCATTTTAAAAAAAACGTGATTTCTTTAAGTACCCCCCCTTTTCAAAAGTTGAATATAAAGAAATTAAATTTGATTATAAAGAACTTTTGAACTTAAAGAACTTGCCTAATTAGGAAGCTGAAAAGTTGAATATAAAGAAAAAAGTTGAATATAAAGAAATATTTTTTTTGAACTTAAAGAACTTTTGAACTTAAAGAACTTGCCTAATTAGGAAGCTGAAAAGTTGAATATAAAGAAAAAAGTTGAATATAAAGAAATATTTTTTTTGAACTTAAAGAACTTTTGAACTTAAAGAACTTGCCTAATTAGGAAACTATTTAAATTCCCAATCTCCAGTATTTAGAGCATAATTGTATTTTAAAGTATCCATAAAAATTCTTGCGCGACCAGAATCTCTCGCGTAATAAACTACAATGTCATTTCCAGTAATTTTTGATTGTAAATATACAGGAAAATTAGTTTTAGGACCAACTTCATTGAAAAAAACAGTTTTTCTATAAACTTTTTCTTTTTTAACTTGTTTGGTTTTATTATTAGGGTCTTTAATATAAATTTCGAGGATGTCCTTGATCTGCAGAGGAAAAATAGAGCCATTAAAAGATTTGTAAGTTATATATTCCCTGTTTTCTTCATCTTTTCCAACAATTATACCTCCGCTTCTAAAAGTTCCTTTTTCGGCTTTTGACATTCCATTCCCATTTAAGCGATATTTAAAATATTTTCCTTTCATTTCATCAGAAAGAATACTATTTTTATCAGCCATTTGATACCAACCTTCAGTTATTAGTTTAGAAATGTACTCTTTTTCAAAATCCGGATCAGAATTTACTTGAGATTGAATAGAAATGTATTTATTTGGATTAAAATTTGGCTGATGTCGAACAATTCCAACAGGTTTTCGAGTATACATTTGTAAATCGGGATTAATTTTTTCCATCTTGAATTATTATTATATATATTTTAAAATTCTAAATTAATTTCTTGTGAAATCCCCCTTTTTCCCTGCCTGTACGTGCCTGAACGGTATTTTTTCTCGTGTTTTC
>Ga0209223_10000634_pt1 | contig 40193 bp, 33 predicted proteins | sample COG_06_FD_184750 | JGI IMG/M metagenome (GOLD analysis project Ga0209223, IMG submission 184750) | Pelagic Microbial community sample from North Sea - COGITO 998_met_06 (SPAdes) (version 2) | ecosystem: Environmental > Aquatic > Marine > Neritic zone/Coastal water | place: Helgoland, sampling...
CTGTTATTTATCTGTTTTTTTTTTTACTTTTATCTAGAAATTTATTTGCTCTATATGTTTGTAGTTACGAGCTGAGCACGAAGAAGTTGAACTGGACACAATGTTATCCAACATGGACATTTCGGGAGTATTGTCTTGTGGTTTTCGTTCTGAAAGTATCATTAATTCTCTTAAGTCCGCGACGTTCTGTCGAATATGTAAAATTCATCATGTAGTTACTCCTACTGATGAAGTTTTTGCCTGTGCTACTTGTGATTCTGAGATGCCAAAATCTGCTTCAAGTCATCATCTTGATGCACATTGTACAGTGAATAAGGCCAAGATTTCGAATGAGCATATCCAACCAGGCAGATCATGGTTCCAGGCAGAGGATTCTTGGAGCAACAACGCAGTAGTGGTTGTTGAACCCCAGGTCGGCCCATTTGTGGAGATAGTAGTTCCGGAAATGGAGAAATTACTGCTTGCATGGCAGACAGCACGCGACGATTGTGATTTCGATGAAAAAACGAAAATTGCACAAGAGATTTGTTTAGAGAAGAAATATGAACATGTGATCGAAGATGATGATGAAGCAATTCTATGTAATATATGTCATGAGGAGGGAGGTGAAAGGCATACAGATCATGAGAGGGATGAGTGGGTGTTCACGACGATGTTCGTTGTCCAAGGTGCGCCAGTGCACAGCCACTGCCTTTCGTTTGAAACGCTATCTGAATAAAATAATATTATACCAAACCCCCGTCTCTTTTATTTACGCGCGGCTAATTAAGTATCACCACTATAATGCGACACACGGAAATCCTATTTGACCGTACAAATCGAGATTCCAGGCTCAAGTAATTCGACACACGGAAATCCTATTTGACCGTACAAATCGAGATTCCAGGCTCAAGTAATTCGACACACGGAAATCCTATTTGACCGTACAAGTCGAGATTCCAGACACAGCACTGTAATACAAAACACGTAAATCATATTTGACCGTACAAGTCGAGATTCCAGACACAGCACTGGAATACAAAACACGTAAATCCTATTCGACCATACAAATATAGAGATTCCAGACTCAATACAACACTGAATTAAAATACATGAATTTGTTAATGTTTATAATTATTTATCTATTTTTTTATCATAATATGTCATTTATATTATGAACATTATATACTCTGACACAGTTAAAAATATCCATGCCGACTACACCTCCAAAGCGGGCAAAAAAATTACCATTACAAAGATCGCGGAAACGTCGCCGCTGCACTGAGTTGACGGCGCCATCCGTCATCCAACCATTCCAGATATCGTCACTATTTGCACTCAACATGCTGAGGGCTGATTTAACGAACATCTTACGTGCTGTTGCTACTGCCGACAGGGGCCACAGCAATACGTGTATAGTTCGCTACACAGATAATAGTGATCACGAAATATCACTAGCACAATTATCCAAATTTCAACCGAAAACGATCGCGTCCATTGATCTGATTTTTTCACAGCAACGGATGGCGAGAAAGGACAACATTGATGTTTTACACACGGCGCTTGACCACATTTGCCAATGGAAAATCGTCTCCGCTGCCATTCAGAAATACCCAATCGAATGTAAAATCGGACCTTGCAGGAGTTATGACATCAACCATCGAATAGCCCAACAACAATCCACGGAAGCACGTGCAGTCGTCACCACGACACCATCGGAATTATTTATGATTACAAAAACAAATTTTGTTTTTGCGTCGATGTCGATGCATGATACACAAGCAGACGTTGTGAAATGTTTGAACGAATGTAATAAATAAATAATAATTACTAACACACAGAAATCCTATTTGACCGTACAAATAGAGATTCCAGACTCAGCACTGTAATGCGACACACGGAAATCCTATTTGACCGTATAAGTAGATATTCCAGACTCAGCACTGTAATGCGACATACGGAAATCCTATTTGACTATACAAATAGAAATTCCAGTCACACCACTGTAATGCGACACACGTAAATTCGATTTGACCGTCCAAATAGAGATTCCAGACTCAACATTGTAATACGATACATAGAAATCCTATGTGACCGTACAAATAGAAATTCCAGACTCAACACTATAATAATACTACACACAGAAATCCTATTTGACCGTACAAATAGAGATTCCAGACTCAACACTATAATAAATACTACACGTGGAAATCCTATTTGACCATACAAATAGAGTTTCCAGACTGTTTTCTGTAACACAACACATAGAAATACTAATTCACCATACAAATAGAAATTCCAGACTCGACACTGTAATACGACACATGGAAATCCTAATCTAAGAATTTTTGTTTTTTCGGAACTGCCTGAAAGAGCTCATCTAAGAAATTTTATTTTTTTTCGGAGCTAACTGACAGAGTTCATCTAAGAATTTTTATTTTTACCAACTTCCTGACAGAGTTCATCTAAGAATTTATTATTTTTTTTCGGAGTTTCCGGTCTCACCTCATTTAATAATTTATTATTTTTCGGAGCTTCCGGTCACACTTCATCTAAGAATTTTTAGTTTTTTCAGCTGACAGCTCTTTTAAAAGTTTCCAGTAACGACGAAAAGACATATGAAAAAAAAGTACTACATGCTACATTTATACATTTGGAATAATTTAATCTAATATTAATTACTTGTAAATGAACACTATTATCATAGTTATATATAAATACAAAACCAACTAACTACTACAATATCTCAACTGCAAATGATGTCACAACCACCTGTGAACGCACGCTTGAGATCGTTGAGGACATTACACACCGTATCGCATAGAGTGGCCAGTCCCACAGCTGGCATAGAGGACAGAGAGAAATTCATGCGAACACAGTCTGCAGCAGAAAAAGCAACAGTGGCATGGTATATCAACAAATTTGGAGTTGACCCCGTCGCCGGACTACATGTCGCGCGAATGACCCCTGCACCAGAGACAATGGCGGCAAACTTTTTCTCTGCCGCTGCTATTCCAATGAGCGTAGACACTCAGACAAAATTTTGCATATTGTCCCACAATTTCCTGAAGAGTAATTTCGCATTACCGTTATACATTGTGGACTATCCGAGATTCTACCAGGACAATTTCACATCTTCAACTCTAAGCACTTCTCGCTTCCCCTCCTTTGATCCAAAAAATCAGACAATGAGTGTGAACCAATTGAGACTGAAGAATGGCACCAGCAATGTTGAGAGTACTGAAGTATACGTTTCAGTTCTTTGGCAGGCAATGCTCGATGCGCTGGAAGACGATAATAAGACAGCTCAAGTTATAATCATTGCAAGGAGTGTCAAAATTTTTCTGCGTGACTATCTTGCTGGAGCAGTAGAAAATGAAGACAATACGCATAACGTCCGGATCGCGGGGAAAATGCATGAGTTACTTCAGGCAAGAGATATTTCTCCCGAAAATGCCGAGAAGTACAGAGTGTTCGTCAACCAATTGCACCCTTGCAATTTCTATCACGCGCTGATGAACAATTTTGATATTTTGACATGTTCTGTCATGCCTTGCATACACCATTTATTTGTGGGGCTCGTTACCAACCCAAGGAATTTAACGTTGTATGGCATCAGAAGCACTGTATTAAGAATGGCTATCGAGCGGGCTGCACGCCGTCTGAATTCCGTACGCATCAAGAAAGGTCAGACTCAAGATGAATATTACACTGCTATCGTGAAAAATGCAAGTGTTATTCTTGTACCAATTTTACGGCAATGGTCGTTTGTATTGGACTGTTTGGCACTGTTCAACGCTCCCAACTTCATGTCAACACCCGCCGCGTCGATTGAAAAGCAGATCAAAGCGTATGCCGAATATTCTCGCAATTTCATTCATAATTTGCGCTGTGCGATGGAATCCGTGGATCCTGCAGTGGCGCGTTTGACCAATATTGAAATCATCGAAATGTTATTGCGCGCCGGAGAAGCCACGAAGAAGACTGAATATCACGCCCATGAGCTATCCGGATCATCCGCTGAAATGACCACTCGTTTTTCGCATGCCCAGGCTCGTGCGGATGCCCACGATACCCAGGTCGTAGAATATGCCTCTTCCCTTGTGACCAATATGTTGCAAGGTGATCCTGTTGTGTTCAATTATCGTACTTCTTCTGATGGTTCAACAGAGACCTTCTTCTCCTCCACTTTCTGGCACAATGTCGTTGTATTAGTTGTAGATTTCTTTGGATTTCATCATGACGATGCACGCTACCTGGAATTATGGCAATCACTGCCGTTTGAGAGCTCCAAGCGTATCACGAAGGTCTGGAGATACTACACTGGACCTGCGCGGCAACAAGCTTATACCAAGTGCTTACTAGTCCGCAGGTTAGCTGTACAAATTCCCGATGATATTGTATCATACCACTACAAAAATCTGGAAGCCGCCGTCGCCCCGGTGGGAGGAGGACTGATTGCTCAGGAAGAAGAAAAGATTCCAGAGTGGCGTGGATTTCTCGATTCAGTGGATGTTGGTCAGGTTGCTGCCCGTGAGAAATTATTTTCTTCTGAATGCTGTGTGTGCCTGGACGATACAGTAGAATTCGTGAGCTGCTGTGTCTATTCCCCGAAACATCAGGTATGTACAAAATGCATTCTTGATGTCGTGTCGGTGGGAACGTGTCCACTGTGCCGACACATGTGTGTCTAATATATCTAGTGGTGTTATGTTTACTTGCACGGAAGAGAGCACATCACTATCTGATCCTACCTATTCATCGTTCAATTTATTATTTAGAAATAAAAATTTAAGTTTTAGCACTGGACTATATATAAATCCGCATCTGAGTAGAGATTCTAGACTCAGCACTGTAATGAGACATACGGAAGTCCTATTTGAACGTACTAATAGAGATTCCAGACTCAACACTGTAATACCAGACACGAAAATCCTATTTGACCGTACAAATAGAGATTCCAGACTCAACACTATAATACGACACACAGAAATCCTATTTGACCGTACAAATAGAGATTCCAGACTCAATTGTAGTTAAGCTAATCGAAGTTGTTGTCGATATATTTTATAGTGGCATTTCCGATTGCTAGCCATCTTTTTTTGTTTCTTAGCTCTCGCTGTCTTGACTTCCTCATTTCTTCTCTTTCGTTCACAGATAGGTCATCAGGATTATTTTTAATGACATTGTAAAGATCGATGAATTTTTTAGAATCTGTATCTAATATTTTCGTCAGATCTGACAATTCTTCTATCTCTTGTATTATTTGAGCGACGAATTGAAGTGTATGTTCGTACGTTTCTTGTATAACGTGTAGAACGATCTTTTCAAAAGTAAGATTTTGTGGTATTGTTATACTAGCTAATTTGTGCAATCTGTTGGGATTTGTTATAACAACCTCACGATACCATCGTAATTCTGAAGCGTCGTAGGACATCACCGAAAACGGATTGGTTTTCTCTATTGCAAATTCTGGATTTATAATATTTGAAACATGAACAGCATCAAGTCTATCAATCGCCTGCCAGCCGTCCAGCCCTAACATATATGCTAATGCTGAAATCACTCGAGCATTATGTACCTTCGTCTTCGTAAACGCTTCGCGATTTCGATCGTATTCATGTCTATCGTCTTCTTGGAAGAATATATTTTCGGCTACCATCATGTGCTGATCGAACGTCTCCGCTGCTCGCAGCGATCTGTGCCACAGCTGGCGTCCGAGTAAGACTCTCACGATTTCCTTAAAAAAAATATCGTATTTTTCAAATGCGCACAGGTTTAAAATCTTCATCTTTTTCGTTACCATCGCAACTAACATCTTGGGCATGTCGGGGTAAACTCCGAATATCGACAGTGAAAGCTCGGGAGCCTGTGCAAAAAAGGTGCCTGCCCCGAACGATTCGATTACAACGTTCGACATGTGAAACAATATTGCGCCTTTGGGTACAATGGTAATAATATTATTACCTAGTGTGTTTTTGATACTACTAATTATTTCTTCAAATGTCATCATAAATGGTCGCTCTATACCAAATAAAGTGTCCACTTCTGGAGGAACATCAACCCGTGCGTTATCAGGAAAATTTACAGCACTGGACAGTCCATGTGTAAACTTGGCAAAGATTATGGCTCCATGATTAGTATTTAGTGGTGGCTCTAAGGTGGTGTCTAAGAATGGTAATTGTTGAATATCTTTTTTAAACTCCATTGTATTGGCATCCAACAAAGTTGCCACAGAATTCCAATTGTTTTGTACCACGTTTCGTACCGACGTCAATGTTCCAAACATGTCCACGGGTAAAATAACTAAATTTGTCATTTCATCATCGACAGCAACTTCAGGATCAATATTTGGCCCTACTAACAGTGGCATGATAGCATCATAGCATGGAAAATCCGGATTTCCAACATATGAAAAAGCTGCTATTTTTGCGTGTATCTCTTGCATCGTATTGTTCTGCAGCAGTGGGCGTACATCTAACAATATTGCAAGTGTCTGCTTGAAAAAAATCCCACGACCATGTGTTTGAAAGGCTGCCTTAATTTGCTGTTGGTTACCAAACACTCCTCTAGTTTCCTCTACCAGCTCACGTGATGCAGTATCAATTAGTGATGTATCGTGCCATGCGTCGAAAAATCCTCCAAAGCTGGAAAAATGTCCACTTTTTGTTTGACCTGTAATTATAAACGTCTGATTCTTGTCATGAAAAATAAGATATACATGAGCCGAGTGATGATAATGTCTGCGAAGATGTTCGGAAAAGTGCTGTAAACACATTGTATATGAAAACTTTATTTCGTCCAACATATTATTTCTTTGGCATATACTATCACTGTCGGCACAATATGCAATACATGTTGAATGAGAAGTTGTGTCTTGTTTACAGTCCCCACACGATCCCATGTGCCGGCTATCACATACATAGTCAGTACTTGACGCATATAAATCATCTGTAGAAGTTACTGTATTCATTATTTGTTGTTTTTATTTTTATAGAAATATACAAATACATATAGCAACTTTTGGGCTCTATAGATTGTCATGCATGATTAGTTAGTATTGGTAGATCAATATTTTATATAATTTTACACATTTATCAATCTTTAATCTAGTAAACCATTTATTAATACAAACATATTTATTAACTACTCTTCGGAATTGTTATATCGTGATGATCGAGGAGGTACCACCACCATTGTGCAGAAAAAGGCATTGTTCGGAGATATCGCAATCTATAATGTTTTGCCCAAACGTTGTCAGGGAAGATCTGTACAGCATTTTAGAACTGTTGGTACATGCTACTGGTGCGAAGGATATTAATGTTGTATTACAGTTCTCTGATGATAGTACTGAAACAATGTCGACAGAGATGCTTAGTCAGAACGCGTCAAGAACCCCGTTGTTAACCAGAATTAGTGTCCAAGTTCCATATCAGATGAATCTTCGTCAGATCGATACCTTGAGTAATTCTCTGTATGATTTGTGCCAATGGAGAATGTTAGTAGCTTCCGCGAATTCCACTGGTGTTAGTTGCGTTTTCAAACCATCCTATAAATACGATATCGCTCATCGTATATCTCAAAATATATTGTGAATGTGGCTCATTATAAATAAAAAACAAATAATTTATCAAAATATGAAACACAGGAAGGAAAGCGCCTCTGGTTAACCGTACAAATAGAGATTCTAGAATCTCTACTGCAACACGACATACGGAAATCCTATTTGACCGTACAAATAGAAATACCAGACTCGACAGAGAGACACATATAAATCCTATTTGACCGTACAAATAGAGATTCCAGACTCAACACTGTAAATCCTATTTGACCGTACAAATAGAGATTCCAGACTCAACACTGTAAATCCTATTTGACCGTACAAATAGAAATACCAGACTCGACAGAGAGACACATATAAATCCTATTTGACCGTACAAATAGAGATTCCAGACTCAACACTGTAAATCCTATTTGACCGTACAAAAAGAGATTCCAGACTCAACACTGTAATACAAGAGACGTAGAAATCCTATTTGACCGTACAAATAGAAATTCCAGACTCAACACTGTAATACAAAACACGTAAATCCTATTTGACCGTACAAATAGAGATTCCAGACTCAACACTGTAATACGACACACAGAAACCCTATTTGACCGTACAAATAGATATTCCAGAATCAACACTGTAATACGACACGTGGAAATCCTATTTTACCGTACGAATAGAGTCTCCAGACTGTATTCTGTAACACGACATATAAATTCTATTTGACCATACAAATAGAGATTCCAGACTCAACACTGCAAATCCTATTTGACCGTATAAATAGAGATTCCAGACACAACATTGTAATACAAGGCACGTAAATCCTATTTGACCGTACAAATAGAGATTCCATACTCAACACTGTAATACGACACACAGAAATCCTATTTGACCGTACAAATACAGATTCCAGACTCAACACTGTAATACGACACGTGGAAATACTAGTTGACCATACAAATAGAGTTTCCAGACTCAACACTGTAACGCGACACATAGAAATCCTAATTCACCGTACAAATAGAAATTCCAGACTCAACACTGTAATACCAGACACGAAAATCCTAATTCACCGTACAAATAGAAATTCCAGACTCAACACTGTAATACCAGACACGAAAATCATATTTGACCGTACAAATAGAGATTCCAGACTCAGCACTGTAATGCGACACACGTAAATACGATTTGACCGTACAAATAGTGATTTCAGACTCAACATTGTAATACGACACATATAAATCCTATTTGACCGTACAAATAGAGATTCCAGACTCAACACTATAATACGACACACAGAAACCCTATTTGACCGTACAAATAGAAATTCCAGTCACACCATTGTAATACGACATATGTAAATTCTATTTACCGTACAAATAGAGATTCCAGACACAACACTATGATACGACCCACAGAAATCGTATTTGACCGTACCAGTAGAGATTCCAGACTCAGCATTGTAATGCGACACATAGATATTCCAGACTCAACACTGTGATGCGTCACAGACACCATGAGCAGAAACAACGGATTTTTTAATTTTTTCGGAGCTAACCTGTCATAGCTCATTTAAGAATTTTTCATTTTCGGAGCTGCCTACCAGAGTTCATCTAAGAATTTTTATTTTTCAGAGCTGTCTGACAGAGGTCATCTAAGAATGTGTATTCTTTCGGCTCCTTTAAAAGTTCTCAAACTTACCAACCACTTGATAAGACCAAATACTTCGCTATTATATTGTCTAACAGACTTAGATATGGGTTGCGGAGATCTCGACGACTTACTAATATGCTATATATCCTCGGTATAAGTTCAGAATCTATACTATCTAGAATTATATCAGATACTTTTATAAGGAAAAGAAATCCACAACTCCCTAATACATCTTCGATCGTGATGCCTATTGGTACACATTCGCCATCTGAATCCATGTTAAAAGCTGTTCCACGATAAATTATCAAATTGTCTTCTACATCATCTGCATTGTTTAATTCTCGCTCATATTTTGCTATCAAATCCTTTAACATAGAGTCTATTTGATGAAGATCATCATGATACTGAGTTAGGAATTCGGTTCGTCTAGCTACCAGTGCATAATATACCTGTGGTAATACGGCATGATCTAAATCTTTTACAATAGAATTCACCACTTCTATCATCTTTCGAATGTTAGAATGGTAAGTAACGTAATTTTCGACAAATGCGAATTGTACATGACAGTTGCCATCTGAATGAACAACAATATTTTCACCAATAAACACAACATCATCTTCACTTTGATCATCACCACTGTAGTAACTATCATCATCGTCGTTATTACTTTGTGAGTCGCTATTATCATCATTCATAGCTTCTTTATGGTCTTCTGCACTATTGTCCTCTCTCCAATATCCCATTTCTAACTTCCATGCATCAATCATATCTTGCATTTGAAATACTGTTGGGGGTGGTGTACTTTGTATTCGTTCAATATTTCGTGTGAAAGGATTTTTAAATGTTTTAGTACCGTTTCTAGACAACCTATTATATATATTTCTTGATACCATATGACCTGAATTTAATAGCACTGGCTGATTGAGAATATCAAGGCTAATAGGATCTAACATACTTACTGGAACCTCTGGCGCCTTTCCTGCTACACCAGCTAGAGCTATACATAAATCTTTTTTGGTGGTATTATTATTGAAAACAATATTGTTTTCTCGAGCAGCAGTCTTTAACTCAGACATATTATATTGATTCATATCTTCACACAATTTACGTATGTGACTTTGAGATGAAGAAGACGAAGACGAAGACGAAGACGATGAAGAAGGCGAAGACGAAGACGAAGACGAAGACGAAGACGATGAAGATGATGAAGAAGACGAAGAAGATGAAGATGCAGATGATGAAGAAGACGAAGAAGACGAAGATGTAGACGAAGACGAAGACGATGAAGATGAGGAAGAGGATTGTATCTGTTCACGTCCAGGACGTATTGATCTTTCATTCTCTGTCAATATACACAACCAGTCTAATAAATCATTATCATTATCGGGTACTATCGTATTTGGTGATAATTTTTTGAACATTTTTATAGCATCTGCTTTATTAAATCGTAAATGTGCTGTACCAGGCTGGGAGCCACGACACATTCTCTTAATACTATTGACTTCTACTTGGTCCATATTTATATTTTAGATCACAAAGTGACAGATGTAACAATGTAATGAGATACACGGAAATCCTGTTTGACCGTACAAATAGAGATACCAGACTCAACACTATAATACGACACGTGCAAATCCTATTTGACCGGACACATAGAGATTCCAGACTTAACACTGTAATACGACATACCGAAATCCTATTTGTCCGTACAAATAGAGATTCCAGACTCAGCACTGTAATGCGACACACGGAAATCATTATTTGACCGTATAAGTATATATTCCAGACTCAGCACTGTAATGCGACATACGGAAATCCTATTTGACCATACAAATAGAAATTCCAGTCACACCACTGTAATGCGACACACGTAAATCCGATTTGACCGTACAAATAGAGATTCCAGACTCTACCACTGTAATGTGTCACACGGAAATTCTTCTCTGGCCGGAGATTCCAGACACCACACTGTAATACGATATACCGAAATCCTATTTGACCGTACAAATAGAGGTTCCAGACTCCGCACTATAATACGACACACAGAAATCCTATTTGACCGTACAAATAGAGATTCCAGACACCCCACTATAATACGACACACCGAAATCCTATTTGACCGCATAGAAATCCTATTTGACCGTACAAATAGAGATTCCAGACTCCACACATATATCCATCTCTGGCTGATCGGATATTCCATATTTTCGACATATTACATCTTGTTCTGTCTGAACAATAAGTTACATTTTTTTTATCGCTAATAAAAGTGTCAATTCTTGTCGTGGATCGAGTGTAATTTTGTATTTCCGAATATGTTTTTTCATATCCTTATGAAAAAACCCATTCTTCCGTTTGTAATCTTTACAGTCCTGTATATTTTCAACCGATAAATCCCGACATCTTTGATTTCCGGCCCGCACTTCTCGTTTCCAGTCCGTATGATGCATGTTTCTTTTATTTTACACATAGTACAACATATACATACAATTATTTTCCCAACATTCTATTTACCAATGATTTAGAAAAATCATTGAAAATGCAGGGAAATTCCGACATTTTATTGACTTCATGCATGAAATTTTTCCCATACATTTGTACAAGACAGTTTTCGACATTCTGTGGTATTTTTATGCTCATACCCTCAAATATAGAATCCTTCAGTGGAAACACGTCTTTAACATCGAAAATTACCACCCGTTTCTGCGCAGATCGAGAATACGTACAGTTGCCAAGTTCGTCGAGTTCAGAGCAGACTGCGACTTCGTCGTTTCTTACATGCATTATATTTAGTATAACATTCGGAAATCGTGAAAATGAGTTCTTTTCGCAAACAACATATCCATCTATGGTCTTAATCAGTCTAAGATCATCATTCTCGAGCTCGTCACGGATCGAAACAACCCGGGCAATATTTTCCTGCGAAAAAGCAAGTTCGATATGTGGTTTCCACGGTATGAGACCATCGTGACGTACGGTTCCGAGCAACGTGCTTCGTACTGCCCACACATCCACGTTCTTTGCTGATAAATATTGTTGAATTTTTTTATACATCCGTATCAGTTTTTCCGCGATGGGTTGTTTCATTATGTAATATGATGACGTTTCAGCTGCTGTAGGAGACACAGTGTCTGCTGCATTGGTAGTATGTGATGCTTCATGTTTTCGGGAGAAATCTAGAACCGGCAGCTTGTGAATATTTTCTCCGAACTTATACTGCTGGTCAGTTTCCATTGGTACATATGGAGAGTTTAACACACAGATGATGACTAAAACAAAAAAAGCAATAATTAAAATTAACAAAAAATAAAAAATCAGTTGAAATATCATTTATTTTATTTACGATGTGTTGTAACATGTAAGAGACACGATACGGATGGATTCTCACATTTATATTTCGCTGCAATAGTTAATATTTTTGAAATCTCCGTATTTTATATAATATACTTGATCTGTTTCGAAAATACCAATTCTCACTAGAGTTTTCTTTGCTGTGCATATGTATAGACCTCCTAACATTGTGTCATCATCCACCTGTAAGCAACACGTCATGCCCGCACTCATTTTCACGTTCTGTATTTCAATGACATTTTCAAGAAAACGTTCGAGATTGCTACTTTTTATGAAGACTAACAAATCAACCGAATAATACGATGCGTCATTTTTAGTTTCGTCGTCAATGTCCGTGAACATAAACAGGTATACTAAACCAACGACAATGATGACAGTAGCAAGCAAAATTGATAATAGTAGTACATTTTTCATGTTATATATTTATCTTCATCATAACATGTTCATGTATGCAGCAGCAAGTGATTTGTTATCTTTCGCAAATTCTGCATATTTCCTTTCTGCATCAACATTGTTGCTGAATGATATATCAGCCAGTCCTAGAACCTTTTTCTTTCGCTCCAGATCAGATGACTGGCGCGCACTTACTCTTCTTACGCCTCCTCCACCAGACGCGTTGGCAACAACTCGCTCCCGGCTTTTCTTTTTTTTTGTTGGTTCTTCTTCATCATGTTTTTCTTCTGGATGCTCTCGAGATCGACGTGCTTCGGCACGTATTTCTTCTGGAGGCTCACGAGACCGACTCCGAGATCGACGTGGTTCGGGAGAATATTGTCGTGAGCGAGATCGACTCCGCGCGGGGGTCGCTTCTGCTGTGGGCGGTGGTATTGAGGCAGGCCTAGTTGCTGTAATCCTCACTAAGTGTTCAAATACGTCCTCTGGGTGACGCTTTCGGTACTTCTGGTATAACGCGGGTGTCGTTTCAAGTGAAATCGTACTTTTCTTCTTCATAATTCGTTTCAATACCTGCATCTGGACATTAACATCCTGAATGTCGGTCATCCTCATAAATGTGTTCGCGAGTTTCACTTCTGTCGCCGCCAGTTGGTGCTCGAGAACGTGGTCGTATGGAAGCTCCTCAGTAGGTATTGAAATGTGTTCCATTCTTTGGTATATTTTTTCCATACTGTCATTATCGGAGTCGCTCATATTGTTTTTGTTTTATTTGTAGAATATCGAGCTAGATGTAAAAATATATTATTTGTCACAGATGAAATTCTTTAAAAGTTAGAAATGTGTTGAATTTGTTTGGTTACTTTGAAATAAATTCATAGGGTTATACCAACGTTTCTCTGGTATTGCATTGGAAAACACATGGTCTCTGTAATCTGGGTTAGTGCTTTGTAAAGGGTTAAGACTCTGCTGCCTATTAAATGTTGCATTTGAATTATAAAGGACATTATCTCTGTAATCTGGGTTAGTGCTTTGTAAAGGGTTAAGACTCTGCTGCCTATTAAATGTTGCATTTGAATTATAAAGGACATTATCTCTGTAATCCGGATTGAGTGATGTGGTCTCTGTCAGTGACTGTTGATTGTTGCGAGAATTAGATGTGGCAAGTACGTTGTCTCTGTAATCCGGATTACGAGACGTAGTCTCTGTTAACGATTGTTGTTGATGTTCTCTTTCATCACTCTTTTTTAATGACTCTAAAAGTTCATCAGAAAAGCAACAGTTTCCTCGCCCACTGATACAGCCGAAAAGTGTTATGACTTCACTGTAGATAAAATTAATAAATACTGTATATTCCACGATATGTAGTCGATTTATGAGGTCGCGCATAGATTTAATTGCTTCTACGTATGGTGTGATTTTCTCCGACCACCATTTTTTAATTTCAAGCAGTTGCGGAAAAAATCCACCCAACCAGATACTAAAGAAATCCAACAACCTTGGACCAAAATTAATGAACACTTTGAACACGACGGCGAGATACATAGGCCTCGTCATTATAGATACTGAATTGACGTCTGGTATTCCTGCTGCTGACCACCAGTCACCTATGTCCGCAGCGGTGAAGCTTGATAAGCTCTGGAAGCTGTTGTTTCCAAAATATGGGGACATATATCTCAGAAGTGTTGGGATCCAACCGCCTGCTAATCTCAATGTGTTAAATATTAGAGAGACGGAGTTGGTGATACATGTGATGAGTCCCAGTCCCCAGTTTACGGCCACAGAGAGTGTCCCAGTGACGCAGGACGCGATAGTGGCGACAGCATCCATCATAATCTCTATTACTGGATACGCCCCTTGGATCCGTGACTTAAGAAATGATACCGCTCTGTTTGCGCCATCAGGGAGCCACATTATACATACTGTTGCTTTAATCAGCATATAGAACATGATACTGAACATCATCAATGTCGGTGAACTTATTAATTTTTTAAGTTTTGCAGCTGAATATTTTCCTACACTTCTCATCCAATCAGGCATTATACGACCGAAGTACCCGTAAATATCTTTGAAAACATTTGGCATATATTGTGTCATGATATTTCCAATCGCTGGAAGTATTATCGTAGTTACAAAATTTATATCTATATTTGAAATTGCAGCAATAGTTCTTCGACACATTTGCTCATCCGCAATTCGACTGATTTCCAATCGAGTCCACTTTCGGCGAATACCGAGTCTTACCGGATCTGGCACAGCGTGATATGCTATGTTTTCGTCCCCGGCCTTGACATTCTTTAATTCATATAAACTGTATACAACTATGACATCCGGATTATTGGTATGTGCTATAAATCTGTTTTCATAGGATGGGAGAATTCCATCGTGAGTCACGATTATTTTTTTATGGTCGCCAAACTCGATTTCCGAAAGGCGATCGCAAGGTGTTATATGGAATTTACTGCCTGGATTCGTTACAAAGTGTTGTGTTTTCGTACTGAATGTAGAGGCATTGACTACTCCTTTAATCTTTTTCTGCGCTGTGAAAAAAGCATCGGATTTCGGTTTTTTGTTGTTGACTATGACTTCGGTATGCTTTGCTAGTGGTGGTTTTTTAATCTTGGCCGAGGCTGGAAGCCTTTTTGTTTCGGCCAGTTTCTTCTTGCGATATTTATTCATTAAAATTTGATATTGTCGAGTGTCTTCTTCTTCCGAATCACTCATTTATTTAGTTATATATATAAAAATTCACACGTGGGATTATAGTTGTATGTCTTTAAAATACATGTGGTTCAGTAGGTCACAAGCTGCTGGCCTCAGCAAAGGATCGAATATAAGCATTGACATGAGGAGTTCGTGTGCCGCTGATCTGATTTTTTTCTTTTTGATCGTCTTTTTCCAAGATTTAACAATATATTCATCCACGTCTGCCTCACTAACATTAAAAAGGAGACATCCAAAAACTACGCCGAGCGAATATACGTCTATCTTTGAGTCATACTTCTTGCAGTTTTTAGTGTAGTACATACTACTCGCATCAAATGCTGCGAGTTCTGGCGCGAAGAAGCCGTTTGTACCCAACACAACGGAATGCGTTTTCGTGGAGTATGTTGCCAGGTCAAAATCTATCACTGTTACAGTGATATTTTGTTCATCGTACATAAGATTGCTCGATTTGAAGTCTCTGTAGATAATACCGGCATCGTGCAGTGCGTCAGTTACACTGATAAGATCTCTCATGATTTTTTTGACATTTTCAGGGTGTGGTGCTAAGTAACGTCTGAAGCTGGCCTCATTGACAAATTCACTCACAATCACATACCCATACTCATTATAATGATAAGCTATAAGATGTTGGAGCATTTTCCAGATTTCAGGCCTCTGAATTTCGAATTTATTCTTGATGTGTGACAAAATTCTTACTTCTATAGGTAGTCGTTCAATGATGTTTGTAATTCCTGACCGAACTACGAATTTTAAACAACATACGACAAGAGAGTCTCTATGTATTGCTTTGTAAACTCGAACTGCACGATGACCATGAATACGTTTTATGAAAAAATATTCTTTTTGAAGAGCAAACATCATCTCTTCAATGATGTCGGTGTTATCGTCATCGTCGTCGTCGTCGTCGTCGCCGTCTTGGTCGACATCATATATACATTTTGTAACATCTGTAAATGGCTCATCATCATGTGCTATATCGTCGACGTCCGAATCACAGTTATACGGGTCGTGTGTGATTGTATTTATGTCACAATAATCGATCTGAATTTTCTTATGTACATCTGCGACCGATTTTTTCATCTGTTGTTTTTTCTCTTATAACATGAAGTTCGTCTAGCGTCTCAGATAAAACTAAAACATATTTTTTTTTAGTATATTTGTACATTTTAACAAATCTAATCTAGATATATATCTCTTGCCACACACATATTGATTATTTACTCTATATATAAATAAACAAAACTGCAACCCTTGTTCATACAAGCTGTATAATGGCTCGTCCGAAACGTGCCGCGATTACCCAACTTCGTCTTGGACTTATTGATGATGACCGTATCGAACAACTCACCTGTGGAATCCTTACACCTGTTGCGTCAACTCGTAAAAATGCACCCACTGTCAATAGTGTCCTATGTCCACGTATGGGTACGACATCAAACAGCATACTGTGTTTAACATGCGGTAAGAATTGTGATGAATGTGCTGGTCATGGCCTTGCTCTACATTTTCCAGAACCGTTGCTAAATGGCTTGTTTAGCACTATGGTCCACAAGATCATGACCTGTTTATGTTTCCGCTGCAGCAGGTTACTGATTCCTGTGGACCACTACAAAATTCTTCGGCTACCACGCACAGGGACTAATCGTAAACGAATCAACGAATTGTATCAGATTGCATTGAAATACCGTACCTGCATACCACCAGAATTAAGCAGCGGACATGATGGACTCATGCTTGCGCCAGAGGATGCCATCTCTGCCGGGTGGTGCGGAGCAGTGCAACCATTATATTGGAAAAGACATGCCCTTACCATGGTTCGACCAGTATTCAAAGGTGAGAATACTGATGTTCCTGTGGTGACTATGAATGATGTCTATAATATTTTGAGAAACGTGTCTGACGACACCACTCGTATTCTGGGATTTCATACCAACGGCTTGTCTGCTATTTGTGTAAAAAGCATGATCGTCCCCCCACTGCTGATGAGACCATCTCGATCGTCATTTTCTGAAGATGATCTCACAACCAGGCTCCGACATCTCACGAATATTGTTCGACTTTGGACATCCAAGGTGGACGATCCGTCCATCGAGATACAGACTGGCAACCTCTCCATGGTACTGAGCAATGGTGCTATCGCAGAACTGGCCTCAGAGGCCGAGCATACGAAGGAGACAAAAGGAAAGCATTCAAAACTCAAGAAAATACTTGTACCCTTCTGTCTGTCGGACGTCTTTGAAGCACAGCGGTATTTTTCTGGCTTCTTTGACAGTCGCTTGAACCCTGTCTTGGATTACGACTATGGCAAATCAAAAGCATCCATCCGAGAACGCTTCTGTTCAAGCAAGGCTAAATCAGGCCGGATGCGAGGGTCCATCAGCGGAAAACGATCAGATTTCTCCGCCCGTGCGGTGGCTACGTGTAACAACAATATCGACCCGCACGAGGTGGGCCTGCCGATTGCAATTTGCAAAATCCTCACACAGGAAGAAGTCGTGAATCGTCATAATTATCATGATCTTTTGGCACGTGTTCAGCGTGGACCAGACGTGTATCCTGGTGCCAATTATGTTCGACGAGGTGATGAGACATATCGTCTTCCTGAATTCATGGATGGACTTTGTATGGGTGACGTTGTGTTGCGCCATCTGAAGAAAGGTGACTATGTTCTTTTGAACCGCCAACCTACACTTCACCGATACAGTCTGATGGCATATCGCGTTGTACCTGTTCACGATAAGACAATTCAGATTCACTTATCGGTAACAGTTGCCCTGAATGCAGATTTTGATGGTGACGAACTTAATGTATATACATTATTTTCGTTGGAAGCGCTGGCTGAGGCGGTAGAAATTATGGCAGTCAATATGAACATGTTCAAAGACGGGTCTCTGATCGTTGGGTTTGTGCAGCACAGTGCCCTATCCCTACACATGCTCACATGTAAGCTTATCACACTGTCATATACATACATGGTTCAGTTGTTGATGGCCGGCAATAATGATGAATATTTCAATGAGTGTGTATCTGAAATGTTGCCACAGGTAGATATGACAGGACGTGAGTTTGTGAAACTGTTGATACCGAACTATGATGGAGTCTCAATTATCACCAAGTCGACCATCAATCATATGTGTGGACAGATGATTTTGTCCATATGGCGTCGTGATGCCTGTCGTCGTATAGGGTTCATCGTGAGGGTACTCCAAGAATATGTATTACACGCAGGCTCAAGCATGGGTATTGATGATGTAATTGTCCAGGGGTGCATCCCACCGGGACTGCACAACACTATGGATAAGGTGACCGATCAGATGAATTCTCTAATGCTTCAAAAAGACACCGAACCAGTAAGTATGGTCAAGGCCATTGACGCAAAATACACTGAGCTGTCTGATGCGCTTCGGGATATCTCTGGCGATTTTATGACTCAGGAGCTTCGCAAGCGCGAGTCCTCATTGTTGACCATAATCGAGTCTGGTGCGAAGGGTAATGCAACTCATATCGTACAGAATACGGCTACAGTGGGACAGCAACTTGACCGACTATCTGCTCGTCCTAACAGACTCTGTTCGCATTCTGGATCCCTTTCGACCTTGGAGGGCTACGTCAAGAATTCATTCATCGATGGGCTCTCAGCAATTGAATTCTTCCATCATGTCGCAGTGTCTCGACTGGGCCTGGTGGCCACGGCCGTCTCCACGAGCGATGTAGGCTATCTCTACAGATGTATCGCCAAGAGCTGTGAAGACTTGCGGAGCATTTTCAACACTACCATCGTAGATGCACTGGGAAATATCGTATTCTTTAAGTTTGGATTTGCCACAGAGCACCTCATCGTACAGCCGCTGGAGATACTGAAATATAGTCAGCAAGAAATAGTACAACGATACATGCTCTGTACGGAGGATCCTAAAGCATTGGAAGCAGCCCAGTGCGAAGTCAAGCGTCTTCTCTGTCTCCAGGAACGTGTACTGGAGACCAAGCAAATTGTGTCGCACTGTTATTCACCACTAGATTTCAAATTTACCAGTGCACACTTTGGACCTGTCGACAGTGAGTCCGGTAATGTTGATCCTGTAGAGCTGATTCAGACCGTAGCTGACTTCTGGATTCGCCTAGTGCAAGAATTCCATATTCCGGATACAATGCATTTTGAAGCATTGTTCATTGAACGCCTGTCTAGCTATAATATTACTAGAGTCGGCGTGAAGACAAAGCGCCAGTTGCAGACACTCCTGAGACATGTCTTTGATATTGTGAGCAGCAATGTTCTACCAACTGCCACAGCTATCGGCCTCCGAGCCAGTCAGAATTTGTCGTCACCGATAACTCAGATGAGCCTGAATTCTTTCCATCTGTCTGGCCAGAAAACCAAGGTGACTTCAGGGGTGGCCCGTATTAAGGAAATATTGAATCTCACCAAAAATATTTCCACACCTTCCATGCAAGTCTATCTGAAGACTGGTCACACATTAACAGGGATTGATTTGGTACAACTCCGACTGATGGATATTTTCGAGGGCTGGTATCTCGACGAAAATCTTCTAGTGCTTTGCCTCAACAGTGATTTATTGATGGAGCGAGTCATAACGCCACAGGAAGTCGGGAAATTTATCGTCGATCTTATGCGGATTACCAACGAACGTGTTGTGTTCTCGTCAGTACTGGCTGAAGAATGGACAGTGAGTATCACCCTTGCTCCAGAAGATGATTGCCTCACTCTAGCACATAGTATCACCAGCGACACCCGTCTTATCAAGGGTATCTGTAATATTGTTGATTTCTATGAATGCCAAGAATCTGTCAAGGTGTACGATGGAGATCAGCTGACAAATGTCGTGTTCGACGTCATCGTCACCATGGGCAGTAATATTGTGGATATCTGCAAGCTCGAGGCAGTGAATACTGTTCATACTGTCACTAACGACATTCTTGAGACATTCGAGACCCTGGGCATCGACGCGACCAAAGTTGCCATTGAACGGAATCTACTGGACGTACTTAGTAACAATAGTACGACAGTATCCGTAAAAAGTATTGAACTGATTGCTAGTCTGATGACTACTACCGGGAGACCATGCGCACTCACCTTCGCAGGTATGAATACGGCAAATGTAAGCAAATTGAAGATGGCCAGCTTTGAGAGATCTCTGGATTCTTTTATTTCTGCTGCCACTCATGGCCATGTCGACAATCTTCATGGTATTAGTGAGGCCCAGCTATGTGGAAATCGTATCTCGGTAGGAACTGGTGGAAATTCAACACTCATCAACATTCCAGGACGTAGATTGAAAAAGAAGCATAAGATGTTCAAATCATTATCCCAGACATATTCTTCCATGGTACACACGGGTAGCAAGCTTAATATCAACCCCGATAATGCCCGTGTACTTTGTCAGTCGTTGTATCCAGAAATGTTCTCGAAGCATATCACAGAAGACGTCAAAAAGACCATCAAGCGCCATCATCCCAATACGGCGGCGAACCCATATACGAAAAAAAAAATCAAGACTGTACATAATAAGCAACCACCCAAAGCCTCTACCAAGGCCCAAGAAAATTCATCAGCATTATCGATGAATCCGCCGACAGTGTCGAATTCGTCAAGAACACCCCGCAAGAAGAAACATCGTGGGAGTGAAATTCCGTCCATTGATATGTGTGTTCAAAGTATCAGGTCGTTCGGCACATTGCTGGCGCCTGGCCAAAATGCTCTCATACCATCATCACCTGTATACCAGCAGCAGAAGACCATGACCAGGCAGTACAGTATCTCACAGCTTAATATTCCTTTTAAGCCGTCGTCCCCATAGTTAGTGTTTCCCAATCCTTTAATTTATTAAATATGCTTCTTCAGAAATGATTTACACTCTTCAATGGATGCACTAATACAAAACGGAACTTTACCTGGATTAATCTGTACCATTTTCGTAATCGTACTTATCAACATGTCTTGATTTGACAAAATTACAGCAGCCGCTTTCACGACGTGTTCACTCGTAACTTGAATACTGTTAAAGAATGAACATAAAATTTTAATCATTGCTATCTTCGGTTGAAACAATGACACGGAAAGTATTCTTAGATCAAACATCACTGTAAGGGATGGAGTATTGAGTTTTTTCTTATGTTCATTAATTAACAGTTCTTTATATTCAGAAATAAAATCAACAATATCGGCCGGCACCTGAGGATCTTCTACCACTTTAACAATTATTTTATCTTTTGATCGAATAATTTGGAACATAATATTGTAATTTCAATGTTTATTTATTAATATAATACTATACCTTGGAGACTAAGCCCAATTAATTTCTTTACAGTGGTTGTTCACGTTTTTTTTGTTATATCGGCTGTAACTCATCATCATTATCATCACTCCCGTCATCATCACAGAATACCATCTGTTCGTGGATCGTCTCATCTTTCATAGGTTCCAATATTTCATCACCATATTTCTCGCTACCTGCATCTTCTAACGCCATCTTGTGAAGTTCCTCATCACGACTCTCAATTGTCGTCTTATCTAGCACATGGGAAGATATAAAGCTTGAAGTATCAACCGGTTTTTCCTTGTGCAATTTTGCATGTAAAGCGGTCGACATAAACAGGGAGTACTTGTCTTTGGCCAGCTCGCACTGGCGAAGCTCGCCAGTAAAGATATTCGAGATATAGCAGACCGGGACTCCGATGGTATCGGCGCACCCGATAGCATAGAGCGTATCTTCGCTGGATATGTATGGCTTGTGGATCAATACCAGCACGAAAATATCCGTAGTGATGGTCGGAGAAGCAAACATCTTGATAGAATGACTCTTGCCGTCCGCACATTGGTACTTAATAACACTACTGCTTTTCATATCGAATTTCAGGTCTCCTCGAGTCATGGTGGGATGGAGTTGTAACACAAATTCGATAGACTCCACGGTTCGTTCGAAACGACTGAACACTTTGGGATTGATCATGAAATCGAAGCTCGTGAGAAGAGTGATTTTTTCACAGAAGGATGAGAGAGAATCCAGACATGTTGCAATTGCTCCAAACGCTGGAAGACGACGCTCTGCATGCGTGATAGAAGAATCACCTGCTGCTCTTGGAGTTATAATGGTATTGATCGCAGTATGCAATATCTCCATTATTTGAGGGTGATCAGTAGTATTTGAAGCCATAACAGCTGTTGTGACTGCTTTTGGAAGCCGCTGGCAGATGAAATACTGTGCGGCATAGATGATGGCCTGACCCACGATAGACAAGACATCCACAAACAATATTTTTCCCTGTGAAGACACTTTCTTCACCACCATCGTCATCGCGTAACTTTCCTTTGCAATATTATCATCTTTTGACATATCCTTTGTGGCCTCTTCATCGATGGGTGGGAGAAGTTTCGTCACCGATGTCATATCAATTAGTTTTTCAATATTAGACATATCGATAAAACTGAACATACTGGAGACTGAGAGATATTTTGGCACTTCGCCGAATGTACGGAGTTTGACAGAGGTGGGTGGCTTCCGCTTGATATGAACGATAAGATTCTCAGGAGTACTCATACGTTCGCAAAGAGTCTCAAGCTCTTTCATAGTGACCATCTTGTGATCCTGAAATATAATCAGGCGTCGACATGCGCGTGTGATAGCAACGTAAAACGACTTCTGTTGATCAGTTAGAAGAGGATTTGGATTGATCACAAATACCACTGGTGACTCAAGCCCCTTGGAACTATGATACGTCTTGAACCGAATCTTATTCTGCGTCACCGATGTAGAATTCGTCGAACAACTGCCGTCGGCCAATGCCCCTGAACGTGCTACATGAATATTATACCCGCTTTTAACAAGACTGTTGACCACATGCACTGCACTGGAGCGCTGATTCAAGGATGTAGCCAGTATCATGACATCCTCAGGTTCGGTATCTTTGAGCATGTCTTTGATCACTTTTGAGATATCCTTGTAGATGTCCAAGACGTATATTTCGACAGGAGCTGCTGGCGCATTCGAAGCGCTGGAGATACATTGGTCAGGTACGGTGCCCATCACTGCATTTGTGAACATGGCCATGGGCGCAGTGAGTCTGAATGACTCTGTGAGAGACAATGATTTCCAAGGCATCGTATTCACGGAACCAAGCAGCTGCGAAGCAAGGCCAAGGAAACGGTGATCAGCATTGTCACGGGCGTAGAAATTATAGAGTAGTTGTTGAGGATCACCAATGCAAAGCAGTCTGACTACACTCCGATCATGAACAATATATGTCAGAAAAAACTTCAATGCGATGAAATATAACGGACGCAGATCCTGGGCCTCATCAACCACCAGATTTTGCAACTTTAGCCCGGACCACCCAGGTTGCAGTTGTTGAGTAAGACCTTGAGACAGAAAATGTTGCAACTGTAAATCATCACTGATAACAGAGCCTGAGATCGCAGAAAATAAACCGTGATAGGTATAACACATTGACTTATCAGTAATATCATATTTAGCCAGTCTCTCTTGGGTCTCATCTGCCAGAGCTCGGTTATATGTAACAATCAGTCCAGATCCACTCGACTGGCGAAGCAGCCAAATTGCCATCGAAGACTTACCTGAGCCTGGACCAGCACTCACCGTACAATGAGTGTTAGACTGTACTGCGTCGATCACAGCCTGTTGCTCGGTACTTGCAGATAACATTACGAATTTCTTTGAGGAGCTTTTGTTTATTATTTATATACTAGAGTAAAAATACAGTCGTATCCATGGATAATTATATGTTAGATCAGATGTTGTCAAAGGCGAAAAAGTATTCAATAAAATGACTCTATTATTCAGAGTCTGAAGATGACAAAGAATCTTCGTTCTCATCACCTGTCGATGATGATGAATCTTCGTTCTCATCACCTTCCGTCGATGATGATGAATCTGAAGTCGAGCTCTCATTAGCACTATCTCTCGAAGCGAATACGTTGCTCTCCTCCAATACATCAGGAGCATACATTCTCTTCACTTTATCGATTTCTTGTTGATCTCTAAATCGCAATAATGTAGGTGAGTAAATATTTTCCCGGACGGTATCTCTGTGAAGAAGCCATGACTTCACCCGTTTACCTTTTCCTGATGGTGTAGAAATTTTAGCTTCAAATTCACTCTCACTAGAATCTTCACTCGACGATACACTATCTGAACTACTAGACTCATATTCGATCTTTTTCTTCTTCTTGTCTTTCTTTGTTTTTTTCTTATATTGTGATCTTTTACTCCGACTTGCTGCTAAAGATTTCTTTTTGCGAGCCTCAAATTGACTCTTGGGTTCGCACCTAGTTTTACCATCTGAATCTTTATGACAGACCGTTTTACTTCGAGGCATACTGTTTTTTTTTTTTATATTGATGATGTCCAGATAAGATATGATATAATAATGATCATAAGAATAAAATATATTGAAATGTTCAATACTCTAATGATTATTTCCATAATATGCTATATGATCCTAACGATTAATACCAATAATTCACAGGCTCTTCTATGGCATCTAAGTATACATATTATAGCCACTATCACAGACTACTCTTATTATAATCCAGATATATCATTGCATTTAAGTAATATTACGAAATCTGAATACATATACGAATCTCAATTATATATGCCTTATTTCATAAATAGTATACTCTGGTTTTTTATGATCACACATTATCTTGCACGGCATATATCAAAAGACACTACTATTGACAGCTATGTTATGATATCCCATCATGTTATCACAATCTCACTGATCGTACTTTCATTTTATATGCAACTGAAAAGATTTGGTATTTTCATCATGTACATTCATGATATATGTGATATTTTTGTCCTTTCATTACGATATGCTGGAAAACGAAAATTCTCTCAAACCATTGTAAATGTGTTATTTGTAGCCTTGGTTTCTGTATGGACATATTTTAGACTATATCTATTCTCTTACATGTTGCTAGATCTTACACATAATCTGTTCATGGAATCATGGACTGCGTGGGTAGGTGTCTTGGGTTTATCGTTGTTGATACTAATGAATGTTTATTGGTTTGGGTTAATATTACGTCTAGCTTTCACAGAAAGAGACACTGCTGTGCATATTTACAATGGTGAATAATAAATATTAATTACCAAGTGTTGCCTGATACTTCTTTTTTAAATCAGCATATTTCTTAAGAAGTTTTGTTATGTCAGAATCCTGTGTGATTTTAAGGGGTAGTGGTGCCAAGTGTTGCCTGATACTTCTTTTTTAAATCAGCATATTTCTTAAGAAGTTTTGTGATGTCAGGATCCTGTGTGATTTTAAGGGGTAGTGGTGCCAGACAGTCCCTGTCTTTACTGCATGCGACAGTCCATGCGACAAGTACTTGTTTCAGTGCGATCACTACTGATAGCCTCGATGGCAGATCCCGTGTAGAGTACAGTACAAATCCAAGGTTATCAATCAGTGCTGGGTACGCTGTCCTGAGCTCAGTACTTTCATATAAGTAACTAGATATTTCTAAGATCCATGGAAAACTCCAGTACTTTGTAGTGTCTCCATCCTTCTCTGAAACAAGTTTTTGGGCCGATAAACCCGAAGAGCTTCCACCAGTAATTTGGACACGAATTTCGTCACTAGCAGCCACAGATAGCTTTACAGTTGTCATTGTTATTTATTTACATTGTATATATATATAGTACATGAGATAAAATTGTTATTTATATTATGAATTTACTAATAGCGGTTATCAGAGTATCTTCTTCTGACTGGCATGTTGTCTTATCAGCAGTATCTGTTTTTAATTTACATTCTGAGAGTTTGAGCTGCAGTGTCTCAAATTTTTTGATTAGTTCGTCTTTTTGAGTTTCAGTAAGACTTTTTGCCACAGGTGGTGGTGTCGCAGGTGCTGGATCATCAACCAGACTTAGGCTCGACCCATCCACAAGTCTAACATGTTGCTTGTTCGGCTGTGTCCATGTGATCGATGATGTCACTTTGCCAGAAGCAGATTTTGTTGTAGTCGATGAGACTGCACCAAGATCAATATCATCCCTAGCGAGCTGGTGCCACATTACCATTGAATCCAAAATATGACCACGGAGGCGCATGTCAGCTTCTCTATCGTCCGCATCAATTCCCAGATCGTTTAGGGTACGGAGCAACTCCAATTGGAACTGCATTTCACTCACATATTTATGGTTAGGAGAGAATGTGGCTAGAATAGATAGAAGGATTTTCGGTAGAGCCTTACCAGTAACATATCTAACATCTACAAGTTTAGGTTTCTTATCCTTGCCGACTTCAATAATAAGTTCAGTTGGAGATTGGATATCAAATCTAACCATTATTGTAATTACTGCTTTTATTGTTAAGTAAAACTTACGACACATGCGACAACGCATTCAATAGAAAAATAAACATTTTTTCCATGTTTGAAACAACACATTCAGTCTTTCGTCTGACGTGTATCCATATCTCGTTTGGAGTTCAACTCGTACTAAAAACTCGAGTATGTGTACCATTTCATGCAACAATATAAGAAAAAAACATGTACTTAGTGTACAGTCGACATTATCAACCACTAATAATTCAGGATCATCGAGTGGTTGATGGATCAAAATATTAATGCACGATTTCGAAAGACTGCTTTTTACTGTAACAATATTCTCTGTTCCGTCCGGTCTGTACAATACACGTATTTTGTACATCGATAGTGCCTGTGTGAAGGTACCTACAAAAAAAAAATCATCAAGAACCTTAAACATTTCAAAAATACACATTTCTATATCGTCAGATTTACATCTATATTTAAGCACCACAAGCAACTCACGGGGTGAAATATATTCGTCTCGATTTTCCAATACATTCAACATAGAATCGAAAAGGCTAACGCTTGCCATTTTGTTCTATGTAGGGGTGGTACATAGCTATACAACTGTTTTTTTATCCCAGTGAAAGTGATTGCCGCCTGTACATATATGTAGTCCTGTGTCTGATTCATTAAATTTTATACCCAAATCCATGTTCTCATTGTTTTCTAATGAAAATCTTTCACGCAGGACTATGATGTGCTCATTATTTTTGATTATATATCGTAGAAGTTGATGACATGTAATATTTTTAGAGATAAGTACAAATAAATTATTGTTAACAATATAACATTCACTGAAAATATATTGAGACAGACTGTCTGGAAGTATAATATGCATCTCAACATCATCCTCTCCAGTGATCGTGATCATCTTCTCTTGCAAACTAACACGATCATCGATCTTAATAACATCTAGCTCTTGGGGTATCTCGGCATTATCACCTTGAAATGATAATGTATCAAACTTAAATGTCTCAAGATCGATAATTGGTACCAACAAAGGACTACTCGTATCAGACGTCATAGATGCAAACACAATACCAGTAATAAAACCGACGGATCCGATTATAAGTATAAATATTCCTGTAAGCCTTCTCCAAATAGGTATACCCGACGCCTCAGGTACCAGAAAGAGGATCAGTCCAATAATTATAAATATTAATCCGACAGTAATACATGCTATGCCAGCTGCGTGCCGATCATCCGACAAATAAGATACCATATTTAATTTTTATTCTTATAGTTACAATCAACGATATAAATAAAGTAATGGAGAAATTAATTTGGTCATCACCTTGGCAGAACAAATTAACTGTTCAAGAAAAAAACATTATACAAAATAGAAATGCTCACTGGAAAACGGGCCCAGAGGGCAAAGAATTTGATAACAATGATGGTATCAGATCTCATGTATTCGGTCCTATATTATGGACGTTTCTCGGTTGTATTGGTAGAAATTATCCCATATCACCTACATATGAAGACAAGCAACATTATTTAACTTTTTTATTATCACTCAAACACGTCTTGCCATGTAAGGCGTGTCGGAAAAATTTTGATAAAAATATGACACAAGCAGGATTCGATCCTGAGATACATCTTGACAGCCGCCAGGCATTTTCAAGGTTCATAAATTTACTACACAATATTGTGTCAAAGATGTTGCATAAAAACAACAGTAATTTCTCTTACGAGAGACACCGTTGTTTTTATGAAGTACTTAAAGCCAAATGTACAGTAGGTGATGACGTGAATGAAGGTGGGTGCGACTCCCCTCGAGATATATCAGACCCTAAACCTACAGCAATAGTTTTAATTTGGCCGGAACATGCTGCTTGTGAGTGGAAGGACAGACATGAAAATCAATCTGTGGTCATCGATGAAGAATGTATATATTAAGAAAATTACGAATTACAGTTTAATTTTTTGTTATTGTTTGCTGACCGTTTAATTGCATCATGAGCCAACTCACTAGCTGAGTATCCAATCGATAAAACCGTATGGGGAGTCGTATCAATACAGCGAATTTCCTTTAGGCCTCGTCTAGATTGGTCAAATGTTAAATCCAGATAATAATATTGTGTCGCTTGTCGCACATTGTCGATTTTCTTTGCCATTTTATATTTATTTACTACGTCCATATATATGTTAAGAGAAATGGAATATTATATATATAAAACATGTCTACAACCAAGAAATGTCTGACAATGACAGTACGTCGAGAACGCCGCAATTTTCTGGAGCACCAGCTGACAAATACCAATATATTCATCCTACAACTCTTCCAACAATTATTTTCACATCATCAAGAAAAGACCGGCGGTAAGACTCTAGAACATTGTGATGATATTGAAGTAAGAAAAATCATTATATTGATCAGAAATTCTCTTGATTATTACGAACTATTTTATAGCAGTATTACTACTAAGTATAAACATATTGATCGTATTTGCCAGTTACTAGCTGAAGCTACAGTGGCGATCCTCCAGTACGAGCAACATGTCAGACGCTTCTCGAATGGTATACTCAAAAATCCTATCCAACAACTTTTCGAGTATGTTCTAATGTTTGCATATTCGACTGTTAATATTCTTCGACCTACATACAATTACGAATTATTTAAATCACATATGAGAAACTTCGTAGCATCCTCAATAGAACTTAATTTTGAACAGTTTTCGATAAATGATACCACCTGTGACAACAATGAACCCTCCGAGGTACAAGACTTCCAAATACCAGAGATCACACCACCTGTCTTGACTACACAGGCACCAATACTGCAGGTACGAATATGATCATCATAATAAATAATTTACAGAGTAGCATAAGTAGGTGTCGTCGCCCATACTTGCATAGAATGAGGTTTTCGATGGATCACATTATTCATAGTACTTAAAAGTGCTTCTTTTGTACGTTGGCCTTGGTACTGATATACTACATATTTACTTTTGCCAGATAGCTTTGGTGGAATAGCCACTAACAGTGTCGGGTAACCCGAGATACCGAACTCTTTCATCACCTGTTTATGCTCTACATCATCGAAATGTATCATATGAAACGGTATGGTTTTACTTTTTTCGTCACGCTGTAACTCTTGCAATAGTGGTTTATAAGACTTACAATGACCACACCATGAGGCTAGAAAATTCAGTAGAGTTGGACATTTTTCACATAAATCGATACTCATTATTACTTTCTTCTTTATACAATCGTAGAACATGTATACAAGAAAGTATTTTTGTTATCCATAATGCTCACAAATATTATGTAATAATCAAATATAGTATATTCTATGCTTCTGAAAATATAATTAACAAATAAATGATTGCTAACCTATTTGCAGTCCTATTTTGCGTCATTGTAATAATACTTGTTGTATTTGTTATTCAAGCCAACAGACAGTCAGAAACCTTGCAACACTCTAAAAATGATACGATCAGTTCTCCATACAGATTCAGCACCATCGTACCTGATAATATTGAAACTTTTGATATACCATGTGAGCTAAAACCAAACCAACGTCTAATTTATGATATGTATACAAATAACCTCGTCGACATCGAGTTTCCCGACATATTCGACGAAGAAAAAACTAATACAAATATACCACATAGTATAATACAGACGTTTATTTCAAATACTCTTCCGAGAAACATGTTCAATGCTGTGTCCAGCATTTTATTTAGCAACTTAAATTTTAGCTATCGCTTCTATAACGATCAGATGGCACGTTCTTTCATCCAGGAGAATTTTACAAATCCAAAGATTCTCAAGGCTTTCGACATCCTGGTCCCAGGTGCTTTCCGGGCAGATATTTTTCGATTATGCGTTCTTATCATACATGGAGGGTTCTATTTAGACGTATCATTCTCGGTACAATACAATGATATTGGAGATATGTGTAAAGTATTAGCCCAGTATCCTGATATCGATCTTGTGATTGCTAAAGAAAGTAAACATACAAGAAAATCAGGAGATAGCGTATACAATGCCATTATCGGGGCCAAGCCGGAGCATCCGGTGATCAAATATATTTTAGAGAAGATTGTGGATCGCGTCTTAAGGCGCTGGTGGCCACCAGAACATGACTACACAGCTCTGGCGTTCACTGGGCCCGTAGCATTTGCGCATTTTTATAATGAATATTATGGCAAAAAACACACTACACCAATATCACTAGGTCATGACCGGGCCCGATCGGTCCTAGTACTTGAATTTGAGGATGGTAAAATTAAAGATAATGATCATGTAATTTTTAGCAACAAATATAATATGTGGAGACATGATAGACCCAAGGGGGCACACTATACCACGCTTTTTGCACAGAAAAACGTATATAGAAAACTAACATCATTTTAGGTTGTAATCAAATCAAGTACATCTTCGATTTTCTCGTTCACATTTTTGGCCAACGTCGCCTTCAGTTGCATACCAATAGCTTCAGCTTCCCCTACAAGATCAGTCGAGCTTGTAATCCGGCTGATAAAATCTTCAACTGCCTCGCTAGTGTCCACCTGGATAGCCTGCAACATTGTAGTTATGCTGTTTACCTCTGGTGTATTTTGATGTGTAGTACTTCTAATTTTATCCATATTCAATAGCTCTTTTTCTGCATCATCACCACCACCAAACGGTATTGGAATATTTAACATTCCATCAGCTACAGCAGCCATAGATTTCGCTTGACTTTTAGAAATTATTTTACTATTGATTGATGAGAGCAGGAAGTTCGCGTAATCTCTGCGGGACTTTTCGGGGACCTGCTGACTAATAACATTTTGAGATGGGCTATTTACGGTCCCCGAGCCATGTACATCCGCATCTATTTCCCTTGATAGAAAACTGCTGGGCCTCTTAGAAACTGTTTTTTCAGGGACCATCTGTACATTTAGGGGCTGTGCAATTCCCGGCATCTGCACATGAGTTTGCTGTTGATGCTGTATTTTTCCCACTCTCTCTCTCAGGCTCGTCCTTCTAGTTGAACTCCGACGGCCTGAAGATCTCGGCAGGGACTTTTTCCGATTATTACCAGGCCTACTTACCTGCCTCTCTCGACTTTTCGATCGTCCTTTGACACTCCTAGACTTCCTATACTGTTGGCCACGCTTACTTGAGATACTTCGTGATCTTGCTCCAAATATTGGAATCATTTGTTATATTTTTATTATTTAATTATGTTAGTTAGCATCATAGAAAATATATTTAAACTCTTTACACAGAGACATATAATTTGCCAAGTTATATAAGAAATAAAATGAATAGTACGAATTCCGTTTCCAGAGAACGTCCCGATGGTCACTGCTACTTAGGGGTAGATGTAGAAATGTTAGATGATCAGTGGATCGCCGTTGGGCTCGTCATATTGCACAATCACGAGATTGTGGCAACGTTAGAAGTTGTAAATGCCGATGTTATACAGACCATTCCATCTGACCATCATTTCTGGTCACGCCACCCCGAAGCAGTAGAATATATGCACTCGATCAGTATCGCAGAAGCCGAGGCCATCGACAGTATTGTAAACTTTATCAGTTACGCCAAAGAAAAATATCCCAGATTTTTCGCAATTACCGACAATATGGCATTAGACATAAGAATATTAGATAATATTTTGGTATATCATGGGTATCATCCATTGAGCTATAGATCCGAAACGTTATATCTGCAAGCTATCTGTACTTGGTCATATAGGCTAGGATTTCTCAAGTCATATAATATCAATAGTATCGATCTTAGAGCACTTCTTGACATTGAACCTTTGTCTGGAATTCGACACACGCCTCTTTATGACGCCATCACAACAGTCCGCGAATTTATAGCTCTGAAGAATTTCATTATGATGAAAAAAAAACGAGCAAAATTTACAAGAATTCCAAAATATTAAAATAAATAAATAAATTATTCTTCATTCTTGCATTTAGGCATCTTTTTGTCTGTCCAGCTCGCAGTCTCCTGATCACACTGTTCTTTACCACAACTACACTTTACGCTCATATCACCGCCTGCAGTGCAGGTACAGACGTCGAGCATATTATTTTTCATCTTCGCTACATTCTCAAAATCAATCACCTTTTTCAGATTACTAGTTATAGTTTTAAGCTCTTCGCATGAATATTTGAAATTTACGGCTTTTTTATCATTATTTTCATGCGTTATAATAACCTCTTCAGTATCTTTCTCCTTGCATTTGGCCCTTTCGGTGAGGAGTGTTACCAAAATCGACAAATTGTTGAATATATCATTATCAAGAATTCGTTTGGACATTTTGTCTAGGGATAAGACGACTTCCTGTGCAGCTGCAATAGTTATTCCCATTTCATACCGGGCCTGCTTAAAATTCAGCAAGACTGTGATGGCTTGTGTAGCATCACGCATTTTAGTTTGTACCGTACTCACATTATTATACCAAATGTAATTTTCGGTTAACAGTTTTTGTATTAGATTTACTGCAATTTGTTGTTGTTCACCATCTACAACCTCCTTAATATGTTCATAAAGTTCTTGCAAAAGTTCATACAACGTCTTTTTGAAATCTACTAGGATCGTATTTTGTTTCTCTTTATCGTTCCCATCTACTTCTTCCCCATCCTTGGTATTATCTACTTCTTTCGCATCCTCGGTCTTCGGACCATACCCATAAGCTTCCAGTACGTCCGATACGTGTCGTATATTATTACATCGTAATATAGCTTCGAAATGAATCACATTACATATTTTTTCGATCTCGTGATTCAGTATAATCACTCCAGCAGGTGATTTATTGAATTCGATGATCTTTTTCTTTTCAGCATTTCCATGTGCCACAACTTTTTGTATGTCGTTGTCTGATTGGAGACTTTTGAACAGACTTTGCATTTTATTTATATATTAATGTTATGTCGGGGAAGAATAAAATTTATTTAAACCACCTCTTCAAATCATACTCGAATACACGGCTTCGACAACTTACTGTAAGGGTGTTACAAATATACAAGTACCTATTCGATCTCTATGTTGTGTAAATTGTGTAGCATAACAAAGATAAAATGGAAATTTTTTATTTAACATATCAACAGTTAAATATGACAGTTTTTCAACCGCCCAAAGCAGCACAAAAATCCAAAATTCCCATTGTGATCTGTGTACACGGTGGCTCATGGATTTTTGGTCAAGAGTCCGACATGCATGATATCGCATCGTATATATGCACAGAATCAGAAGTAATCACAATTGCTATCTCATACCGACTGTCGGTACTGAAATTAGAACGTGTAGTATCAAATATAATTGGGGCAGTCGTATGTATACTTATTGTAGCATATCTCTCACTGCAAAAAAAAGAGAAGAACAATATTTTTATTTTCTTGATTGTAGTTATCTACATCGTAATATTATTGTCTAATACGAACACGACGACTGAAAGTCGACATCCGAATCACCTTCTCGATGTCCTGGCGTGTATAAAATACATCCAGCAAAATATTAACACGAAAATAAAAAATGCAGATCCGCAAAGAATTGTACTTTTGGGTCACAGTGCAGGTGCCCATCTGGTTAGTCTGGCAGTAACAAATTTGAAATTCTCTGGAATCGTCGATGTCGATATAAACTGTATTAAGGGAGTTGTTGCTATTTCCGGAGTCTACTGCCGTGAAACTCTTTTAAAAAGTGTTTTTCTGTACCCATTAGATTCCATAGTCGGTGATGGTTCCAACGACTTTTATCCAATTTCACATATTTCTCACAAAACACCCCCATTCTGCGTCATTGTTGCAAGTGGTGACTTTTCCCTCATCACTCATGCCAGACGTTTCACAGAACGCCTTACCAAATACGATGTAAAACACGCTTATGTCTGCAGTAGAGACTCACATTTCTCAGTACGTGAGGGCTGGCGAGGTTCCAATCAGCACACAGGAAAGTTTGTAGTCGATTTTATCGAACAAATTTTCAAATGAATTTTTTTTATTTAATCAGTCACATAATAAATAAATAAAATATGTCGGGATTATTCTCCTACGGAAAACTTGTTGTCGTGTTTTTTGTAGTCCTCATCATTTTGCTGATACTATTGTACCTTGTAGCAGTACCTTTCATCGTTGTCAAGTATGGTCTTACTATGACCAAACCGGAAGAAGAAGGAGAACAAGAAAAATCTGCAACTCTTAACACAGATAGTATCGAAGACGACGATTTCTGGTAGTTTACTGTATGTCATTATAAAATAAAATGTGGTTCGATTCAAATATTATTGTCGATTACACGGTAGTAGACACACCTCCTCACAACAAAGCAGTATTTCAGAAGAAAGTAGTTCTTAAAAATATGCCATGTCGCAACTCGTTTGTTATAAAATTATTAGCAATGATTTCTTTATTACTCATTTTAACCTCCGTTATGATTTTATACAAAATCTATTTCAGGTCGTCATTAACAGATACTACATAATTTCGCATTTCGTCCTGCGTGACGGCTTTTACTATAAACTTCTCGAAAGTGTTCATTCTCGTTGATATTTCAGATATTCGCAGTATCAATAATATGATCAGAGCTGTCAAAATAAATAAAAAACAGACAATTAACATTTTTATTTAATTGTACCTTGTACATCCATCCAATATCCACCAACGTATTATAAAAACAAAAAGATGAACAGTCCAACAAATTCAATACTGAACTCATTTCAAAATTTAGCAAATAGTGCATATCTCATTTCTGACGATCAGCTTCGAGCGATTAGTGATAGACGCGAAAAAAAATTGGCTAAAGACCAGCGAAAAATAGTAGCCGACGAAAAAAAGAAAGTTCGCAGTGAGATTGGCACCGTGTCTATACTCGCCGGAACGACCCATGCTGAAAAAATACCCGTCCCACTCGCAAGAGTCGAAATTCCAGTAGTACCTCCTGTGGTAGCACCTGTACCAGAGCCGATTACAGTACCCCCAACACCTGCACCCGTTATCGTTCCACCCCCAACGCCTGCACCCGTTATCGTTCCACCCCCAACGCCTGCACCCGTTATCGTACAACCTACAGAACTCCAAGTGTTGCCTGAGCCTGAATCACTTGCAAGCAAACTAGCCGCTTTGAGGTTGAAATTGGCTCAAAATAATACTAATACTCATCACATACCTGTCCCTACCACTGCAACCACCGAGTGGGGAGGGAATAACGCGTTTGTGAGACCCGCTCCAGTACCTAGACCATACTCATCTGCAACAATGTTTCCCACAGCAACCCATCAACCGTTTGTCAACCCACAGCAGAGACAGGATTTTAATCCTCCTCCTCCTATAACAAGGACTGCAGAAGAGCAGGAGAAGCGAGATAAAGAAATAATATTCTATAAAAAAAAAGCGTCACTTGAAGAGGAAGCTGCTGTTAGACAGGCCAGTCTTGTCCTTACACTCATATCCAATGGTGTAGAATCCCTGAGCAGTGCGATCAACTTGCAGGCTGTAAAAACTGACGGATTATCAGATAACGTCGAGAAAGCACTGACGGCAGGCGAATTTGATTTGGCGATTAAGGCTTATACAGACAATCCGAGTAGTCAGGTAATATTGAGAAATCCTGTCACGTCGGGTATTACAGCTTTTGGCAATGTCTTATTGAAAACCCATAACGAAAACATGAAAAAAGAGCTCAAAAGTGGTCCTATTGATTTTCAACGAAAAAGTCGGCGAGAAGAACGCCGTAAATATTCAGATGACGATGATGACTACGAGTATAGACGTCGGCGATCACCACGCCGTCGCAGACATCACGATGATGACCAAAAAGAGAGTTCCCAATATCGACGTACATCGAGGAAAAGAGATAATTTAAAGACAAAGTCAGAACATCGTCCAGTGGTAGAGAAGAATTCTCCGAAGATTAATTCTCCGAAGATTAATTATCCGAGGAATTCTAGCAAGGTCATTCAACAATCAGCCAGTCCCGTGGTGACTCCAGACAAATCTGTAACAACCACAAATACTCGTGAAAAATTCAAAACAACCGTGGCAAATAATTTCAGCGCTCTGGACACCATCGAAACACAGTTGAATAATTTTGGCCCTGTTATTTCTAATGTCAAAACGATGATGGAGAATGAGACGATGGATCTGGAGGCTAAACAGGCATTGGAAGAGTTGCGTCCGGACAGTCTCAAATAAATAAGTTTTGATTTTATTACTGTACATTTATAAATAAATATATATATAATTCCTTGTTGATATATACCTAGACGAGAGGGAGTTTGTAACGCCTGGCTAATTTACCTGCAAAGATCTTTTGATCTTTGTATGATCTGGGATACTTTACCAGACGGGCGTTCAATGTCTCCAGCGTCTGGCTTTTTAGCAGATGGCGGCTGACTGCATAGGCTGCAGTGAATAGGGGCGAATCTCCCCAGAATGTTGCACTTCTCTCCGGTGTTTTTGCGTTCAATGTGATAAGATGTGTACATACTTCAAGAACATTCTTGTGGATTCCGAAAAGTCGAGAGCAAAAAGCTTTTTTCGAGAACAGTGTGATCGTCACTTTCTTGCCTAGTTGAAGGAAGTAAATCTCGAAAATATCTCGTGTTCTTGGGTCTGTCATCTTGCATGCAAAACTATCATTCATAATAGTACTCAACTCTTTAGGGGTCATTTTGAAATTTTTCTCAGGATTCACGAGATCATGTAAAAATGCCAAGAAGATAGTATCACCTGATCTGGTAGCCACACTATCACACATGAACGTCGTCAATTCTTTGATGGTCATCTTGAAATTCTTCTCAGGGTCCACGAGATCTCGAATAAATGCCAAGAAGATATGATCACCTGACCGGGTGGCAACACTGCCACACATGAACGTCGTCAATTCTTTGATGGTCATTTTGAAGTTCTTCTCAGGGTCCATGAGATCTCGAATAAATGCCAAGAAGATAGGGTCACCTGATCGGGTGGCAACACTATCACACATGAACGTCGTCACATCTTTGATGGTCATTTTGAAGTTCTTCTCAGGGTCCACGAGATCTCGAATAAATGCCAAGAACATTGGATCACCTGATCGGGTAGCCACACTACCACACATGAACGTCGTCATTTCTTTGATGGTCATTTTGAAGTTCTTCTCAGGGTCCACGAGATCTCGAATAAATGCCAAGAAGATAGGATCACCTGACCGGGTGGCAACACTGCCACACATGAACGTCGTTAATTCTTTGATGGTCATTTTGAAGTTCTTCTCAGGATCCACGAGATCTAGAATAAATGCCAAGAAGATAGGGTCACCTGATCGGGTGGCAACACTATCACACATGAACGTCGTCACTTCTTTGACGGTCATTTTGAAGTTCTTCTCAGGGTCCACGAGATCTCGAATAAATGCCAAGAACATTGGATCACCTGATCGGTTAGCCACACTACCACACATGAACGTCGTCATTTCTTTGATGGTCATTTTGAAGTTCTTCTCAGGGTCCACGAGTTCTCGAATAAATGCCAAGAATATTGGATCACCTGATCTGGTAGCAACACTATCACACATGAACGTCGACATTTCTTTTATGGTCATTTTGAAGTTCTTCTCAGGGTCCACGAGATCTCGAATAAATGCCAAGAATATTGGATCACCTGATCTGGTGGCAACACTATCACACATGAACGTCGTCAATTCTTTGATGGTCATCTTGAAATTCTTCTCAGGGTCCACGAGATCTCGAATAAATGCCAATAATAATGGATCACCTGATCGGGCAGCCACACTGTCACCCATGAACGTGACAAGCTGCTTGCATGTCATCTTGAAATTCTTCTCAGGGTCCACGAGATCTCGAATAAATGCCAAGAATAATGGATCACCTGATCGGGCAGCCACACTGTCACTCATGAACGTGACAAGCTGCTTGCATGTCATCTTGAAATTCTTCTCAGGGTCCACGAGATCTCGAATAAATGCCAATAATATTGGATCACCTGATCGGGTAGCCACACTGTCACTCATGAACGTGACAAGCTGCTTGCATGTCATCTTGAAATTCTTCTCAGGGTCCACGAGATCTAGAATAAATGCCAAGAATATTGGATCTGCACAGCGTGTTGCGACGGACCCACTCATGAACGTGACAAACTGCTTGCATGTCATCTTGAAATTTCCACCACGATCTGTAAGTGCGATAACGAAGCTCTGAAAACCAGCCATATACGAGTATCGAGCGATCGCAGGCTTCGACAGTAAAAGTGTTACCTCTTCAGGTGCAAAGAGATCCGCAAATTTTTGTACACCTTCGAGCGTCTCATCCCGATGCCATGGCAATGTTTTGAGATGCGAAAATTTCGTGCCCAACTCTACCCCGAGAAGACTTGGAACTTTGGCAAGATTCTTAGAATATTTCCCAGCGTTTTCTGTAAGTTTTGTTGCCAAGACCTGCTGGTATGTATCAGCATCCGTGCATGGGTAAGAGACAAGAACCAACAGAAGAGAAAGCATCGCTGATACACGAGCCATCGTGGTCGGGTCACCACATGACTGAGCACCAGAACAAGGATGGACATGGCCGATCAATGCCAAAAACTCAACTCCTGCACCCGTCTTGTAGACGTTAAGACCTAAGGATGCATCCACAGTCTTAACATGCTTCATCTCCGTGAATTTACCAAATGCCTTGTTGACTATTGATCCTGCAAAGAAGACCACCGGCATGAGATTCCCAGCTTCAACCTCCGCATGAATCCTCGATACTAGCTGTTTCTGATATCTCTGAAGAATCGATTCGGTCTTTAACGCAGTTGCATACAGTGCTTTGCGATTGATAATGGCGTCGTTTAACACACTGCCTTGTACGCAGGAAGGTGACAGGTCAATCCAGACGAAATCCGAACACCCGAGATAATTAGTTAGAAGTCTCGATGTCCAGCAATCGTACATATCATCAGCACAAGAATTTGCCGGTGGGTCCAGACCGGCAATGATGATTTTCGGTTTGTCAGTGATGGGCGCCGGGAGTATGAAAACAACTTCTTTCACTTCTGCTTCGCCTTCAACATCTTCTTGAGCGCCAGGTGTCTCCTCGTGACTCTTTTTCTTGCCTCTTGCCTTCTTTTTCTTGTTCTTCAGTGACGAATTTTGAGAACGCTTCTGTACACGAGCACTGGCCGGTTTTCCGATTGATCCATCCAACGTTGCCTGCATCCCGTACTTCGTCTTGTTTTGTTTTATTAGTCCTAA
>Ga0209223_10000636_pt1 | contig 40091 bp, 34 predicted proteins | sample COG_06_FD_184750 | JGI IMG/M metagenome (GOLD analysis project Ga0209223, IMG submission 184750) | Pelagic Microbial community sample from North Sea - COGITO 998_met_06 (SPAdes) (version 2) | ecosystem: Environmental > Aquatic > Marine > Neritic zone/Coastal water | place: Helgoland, sampling...
TGCTGCTGAAGAGTCTACTACTGAGGAAGTGGTAGCTGAAGAAACTCCTGAAACTGAAGAGTCTACTACTGAGGAAGTGGTAGCTGAAGAAACTCCTGCAACTGAAGAGTCTACTACTGAGGAAGTGGTAGCTGAAGAAACTCCTGCTGCTGAAGAAACAGTAGAAGAGCCAAAAGCAGAAGAAACTACTGCTACTGAAGAAAAAACAGAAGAAGCTTAATACTCATATAATGCAAAAGAAAGATTGCTTCTTATTCGGAACAGTTTTTAAATTGCATGGTTATAAAGGGGATGTCAATATCTATAATGATGATGACATCCCTTTTGATTTTTCAAAGCTTGATTACTTTTTAATTGAGCAAAAAAATGAGCTCATCCCATACTTTATTGACAGAGCTCGACCAACAAAGCCAAATGTTGTTTTAGTAAATTTTGAGGATGTTAATTCTGAAAAGGAAGCACTAAAAATCCTTAAAAGGAAAGTTTATCTACCAAAGGAATGGCTACCAGAAACTGATGAAACTGACATTACCGAAAAGAAACTAATCGGCTATACTGTACTTGATATTAACTTTGGAAAATTAGGAAAAATTACCTACATAAATTCACAAACTTCACAACAATTAATTTATGCTGAAAAGGATGGAGTAGAATTTTGCTTTCCTATGCACGAAAAATTTGTAAAAGGAATTGATCCAAAAGAAGAAATTATGGAAGTAGAAATTCCTGAAGAATTGTTAGACTTAAACTAACTCCTCCACAAAGTTAATACCGTTTTCTTCTAACTCTTTTAACACAGGAACATAAATATCTTTAGTAGTCGGTATTTTTACTCCAGTTGACTTTATTGCACCACTTAAAATTAATTTAGTTGCAATTGCAACTGGCAAACCAACTGTTTTAGCCATAGATGTATATCTAGGATCATCACCAAAAACTAACAAAGAAGAATTTAATTTCTTTTGCTCTCCGTTTTGCACATATTCAAACTGATGTTGCATCACAATCATATCTTTATCCTCAGTTCCAAGTGTCCATTTTATTTCACAAATTGCTTGTAAAATTTGAGCTGCACTAGCATTTTCCATTCCTACTTTATCTTCAGAAAAAACACCTAACCAAACTAACTTCTGGAAAATTACTGAAGTAGTAGTCAAATTAAATTGCTTGCATAATTTCTCTTCAACCGTTAAAGCATCATCAAAAGACAAGAACATATTTATAAACTCTCTATTACTAATACCTGCCGAATTTTCTAACTTATAAGTGTCATCAGTCATTCCTAACTGAACAAAAATGTTCCAAGCCTCTGAATATCCTTTTCTCCTCAATGTTCCTCTAAAGAGTGTAGGGATATCATCTAATCCGTAAGATTTTCTATAAGAAAGTGAATCTCTATTTGCGTAACCTTCAAACTCTCCTGCATCAAGTACTTCCATATATTCAGTACGCTCAAACAAACTCGTATAAGGAATGTATTTATAATCACCATTCTCTATGTATTGTGCAGTACCCTGCCCTGCTAAAACTACATTTCTAGGGTTCCAAGTAAATTTATAATTCCAAGGGTTATTATCATAATCAGGATGTACTAAACCACCACAAAATGATTTAAAAGAAGTAAGTACTCCCCCATTTTCTTTAATTTCATCTATCACTTGCATTGCCGACATATGATCAATTCCTGGATCCAAACCAATTTCATTTAATAACAAAATTCCAGCTTGTTTTGCAAGCTCATCAAGCTCAGCAATTTCAGGAGAAACATAAGATGCGGTAACTAAGTTTTTACCTAATCGAACGCAATCCTTAGCTACCGTAATATGTAAACTTGCTGGCAGCATTGAAATAACAATATCAGCATTTTCTATTTCACTTTCTCTTTGCTTTTCATCCGTAACATTAAAGAAAATTGCTTTACTGTTATTATGATTTCCAGCTGCATTTTCGGCCAATTCTATAGAAAAATCAGCCACTGTAACTAGCCAATTATTAGCTGACGAATTATCCATCAAATACTTAATTAATGTTACTGCCGACCTGCCCGCCCCTATTACTAATATCTTTTTCATTTGTTTTATAAAATTTAATGGCTAAAGTATTATTTTTGCTTGACTAAAGAAAGTAAAATGACAACAGATAAATTTATGAATATTGCAATATTTTTTGCAGTAACAGCAGTTGCATTAGGAGCTTTAGGCGCTCATGCTTTAAAAGAAATTCTTACTGAAAACCAATTACATTCTTTTGAAACTGGAGTGAGGTATCAATTTTTTCATGCTCTAGCAATTTTATTTTTAGCATTAAATACTGAAAAATTTAATCCAAAACTGAATAGAAGTCTATATTTAATGACTACAGGAATTTGTTGTTTTTCTTTCTCTATCTACCTATTAAGTCTCCAGGACATCTTAGGGTTTTCATTATCTTTTTTAGGACCAATCACTCCAATAGGAGGGCTATTGTTAATAAGCGCATGGATAATGTTATTCTTTAGCATTAAAAAACAGGGTTAATTTAATTGTATAAAGGATTAATCTTTACCTTTGCCTCCAATAAAACCAAAACGAAAAAACGATTATGACCGAAACAGGCAAGCGAGCTAACAATGCTACCATCTCTGATTTAGGAATAAAAAATGCAACTGCACACTGGAATTTATCTCCAAAGGAATTAGCAAGCATTTCAATTGAAAAAGGACAAGCAACTCTAACTTCTACAGGAGCAATCAACATTAACACAGGCGAGTTTACTGGCCGATCTCCAATGGATCGTTTTATTGTCCGTGATGCTATTACTGAAGAATCAGTTTGGTGGGGAGATGTTAACTTATCTTTTGACGAAAATAAATTTGACGCATTACACCAAAAAGTATTGAACTACTTAAGCGAGAAAGAGCTTTATGTAAGAGATGCTTATGCATGTGCTGATGAAAAATACAGAATGAATATTCGTGTAGTAAATGAATATGCTTGGAGTAATATGTTTGCTTACAACATGTTCCTAAGACCTACTGATACTGAAATTGAGAATTTTGATGCAGAATGGACTATCCTAAATGCACCAGGATTTATGGCAGATGCTGAAGTAGATGGAACTCGTCAGCATAATTTTGCTATATTAAACTTTACAGAAAAGATTATTCTTATAGGAGGAACTGGTTATACTGGTGAAATCAAGAAAGGAATTTTCTCTGCTTTAAACTTTATTCTTCCACATCAAAAGAATGTACTTTCAATGCACTGTAGTGCCAATACTGGTAAAGGTGGTGATACTGCTGTATTCTTTGGACTTTCAGGAACAGGAAAAACTACCCTTTCGGCTGATCCAAATAGAAACTTAATTGGGGATGATGAGCATGGTTGGAGTGGAGATACCGTATTCAACTTTGAAGGAGGTTGTTATGCAAAATGTCTTGACCTATCTGCTGAAAAAGAACCTGATATTTTTACTGCTGTTAGGTCAGGAGCATTATTGGAAAATATCTCCTTTTTTGAAGGAACAAATGAGGTGAATTTTGAAGATACTACTATTACTCAGAATACAAGAGTAAGTTACCCAATTCATCATATTGATAAAATTGCAAAACCATCTTTAGGAAAAAATCCAAAAAATGTTTTCTTCCTTACAGCTGATGCTTTTGGGGTTTTACCTCCTGTATCTAAGCTAACAGCAGGACAAGCAATGTATCACTTTATATCGGGATACACAGCTAAGGTTGCAGGAACAGAAGCTGGAGTTACTGAACCGCAAACTACATTCTCAGCTTGTTTTGGTGCACCATTTATGCCTTTACATCCAACAAAATATGCTGAAATGTTAGGAAATAAAATGCAAGAGCACAATGTAAATGTTTGGCTAATCAATACAGGTTGGTCAGGCGGAGTTTATGGTGTTGGCAAGCGTATTTCTTTGAAATACACAAGAGCTATGATTACAGCTATCCTAAATGGAGAATTGGAGGATGCTGAATACAATACGCATGAAGTATTTGGCTTACAAGTGCCAACTGCCTGCCCAGATGTTCCTTCTGAGATTTTAAGCCCTAAGAACACTTGGACTGACAAAGATGCTTACAATTCGAAAGCGAATGAATTAGCTGACGCATTTAATAAAAACTTTGCTCAGTTTTCAGAAAATGCAAATGATGAAATTTTAGATGCCGCACCTAAAAGTACAGTAAAAAACTAATTGTATTAAAATAACAATAAAAAAAGCAGAGCAAATGCTCGGCTTTTTTATACTCTAAATTACTTCTTTACATCCTATCAGGAACATTTACTCCTAGTAACCTCATTGAAGTTTTAATAACTTCACCAACTTTAACCGATAAGCCTAATCGGAAATTAATCAGTTCTTCACTTTCAGCAGTTAGTATAGCCATATTCTGGTAGTAAGTATTGTACTCCTTTACTAAATCATAAACATAATTAGCCACAAGTGCTGGGCTATAATTAGCTGCAGCTTCTTGTATCACAGCAGGAAATTCAGTCAATAACTTTATAATCTCTTGTTCCTTAGCTGTAATATTTACTGCACTTGGCATTACCACCTCAGCATTATGTTTTCTTTTAAGCGATTGAATACGAGCGTAAGTATATTGTATAAAAGGACCAGTATTCCCATTAAAATCAATTGATTCTTTAGGGTCAAAAAGCATACGCTTTCTAGGATCAACCTTTAGCATAAAATACTTAAGTGCTCCCATACCAACTATTTCATAAAGTTCATTTGCTTCTTGATCAGTCATTCCATCCAATTTGCCTAAATCCTTAGCAATTCCTTTAGCCGTACTTACCATTCCATCCATCAACTCATCAGCATCAACAACTGTACCTTCACGTGATTTCATTTTTCCACTTGGCAAATCAACCATTCCGTACGATAAATGATAACAGCTTTTCGCCCAATCATATCCTAATTTATCAAGAATTAAGAATAAAACTTTGAAATGGTAATCCTGTTCATTCCCTACCGTATATGCCATATTTGAGAAAGCGAAATCTTCATGTCTTTGTATAGCCGTTCCAATATCTTGAGTCATGTAAACAGCCGTTCCATCCGAACGCAAAATAATTTTCTTATCCAATCCTTCAGCCGATAAATCTATCCATACCGAACCATCTTCTTCTTTATAAAACACACCTTTTTCAAGGCCAATCTCTACTACTTTTTTTCCTAGCAAATAAGTGTCACTTTCATAATAGTTCTTATCAAAATCAACTCCTAACCTTTTGTATGTTGATTCAAAACCAGAATAAACCCATCCATTCATTTTCTTCCAAAGAGCAATTACAATTGGTTCTTTTGCTTCCCAACTTCTCAACATTTCCTGAGCTTTCTTAAAAATAGGTGCTTGTTTCTCTGCATCTTTGAGTTCCATTTTATCAGCAACTAAATCAGCAATTTCTTTCTTATAATTCTTATCAAACTCTATATAATATTTTCCAACCAAATGATCTCCTTTTAAGCCACTACTTTCTGGAGTTTCTCCATTCCCAAAATCTTGCCAAGCAACCATTGACTTACAAATATGAATTCCTCTATTATTAATGACTTGAACTTTTTTCACATTCTTCCCACTAGCCTTAATAATTTCAGCTACAGAATAACCTAATAAATTATTTCTTATATGCCCTAAATGAAGTGGCTTGTTAGTGTTAGGAGATGAATATTCAACCAAATAAGTAGGAGCATTCTCAACTGAACTTACTACTCCATAATCATCAGTATTATAAGCGGTAACAAATTGATTGTACCAATATTCTTGCGTAATTTCTAAATTCAAGAATCCTTTTACCACATTAAAATCAGCAACCTCAATAACCTTTTCCTTTAGGTATTCTCCTATCTGTTCGGCAGTTTGTTCTGGTCCTCTTTTTGAAGCCCTCAATAATGGAAAAACTACTAAAGTAATATCTCCTTCAAAATCCTTTATGGTTTTTTGAAATTGAATACTTTGTTCAGTTGCTGAATACAATGCAGCTAAACATTTTTCTATTTCTTGTTTTAAAATTTCTTCTATCATTACTTTTGTTTTGGTAAAAATATTTCTGCCATCATACATCTTGCACTACCGCCACCACACGCCTCAATAGTATCTAGTGAACTATATAAAATAGGACAGTGTTTTTCAATATCTATTTTTTGTTCTTCTGTTAGGCTACTATAAGCCGAGTTAGACATCACAAGGTAAGGCTTATCTCCCATCACTTGCAACATATTTCCTGCAAATCTATGCTTTTGAGCTTCAGTAATCTCAATAATTTCTTTTCCTGTTTCTGTAAGCGCTTCTAACACATGCTCTCTTTCAGCTTCATCATCAATGGTGTCCAAGCAAATTACTACAAAAGTATCTGCCACACACATCATTACATTAGTATGGTAAATTGCCATACGCTCACCCTCTACATCTTGGTTGGCCGTAAAGCATATTGGACGATAACCAAACTCTTCACAAAACTGCATTACGGCAATCTCATCCGTACGGATAGAAATAGCAGCATAACAAATCATATTTACATGATCCAACACCATGCTACCCGTACCCTCCAGATACTTATCGTGCTCTTCAAATTCCGTAAAATCCTTTATTCCCTCAATAGTAAAACCATATTCATCAACTAGAGTATCAAAGATATCCTCCCTTCTTTCATCTCTCCTATTTTCAGCACACATAGGATACAGTCCTATCATAGCATTACTATGTAATGAAACCCAATTATTAGGGAAAATAGAATCTGGAGTATCAGGATATTCTGTATCCTCAATTACAACCACATTCACTCCTACATTTCTTAATTTATCTACAAATGTATTAAACTCATTTAACGCTTTTTCTTGGGTTTGTTCATCCGTTAAATTATCCAATACCTGCTGATAATAATTATTAACAGCAGTTTGCTCATTGTACCTAAAGCCTACCGGCTTTATCATCATTATTGAATTTGTAATCTGTTTCATTATTGTCTAATTAACGGCATTGTTGAACATCTTAAAAGCCCTTCCATTTTCGCTATCTCGGCATAAGGAACTTCTTCTACTGTAAATCCTCTTTTTCTTAAGCTCTCATTCAATCTTGTAAATCCTTTTTCTGACACAATCACTTCTTCTGAAATTGAAAATATATTTGAATACATATTATACATTTCTTCTTTATCTACTTCAATTATATTTTCCTCACCAAAATAAGTTACTAAAAACTCAACATCTGCTGAACACTTAAAACCTCCCTTATAAATAATAGCCATATTTTTTCCTATAGGCTGAAAACAACAATCCAAGTGCAAGGCATTTTCTCTTGGGTCAATATCCGATTTGTTGAGTTCAAAACCTTTCACTATTTTATTTGGAAAAGTCTCAGTCAAAAAATCAAGTCCAGTTTTATTGGTACGAGCAACTGTATATTTATCAAAATCCTCCTTTTCAGAATATCCAACAAAAATATAATCATTCCAAGGCATTATATCACCACCTTCTGCCCTAGCCTCAATTGGCATTTCTATTTTGTTTTCCTCAGAAATTTGGGAAAACACATTACTAATTGCATCAACTTCTTTTGCTCTATCTTCAATAATATTTGGTAAAATCAACTTATCCGCAATTACAAAAGCAATATCTCTACTAAAAATCTGATTCAATCCTTTAATATTTTCTGGACGATAAACTTTTACATCATACTTTTCAAACACAGAAACTAAAGCATTCATCTCTTTTACACAAGAATCATTTGCAGGAAAAGTTCCAGCAACTACATGCTCTCTTGATTTTGGATCATAGCAATCCTCCAACTTAGGAATGCCACCAAAATCATCAGCAATACCAACAACAACAGCTTTTAAAGCTGCAGTTTCGTTATGTATATCTATCTTAAACATTTCGTATGCAAATTTAATGTTTTAAACTATACAGCAATCATTGTTTTAACTTTAAAATTTATTAACAATATAATGCTAAAACATATGTTATTACTAGCATAAAAAAGTACAATTCATTTGTATTTTTGATGACTATATGGCAAAAACTAATTTAAAAGTAAAAAAATCTAAGAAGATAGATTGGGTAAAAATCAAAGCTCCTTTTCTTGACTCTAATAATCAGAAAATATTTGCAACTATACTTGTACTCGTATCAGTACTTATGATTATTGCTTTTATTTCTTATTTACTAGATTGGAAGTCTGATGACAGCATCCTTACATCAGAAGGATATACCATTTTTAACAATAACACTAACAATCAAATTGGAGGATTAGGAGCTCAACTTTCTCACAGGTTAATAAAGCTTTGGTTTGGACTATCTGCTCTATTTATACCTCTAACCATTTTACTTAGCGGATTAAAAATCCTTGGGTTTAATAAAGTTAAACTAAGTAAGTTTATTTTCAACAGCATACTAGGAATGATTATTTTACCCGTATTTATTCGTCATTTTTTTGGCGGATTAATAACGGCTGGTGGAATTGGAATATTTGTAAATGAACTATTTAATCAAGCAATTGGAGGAATTGGAACTTCTCTCCTTTTACTGACTGCAGTAGTGCTTTATCTTGTTTTAACTTTTGATATTACATCAGAAAAATTAAGCAGTTTTATTGAAAAGATAAAACCTAAAAAGAATGAGGAAACGCAAGAGGAAGAAGTAACTACAGTTTTTAATGAACAAACTACTTCTCCTGTTTTAGAAGAAACTACAATAGAAACAATTAGTGAAACAACTGAGCCAATTGCAAATCCATTAGAACCCACTTTAGTTACACCTCAGGTTGATCTACAAAAGGAAGAAGAAAAGGAAGAGATAGGTATGGAAGTAAGTACAGGCGAGACAGAAGAAGTACTAAGCAAAACTGAGATTGAGAAGAAATTAGAAGAATTAGGTGATTACGACCCAACCCTTGAATTGTCTAAATTCAAAATGCCAGGCATGGATTTATTGAACGATTATGGAGGTAATAAAATTGAAATTGATAAAGATGATTTGGAAAACAATAAAAATAGAATTGTTGAAACTCTTGGGCATTACAAAATTGGAATTGCATCAATATCAGCAACTGTAGGTCCAACAATTACACTTTATGAAATTGTACCTGTAGCTGGAGTAAGAATATCTAAAATTAAAAACTTAGAAGATGATATTGCCCTAAGCTTAGCTGCTGAAGGAATAAGAATTATAGCACCAATACCTGGAAAAGGAACAGTAGGTATTGAAGTTCCAAATGCAAAGAAAAACACAGTTTCTATGCTGGAAGTATTACAGTCAGAGAAATTCCAAAACAGCAAAATGGACTTACCAATTGCTTTTGGGAAAACCATTTCAAATGAAACCTATGTAGTGGATTTAGCAAAAATGCCCCATCTACTTATGGCTGGAGCAACTGGACAAGGGAAATCAGTAGGACTGAATGTAATTTTAGCATCTTTGCTTTACAAAAAGCATCCATCACAAGTTAAGTTTGTATTGGTTGACCCTAAGAAAGTGGAACTTACTCTTTTCAATAAAATTGAACGCCACTACTTAGCAAAATTGCCAGGAGAGGAAGATGCAATTATTACGGACACCAAAAAAGTTGTAAATACTGTAAATTCATTATGCATTGAAATGGATGAGCGATACGAGCTTTGTAAAATGGCTCATTGCCGTAACATCAAGGAATACAATACTAAGTTTATCAACAGGAAATTAAACCCAAATAACGGGCACAGATACATGCCTTATATTGTACTAGTTATTGATGAGTTTGCTGACCTTATCATGACTGCAGGAAAAGAGATTGAAACTCCTATTGCTAGGCTAGCTCAATTGGCTCGTGCTATTGGTATCCATTTAATTGTTGCAACACAAAGGCCATCAGTAAATGTTATTACAGGACTTATTAAATCAAACTTCCCAGCTAGGGTTGCATTTAGAGTTTCTTCTACAACAGACTCTAGAACAATTATGGACAGTAAAGGTGCTGAGCAATTAATTGGTATGGGTGATATGCTTATTTCAACAGGAAATGATTTAACTCGTTTGCAATGTGCTTTTATTGACACACCTGAGGTAGAGAAAATATGTGAGTTTATTGGTTCTCAAAGAGCTTACCCTGATGCTCATTTATTACCAGAATATGAAGGAGAAGCTGATGCGGTTGGTTCAACAGCTGATTTAGATGATAAAGATGCACTATTTGAAGATGCAGCAGCAGTTGTAGTAAAACATCAATCAGGATCAACTTCACTCATCCAAAGGAAATTAAGATTAGGATATAACCGAGCAGGAAGAATTATTGACCAACTGGAAGCTGCAGGAATAGTTGGTCCTTTTGAAGGAAGTAAAGCAAGACAGGTATTAGTAAGAGATGAAATGGCTCTTGAAGAATTATTAAGAAATTTAGGAAACAATGAATAAAATAACAACAATCTTATTATTAGCAATTAGCTCAACATTATTTGCACAGGACCCAGTAGCAAAAGAAGCTCTTGATAAGCTAAGGGCAACTACTAATTCTTACAAAAATATGACTATTGCTTTTGATTTTATTATTGAAAATAAGAGCCAAAATATTAAAGAAACTCAGCAAGGGATTTTGGTATTACAAGAGGATAATTTTAGATTAGAAATGGATGCTCAAACAATAATAAATGATGGAGAAAGTCAATGGGTATATTTAGCTGACATGAATGAAGTGCAAATAATGGAACATGACCCTGAGGAAGAAATGACTCCTAATAAACTCTTTACTATTTATGAAAACGGATATAAATACACTTATGTTGGTGCAAGTTCAGAAAAAGGAAAAAAATTACAGCTCATTGACTTATTCCCTGAAGAAAGTGGAGAGTTTATGAAAATTAACATTGCTATTGATGCTGCTAAAAATGAAATTTATCGCATTAGAATGCACGATAAAAACGGAGGAACTTATACTTACCTAGTTAATAGTTTTAAAAGCAATACCACAATAAAACGTTTTTACTTTGATACTGAAAAACACCAAGGAGTTGAAGTGATTGACTTGAGGTAGTTACCTTATCAAAATAACCAATCCATTTTCTTTTCTTACTGCTCCTAGCTCATCAGTAATGAGTAATACCCAACTATAAACATCAGTAGGAGCACCTATGCCACTCCATTGCTCTAAGATATCAGTAGTTTCAAAAACTTTATCTCCCCATTGGTTATATATTATAAATTGATATGCCTTATACTTTTCCATTCTCCAGCCACTTGGCCCAAAAGAATCATTATTACCATCATCATTAGGAGTAAATGCAGTAGGTACATGTAGAATATAATCATAATAAACTTTTATCTGTTTTTGAACAGAATCAATACATTGATTATCATCTTCTACAGTAAGCCATACTTCATACATTCCTGGGTCATAAAAAGAATGTACTGGACTTTCATCAACTGAGGTTGTAGTATCATTAAAAGTCCATAAAACCGGACTTGCATTTAAAGATGTATTGGTAAAACTTACTTGAGGATACAAAGTAGAAACAGTAAAAGGATTATAAGTAAAGTTAGCTTCAGGGATTCCAAAGATTGTAAAATCCTTAGAAATAGAATCTTTACAAGAAATATCAGAAATCGCTACAAAAGAAACTGAATAATCTCCAATATTATCATAAGTATAACCCGTACTATCATGGTATAAAATTGCTCCATTATCCAAATACCAACTATAATTCATAACAACCAAAGGATCTACTAATGATATATTTACAAATGAAGTTGGAGTCCCAACACAAAATCCGTCTATTGTAAAATCTACATTTGGATTTTCCTCAACCAAAATATCAATTGAATTCGTATTAACTGAACAACCATAGTTGTCCGTTACAGTTGCAAAATAATTTCCACTAGCAGTAATATTATTTACAATATTATTAACCCCATTATTCCAAGAAAATATTGAACAAGCAGTATTCAGTTGCAAATCAACATTATCACCCTTACAAAAAGTAAGAGGACCTAGCGCTACAATATCTGAGGATGGTAAATCATGAATCTCTACCATTACGCTATCATATCCTAGGCAACCATCTTGATTTGTTTCTTCAACAACTAACTTGAACAAACCTGTACTGTTAAGTTTAATAGTAATGAGTTCCGTTCCATTTCCTGAAATAATAGTAGCAATAGAGCTGTTTTGAACATTCCAATCATAAACCGAACCAGTTGTTGATGGTATACCAAAATCATGAGTATCTCCGACACACAGGTGCACCACATTTTGTGCATTCATTCCGAATGCAAATGCAAAAAACAGTAATATGACTAGCCCAGTTTTACGCAATATTAATTATGGAATATAGGTCCTGTTGATGGAGTTGTATAAATTAAAACATTTTGTGTTTGAGTATCAGGACAAACACCTGTTGTAGAATACTCAACCGTATAAGAAATACCTGAAAGTCCACCAGTAATTTCACCAGTTATTGGATCAATAGACTCACCTCCAGTTGGAATTGGGTTAAACAAAAAACTACCACCTACTGTTGCAATAGCTGTTGCTGAATTTACTGACCCTACACAATGATCTGTCAAAACAAATGAAGCATCATCCAAATTATTAACGGTTACAGTTTCTATTGAGTTATCAGGACATACTCCGTTTGTAATATATTCAACATCATAAGATGTCCCAGCAATTCCTCCTGTAATTTCTCCTGTTGTAGTATTTATTGTCTCTCCTCCAGTTGGAATTGGATTAAATGAAAATGATCCACCTGAAATAATAATTGCAGAAGCAGAATTTGCTGTGCCTGCACAATAATCTGTTAAAGCAAAAGTAGCATCATCTAAAACATTAACATAAACTGATTGTACACTTTGTTGTGGGCAAGTCCCATTAGTTAAATACCCAACATCATAAGATGTCCCAGCAATTCCTCCTGTAATTTCTCCTGTTGTGGTATTTATTGTCTCTCCTCCAGTTGGAATTGGAATAAAAGAAAATGATCCACCTGAAGTAATAATTGCAGAAGCAGAATTTGCTGTGCCTGCACAATAATCTGTTAAAGCAAAAGTAGCATCATCTAAAGCATTTACAGTTACTGATTGTAATGAGTTATCAGGGCAATATCCAGTTGTAATATGCTCAATATAATAAGTATTTCCAGCAATTCCTCCTGTAATTTCTCCTGTTGTAGTATTTATTGTCTCTCCTCCAGTTGGAATTGGATTAAATGAAAATGATCCACCTGAAGTAAGAATTGCAGAAGCAGAATTTGCTGTGCCTGCACAATAATCTGTTAAAGTAAAAGTAGCATCATCAAGTATGTTTAAAGTAACATCTACTGTTTTTGGCAAACCTACACACCCATTTACATCTGTTTCAGTTACAGTTAATGTATGTGGTCCACCAACCACCATATTCCAATCAATAGTAATTGCATCAGAACCTTGACCTGAAGTAATTGTACCTCCAGAACTCAATACCCATTGATAATTTGAGGTTGAATTTGATGGATTTAATAAATAGGGTTCAGTTGATCCAATACAAACCAATTGAGTTGGTGAAGTACTTGTTTGTGCAATAATTGTATTGCTCACTAAAAACAACAGACTTAGTGTAATTATTTTTAAAAATTTGCTTTTTGTTTTCATGATATTTTATGTTTAGTTATGACTTATTGGTTGAGTTGTGATTAAAGGGTAAATTATAATATCTACAGTATCTGTTGCTAAACAGCCATTATTATCTGTAAAATTTACAGAATAGGAAGTAGAGTTTGTTAAACCATTAGCAAAGACTGGGTTTTGAACATTTGAATTTATAAAATCAGATGAAGGAGTCCAATAATAAGTTCCTGAAACACTTCCATTTGCCGATAGATTATTTGGTAAATCTCCATTACATATAGTTTGATTAGGACTAGCAATTACAGAAATCTGAGAATTAGATGGAATTGTAAAATTTTCAATTGTTAAACACCCATTATCATCAGTAATACTTACTGTATAATTTCCAGCAGATAATGCATAAATACTATCTGTAATTTGGCCTGTAGACCATAAATAAGTGGCATTGACATTGGGGTTATTTAAAACTATAGAATAATCCTCTGTTGCTCCGAACCAAGGATTTACCCAACTTCCCACAACAGGAGATTCACAAGGCCCTATATCATTAGGAGTATTGAAATCATAAGTACTTTGACAAACAACTCTCATTCTAGTAGGGCCATAAGCTCCAGTTGTTGGTACAGTAAATGAAAGCGGAACTAATATACCAGCTGATGTCTGAACGGGTATTACTCCAATATCTTCACCAGGATCATTAAAATCACCATCAATATTAAAATCTATAAAAACTTTAGCACCCCCTAGGTAAGAGTTTGTCCCAGATAAATCACCTAATGAAACATTTATTGTATAAGATTGGCTTTCAGTAATGTCGGCATACATTGATGCTGTATAATCTTCATAAAAATCATTAACTCCTCCAGAATTATTAGTGATAGAATTATTATCGCCAATTAATTGAACTTCTTCAATAATTGTTGCAGGCTGTGTAGAATTAGATGGATTAGATGCACAGTAAGTTAGCATAGAGACAGTTCCTGTTGGTGTTGGAGAAGCTTGAAGTTCAATACTTGCATTTCCATCTAAAGATCCAAAACAAGTTGCATCATTAGTATTAAGCACATAAACTAAAGTAGATGCCTCATTAATAATATTATTTAAAGTAGCTATACAACCTGTAGCATCAGTAACAATAACATCATATGAACCAGCAATTAAATTATTTATAGAAGCTGTAGTTGCACCATTAGACCAAGAATAAGTATACGGACTAATACCTGAAGTAATATTTAAAGATATACTCCCATCAGCAGAACCATAGCAACTGACAGCTGAAATGTTACTAGAAGTCTGTATTTCTAAAGGCTCATTAATAATTATGTTATTTAAAGTACTAGTACAACCTGAAGCATCAGTAACAATAACATCATATGAACCAGCACTTAAATTATTTATAGAAGCTGTATTTGCTCCATTAGACCATGAATAATTATATGGACTAATACCACCAGAAATATTCAAAGATATACTACCATCAGAATCACCATAACAACTTATATCTGAAGAATTATCAAGTATTGAAATATTATTACTTGTTGGAATTGAATTACCAGTGTATATTGAATAAGAAGGATCAGTACAGCAACTTCCATTATTCCAACCTCCTGTCTGACAGTCACCAAAGACATTTAAGTCAATTGATAAATCTTCAGCAGTACAAGAATTTCCTACTACTAACTGAAAACTTAATGTAAAGGGTCCAGTTGAAGAAGTGCCCCAATTAACATTCCCATTATTTTGAAATCGATACCCAGGCCCAAAATTCAATCCACTTGGGTAAGTGTTTTGGGTATCCCATATCCATGAACCTCCAGAACCTCCAGGATTACCAGGTGCTGAAACTGGAGAGATTGATGACCAACCAACACCATAGTCAATATCAAAAGCAATTATCCAGTTAATATTAAGTTGAGTGAAACTACTTAACGTATAAGTAACCGTAACAACTTGCCCTGCAGAATAAGGACCGGCAGGAGACATTGATGCAGTTTGTGAACCAACACATTGACTTCTTACTTGAAAAAATAGAAGAACTAACAATAATATAATAAGAATTCTTTTCAATAATTTTTTGTTTTTTTTATTTACGGATAATAAATATTTTAGTTACAAGTAAGTATTAGTTTATACCTTATAAAGAAAAAATGATATCTTTTCTACTAAGGTTTTGTTCAAAACTACAAAAAAACTAAACTAATTCACAGGAATTAACTCATAATCAGAATAATGAAAAATAGGAGTTAAGGTATTTTGTTTAAAACCAAATGAATTTTGTTTGAATTCATAAACATTAGAATTACCACAAAAATGCATAATAATATCATAAGCTACTTTAGTGAATTTTCGTTCATTAGTCTTATATTCTCGTTCAAAAATTTCAAGAAAACGTAAATCATAATGCTTTGAATAATCAACACTTCTAGAATTTAGAATATGAACATCAAGTTCCATTAAATTTGTAATATCTAAGTTATCAAAACCTTTAACTGATTCAAAAGTAAAAACTGTAGAGATTGAATCAATACCACCAATAGATCCTAGCATTTTACTAATAAATGCTTTATTTGAAGAAAGCAACATGATATTTTGTTGTTCAGTAAAAAACTTTCTAATAGAATCTACTTTAGTATTCTTAACTTGGAAAACTGAAACTTCCTTTCCAGCAGTATTAAACAAGTGTTTAACATATGCTGAAAGTCCTTTCTCCTTTTTATCATGCAATAGAACAATTCGTTCATCTTTCTTGTTCTCTAATAAATAATCAGTTAGAATTTCAGTTTGCAATTTATTTGAAGGTGCAATTTGATAAACAGCAGGATATTTATTAATCGCTTTAGTATTTATTGACAAAGGAGCTATCAGCACTTTAGAAGTATCTTTTCCATATTTTTTACATAGCATCTGAAAAAACTTAGAATACAAAGGACCAATAATAACATCCATATTATTTAATCTATTAGAATAGATAATCTTACGAACTTCTAAAGGATCTTTGTTGGTATCAAAAGTATGTAAAACTATATTTCTTCCAGCCCGCCTTAAAGAATCTAGAGCAAGTTCAACTCCTATATGAAAAGATAAAGCTGATTTTGACTTCTCATATAAAATATTAGGAATTTCTAAAGTAGCCTTATAGTTATTAAACATGGTATCATTCTTAACTAAATAGTAAGGCATTAAAAGTGCAATATTTGTAACTGAAGAATCATTAATAATTGCAACCTCATCAACTATTAACTCATTTACTGAAACAGCTTTCTCATCAACCTTATTTAAATAAATTGGGATATATAAAAGTTGATTGTAAAACAAACGCTTATTCAATTCATTCGCACCTTTTATCTCAGAAGTTTTTACATTATGAAGCTTTGCAATTTTTTTAAGAGACTCTCCTCCTTTTACAAAATGCTCAACAAACTTTTTACCAGAAAAAATAATAGTATCATAGGTTTGTGCAGAAGTTTGCACAGTCAAAAAAATAAAAAATATGAATACTATTTTCTTAATTATTCCCATTCAATAGTTGCTGGTGGTTTTGATGAAATATCATAAACTACACGGTTAATTCCTTTGACTTTATTAATAATATCAATAGATACTTTTGCTAAAAAATCGTAAGGTAAATGTACCCAATCAGCAGTCATTCCATCAGTTGATTCTACTGCCCTAAGAGCAACTGTATTTTCATAAGTTCTTTCATCACCCATTACACCAACTGATTGAACAGGCAAGAATATTGCACCTGCTTGCCATACTTTATCATACAAACCAGATGATTTTAATGAGGATATGAAAATATGATCCACTTCTTGTAAAATTCTTACTTTTTCTTTTGTAATATCGCCTAAAATACGAATTGCCAATCCAGGACCAGGGAAAGGGTGTCTTCCTAAAAGCTCCCCATCAATACCCATTGATTTACCAATTCTTCTTACCTCATCTTTAAATAAAGTCTTTAAAGGCTCTACAATTTGCAACTTCATATAGTCAGGTAATCCACCAACATTGTGGTGCGATTTTATAGTTTGGGAAGGACCTCCAGTTGCAGAAATCGACTCAATTACATCAGGATAAATAGTGCCTTGAGCCAACCATTTTACATCTTTAATTTGGTTTGCTTCATCATCAAACACATCAATGAACATAGCCCCAATTGCTTTACGCTTTTTCTCAGGGTCAGATAATCCAGCTAATACATCATAGAAACGATCTTTTGCATTCACTCCTTTTACATTCAATCCCATTCCTTTATATTGCTCTAACACACTTTCAAATTCGTCCTTTCTTAAAAGTCCATTATCAACAAAAATGCAATATAAATTTTCGCCAATTGCTTTATGTAAAAGCACAGCAGCAACAGTAGAATCTACTCCACCAGATAAACCAAGAACAACTTTATCATTTCTAATTTTAGCTTTTAAATCAGCAATAGTTTCATGAACAAAAGTTGCAGGAGTCCAATCTTGTGAGAATCCACAAATACCAACTAAGAAATTCTTAAGAATAGTAGCACCATCTTTAGAATGATAAACCTCAGGATGAAATTGCAACGCATAAGTTTGCTCACCTTCAATCTCATAAGCAGCAACTTTTACATCATTTGTTGATGCAACTACTTTATAATTAAAAGGGATAGTAGCAATAGTATCTCCATGGCTCATCCAAACTTGAGAATCAGTAGGAACATCCTTCATTAACTTACTCTGAGTATCAACAAAAGAAAGATTAGCACGACCATACTCCCTAGTAATTGAAGGCAAAACTTCACCACCAAACTCATGAACCAAATGCTGAGCACCATAACAAACACCAAGCAAAGGCAACTTGCCTTTTATAGCGCTTAAATCAGGAATTGGAGCTTTTTCTTCACGAACAGAGTGCGGAGAACCAGATAAAATAACAGCTTTCCAACTCCCATCTATCTCAGGTATTTTATTGTAAGGATGTATCTCAGAATAAATATTTAACTCTCTTACTCTCCTAGCAATAAGTTGAGTGTATTGCGATCCAAAATCTAAAATTAGTATTTTTTCGTGTTGCATTTAGCTGTTATTTTTTAGTATGACAAAACTACAAAATTTGTATCCAGAGGGTCAAGATTATCTTTTAACATTTCAATAAAGTTTTTCCCCTCTTTTAAATAGAAAGGAATAAAATTATCAAAGCGTTCCTGTAAAGAGTTTTGAGGAAACAATTGCGCATTAATTTTACTTATTTGATGGATAGCATTTTCATGCTTTTGTTTTTCTATCCTTATTAGTTTTTGCTCAAATTGAGTCAATTTCTTGAGCTGATTGGCGTAAAACGAATTGATGCTATTTTGCATACCTACATCAGTAGTTTTAGCTAATATATTTTTAAACAACTTTTCCAAATCAGACTTTTCACTTGCCAAGGAAATTGAACTGTTAGCTTGATTTAAAACAAAGTTTTTTTGCAATTGATGTTCATTCAAAAACAAATCCTCAAGTTTAAATCCAAAAGAACTGAATTTTTGTATTTGTTTATCAGAAATTAGCATTGCAGAATTTCGTAAAACAAGCAGTGGCATAGGTATGTTCTCATTAGTAAAAACATCCCTTAATTGCATCCAGTAAGCTACTTCACCACCACCACCAATATAAGCTATATTAGGCAAAATACTCTCCTGATAAAGCGGACGCATCAAAACATTAGGGCTGAATAATTCAGGATGATTCTCAATCTCACTTTCAGGAATCTCAGTAGTTATCAGCTCTCTTTTTCCTTCTGATAACTTGAAGAAATTAATATCACGGAAAAATGCTTGTGCTTTATAGTTTTCGGACAAACGACCAGAAGTTCCTTCAATTCTACTTTTGTAAGAGTTATTTAAAATATCATTTTTCATGATAAGAACAAACTCCCTTTTCAGCTTTTTATCATCACCATCTAAAATGACAATACCGTACTTTCCGAATAGTTCATTTACCAAATACCTAGTAGCATCAGCAAGAGTAGCATGATTTAAATAAGCATTTTTAAATAGCTCAATTAAATTATTGGCATGCTCATTATTTCCTAATTTCCCTTCTAGCTCCTGAATAGTTTTAGCAATCCCATTAAGTTTAATTTTTCCAACAGCACCTTCTTGCTCAGATTCCCAAATAACTTTTTTACCGAATAAATTAATGCTCTTTATTTCTTCAAAATCATGATCCTCAGTAGCCATCCAAAAGATAGGAACAAAGTGATTTTTAGGGTATTTTATTTTTACTTTTTCAGCAAGATTAATAGTAGAAATAATCTTATACATAAAATACACAGGCCCAGTAAACAAGCAAAGTTGATGCCCAGTAGTGATAGTAAAAGTATCTTCAGAAAGTAATAAATCAATATTGTTATTACTTAGTTCAGTGAGGTTAAATTCTTTGTTTTGCTCTTTTAAAACGGAAACTAACACCTCCCTATTTACAGGATAATTTTGCTTTTCAGTAATTTGCTTTTCAAAACCATCAATAGTAGGAAAATCAGAAATAAAAGGTTTTAACTTTTCATCATTAGCTAAATAATCAATTACTAAATTAGAGAATTGCTTAGTTTTAGAATATGGGATTTTGTAAGATTGCACTTTTTACTTTTTCATTATAAACCCACCAGCAATCAAATCATCACCCTCATAAATTGCAGCCGATTGCCCTGGAGCTATTCCTTCTACTTTTTTATGGAAAAGCACTTTTAGGTTTTCGCCTTCATTAGTAATAGTAGCCATCTCTCCTTTATGTTTATACCTCACTTTTACTACATATTCCTTACCATCTTCAATCTTATCATATTTAAGGTAATTTACATTTCTGATGTGCATTTCTTGCTTTTGTAAATCTTCTTTAGTACCAATAGTTACTATGTTATCCTCTGGGTTAATTCCAATAACAAAAGTAGGGTTTTTACCTAATGAAATCCCAATTTTTCTTTGCCCGATAGTGTAAAAAGGATAACCATCATGCGTACCAACCACCTCACCAGAAATAGTAATAAAGTTTCCTCCCTTCACTTTTTCCTCCAAGCCCTCTACCCTTCTTTTCAAAAATCCTCTGTAATCATTATCAGGAATAAAGCAGATATCATAACTCTCGTTTTTCTCAGCTAATGCTTTATATCCTCTATCCAAAGCCATTTGCTTTATATCCTTTTTATGATATTCTCCCATAGGGAAAATGGTTCTTTTAAGGCACTCCTGTGTTACCCCCCAAAGTACATAAGATTGATCTTTACTTTCATCCAATCCTTTGGACACAACAAACCTACCTTCCACCTCACGAACTTGTGCGTAATGCCCAGTTGCTATAAACTCACAGTTAAGCATATCTGCCCTTTTTAACAGAGCCTCCCACTTAATGTGAGTATTACAAAGAACACAAGGGTTAGGCGTTCTTCCAGCCATATATTCCTCTACAAAATTATCAATAATAAAACCTTTAAACTCATCACGAATATCCAAAATAGTATGAGGAAAACCACAATCCACAGCTAATTGTCTTGCATCATTTATAGAATCCAAACTACAACAACCCGTTTCTTTTTTACTTCCTCCTGAGCTTTCATAATCCCAAGTTTTCATAGTTAAACCAATTACTTCATAACCTTCCTCATGTAGTAATAGTGAGGCCATTGTACTATCAATACCTCCACTCATTGCCATTAAAACTTTACCTTTACTCATTGTAATTAATTATTGTATCCGTAACTCCTTCCTCATTAAAATATTCCCAAACTCCAACTTTTAAATCATCAGTGTATTTTCCTTTATAATACACCTTTCCATTCGGATGATAATAAGTTTGTTTTCCATCTCTTTTTCCCTGATTATAAGCACTCTGCATTTTTAATGTTCCATCCATAAAAAACTGCTTCCACTCGCCATCTAAAACATCTTTGTTCCAACTTTTAACCTCATAAAGTGAGCCTCCATAATAGTAAGTTTTAGTTGTTCCATTCAATTTTCCTTGCTGATATTCTTCACTCATAATTAAAACACTATCCCTGTTATAATAATTCCAAGTACTATCTTTTAATTCATTTACATATAAACCTGCAGCTTGCAATTCTCCACCTTTATAAAAGATATGAGTTGCAGCAGCTGTTCCATTATGAAAGAACTTTTTTTCAGCTTGCAACTCTCCTGATATTTGATAATAGTAAAATAAACCAAAGGGCTTGTCATTTTTAAACTGCCCCTTATATCTCACTTTTCCATTTTTGTAAGATTTAGTCCAAACACCTTGTTTATCACCATCTACATCAGTTTGATTTACTTCTTGTGTAAAAGAGAGAAAAGGAATACAAAATAAAAATAAAAGAAGTTTTTTCATTAGTTTAATTTTTGGCAAAGATAGGTTAAAAAGTAAAGATTACTTATTTACTGAAATCATTAATTCATCCACTCCATCAACAAAGGATTTCCAAGAGAACTTTTCTTTTTCTTTTATAGTATTTAAAGAAAATTCTTCCTCTCTATTATTCTTATAAAAATCTATAATAGAATCTGCTATAGCTATTGGATTTTGAGAAGTGACATAACCCACCTTATTATGCGGAACAATTTCTGCCAATCCTCCTACATCAGTAACTAACATTGGCCTATTAAAAGAATAAGCAATTTGAGTAACACCACTTTGAGTTGCAGTATGATAGGTTTGAGTAATCATATCAGCAGCACAAAAATAATATTTCACTTTATCAGCAGGAATAAAATCACTTTTCATGATGATGTTTTTTGCAATTCCTAAATCAGAAATCATATCGGTATATTCAGTTTTATCATCATAAAACTCACCTGCAATAATCAATTTTATTCCTAACTCTTTAATGCGATTATCAGCCATTGCTTTTAACATTAAACCCAAGCCTTTGTATTTACGAACAAAGCCAAAAAACAACAAGTGTTTATCATTAACATTAAGTCCTAAATTTTTTAAAGCTGTTTTTTTATCAATCTTTTCTCCAAAAATATCATAAATAGGATGAGGAATAAACTTTTTATAAGTAGAGGAAGTAAACTTGTTTAAGTCATCCAAAACAGAAGCCGAAAGCGATAAAAAAGCATCACAACTCTTTACAAAATAGCGAGTGAATAAAATATCTCCAATCCTTTTTTCATGAGGAATTACATTATCAGTAATTGCAAGAATCTTAATTTTAGAATTCAACAAACGAGCAATAGAACCCAAACAAGGAGCCATAAAAGGCAGCCAATATCTTATAATAACCAAATCGGGTTTTTCAGCATTAATCTTACGAGCAACTTTTACCCAATTAAAAGGATTTACAGAATTGATTAGTGTTTTTATTTTCAATCCTTTTGGCGTTTCCCCACTTTCGTACTGTGTAGTGCCTGGAAATAAAAAACCTGGATATTGAAGGGTAAAAGAATAAAGCGTTACATCCTCTCCTCTTTTGTAATATTCTTGCGCTAAAGCATTATTAAAATTGGCTATTCCCCCTCTAAACGGAAAAGCAGGTCCAATAATAATGACTTTTTGTTTTGGCAAAATCTAAACTTCTTTCTCGACTTGATAATTATTTCTATCGTAAGCATTTCGTGATATCATTTCAGCAATAAAACCTGCTAGAAAAAGCTGAACACCAATAATTTGTGATGTAAGTGCAATGTAAAAACCTGACATATTAGCAATGTTTTTTGAAGGAATATCAGAGAAAATAGCATATAACTTTGTACCTCCAATATAAATAAACAAACCAAAACCTAACAAAAACATTAAACTTCCCAACACCCCAAAAAAGTGCATTGGTTTTTTACCAAATCGGCTAACAAATGTAATGGTCATTAAATCCAAAAAACCATTAACAAAACGCTCTAATCCAAATTTAGTTACCCCATATTTTCTGCTTTGATGCTCTACAACTTGTTCCGTGATGTTTGAAAACCCAACCCATTTTGCTAGTACAGGAATATACCTGTGCATTTCCCCATGAACCTCAACTGATTTTACAACCGTATTTTTATAGGATTTAAGTCCGCAATTGAAATCATGCAAATAAATACCAGATGCTTTACGAGCTGCCCAATTGAATAGTTTAGTAGGTATAGTTTTAGTTAAAGGATCATAGCGTTTGGCTTTCCAGCCTGAAACCAAATCAAAACCTTCAACAGCAATTTTGTTATACAATGCCGGAATTTCATCAGGACTATCTTGCAAATCAGCATCCATAGTAATTACTACATCGCCTGCAGCTTTTGCAAAACCAACATTAAGTGCTGCTGATTTTCCGTAATTTCTTCTGAATTTTATTCCTTTAACATTTGAATTCTCAGCTGAAATTTGCTCAATAACTTTCCATGATTTATCTTTACTACCATCATCAATTAGAAGCACTTCATAAGTAAAGTTATTCTTTTGCATTACTGTATCAATCCAAGCACATAATTCTAGCAAAGATTCTTCTTCATTAAATAAAGGGACTACTACACTAATATTCATAGACTATGCGATTAAAGTTGGGTCATCTTTTTTAACAAAAATAGAAATAATTAAAGAATAAAGGAAACCCATGAAAGTGCCTCCTAGCATTCCCATTATCATCATCCAATGTGGTTGCATAAATTTACCAGTCATCTCTAAAGCCATATCTAATTCTTCATCTGAAATTTCAGGATTTGATTCCAACATAGCTTGCTCAGTAATTTTCATGATCTCACTTAAAGCATTTGGATCAAGGTAAGAAATATAGAGAAACTGATAGAAAGCCAAGATAATTGAAGAGAAAAAAGCGACAGTAGTTCCTAACTTTAAAGATTCTGAATAAGAGATAAAACCATTATTATTAATCTCTCGATACTGAATAATGGCATAAGCAATAAACACAATAGTTATACCATTATTTAACAAAGCAGGAATAACTGATTGTTTATCATCAGCACCTACTGACCACATAATAACTGCAATAGCAACTAAAAATAAGCCCAAAACAGCACCATAATTCATTGCAAACTTCCTAGTATCCATCTAGTATATTTTAAAATTAATTTGGGCAAATATAAATAAAAATAGAAGACTAAAAATTGTTTGCCTCTTTTAAGAATAATCTTATTTTTGCTGCCAAGGGTAAGTCTTGTACGACCAGCTCCCTATGAACTCCCCCAGGGCAGGAATGCAGCAAGGGTAATAGGTTGTAGCGGTGCGATATAAGTAGCTTACCCTTATTTATTTTAAGAAATTCTACTCCAACCCATACGCTCCCTTGCATACGGACGATAAGCACGAGCAATATTGATATTCTCCGCTTTTTCCAAATCTTCATCATCTTTTAACAACAAGTCCGCTTCATTTCTTGCAAAGTGTAGTATTTTATTATCCACAATAATATCAGCAATTTTAAAATCGAGCACCCCACTTTGTTTCGTGCCCATCATATCACCAGGACCTCTTAACTTTAAATCTACCTCAGAAATTTCAAAACCATCATTAGTGTCCACCATAGTTTGCAAACGGGTTTTACCCTCTACACTTACTTTATTACCACTCACCAAAATACAATAGGATTGCTCAGCACCCCTACCTACTCTACCTCTTAACTGATGAAGCTGAGAAAGCCCAAAACGCTCCGCACTTTCAATAATCATAACAGAAGCATTGGGCACATTTACCCCTACTTCAATTACTGTAGTGGCCACCATAATATTAGTTACACCATCCACAAAGCGTTTCATTTCATATTCTTTATCCTCTGCTTTCATTTGCCCATGCACCACACTTACTTGAAATTCTGGCATAGGAAACTCTCTATCAATCGCATTATAGCCTTCCATTAAATTTTTATAATCCAGTTTTTCTGATTCTTCAATTAAAGGAAACACAACATAGATTTGCCTTTGCAAAGCAATTTGTTCTCGCATAAAATTGATAATCTGCAAACGAGAAGAATCTGTTTTCCACATGGTTTTAACTTCCTTTCTTCCTGAAGGAAGTTCATCAATAATGGAAACATCCAAATCGCCATAAAGGGTCATGGATAAAGTTCTTGGAATAGGAGTTGCCGTCATCACCAACATATGTGGTGGAAATTTATTTTTCTTCCAGAGTTTGGCTCTTTGTGCCACCCCAAACCTGTGTTGTTCATCAATCACAACAAAAGCAAGATTTTGAAATTTTACTTTATCCTCAATCAGAGCGTGTGTACCTATCAAGATATCAATTTCTCCATTTTCCAATTGTTCGTGTAGCACACGCCTATCCTTAGTTTTAGTTGAACCAGTAAGAATGGCCACTTTTATATTTTGCTCTTTCAGATATTCTGAAATAGTTGTAAAATGCTGGCGAGCCAAAATTTCGGTTGGTGCCATAAGGCAAGCCTGATAACCATTGTCCACCGCCATAAGCATACTCAGTAGTGCCACCAAAGTTTTTCCACTCCCTACATCCCCTTGTAAAAGGCGATTCATCTGCTGAGGATTCCTAACATCATTTCTGATTTCCTTTAGAACACGCTTTTGCGCTCCTGTCAATTCGAAAGGCAAATGTTTCTTATAAAAATCATTAAAACCCTCTCCCAGATTTTCAAAAGGATAGCCCTTGAACTTTTTATTTCGTGTTAGTTTTAGTTTCAATAAATGCAATTGCAGAAAGAAAAACTCTTCAAACTTTAAGCGTTTTTGCGCTCTTACTAAACTCTTTGCATCTTTGGGTTGATGCACATCAACAAGTGCCTGAACTCTAGTTGGTAAATTTAACTTATCCACTAAAGGTGCCGAAAGCGTTTCCTCCAAGTGATTTTTCAAAAGCGGTAATAATGCTTTTGTTAATTTACCAATTGCTCTACTGCTCAATCCTTTTGCATTTAATAATTCTGTAGAATGATAAACGGCTTGCAACCCTGTGGTAAATTGTTGATTTTCTTCTTGCATATCCATTTCAGGATGTACGATATTAAACGCACCTTTAAAAGCAGAAGGCTTTCCGAAAACGATATAATCCGTATGTAATTTAACACCCGAACGAACCCAGCTAATTCCCTTGAACCACACCAACTCAATAATACCCGTTTCATCCTTAAAATGAGCAATTAATCGCTTGGCTCTTTTCTGCCCTTTTTCTTCAAAGTTTATGATTTGACCTTTCAATTGAATACTAGGGGAATCTGGCCTAAGTTCAGCAATGGTATGGATTTTACTTCTATCGATATAACGAAAAGGATAGTGCGTAAGCAAGTCGCCATAAGTAAAGATACGCAACTCCTTTTTTAGCAAATCGGACCGTAAAGGACCGACACCTTTCAAAAAATCAATTGGGGTATCTAATATTTGCATTGGGTAAAGATAGTAATTGTTGCTAGTTGTTTGTTGCTAGTTGTTAGAATTTACTACAAGAAAACGAAAGTAAAAACAGAGGGAGGGAAACTCTGTAGCAAAGCATAGACAGAACAAACAGAGGGGCAGAGAGTCTGTAGCAAAAGGCAGACAGACCAAACAGAGGGGCAGAGTGTCAGCAGCAAAGGGCAGAGAGTAAATAAAACAGAAGTAAACCTAGTAAATTAGGTTTGGGGTTATTTTTACTATCTTTGGAAGATGAAGAACTTACTTTTTATAGGATTAGTTTGCTGCAGCTTTGTTGCAAAAGCACAAACTAACCTTATCTTAAATGGCAGCTTTGAATTGAACAATTCAATGCAATGTTTTCATGAATTTAACTTTACCTATGAATATGATAATACAATGGATTACTCTATTGATTATGGAGATAAATTTACTTTAGGACTTATAAAAAGCTCTTGTTCAACTTGCTTGCCTTTAGCCTACTGGGGAGGGGTAGCTCAGGAAGGAAATTATATGTTAGGTATAGCAGGAGAAAAGGATACATTAATTGATGGAAGTGTTTATATAAAACAAGGAGGAGTTTCTTTGGAGCTTGATTCTCCTTTAGCTAATGGAAGAAATTATAAATTGAGTTTTTGGATTAAAAAACCACCCCCTACTTTTTATCCTACTTATTGCTTAAAAGACTTTAGAAATAATTATATTTCAGTAGGTATTTCTAGTACTAATGATGCTTTTGGTACGAATCTAATCACTAGCCCTTATGGCGATACTGTCTGGCAGCAATACAGTGTGGTATTCAACACCCAAAATGCTGAGGAGTATATAACCGTAAAAGTAGGCGTAAACGATACTATTGATTATGGGGTATTTATTGACAACTTTGTTTTAGTTGAAACTACTGAGCCTGTGAGTGTGCAGGAGCTAAATGGCAATAACAAGCAACTGCTAAAAATAGTAGATATTTTAGGTATAGAAAGTAAATCAAATAAAAAAGGCTTGCTCTTTTATATTTATAGTGATGGTACTGTGGAGAAAAGGCTTGTTATTGAATAGCACCCCTCAGTCAAAAGATAGCCACACCTAAAAGTTCGCTATGACAAACTGCTAATGTTTTTTAAGCAAAGGGCTTTTGAACATAAAGGGCAATAAATCCTCAACTGTATTGGCGATAAGCACTTCATCCGTAGGTGAGTGCAGAATTACTTTGATTGCTTGTTCCTGTTTTTCTTCATATTCCGCCATAACTTGCCTGCACGCCCCACAAGGAGAGACGACATCAGTTACCTCAAAGTTTTTAGAGATAACTGAAACTGCAATTGATTTAATTTTAGCATCAGGAAACCTTGCTCCAGCATAAAACATAGCAACTCTTTCAGCACAAAGCCCTGAAGGGTAAGCCACATTTTCCTGATTACTACCACTAACAATTTCACCATTATCGAGCAAAACACTAGCACCAACCAAAAAGCCAGAATAAGGAGCATAAGCAGTTGTAAAAGCCTCTTTTGCTTTTGCAATTAACTCTTGGTCTAACTCGGGAAGTTCAGATAAATGAGCAGTTAAAAAAGTTAATTTTATTTTCTTGTTTTGCATTATAGTTTATATGAGAGTTTGCCCTCAAAGATAAAAAGAGTTTCCGGATTATTAACATAAAACTCATTTTGAATTCTATACGCTAAATCAAAATCCAACTTTTTATTAAGTGGATAACCCAAAGCAATGGTGGAACGCAACTTGTTTATTCCATGTTCCAAATTTAAAAAATATTCAGTTGCAATACTAGGCGCTAATTTTGTTTTACGAATATTATAGTCCAATACAAATTTCTGACGCAAGGTCATTTTATAAGCAAACTCATCACCTTGTGTTTGCCATCTATTTCTTACAGAAAAACCTACTCTTTTACTGAACTTGTTTTTGTAATTAACATCAGCATAAATCCTGTGTTTATTGGAAATTTGAAGTTTCTTATCCCAATTAGTTGCGTAACGATACCCCACAGCATAAGAAATACGCTTATTGTACTTACGTTTGATTTTTACATCAAAAAATTGCTTAGAATAAAGGGAAGAGTTTTCTCTTAATCTTAATCCAGATTTTAGAGTTACAGTTGTTTTTTTAACTATTTTTTTATTTACAGACAAACCATACCAAGTCTGAAAATCGTTCTCTTGAGCAAAAGCCGATAAGGAGCAAAATAATAAAAGGAATATACTATTTTGAATTATCCTCATAGTAGAAAATACGCAAATTAGCAGTATCTCTTAAAAAGTCAATTCTTCTTACCTCAACTCTAATAATATCAATCCCTGTTCTTTCTCTTAAATCTGCTAAAAGCTCCTCTCGTCTTTCAGGAACAATTAATTCAATCTTTTCATAGATTACATTCTTACGAGACTCCCCTTTCAACAGCCAAATACGCTCCATTCCGAAAGTAACAAACACAATCATAAGGTTTGCAAAAATAAGCTCAGCATGACTAATTTTTTTATTCGCCAAAGCATTTACAACCGACACGCCAATAACCAAAAATAGGTAAGTCATCTCTTTAATAGGAATAGGGTCGGTACGGTAACGGATAATACCAAAAATGGCAAAAAGCCCCAATGCAAACCCTAGTTGTAACTTTACACTATCTAGTAGTACACAAAGCAAGAATACCGTTAAACTAATAAGAAAATAAGTAAATAAATAATCCTTATTTTTAGTTACAGGATAGTAAATATACCTGATAATAGTAGTGATGATTATAAGGTTAAAAATTGTTTTTGTAATCAGTTTCCAAAAATCTTCTGAATCAAAAATTGGAGTTCCTAAAAAATCTCCAAATCCACTCAATAAAATTGTTAATAGTTCCATTTACGCTTGTTTTAATTTATTTATAAATAATACTTTTTCTTTAAATCTGTTTTTCTTCAACTCAGGATTTAAGGCCAAAGTTGTTAGGCAATACTTACTAATACGGATGGGCAAGATATACATTTCTTTTGCAATACGCATAAAGTCAGAGGAACGACTCATGCGTTCTTGCTTTACCTCAGCAATAACAATATGCTTCATATCCCCCTTTTCATTTGAATTTTCAAAAGTAAGATTAACATCAATAGTCAGTCGTTCTTTTTGGGTTTTATGCACAAAAGTAATTCTGCTAAAATTAATCCACTGTTTAGCATTTACCTCCATAGGTCTCCCAATAATTTTTTCAATGTAGTTTTGCTGTTTTTCTGAAAGCTCATTGCTAATAGCATTCACCCTCATTCTTTTTTTGATGGTTTTACCTTTGTTATTCTTTCTTTTTATTTCTAAAAAAGTAAGTTTACTACCAACATATTCTCTAAAACGAATCTTGTTTCGGTTTACCCTTCCGTTATGATGATCCAAATAAAACTTTCTATTATCAGTATCATAGTAAAGGGATTTGTAATCGTGAATAAGTGCACCATCAATTGCTAAAACTCTATAGAAAGGCAATAATTTTTGCAAAAGCAAAGGCATTTTATTCGCTTTAAAAGCAAACTTAGTGTCAGTACGGCTCATCAATTTCACATCATCCATTTCATCCAATGAAATAGGTGAAAAATCAGCAACTATTTGTGGTAAATTACTCACTTATTGATTCTTCTCAATTACAAAATCAGCAACTGTATTTGTAGAGTTGTTTGAACTAATTGTAACATGCTTAAAAATAGGATAATCATGCTTTATCATACTTCCATCTGTACTATCAGCATAAATATACAAAGTATAATCTCCTTTCCTTAAATACTCAAAATGATACTTTCCATTATAATCCGTTTCAAACTTATCATCATACACTTCTGAATTGTCATCCCCATAAATTATGAATACATCTTTCCCTGCATCCAACAGAAAGTAGGTGGTATCTATTAAACCAGTAGTAGGGTTTTGAAATGTGAAAATCTTATATACCTGCCCTTCAATTACTGAAGTCCCTCCTTCACCTGCTGGTTTTTCGCAAGCGGTAAATCCTAATGCTATTGCACAAATAATTAAAAAATTCCTCATGATTATTGTTTTATAATTTTAACTACAGAATTTCCTGATTTTACAAAGTAAATTCCATTTTCCCAATTGCTAATATTTACAGACGCTACTTCTTTTTCTGTAAATACTTTTTGCCCTATCATATTGAAAACACTTACCCCTTCAGTAGCTCCCAAGATATAAATTCTACTATTAGATGGATTTGGGTACACACGCAAATTAGTTCCTGCACTCAATTGATTAATAGCAGAAATTAATAGATTGTTATCATCATAAGTATGAGTTTGATATTGCATGACACCACTTCCATTTGGAACTCTTGCATATCCTTTATCAGTAATCATATTTACAAAATGAACAGCATCAACAACTGTTCCTGTTGGGTCAGTTAAATATACTTCCTCTTGGTCAGCTGACAAACGATAAGTAGTATGCAATCCACTTTGTGTTCCTCCAGCAGTATCGCACCAAACAATTAAATAATCATTTGCAGGAATACTTACATTAGGAAATGTCCATTTTGTTAAATCATTTTCATTATCAGATAAATAATATCCATTCAAATTTAAACTAAAACTATTACCATTATAAAGTTCAACCCAATCATCATATTCTCCATTCTGATCAGCAACTGCAGTAACATTTCCTGCCATAATTTCATTAATAACCAAACCACTTACAACAGGCAATTGATGAAATTCTTTTTCGGCTCTTTCAGGAGAAAAAACACCTGCATCAGAGTTCTCTGCATAAAAATAATACTGTACATCACGCGCATCAACATTAATAGTCGCACCAAAAATACCATCTCCTGCACTTCCATCACCATGCTGACCGTCATCAAACATTTGGAGTTTTTCAAATTCAGTAGAGAACTTAAACCTATAACCTAAATACGCATAATTAGAGTTGGAAATTTCAGCAGTTATGTTAATTGTAGAGTGAGGTAAAACATTTGTTGGATTTGACGAAATATTACTAACTGTAGGTGGTGTTGCAGTAAACTCATTTAACCCCTGCAAATGAGTAATTCTTGCATTCATCAGCTCAGTAATTCCTGTTATAGGTATAGGACCAGATCCAACAGATGAATTTATATTTGATGTGAACTCAGTATAAGAATAAAAGGTATTTGGGTCCGTATTTACATCCGTATCAATTATTTGTTGTAAAGCTGCAGCTCTTGTACTGTAATTGTTATTTACAAACTGTTCATTCAAGATAGTACGCATATGCGCCACATACATTTTTTTGTATCTATCAGAAGAAAAAACCTGAGTGGTTAATTTATTACTTGCATCAGTACTGTTATGGAAAATATCCAGTTCTTGCAAATCAGCAATAAGTATTGGAGTAGGCAAACCATTTGTAAAAGTTCCAAAAGCCATATTCATGTCCCACAACAAAGGAGAAAATCTACCATTGTTATCCTTAAATAAATAAAAATTATGAGGAATAGAGTTAATAGGACCATCAAGGGAAACCGTAAGGTTTTCAAAAGCCATCATCCAAAGAGTTCGGTCAATATCCATTACATTTTCAACCTCAGTAAAGTGATTGTTTAAGGTATCTAATAAGTTACCCAACTGTTCCCAATCATCAGTAGACTCCATTTCATAAGCTCTTTGATAGCAATTGGTATCAGAATAATGTTCCAAAATTCCTAATTGGCCCATACAACCTGGAACGGAAATTCCTGTATTTTCCACTTTAAAGAAAGGGCCTTTACGCTCATAAAAATTTTCATTCGTAAAATCATCATCAATTGTTTGCACACAAGTATACAAACCAATTAAAGTGCCGTTCACAGTAACTTTTGCATAAGTTGCTTTTGGTGAAGGCATATACTCCCTTGCCATTTCATAACTCAACACTTCACGAACAAAAGAAGGATCTCTAAATCCGTTAGATAATTTTAACACATTATAACCATCAATAGATTGTCCGTTATTGATATAATCCAACTTTATGTTCATTGGATTTTTAGTGTTATTTACATTATAAGAACTATTCCCTTTGTACTTTATTCCTACATTCTGATCTGCTATTCCATCTATCAAAATAGAATCAGCTACCAAGCGATCACCTAAGCCATTTGCGTAATAAATATCCAAGGAATCATCCCAGTTTGTTTGACTAAAGAAGATCTCAATATTACGAATACCAACATCAAAAACATCCTGTGAAAATGAAGAAAAAGAAACGCCAATTAAGGCAACAATAGAGAGTGCTTTACGCATATTTTATTTTTTTGTAAAGTTAAAAAATATAAATACTTAAGAAAGAAAACTTAAACCCAATCTTAGGTGCTTAAAATAATAGGATTAATTAACCATAATTTTTTTAGTTAAAATAGCATCAAATGAAAGGACATTAACATAGTATAACCCTCTAGAAAAAGGAGACACATCAATACTATAATGCAGCTGATTACTATTATTTTCATATACCAAAGCACCTAAATTATTATAAATTTTAAGCTGTTGAATTTTTTGATTTTCATTTGTTATATAAATCTTGTCATTACTAGCGTTAGGAAATAAATCAAACCCATTATTTTTAATTGCACTAACAGCACTAGGAATAGCTGATATTTTAGAAACTCCTGTACTTGTAGCTACCCAAATATTATCTTGAGAATCAATGGCCAATCCTTTAACATTAGGCCCTACCAATCCATCAGTTACATCAAAATCAATCCATTGATTACCATCCCACATTGCTACCCCTCCTACAGCTAAATAGCCAACATAAATGGCTGTCCAAATTCTTCCGTGCGAATCCATTGCAATATCTACTACAGGATTTAAAGTGTCTGGAGGAGGCATAATATACATCCTAGTATGCTGAGTGAAAGTTGTATTAGTTGCATCCAAAACAGACATTCCACTTGAAGTTCCAACCCATTTATTATCCTGATCATCTATTAATAAGGCAGTAACAAACTGTGAAAGCAAACCATTAGAAGTGTCATAGGACGTAAAAGTAGTTCCGTCAAAATGGGTAATTCCTCCTAAAGGTGAGGCAAACCACTTATCACCATTTGAATCAAAAGCAGTGGCATTCACTCCACTCCAATGTAAATCAGGAGTGGAATAAGAAATCCAAGATGAACCATCAAAGTGAGAAACTCCTTGATTAGTACCAATCCAAATATCGTCAGGAGAGTTATCTTTGACATCTATGCTCTTAACTTGATTACTAGCTAAACCATTTGTAGAGTTATAAGTTGTAAGCACTGGTTCATTCCACATGTTAATACCATAGTCTGAACCAATCCAGATAGCATTGAGAGTACTATTAAGCTGTTTAATACTGTTTGAGACCATATCAGGATAGTTAGCTATATCAAAATTAGTCCAGTCTGGTGTAGATGGATTATACTTTTGAAAGCCAACACTTGTACCAAACCATATATTGTCATCTACATCAACATTAATACATTCTACAAAATTATCCATGAGCCCATCTGTAGTAGTATAGTTTGTAATTGTTTGGGCTCCTAATTGCAACGCAACTATGCTCATTAATAATATGATTAGTTTTTTCATTTAATTTTAATAATTTTTACTGTCTGGTTTATATCTAGCAAAGATATAAAATAAACTCCTGAATTCCAATTAGATGTTTGAACTAGATTTGTATTTTCATCAGTATAAATTAACCTTCCTAATAAATCTCTTATTTCAACTCTTTCAAAACTATCCCATTGTATGATATTGGAGAATGGATTAGGATACACCTTTATTAATTCCTTATTCTCAGTAATTGAATTAACAAAATCATTATTTGAATTAAAGGTCGGCACCTGCATTATAAAAGAGCCACTCCCATTTGGGGATCTTGCAAAAGCAATGTCATCAGCTTGTGGTAAGTAAGTTACAGAATCAATCACCACACTATCCGTATTTGTTAAAATTAATTGCTCCCCTAAATTTGATAATTTAAAATTAGCATGCATATCCCCTTGCCCTCCATCTTCATCAGCCCAAATAATTGCATAACCATTGCCAGAAATAGTTTGATTTGGCAATTCCCATTTTTGAAATATACCCAAAGTATCGGTTAAAAATAAACCAGAAGTTGAAATAGGAGAACTTGTTGTATTGTACAGCTCTATCCAATCTTCAAACTTGCCACTTGCATCCGTAACACTAGTTACATTATTGGACATAACTTCATTTATCACCACATCACCTACTTGTAATTGGGATTGAATATTGTAAAACTCATAAGCGGCACGCACAGGAGAAAATACCCCAGCAGAATCATTATCAGCATACAAATAATAATCAATCACATTAGCAGAGTTTAGAATTACACCCCCAAATACTCCATCATTTGCCAAGCCATCATTATGGTTTCCATCATCAAACATAGCAGTAGTTTTAAAAGCCATGTTATTTCCAAAACGATAACCCAAAATAGCTTCAGTAGCATCTGCAATATCAGCTGTAATCCAAACATCATCACCCACAACAAAATTTTGAGGACTAACAGTAATATTTGCAATAGTTGGTTCTCCAGTAAAACCAGTATAAGCACTCAGATATGTAGTTCTGGCATCCATCAATTGAGTAATCCCTGGACAATCAGCAGTAACCAAAGTTACTGGATTATTCAGATTCATAATAAAATCAGCATAAGAATAAAACTTGTTGGTATCATTCTGAACACTAGTATCAATCAAATTCTGAAAATATTGCCCTCTTACGGCATAACTCTGATTTGCAAAATTCTCATTTACAATCGTACGGATATGTGCTAAATACATTTTTCTGTTTCTCTCACTTAAAAATAAGTTCCTTAGCAATGGTCTTGGTGAAACAGAGAATTGAGTATGATGCAATAATGGATCCATATTTTGTGCTTGAGCAATATCAAAACCACTGAAATATATAGAAGACGCATCAGTTAAACGAAAACTACCAAAGGACATATTTAAGTCCCATAACAAAGGATTGAACTGACCTGTTTTATCCTTATACAAGTAATAATTTTGTCCATAACCAATATAAGAGTCAAAGTTAACAAGGGTGTAGTTTAAGGCATGCATCCAAAGTGTTCTATCTACATTTAATATCTTTTCCACACTATCGGAATAATTATTCAAAGTATCAATTAAATTATAAAGGGATTCCCAACCATAATTCGATTTTAAAGCATAATAAGGCTCATAATCCAAACTATCATTTCCGTGTGCATTGCTTAGATTAGAGTTTTCTCCGCCAGGAGTTATATCTAAATTTTCAGCATTACACTTAAAAAACGGATTGTATTTATTCCCAAAATGATCGTTCAAGAAATCCTTATTTACGGCCTCAACATTAGTGTATAATCCCCAAAGCGTATCGTTAACATACACATTGGAATAATTTGCTTTTGCAGATGGTAAATAATTTGCAGCAATTTCATAAGTAAGCACCTCTCTAACAAAAGAGGGATCTTGAATAACATTGGATAGCTTTAGTTTATCTACTCCATTATGCTCTTGGTCATCAATTACATAATCCAACTTAATATTAAATGGATTTTTAACCCTATTTACAGAAACAGAACTAAAACCTTTATAACGAACCCCTACACTATCATAAGGAGACCCATCAATAATTAAATCAGCTAAAATTCTTTCATTATCTCCTTGTACATAAAAGCTATCCAATTGATAATCCCAATCGGTATCATAAAAATAAATCCGGATTTCTCTTAGAGAATCTACTGCATAAAAATTGCTTTGCGCAAATCCTATGAACTGCACGAAAACAGCAAATACAAAAAGTATAAGATGCTTTTTTAGCATATTATTTTATGTGTGCAATTCTTTCAGAGACCGACCGCCCCTTATTAGTAGTAATCTTTACAAAATAAAGACCTTCTGAGAAAGAAGATATATCAATTTTCTCATTTAATAAACCAATATGATTAGTTAAATGATTAGTATAAATCTGTTGTCCTAAAGAATTCAAAATATTAACATTTACATCTTGTGCAACTAAAGTTTCAAATCTTAGAGTAACCACACCTTTTGTAGGATTAGGAAAAATAGTTAAGGGATCAGTAATGGTATTTTCAGTAATAGCAGTTTCATTAAAACAAGAAGTTGTAGCTGTATTCATATAAGTCTCTAATGCAATAATACCAGGGTAATCACATTCATATCTGAATCCTTTTTCAGATTGAGCATTATAAGGGCCCCAAATTATTTGTCCAGTTACTGCATCTACCTCATACATTACACCAGCTCCTCCTTGTCCTGCTGATGCATTAACATAAATGTTTCCGTTTGACATTCTGTCTGATGCAGACTGACCAGATGCAGAGTAAGCGCATTCATATCTTGTAGTGTATGAAAAAGGTTCAAATGCTTGTCCAGGAGTTCTAAGATAAGTATTTGTTGCGGCATCCCATGGAGTGTCAATTCCATCAATAGCTGAAACACTATTACTTACACCGCTATTATTAAAAATTTGTAAATAACCTCCATTTGGTCTTCCGTCATCAGTTATCCATCTAGCATCATGCACAGCATTGTCAATAATTTGAGACCCTGACATCCCATAATTTGAAGGATTTCCCCATCTATATAATATATCTCCACCCATTCCTGAATTACCTCCAGAATGTGTTGCAGCTTCTGCAATAGTTGTACTATGATCAATAATATAGATCTCAGATGCAAAACGAGATGAAAAAACAATCTGATCTAAATCCTCATTGTAATCTACTCCATTTACATGAAACCAATCACCGCTACTTCCACCTCCTTGAATCATATTAATATCAATCAGTTCAGGATTATCTGAAATGTTTGAAACATAATTAGGCCCATTAGGATCTGTATCTTGACACATGTGATCCCAGATGTGCCATTCCCAAATAATATTAGCGCCACCATTCCCGTCTGGCTCTAATTCAACAAAATGAGTTGGCCATTTATCTGAGCTTGCATTATTAAATCCTGCTGCATTTAACTCAGTAGAAGTCATTTTTTCATAAGCAGTAAGCAACACATTATCACCAACTAATGTTAGGTCATGGTGGCTAAGATGATCAGTATCTGCATAAGTATATTCCCAAACAATACTTCCATCAGGTGCTATTTCTTGAACAATACCACCACCAGCAGCTACATTTCCAGTGCTAAATACACTAGTATTACCTTTAGTTCCTCTTATTAAGTTTCCATTTTCTTTTAATGCTACTGTATAGTTACACTCGGTAGTCATATTCCAAGTATGTGCTATATTTTGATTTTCATCAATTAAATAGGCTGTGTTAGAACCCTGAGAATTGTATAATGCAAAGCCATTAAAAGATTGTCCGTTCACCAATATTGATGAAGCAAATAATGTTAATATTAATATTGTATTTTTCATTTTATGTTTTGTGTTTTGTGTTAAATTATTGTTTTTTATTCATATTTGGAGAGAACAGATTCTGCTCTTTAATAAAAGCTTTAAACTCCATTCTTTGAGAATCAGTACATATTTCTATTAAATCATCAATATGCTCTTTATTTATCGTTTCTAATTCAATATATGAGTTAGTAAGAGGAACCAAAAGCGTCGAATCACTATTAAGAAAATATGATTGTCTCAATTTATAAATTTCTTTCCTTAAGCTTTTTAAGGACTTCCTATGATCGCTAATTAAAACATCATAGTTTTCTATTTGTTTACCATCTAATGATAATCTCTCTATAATTATATCTCTAGGACCACCTTTACTTACATCATTACTTTCACTATAGTTTATAAAAAAGGAGAAAATATTAAGCAATACTAGCATAACAATAATAACAATATATAATCTTTTATTACTCATAAACCAAATAATTTATTGGGCTATCTAAATAATATTTCTTGTTAGATGAAAACTCATTATCATTATAACTTCGAAATGAAAAAAGGTTTATCGTAATCAATAAAGCAATGCAGATAACAGAAGCATATATATTTTTTATATCTGCTCTATCACTTATGCTCTCCATAATCTTATTGTAAAGCGCATCTGGTGGAGTTATCCTTTGAGTTTTATTTAATACTTCTAAACTTGTTTCCATACATTTTATTTGACGAACTATTTTTAAATATCCTTCTTGTTTTCTAATAAATCTTTTAACTTCAATTTTGCTCTAAAAAATAAAGACTCAACAGCCTTCTCAGAAATATTCATAATTTCAGCAACCTTTTTTTGAGGTTCTCCCTCTATCTTTAATAGCACAATAACTGTTTTATAGTTATTGGGCAATTTATCCAAACATTTATAAATTATCTGTACACTCTCTTTATTTTCAAATTCTACTCCGGGATGATTAAAATTAACTCCCTCATCTATTCCATCCTTATTATTAAAAAATAGTAAATTACTTAAAAACTTATTCTTGAGTCTTTTCTTTGATCTTAAATAATCTAATGATTTATTAATAGTAATTCTATAAATCCATGTTTCAATTTTTGATTCATATCTAAAAGATTCTAATTTCTTAAAAACAGTTACAAAAACATCTTGTGCAATTTCCTCAGCATCCTCTTTATTAGCAGTATAATTTAAAGCAAGATTAAAAACAAGCTCTTTATATTTTTCATAGAACTTCTTAAAATCAACTTTTTCCTTACACATAGTCAATTAGAAGATAAAACATCATAATATATTCAATTATTGTGATATTATCTTCTTGTATACAACCCCATTATCAGTCTGAATTTGCATAAAATATATTGACTTAGGATATCTTTCTAAGTTGATAGAAGTTCTATATTCTCCAGAATGATTTATTGTACTTTCTTTATAAATAGATTCTCCAATAGAGTTAAAGATTTTAAGCTCTAAATTGCATTTTTGTGTATTTATAAATTGTATATTTATGAGACCTTTAAATGGGTTTGGAAATAGCTTAAGTTTAGTTATGCCATTATCATATACTGAAACATTTACACATTCTACTTCACAGTCTGATATAGATGAATATACTCCTTGGCCATTGCCTGGGTCATAACAATAACCCTGATTATTACAATCCCAACTTGGGACTATACAACTACTCTGACAAGAAGATAAACTACTATATTGACCAGTTCCACTTCCTGGGTCATAACAATTACCCTGATTATCACAATCCCAACTCGGAGCAATACAACTACTCTGACAAGAAGATAAACTACTATATTGACCAGTTCCACTTCCTGGATCATAACAATTACCCTGATTATCACAA